>JAEEGK010009716.1_pt1 | contig 22382 bp, 21 predicted proteins | sample 8958771 | NCBI WGS metagenome assembly JAEEGK01 (sample SAMN16246547, study PRJNA631951) | gut metagenome | biome: gut microbiome; feature: rumen; material: SC-attached | host: Bos | place: Iran: Karaj | collected 2018-10 | reverse complement strand
CAAAGAGGCGGTTGATTTTGCCCAGGCCCATTACACCATAGGCCAACCCTGCCACACAAGTGCCGAAGAAGCCTTTCATTCCAAAGGCCTTTTTCAAATCCGCATTGGTTACAACTTTTCGCATGGTCGATGAGCTAAATCACACAATATTTCAAACTGCAAAGATAAGGATTTTTCAATCGCAGTATCTTTTTTTCCTATAAAAACAGCTATTCCTCCGCCTATCCACACAAGAAAAGCGTATTTTTGCCTTTGATTTAATCCGAAATACAGCATTATGGTGATATTGTTCAACAAGCCCTTTGGCGTCCTTAGCCAGTTCACTCCCGAAGCCGGGCACCGGGCGCTCGACGAATTCGGTTTCCCCGCTGGAGTGTATGCAGCAGGTCGCCTCGACCACGATAGTGAGGGTGCCTTGCTCCTCACCGACGAGGGAAGGCTCATCAAAAAGCTGTTGGATCCAAAATTCGAGCATCCGCGCACCTATCTGGCCCAGGTGGACGGACAAATCACCCAAGAGGCCGTCGATCAATTGAAAAAAGGCGTCACCATCAAAGGTTACCACACCAAACCTTGCCAGGCTGAGATTGTCGATGCCCCAGAGAACCTTTGGGAACGGGTGCCGCCCATCCGCTACCGTGCCAACATCCCGACCAGCTGGGTTCGGCTCACCCTCATCGAAGGCAAGAACCGCCAGGTGCGCCATATGACCGCCGCGGTAGGGTTTCCCACATTGCGATTAATCCGAATAAAGATAGGAAACATTTCGCTTGACGAACTGCAACCTGGCCAATGGAGAATTGTTAACGAGCGGGTGATTTAACAGCACTATGGCTTAGGCATAGTTTTCTGTCGGATAGCCCTTCTCGTTCCAAGCCATGCTATAATGCTTGGCAAAATACCGTTTTGCATGTCGGTTGGCACGGGTTTCGGTCCAAAAAACATCATGGTCGCCCTTGCCGAGCGTGTTCATCAGGCTGGGTAGCCCGATGAACAAGAGGTAGGCCCAGCCGAAACGCTGGCTGTCGACGGTATGTCCAAATTCATGCATACAAATCTGGTTTCCCAGGATATACTGTTCGCCTTCGCCACGCATCCAACTACCGGCCCACAGGCCGACAAAGGTGCCCAGCGAAACACCCACACTATATTTATAGTCTTTTTTCGTCACAAAGGTGATACCGCCCAACACATCCACACGGTCGGCCTTGCCTACCAGTGCACGCATAAGCGAATAAAGCCATCCAACCAACGTTTGCGGCAGCTCCCAAGTAAACCGCGAAAGCAGTTGGAAGACGCGTCCCATGGCCGAACGTTTACTGTCGGTCAAGAAGAGCCCTCGCGTGATTTGGGCAACAAGGCGAAGCCTATGCGACATAGATGGGGTCATCGGCAACTATAGTTTTAACTGTTACGCAAAATCATCCATAAAAAAAGAGAAAGAGGACAAAGGAAACACTCCCCTGTCCTCAATCTAATTCAATGATCGGTTCTTAGCCTTTTCTCTTCAGAGCGTTGGCGAGCTTATCCTTAAGCTTCAAGAACTTTTCCATCTGAGCTTTGGTCAAACTCTCCTTGGCTTTTTCAAGCTTGGCTTGGAGTTCTTGAGCCTTCTTCAGAGGAGTAGCCCAATCGGGAGCCTTGGCGTTGGTTTCGCTAGCTTTCAGAGCCTTTTCGTAGTTCTCAATGTACTTGTTGATGTAGGACTCGTAATCCTTAATCATCTGATCGTAGTTTTCAGCCGGCTTAACTGCCTTTTGGGTTGAAGCAGTGGGCTTGGTGGCTTTTGAAGCACTTTGTGCATTGGCATTGAAGGCGAAACCTCCGACTAAGAGAGCCATGACAGCAAAAGCGATAATCTTCTTCATCTTGTAATCCCTATATGTGTGTCGGGCGCAACTTTTAATTGAGTGCCTACTCGTGAGCTTTTCGGCTTCCGCTATACTATTATTCAGCTGCAAATATACACTTTATTTTGAAATCTCATCTAAAAGTGATTTTTTTAGCTCTGCCGTAAAACTTTCCAAAAAGCATGCCAAAAAAACAAGTACAAATAAAAAAATTGAAAAGGAAAGGCGTTTTTGCGTAATTTTACTTACGCCGAACAAGGGGTTTGTCGTGCCAACCCTCATTTCAGTGCTGACAAACACATTGTTTTTGGCATAATAATGTGCAACTAGAGACAAAAAAATGTTTCCTGGTAGGGTAACATTTTTCGTAAAAAACCATTAAAGGCTCCGCCAACAGCGATATCCTTGAATATGGCTACAGCCATCAAGGCTCCAGTTTTTATTAATTTAAGGTGAAGATAACAAAAGGGGTTGAAACCAAGAGAATGGTGGTTAGGCAATCGCTTTCAGACTAGCTTGAACACAAAAGAGGCTGTTAGGTTAACTAACAGCCTCTTTGATTTATTGATAATCGATTGATTATCAGATCAATACTCATCCTCATTAAAAAAGAAATCGTCCTTCGAAGGATAATCGGGCCAGAGGTCTTCGATGCGTTCGTAGATCTCACCCTCGTCTTCGATTTCCTGAAGGTTCTCGATGATCTCTTCCTGAGCACCCGTACGCAAAGCCCAATCCAACAGCTCGTCACGGGTTGCCGGCCACGGGGCGTCTTCCAATTTTGAGGCTAATTCTAGTGTCCAATACATTGTATTTCCTGTTTTTGTGTTACTCTATTTTGAGGGCGCAAAAGTACAAGTATTTTCTCAACTGGCAAGGGGTTTTGATTCTAAAATATAGTTGAATTATTTATTTGATTCCCAATTATTTTCATCAATTTTGTCTAAAAAGCCAAAAAATCTTGCCAAAACAAAGAAGTAATCCGACAACCGATTCAGGTACTTCAAATCGAGCGCATCGATGGGATGCTGCGACGCCAAACGCCAACCCTGACGCTCGGCACGACGGCACACCGTACGACACACATGGGCATGGCTCGCTTTGAGATTGCCACCCGGGATGACGAAACTCCTCAACTCGGGTAACTGTTCGTTCATCACGTCGATTTCATGCTCCAAATAGGCCACATCATCAGGACTCAACACAGGAATCATCTTTTTGACCTCGGAGTTTTCGTCCAAGGCGAAATGCGACTCAATGGTGAACAACTTGTTTTGTACAGTGTCCAAGACGGTCTTCATCTCAGCTGTAACGCCTTCCTGGTCGTAAAGCACCCCGATGAAAGCACTCAACTCATCGACAGTGCCGTATACCTCCACCCTGTCGTCATATTTCGCGACGCGCAAGCCTCCTATCAACGAGGTCTTGCCTTCGTCACCCGTTTTGGTATAAGTGATATTCTTCATTTCAAAATTCAAAATTCAAAGATTCAACATTCAACATTCCGCATTCAGCATTCCGCATTCCTAATTCAGCATTAATATTTAAGTACAAAATCCTGTTTCTCAATGCCTTCACGGAAGAAAACAATGCCAACTGAATACAAGTCCATGCTCAAGGTGACGTCTTCGTCGGCGATAATGGCTTCCCAAGCTTCCTCAGTGCGACCCGAATGATGGATTCCCTCAAAAATGAGCACCGTCTCCTCGTTGGCTTGAGCGTATGCTTCCTCAAGTTTGTTCCATGTGTCCTCGCCAAAGTCATTTAACCCAAAAAACACATAATCGAGACTCAGCCGCTCCAATTGTTCCTGCTCAGGTTTGTCACGACGCAACAGGTTGACGTTGACCACACCCATTGAGTACATGGTTTCAAGGAAGTCAGCCGAGTGGTCGAGATAGACCTTGGTTTGCAAGTTACCCAAAGCCAGTGCCGTAGTATTGAGTGCCGAGAGTGTGCCAAACGACACCACAGCCTCGGGCTCAAGATAGTTAACCAAACGATAGAGCAACCGCGCTTCTTTCCGTCGCGAACGAGTGGCATATCTCTTTCCGTCCAACAAGCGACTGATTCTCAGCATGGTGTCATAATCAATATTGGGTCCTTTGTCGTACAAGACTTTGGTCATAAAGTCGTACACAAAGGGCGAATGCACCTTATATTTGCTCTTGCGTCGGAACAAGTATTTAAGATAACTCGTCAACATAACTCAATCGTATTGGACTTTTTGTAGATAAAACACCGAACGCTTGGCTTGGGGCTGGGTGCTGTTCTGGATGATCTGAGAGCCATAGATGAGAAAACGGTTACCATACCATTTCGTCATCTGGGCAAAATACTCATCCTCCACATAGTCGCCACCATGGGTTGGAGCCAGCTTCTCGCTCTGTTGGTTCATCAAGACTTGGGCGTCTTTGTCAAAAGCGGTGTATCTCAAGTTGTTATGGTATGGCGAGGCCACCACCAACTCGTCGTAGCAAACACCCTCAGAGGCATGGGGGAAGAGCTCGTAGGTAAGCTCGTTGTCAAACTTCACTGACTGCTGCCACTTCAGGTGTCCCTCATGGTCGAAGGCTAACAGGACCTCGCTGAAGAAGTCGTAACCATCGAAAATGGTATAGGTGTATGGATAGCCGCCATAATAGCCGTAATAGCCATAGCTCATACGGGTCTCAGTGTGGTAATAAGGCATGAAGGCCTCAACTGCAAACACGGTCAGATCACCGAAATCGGTCAGTCGTGGAGTCAGGAACTGGAAGGCTATCTCGGCCTTTGTGGCTTTTTGGTTTTTGCTGAGTTTCAGCTTCTCTTCACGCAAGCGCACTCGGTCGGAGGAGGTCAAGGCGTGTTCGATCTCGGGCATGTCCTTGAAGAGGTACACATGGCTATCGGGCGTTCCCCCTACAAAACGCATCCACACCACGCCAACGCTCTCCTTGTCGAAGTTCTCGGTCACACCCTCAAGGTTAACCTTACGACCCGTCTCACGCTCCAAAGTGCCTATGACCACAAGGTTTCGGCTCTCGTCAAAACGAAAGACCATACGACCCAAGGCCGCATTGGTGATATTGTCGTAGCGATAGCTCCCTTGAAGATTTCCCGTGGGCGAATACACCTTAAACGAAGTGCTGACGTAGTGCTTGTTTTCAAACTCCTTGGCCGCCACCACAAAACAATGTTCCTTGGGAAAGGCCTCGGTCTGGAACAAAACGAAGCTGCCTGAGGAAGGCGTCACGGTGCGAAATGAGTTATTGCCCAAGTCATAAAAATACAAGACGCCATTGCCGCTTTTGTTGTTGAGTGTCATCATCATCGTGCCGTCAACCACATCCACCGACAATGGCACCGACTTCTCAGGCCACTTATTCCAAAAGGTCTGGTAACTCTTTTCGTCCCGATTGAAGCTCACAACAAGGAAATCAAGGGTGTCAGCTGCCTTTTTGTTGCCATCGTTGGCAAAGAGAAAGGCGGCATGATGGCCGTCGCTGTCAGCATCGATGAACTTGAGCTTATCAGGCAAAGGAATCAAGTCGCTGCGGGTCTCGTAGAGGCTGCTGTCGAGGCAAGCGAAGTTCCATAGGCGGTGCTTCTGCTTGTCGGTCTTGTCGGTCTCATAGACCATGATACCCTCAGCGTCGCCAAGGGTTTGGAAATGGCAACCTTGCTCCTTGTTCCAACGGTTCACCTCATAGCGCACAGGTTCCACCTGCTGGGCTGAGGCCCAAGTGGTAAGAAACAGAAGTGCTATGAGGAGGAGTTTTTTCATTTTGTTGTCACTACACGCCATTGCGAGGAGGAACGACGAAGCAATCCAGGAGGTAAGCTTGTTGTCTGGATTGCTTCGTTCCTCGCAATGACGCTATCGCGTTTGTATTAGAACTTCACGAACTTCGAAACTGCCGTGCTGCCATTGGCATAGCGGAAGTTGACGAAATAGACACCGCTCTCAAGTTCGCTCACGTTGAGTTGGGCGTTGCCAGCTGCTACATTCACCATGCTCACCTTGCGGCCAGTCATGTCGAAGACACTGACTTGAGCATCGCTGTCAAGCACAAACGACACCTGTTCGTTGGCGGGATTGGGATAGAGGCTAACCATCGTTGCCTCGTTCTCACTGACACCGACCATGTCTTGGCCAATCACTCTAACATAGTCGATTTCCCATGAAGCGGCGGCCTCATCGTTGCTAGTGTAGATGAAAGCAATGTAGAAGCTATGACTGGCAACGATATCAGCAACATCGAATACGCCAGACTCAACCCATTCATAGTTGCCTGTCGAATAATCGAAAGCATCGGTAATGTCTTCCCATTCAAAATCGCTGGGATCGCTTATGCCGTCGTAATCAGTAGAGATGGCCACACGCAGCGGGTCGCCGTCGAACTTCATGGCTGTGCTGAAATCAACCCAAATCTCGTTAAAGCTTATTCCATTCGGGATCTCAACAAAACCAATCAGCCAGTCTTCATTTTGATGGGCAGCACCCTCAGCATAGCCGTTCATGTTGGCATAAGTCGTGCCTTGATGTGTGCCTTGATGCCATTCCTGATCGCCGTATGCATTGTAAGCCGTGAACACGCCGAGACCATCATCGAAGTCTTCATAAAGCAGAACGTAGACTTCTTCTGTCGTGGCAGTTGCCGTAGGATAGCTACCATCAGTTTTGTAGTCGATGTTGGCGCCGCTGTTGGTATAGGGGAAGATGGCAAAATGATAGGTGGTGTTGGGCTGTAAGCCTTCGAAAACGATGCCATTGAGGCCATAAGGCACATTCTTGGCGAGGTCGCTATCGGGAACAGGAGTGCCGTCGACAGGAACTGTAATGCTACCCGTGGAGGCCAAAACCAAATACTTGGAAGGCAATTGAGCACCAGTGGCATCCTCCCACACGACATAGGCGTCAACACCATCTGCCAGAGCCGTGAACTGGGTCGGATAGTTGCTCGGCTCAGGATCGGGCGTAGAGCCACCTCCGGCTTTGTAGAAGCTGACACGCGTGTCAATGTTGGAAGCCTCGGCATAGCAGCTGAACAAAGGAGCATTGTTTTGGGTATTCGGGTTGAAACGCATGTTATTGCGCTCGTTTTCACCTTGTGCGACGACCTCAGCCGTGCCATCGGCATTGAAGGCGATGTCCCATTGACCGTTGGCATCAAGCGTGGTCTGCGTCTTCAGGTTGTTGCTACTGCTGCTTGCGGCATACAGATAACCACCTTTGACTTCATCGAAGAGGGTCCATGCACCAGCATTGCCGCCGAGGGTGATTTGGAACACGTCAGTTTCGCTTGTGGGATCTGTTCCAGGAGTAACGGTAATGGCATCACCATTTTCGCTCACAACCACAGCGTGACGATTGTTTGTCTTCTGGTAACCCATAGCAAGAACGCCCAGGTCGTCGTGATGGGCCACGATAAGATAGTTGGCTCCAGCCTCAAGCCCTGAGGCGGAAGTGACCTTTGTGTAGGTCGTCTGGGCAAAGCCGCTCACCGAAAGGAGCAGCATAGCCACTAATGAGAATAAAACTTTTTTCATTTTCGTTCGTTTTTATGTTAGACAATTAGTTGAATTTCAAGATTTAGGTCGGGCCTTCGACGGGCTCAGGCACCTTCAAGGCCGTAAAACCCAAGGTCCCTGAGCCCGTCGAAGGGCCGGTTTTATAAGTCAAGTGTCTCTACCTGCTCCACAGATTTGATCTCGGGGATGACTTTTTTCATCACTGATTCGATGCCGTTTTTGAGGGTCATTTTGCTATGAGGACAATTGCCACAAGCGCCTGTGAGTTCCACGATGACGGTGTTGTCGTCGGTAAGTTCCACGAAATTGACATCACCCCCATCCTGTTGGAGGTAGGGACGCACCTGTTCGAGGACATTCTTGACTTTTCTGAGGATGGTTTCTTTATCCATTGTATCAGTTGTTCAGTTGGAAGTGGTTCAGTTGTTCAGTTAAGCGTTCATGATGGTTTTTGCGATTTTGTCGAAAGCCTTGGTGACCGGTGAGTCGGCATCAAGGGCGAGCGGCGTACCGGCGTCGCCACATTCGGCAATCTTCTCCGTAATCGGGATTTGACCCAGAAGCGGAACACCAAGCTGCTCGGCAAATTCCTTGCCTGTCTCCTTGCCGAAGATGTAGTATTTCTTATCGGGCATGTCGGAAGGCGTGAAATAGGCCATGTTTTCCACCAAACCATAAATCGGTATCTGCAGGGCCTCTTCCTTAAACATCATCGCGGCACGGAGCACATCGGCAAAGGCAACCTTTTGCGGAGTGGTAACGATGAGGGCACCCGACACGTTGTATTGTTGGGCCAAGGTCAGCTGAATGTCGCCCGTTCCAGGAGGCATGTCGACGACCATCCAATCCAATTCACCCCATAGGGTGTCGTTCATCAGCTGGTTCAAGGCACTGGTGGCCATTGGACCACGCCAGATGAGTGGTCGGTCCGCGTCAACAAAACTTCCAATACTCATCAACTTGATGCTGTATCGCTCGATGGGTACCATCACGGTCTTGCCATCTTTCTCGAAAGCGGCGGGCTGTTCATCACCAAGACCGAACATCATCGGGACAGAAGGTCCATAGATATCGGCGTCAATCAAACCCACACGTTGGTTGGCGCGTGCTAAGGCAATGGCGAGGTTGGCGGCCACCGTCGACTTGCCGACACCACCCTTACCTGAAGCCACAGCGATGATATGCTTCACCTTCGAAAGGGCCGTCTTCTCCTCCACCACCTTGATTTCGATGTCGACATCGCCAAACACCTCAGTCAACGTGCGCTTTGCACCATTCACCAAGATTTCGTTTTTCGGGTCGTTGGCATGTTCCATGACAAGGTCGAAACGGATGGAATTGTCTCTAACCATCAGGTTTTCAACCATATTCAATGCGATGATATTATCCCCCTTGGGGAAGTAGATGACGTCTTTCAGGACTTCTATAACGTTTTCTTTATTTAGCATGATTTTAAATAATTAACGCTGCAAAGTTAATAAATAGTTTAGAGTTTAAGGGGGTGGAGTGAGAGTTTTTTTGTTAGTGGGCAATAGTGATACGCTTTGAGACGATTCCGCTCTCCGTTTTTACGCGCAGCAGATAGAGGCCTTCGGGCCTATCCTGCAAGCCGACCGTCGTTTGATGACCAGTGACTTCTTGTTGCAAAACACACTGTCCCAAAGTATTATATACCGACACGGACAACATGTTTTCGCATTCGATGGTCACCAACCCTGAAGTGGGATTAGGATAGATTTTGGCCTGAATGGCGTTCTCATCCATGCCAGTTGGCGAGTAATAGACGTGCAACTCGAAGACATTAGGCTGATAATGGCGATTGGCCGGCGCAGAGGTGCAGTCCAAATCGCGGTAATAGGCATAAAGTCGATAATAATAGTCACCTTCCTGAATCAAGGAATTGTCGGTATAGTTGGTTGCGGAAGAACCCATTAATTTAATGCGATGGTATTCCCCATCCTCACCTTCTTTTCTGAACAGATAATAGCCAGCAAGGCCATCGTTGGGTTGTGGTGTTTTCCAAAGCAGTTTGATTTTTTGATTGGAAGCGATTTCGAAATCCAAGTCGCGAGGCGGGTAGCAAGGACCTGCGGTGGCGCATGACTCGTTGGAATATTCACCACTATCGCCACCTTCGCAAAGCACGCCAACGCGATAGCAGTGACCGCCCTGCTCGACGGTCTCGTCCAGTAGGGCGGTGCCTGATGGCACAAGACGATAGAGCATGTCGTCACGATAGAGTGTGTATCCATAGCCCAGATGTTCTACCGCATCCCAAGTAAGCAGGATGGCATCGCCTTGGGCTGTGGCAACCAAGTTTTGAGGAACTTCGCAAGTCATCTCGTTGCTGCAGCTGTTGTTGGTTTCGAAGAAAACGCCCGCAGCCAAGTCGTCAGAGGAGCCCGAATAGGAATACACGGTCTGTCCGTTCGCGTCCTTGATGACAAAAGCCATCTGGCTGACCGTTTCCTCAGGTGCCGTCCAGCCGAAGCTGATACGTCCCAAAGGCAAGGCAGGCTCGACCTGCACCGCCGACGCGTTGGTGGTGGTCATGCTGGTGATTTCGCGACCCGTGGGCGAATACACCGTGATGATGCCGCCCTTCCAGCCCTGATTCTCGTTGGAGGTCATGATGACCCGCCAGTCGCAAGAAGGCCCAACCGCGACTTTCATGATGTTGGCATGTTTGCCGACGCGACCATTGGCGACGACATACACGGCATAGTGGAACACATCATAACGCGGTACACCTGCATCTTCAAATTCAAGCGTTGCCCCAGGCGCAACATCGGTCATGGTTGCAATGACTTCATTATCGCGTAGCACCACGACCTGTTCGATGGTTTCCAAGGCCGTGCCGTCCAAAGTCGTAGTGGGGTTGGTCCAAGTGAGGTGCACTTTAAGGTCGGTGTCGGAAACGGGAACCGCCGTGAAATCGACAGGGAGAGAGGGGGTCTGGTTGTAGACTTCGGCGGGTACGAAATTGAACATGGCGTCGGCGGGGTTGGTATAAGGCGCATCGTCGATGAGGTACCAACCGTCACTGCCACCGCCCCAACCCAAGTTGAAGTGGAACATGTCGTTGTCGTCGTAACCGTCGCACACAAAGGCATGGCAGCCGCCATTGTCGCAGCCACCGTAATACATCGGCCAACCCATGTCGAACTGCTCACGCACCATGGCTTTCCAAGTCTCGGTTTCATAGTCGTTGCGCCTGAGCTGGACAATAGCATCGCAATAGTTGAAATAGGTATGCATCACACCAGGTATGGGACCCGAGGCACCGCCACTGCCATCAGGGCCGTAGCCCATGTCGATGGTGACACCACAGTGGAAGCACAACGTACCCGTGGCCAGTTTCTCAGCCTCTGACGAATTGTTGTTAAGCACATTGGGCATGTTGTCCCAGTCGTAAGTGGTATTGCCGAAGTCGGCACAGATTTGACCATAATCACTATGATAGTAACAATGGTCTCCGATGCCTTGGGCGGGATAGGCCCAAAAGCGCATCAGCTGCGACATGGCTGTGGCAAGGCAGCCCACGATGGCGTGACCGCCCGATCCGGCAGGGTCTTCGGGGCAACAGTAATTGTATGGATAGGTCTGATTCCACTGGGTCTGGCAAAAATAGCCTGTACCACGACTGTGGCGAGGGATCAGGCGACCATGTTGAAGCACGGAGTTCCATTCCGCTGCCACTTCAGGAGTGGCCACAGCATGACGAAGCCGTAGCATGCACTCAGCAACGCCATCCAAATAATACACCAACGCTGGCGGGATGTTGGCAGCATCGAAAGCCGACTGGTCAGAATAGCCGATGACGGGACGATGGGCATCGTCGCCTGCAATGATAACGAAACTGTGTTCTCCGATATTGAAGACATAGAAAGCCTCGTCGGAACCCGTGTAAACCAACTCGGGCATGGCGCGTTCAGCGAGGAATTGCGTCGTGGCAAATTTCTGTGCCGCAACCAAGGCAACACTACGGTCAATGGGCCTGGCATGTAATGCCAGCGTACTGACTATCAGCAAGCTGACAAACAAAAAGTACTTTTTCATTTTAGGACAATTATACTAACTGCCTGCAAATGTAGTATTAATTTCTTAAAAATTCCGATACCTCTTTATTAAATGCAACAGCATTTTTGTTGGCCACAAAATGGTTGCCTTCGATAATGCTCAACCGCGCATTTGATAAACTCTTGTAAATAAGTCGGGTATGTTTTTCCTTGATCATGTCCTTTGTGCCGGCCACGACCAAAACGGGCATTGTCAGTCGGGCCAGTTCGACGGGATCGATGTGTGGCTCGTTGACCATCAAGCCGAGCATTTCGGTATTTTGTTTGGCTTCCTCGGACTTCTTTGAAAACAATCTGGCGATACGGTAGCCGATTTCAATGGGCCATTGGTAGCGAGCCTTCACGCCCGAGGGGAAAAGATTGGCACCATTTAGGATCAACTTTTCCACCCGCTCGGGATACTTTAAGGCAAAGGTCAACGCAATGTTGCCGCCATCGGAAAACCCTAAAAGGATTGCTTGATCGATACCATTCTCATCCATGAAATCATGCAAGTCCTCGGCAAACTGGACAATGGTGAAAGGCTTCTCCCCTCGCGGTGACTGCCCATGACCACGTGTGTCTAAGGCAATGACGCGATAATCCGCCGAAAAACAATCTATCTGATGCTCAAAATAGCTACCATCCTCCCCATTGCCATGGAGGAGGATGAGCGGCTTGCCTCGACCTTGTTCAACAAAATGAAGGGCAATATCGGTCGAAATGCTCATACTATGTTAGAGGAAGAAGAGACCTTCCAGACCATACCCCCCTATAATCATAAATGTACCGATTGACACTATTATCGTCCAAATCACTGCACCTATGATACCCAGAATCTTGGCCACGGTCAGTTTAGAAGTGCCAGAATATGCACTGAAATTGCCCTTTATTCTATTCCATCCCACGATACCTAGCGCCATACCCACGATACTTATTGCCAGACCAGTTATTGCCAACATACTGAGAAATCCATACAAATCCTCATCATCGCCTATTATGTAAAACAATAACAGCAGCCCCATTCCAATGATGCTGCAAACCATCGCCCCTGTGCCATAAGGCGCCTTCATCTTTGGTCCTTGGGAATAGGTAGGAGCCTGATACGGAGCATTTTCCACAATACGAGTAGGGCGTTCTATCTTACCGCCGCAATGCCCACAAAACCTACTGCCGGCTTCAATAACGCCTCCACAATAGGGGCATTTTTCCTTTGTCGAAGTTGAGGAAGCAACGTTATTATCATACATTTCATTCATGGTTATTTGTTTTAATGACGTTATTATTCGCCTGCAAATATAGGAATTATTCTTTTTGAAATACAAACGGCTCTATTTTATTTCATCCATCCAAGACGTTCTTTGTCCGAAAACTTCTCAATGGCATATCGCAGCATTGTCCGCGGCATGGTCTGATAATGGATGGAGAGCCAAGCTCTCAGCCGTTGCTCATCACGTTTGCCTGCTTCGCGCAGCAGCCAACCAACGGCTTTTTGCAGGAGATCGTGAATCGGTTGGGGCTTGGCTAAGAAAATATCGGCAATGGCGTAGGTGTCGTCCAACTCGCCGTGACGCAAAAACTGCATCGTGCTCACCATGCCAATGCGCTGCTCCCAAATCGTTTTGCCGTCACGGGCAAGATCGTAAAGCAAGGTTCTGTCCTTGTCCAAAAGCCAGGTACCGAGCAACTCATAGCACGACAGGTCAACCAAATCCCAATTGTTAATGAAATCGGTATGTGCCAGATAGAAGTCGATGCACCGTTGTTGCACAGATTGGTCTTTCTTGGCGTGCTTAAAGACCTGCACCAGGGTCAGCAGGGCGGCCAGGCGCATCTCATGGTACCCGTCACGGATGCATGTTTCCAAGTCATCAAAAGTGGTCTCAGCCCAACATTGCTTCACCACTTCACGGATGACTGGCACCTTGATGCCCAAAAACCTATCACCTTCGCCGTATTGTCCTTTCCCCGTCTTGAAGAAACGGGCGAGATTGACCGCCTGATTAGGATCTTGGCGCGTCATGATTTCATTATACAATTTGCAACTCATAGTCGTTTGAATTATAGGATTGTCGGAAGCAGGCACAAATTTAGAAAGTTTTTCCTAAAAGCCACTCATTTGACGCGATTTTCATTATCTTTGCACCCAGAAAATTAAACCCTTAAATAGATGAAAAAGCTTTCCATCCTCCTTTTCTTGGCCATGAGCACACTTTTCGCCATGGCCCAAAACGGCCGCATCGACTTGCGCAGCACCTCCTCGGCCGAGATCACGCATAGCGACTTCACCTCGCTTCGTGCCACGTTCAGCTACGGCTCCATTGAGAGCATGGAAGTGGCCACCGAAAGAGGCACCTTCTCCGAAATCGCCATCGAAGGCACCTACGCCTCTGGCGAGATCGGCACGCCCGAACTGCCTGCCTCACACCAACTATTGGCCGTGCCTTTTGGCGCCACTCCTCGTGTCAATGTAATCAATTACACGAGCACCGATTACCGTCTCTCCGACTACGGCATCAACACCATCCTGCCGCATCAACCTTCCGTCCGCAAGGACCAGAGACCCGAAGAGGTGGAGTTTGTCTACAATGCCGCAGCCTACCAGGCCACCCGTAGCCTTGCCACGGCTCCCGAAGCTTCCATCGAGGTGCAAGGCACGATGCGCGGTATCCGTATTGGTTCGTTGGTCATCAACCCCGTAAGCTACAACCCCACCTCCAACACCCTGCGCGTGTTCAACAACATCGAAGTGGAAGTCAGCTTCGATGGTGCCGACCAGGAAGAGACCGAACGTATGCTGTTGAATACCTACAGCCCCTATTTTGACATCGTCTACAAACAGATGTTCAACTACCGCCAAATCATGGATGTGTATGACGACCACCCGGACCTGATGGCCTATCCCGTCCACATGATCGTCATTACGCCCGAAAACTACATCTCCACGTTGCAGCCTTGGCTCAACTGGAAGATCCAAAAAGGCTTTGACGTGAACGTGGTGACTACTGCACAAGCAGGAGGCAATTATACTGCCATCAAGACCTACGTGCAAAACCTTTACTCCCAAGGCGTCAGCCAAGGTGCCACCCCCACCTTCCTTGTCCTTGTCGGCGACGTAGCCCAAGTGCCTAACACCACCGGCAATTCCACACAAAAAGTAACCGACCTCTATTACGGTTCCGTTGACGGCGACTATTTCCCCGACATGTTCTACAGCCGTATGTCGGCAGAGAACACCAACCAACTCACCGCCATCATCAACAAGATCCTGCAATACGAGCAATACACCATGCCCGACCCGAGCTACCTGAACAACGTTACCCTTATCGCTGGTTGGGACAGCTATTGGAATGCACGCATTGGTCGACCCACCATCAATTATGCCACCACTTATTATTATAACACCGCACATGGTTTTAACCAGGTAAATAGTTATCTCCAACAAGGTCAATACGCGGGCTGTTACAACACCCTTAACACGGGCGTCGGCTTCATCAACTATACCGCTCATGGTGGCGAGACCAGCTGGTCCGATCCGCAATTCACTGTTTCCAACATCAACGCATTGACCAATACCAACAAATATTTCTTGGCTATGGGCAACTGCTGCCTAACGGGCAACTTCGGCTACAGCCAGCCATGTTTCGGCGAAGCTATGATTCGTGGAGAAAACAAAGCAGCCTATTCTTATATCGGTTCCTGCCCAGTGACTTACTGGTATGAAGACTACTATTTCGGCGTTGGCGCCACTAACGTCTTCAGCCAAACTCCCACACTGGAAAACACCGCCACAGGCGTATACGACGGCATCTGGATGGACGACACCTATCATACCGTTTCGTCCATCGTCTTCCTCGGAAACCTCGCCGTTTGTTATGCCAGCACTGGCGGCTATCAAACCAGTTCCAACCCCACCTACTATTGGCAAGCCTATCACGTGCTCGGCGATGGTTCCATCATGCCTTATCGCGTGAATCCCACGCCTAATACAGTCAGCCACGCCAGCACCTTCCCTGCCGGTGCCACTTCCTTCCAAGTGAGCGCCCAACCTGACTCGTATGTGGCCATCTCACAAAACAACGTGCTGAAAGGCGTGGCTCTGGTTCCAGCCTCCGGCTCCGTTTACGTGCCCGTGAGCGGCGTCACCGCAGGCCAAGTGCGCATCGTCGTCACCAAGCCGCAACGCCAACCTTACATCCAAGACATCAACGTGGGCAATCCCCAGACCTATACCATCACCGTGTCGGCCAACCCGACCAATGGTGGTACCGTTACGGGTGGAGGTACCTACAACGAAGGCACCTACTGCTCCGTCTTTGCTACGCCCAACAGTGGCTATGAGTTCGTCAACTGGACCGAGAATGGCAACGTGGTCTCCAACCAAGCCAGCTACACCTTCATGGTGAGTGGCAACCGCAACCTCGTGGCCAACTTCCAAGAGCAAATCCAATACTATAGCATCCGCTTGTCAGCCAACCCGACCAACGGCGGCACCCTCACTGGTGGCGGCAGTTATCAACAAGGTCAGACTTGCACCGTGACCGCCACTCCCAACACTGGGTTCACCTTCACCAACTGGACTGAAGGCGGCAATGTGGTCAGTACTAACGCCAGCTACACCTTCATCGTGGATAGCAACCGTAACCTGACAGCCAACTTCGCATCACAGCCGCAGAACTTCACCATCACCGTCTCGGCCGATCCCGCCAACGGCGGCACTGTCACAGGAGGTGGCACCTACCAACAAGGTCAGAGCTGCACTTTAAATGCCACACCTGCCACGGGTTACACCTTTATTAATTGGACCAAAAATGGCCAGCAGGTCAGCACCAATGCCAGCTACACCTTCACCGTCACTGAATCGGCGGCTTATGTGGCGCACTTCCAACTGCAGACCTTCACCATCAGTCTGTCGGCCAATCCTTCCAATGCAGGTACTGTATCGGGCGCTGGCACCTATACTTATGGCGCCTCCTGCACCGTCACCGCTACTCCATTCCAAAGATACATCTTCGACAGCTGGACCGAAAACGGCGTCGTGGTCTCCACCGAAGCAAGCTATACCTTCACCGTGACTTCCAACCGCACCTTGGTGGCCAACTTTGGCATGCCTATGGTTGAAATCATGGCCTCGGTCGATCCTGCCGAAGCAGCCACCGTCAGCGGAGCCGGTACTTACGAATACGGTGCCATGGTCACTTTGACTCTTGCCCGCAACGAAGACTGGGCTTTCCAAAACTGGACCGAAGCTGGTGTGGAGGTGTCGGACGAGATGACCTACACCTTCGTCGCCATCGAGAACCGTGACCTCGTGGCCCACTTCCTGCACACCGAAGGCATCGGCGAGCAAGGTGGCCAAACCTTGATTTACCCCAATCCCGTCAACGACAAGCTGACCATTGAGGCACAAGAGGCCATCAACACCGTGGAAATCTACAATCTCATGGGTGCACTGGTCTACAGCCAGAAAGACTGCGGCAACAAGGTGGAAATCCACACTGCCGACCTGCATTCTGGTATCTATTTCATCCGCATGACATCCAATAAGATGTCGGAAACCAGAAGGTTTGTGAAGGAATGAGATAGTATGAAAAAACGGGGCGGTGAATCACCGCCCCGTTTTTTTTTATTCTATCCAATAAACGTATTTCTCTTTGCGCGGGGCGGCCTCAGGATAGTCGCCCTTCATATAACCCAACACGCAGTTGCCTATACCAATGTATCTCTCGGGGTCGATGCCATAGGCTTTCAGCAGCTCCTTGCCCTCGTCGATCATGAAAACCTCGCGGGCGCGATGCACCCAGCAACAGCCCAGACCTTTGGCATGAGCCGCGTTGAGCAGGTTACCCATCACAAGGGCGCCGTCTTCCCTCCACGTTAACACTGTGCTGTCGGCCAAGACCACCAACACCACGGGAGCGCCAAAGAAAGGATCGAAATCGTCGCGACCGATGACGACAGAGTTGAGCCGACTCAACGTGTCGCGCACCTCTCGGTTGGTGACGGCAAGGATGATGGCACTCTGGCGGTTTTTGCCCGAAGGGGCGTTCATGCCCGCCTTGAGGATGTCCTCAATCACTTCTTTGGGCGGCATTTCGTCGGTATAGCTACGCACACTGCGGCGTGTCATCAGGTCGTGAAGGGTAGTTTCCATAGTTTTTCTGCGTTTGAGGCGGCAAAGGTACACAATAATTTTGCAATTTTGCAGCCCGAAACCGTTTTAGATGCAAAAAGTCAAGAGATATGTCCTACCCATCGCCATCGTCTTGGGGCTGTTGCTGCACGACTATTGTGCCGCCTTCAGCGTGGTGGTGCCTTACATTATCTTCACCATCATCCTGTTGACGTTCACTGCAGTTGACATCCGCAAGCTTCGCTTCAAGCCCTTGTTCATTTGGATCATCCTCTTTCAGGTGGTGGTGAGCTTAGGCGGCTATGCCTTACTGAAGGCTTTGCACGTCAACGAAATCATCGCAGAGGGCATCCTTATCGGCGTGCTCTGTCCCGTGGCAGCATCGGTGGCTGTAGTAAGCACCATGCTGGGTGCCGACCGCAACACCGTGACATCGTTTACCGTCATCGGCAACCTAGTCGTTTCCATCGTGGCGCCCATCTATTTCTCTTTCATCGGAGTCAACCAAGACTTGCCATTCTTTACCTCGTTTTTACAAATCCTGAGACGCGTCGGCTTGGTCATCGGATTGCCCTTCTTCGTGGCCTTGGCCTTACAGCTCTTGTGGCCTAAAGCCAACCATTTCATCAGCCGATATAAAGGTCTCGCCTTCTATCTCTGGGCAGTGGCCTTGTTCCTGACCTTAGGCCAAACCATACACTTCATCTTCCTCAACGGTGAAGGCAACTGGCATAGCATCATCTGGCTCGGCGTCTCCGCCTTGCTGTTCTGTGTCATACAATTCGGATTGGGCAAATGGATTGGGCACAAATACGGCGATACCATTGCTGGCGGACAACTCCTCGGACAAAAGAATTCGGCCATGGGCATCTGGATGGCCAACCATTACCTCCACCCCTTGGCTTCGGTCTATTTAGCCTTCTATTCCGTCTTCCAGAATTTGTTCAACAGTTGGCAGATTTGGTATTATGGACGTGGGGCCAAAAGACGCGAGACGCGGGACTAAGGACCTAGAGCTGGTCGTAAGGCATGGTGAGTATCACACGGCCTGCAGCCGGATCGCCCGACTCCAAACCTTTCTTGAACCAACGGTAGCGCTGCTCCGAGGTGCCGTGAGTAAAACTATCAGGGTTGACGTAGCCTCGAGCTTTCTTCTGGATATAGTCGTCGCCCTTCTTAGGCATCAAGTCCAGCGTTTTGCGAATTTCGTCGTCGCTAATGGAACCAAAGCGCGCTTGCTCAAAATGGGCCCAACAGCCCGCATAGTAGTCCGCCAATAACTCAGTCCTCACACTCTCTTTGAGAAATTGTGTAGACTCCTGTCCGTACCGATAAGCCATCTCCATCATCTTATCCATTTCGCCACGAAGGTGCTCGACATGATGTCCCACCTCATGACCGATGATTTCGGCATAAACAAGGTCGCAAACATTGCCCATGGAAGTGTAACTACTGACCATCTGGTCAATGTCGATATAAACCGACTCGTCACCGTTACAATAGAAAGGCCCCATACACTTCGCCTGTTCGTATCCACAACCCGTAGTCACGGTGTCGGAATAAAGCACCAGCTTAGGCTGACGATAATAGCCGCCTACTTTCTCAAATTCCTCGCTCCAGAAGTCTTCGGTGCTGGCCAAAAACTGAGAGCACTTCGTGGCCATTTGTTCTTGTGTCTTGCTGTCGACCCAAGTTGAGGCGGTGCTTTGCACGTCTTGCAGTATGGTACCCACGTTAGGGGCTTCCCCGCCCAAAAACCACACAATCAGTGCAATGATGATGCCGCCTATACCAATGCCGCCGCCCACTTTGGCAGCGGTGCCACCTTTCTTGCGACGGTCGTCGACGTTGGTGCTCATTCTACGTCCATCCAGTTTCATATTATCAGTGTTTTGTTTGAGACTAAGAGACGCGAGACACGAGTCGAAAGCCTCGCAGTCTCGCGTCTTTCAAAAATGTTTCGATGATTACAGGCTATTGTAGGATAGCGAGAAAGTGTCACCTTGACTGACATCACCCGTGCGTATGCCCTTCTTCAGCCAACGTGAACGCTGCTCCGAAGTGCCATGGGTGAAGGTCTCAGGCATGGTACGGCCATAGGCCTGCTTTTGCAGGTAGTCGTCACCGATCTTGGCGGCAGCGTCGAGGGCTTCCTCAATGTCGCCGTCTTCAAGCGAGCCATATCTCTTGTGGTCGTTGTGGGCCCATACGCCAGCGAAGAAGTCGGCCTGCAGTTCCAAGCGCACCGTGAGTTGGTTGGCTTCGGGCGAGTTTTGGCCGTATTCGGCTCTCTTTTGATGCACGGGGCCCAAAATACCGAGTTGGTTCTGCACGTGATGGCCAACCTCATGGGCGATGACGTAGGCGTAGGCAAAGTCTCCATCTGCGCCAATCTCCCGTTTCATGTTCTTAAAGAACTCAAGGTCGAGATAAACGGTCTCGTCCGCCGAGCAATAGAAAGGACCGCTGGCCGATGTGGCATTGCCGCAACCTGATCTTACTGCATCGGAAAAGACATATAGTCTTGGAGGCTGATAGGTCTTACCCATCTTTTGGAACTCGGCCGTCCAAACGTCTTCGGTTCCGGCCAAAACCTGGCTACAAAAGACCATCAATAAGCTGTCTTCTTCGGTCTGTTCGACATTTTCGTCAACGACAGCGCCGCCACCCAAATTACTGAACATGCTCATATCGGGAGCCCGTCCGGTCAACAGCCAGATAAGTCCTGCGATAAGAATGCCGCCCAAGCCGATTCCACCGGCCTTCACGGCACCGCCACCACCGCGGCCGTCAACCACGTTGGAGCTTTGTCTTCTACCATCCATTTTCATGATACAAACGTTTTTAGGGGTTAATAATGGCACAAAAATACACAAAAAAGGACACCCGTAACTCGCGGGTGTCCTTTTTTTTCACAAAGGCTGTGATTTTTCTTACTTCTTCACGAAGCGCAAAGTGGCGTTGCCGCAACGCAGCACGTAGAGGCCGTCGCTCAGTTCACTGATGCCGATCTCCTCGTTGGCGTTCACGTTGACCACCTTCACCAAGGCGCCCATCGCGTTGTAGATCTTGACTTCGCTGTTCGCTTCAAGACCCTCGATGCGGATGTAGTCGTTGGCGGGATTGGGATAGAGCACCAACAGGCGGCCTTCGTTCTCACCGACGCCCGTGCTCTTGAAGAAGGCCACAAAGGTCATGTCGCCGGTCACGATCACCTGGCGCGGGTTATCCGTGACGTTGTCCTGCCACTTGTCAAACAAGTAGCCGCTGTTCGGGAAAGCGGCAATGGTGGCCGTGCTGCCTGCCGTGTAGGTGCCCGAACCGATGGTCGTGCCTTCCGAGCTGTTGCACATCACGGTCAAGGTGAAGGTCTGCACCGGATTAGTCCCAAATTGCGCCACGTAGGTCTCATTCGCCGTCACGGTGATGCTGCGCGGGTTGTCGGCATTGCCGTCGCTCCAACCGATGAAGTAGTAGCCCGTTAAAGGCGTGGCACTAATGTTGATGACCGTGCCTTCCATGAAGGTGCCGCCACCCGTCGCGCTACCCATGGTGGGATTGGCAGAGACCACGGTGATGGTATAGTTCTGCAAGGCTTCAAACTTGGCAGTGTAGGTGACATCACCGGTCACCGTGACGGTGCGTGGGTTATCGGTGTTGCCGTCGTCCCAGCTGACGAAACGGGCACCAGGGCTCGGCGTGGCGCTGATTTGGATGACCGCACCTTCGGGGAAGGTGCCTCCTCCGGTTACCGAGCCGAGCAAGGGGTTCTCGGAGACCACGGTCACCGTGTACATGGTGACGCCACCCTGGGTGAAGATGGCGTTATACTCGGCATCACCAGTCACCTCAACTGTGCGCATGGCGTTACTGTTGCCGTCGTTCCAGCTAACGAAGGTGTAGCCCGTGTTGGCCGTGGCAGTCAAAGTGGCCATGTCGCCATAGTGATACGTGCCACCGCCGGTCACGATACCGCCTTCGGCCGGTAAGGCATTGACGCTAAGCGTGTATTCCTCCTGGACAAAGTATGCGGTGTATGTTACATCGTTAACAATCGTGAACAAATATGGGTTGTCGGTGTAGCCACCTGTCCAATGGTCGAAGGCCCAACCCGGGTTGGGATAGGCGGTAAGGTAGACATTGGATTGTTCAGGATAAGCGCCCCCGCCTTCCACCGTACCGGCGCCAACGGGATTTACTTCAGTGGTAACGGTGTAATATGTTGCTTCGCCTTGCACAATGCTTACATCATCAATCAACCAGGAATGCGCATATGTGCCCTTATATCTGAACCACACTGTAATATCCATATCCTTGTATTCAGTGAGATCCAATTCCACCTCTTTCCATTCGGCAGAAACAAAGTCGGATGAAGCGACCCACACTTCATCGTTAGGAGTGGTAGAGTTACCTATCCAAACAGCTTCATATTCATAGTCATTCGAATAGACTTCAAAAGAATTAAAGGTCAACGTGACATCGCCGCCAATCTCAGGAATATGGATGAGAGGACTTTTGAGCCAACCTTCTTGTTCGACACTAGTCGGACCATAGGCATGCCAAGCGAAGTTGCCGCCTGTGCTAGCGACATAGCCTCCTTCGACATTCTCTCCACCTCTGTGCCAATAGGACGGACGAACTCCGTTGTTGCCGTCGTTGTCTGACACTGTCCAGCAAGCCCAGTCGGTTGCACTCGTCTCGAAGCCTTCGAAATAAGGCAGGCTACGGATTTCGCTGTCGGTGCATTCGGGTTCATCGATGAAGAGGCCATTGATTCTAGAGCAGTCTGTGTGGGGCCAACAAAACGGTATGCCATCCTTCAGAATC
>JAEEGK010009714.1_pt1 | contig 22385 bp, 15 predicted proteins | sample 8958771 | NCBI WGS metagenome assembly JAEEGK01 (sample SAMN16246547, study PRJNA631951) | gut metagenome | biome: gut microbiome; feature: rumen; material: SC-attached | host: Bos | place: Iran: Karaj | collected 2018-10 | reverse complement strand
ATCAGGGCTGGCAGTACCAGATGTATGATTATCAGAGACGTTTGAAAGAAAAAGGAATCAGACAAAGCATGTCGCGGAAAGGTAACTGCCTTGATAATTCGGTAATGGAGAATTTCTTTGGATTGCTTAAATCGGAACTGTTATATTTACAGGAGTTTGTGTCTGTTGACCATTTCAAAAAGGAATTGATTGAATACTTGCATTGGTATAACGAAAAGAGAATTAAGGTTAAATTAAAAGGACTGACCCCTTTACAATTTAGGAATCAGTCCTTAAAATCAGCCTAGTTAAAGTGTCCAATAATTGGGGTGCACTTCAGGGGAGACTGCATAATAATGCGTGCAGATACTAGTTAAACTCACGGATTGCACAAGCTCGATTAGGGTTTGTTTTGGACCAGTGCTCAAATCTATCGTAATCTCGATAATAGACTGCGTGATCTTTATCGGTCCCATTTGAATTTGATGTGTACTGCGTTGAAACCCAATAGCAGTGTGAATCTGGCCTACTAATAGGAACATTTCCACCCAATTCCGCAATTGCATCGCTTATCATCTTATTGTCAACAATGTAATAGCCAGCGCTTGAATAAAAAAAATGAAACTCCGTTTCGCTTGGAAGATACCAACCGGTTGCAAATTCTGATCCTTCCAGAATCCTACTGGCAGTTTCGCTTCCGATTATCTGATTCTTGTAATTCTTTGCAAACCAGAATGCGGGGTAAAGCTCGGCAGCTTCTTCCGGTGTCTTTGTGTTGTTTTCACCTACTCCGGTGTCGTTTACGACACTTTCGTTTGACAGATGTGCTTCATTCAAGAACGCCGCAATCTGTTCAAGGTTGTCGCTGCCGTTTTTGTCGCTTCTGCGAATCGTTGTAATATCCTTGTTGTATGCTTTTGCAGAATTGGTACACCATGCAATCCCCGTATCGCTTTCTTTCAATCCAATTCCAAGCGTACGGATTGTTGTCGTATCACCTCCGTTGTTCGCTCTCTCTCCCTTGTAGAAAATCATCGCGATTGCAGAAGTTTTTTTTGCATTTTTAGTAGTTTCATCAAGGCCGTCAAAAGTAACGTATGGCATTGCAGAACCATCGTTGAACACGATGTCGTACACTTCCTTTGCAGCACTCGGAATTTTGGTACCGATATATGGACCGCTCCACTGTGCCGTAAGCGTAACGTTCGCAGTTCCCATTGTAAAGGTTGTCGTTCCGCTACTTGTGTATGTTGCAGTTCCCTCGCTCCAACCGCTGAATCCGTAATAATCGCGGTTGCCGATTCCTGTAAACTGTACAGTTACAGTATCACCCTCGTGGTACTGGTTTGTGTCGCTCGGAACCGTAATTACAGCATCGTCAACACCGTCAACATAAGTCACTGTGTATGTTGGAGCTGGCGTAGCTCCGCCATTTCCGCCACCACCAGAGCCACCGGTTCCACCACTGCCAGCACCGCTGCCAGCCGGTGTGTCACCACAAGCAACAATGCCGAACATAATCATCACAAAAGCTAAAATTGAAATTACTTTTACGATCTTTTTAATTCCGGGGGTTACCCCCCCCCGTCAGGCGTATAGTGTATTTTTCAATCATAAAATCCTCACTTGCCAAACATTAGAACAAAATCCGCATTATGTCAAACATCTACGCGCCGGTATTCAAGCACATCCTTCATAAATTATGAAAGATTATGAAAACTCTTGCCAATTATGAATAATTATGAAACAATATAGTAATTATGAACGATTATGAAAAGCGAACAATAAGGCTTTACATAAGGAGTCAAATTATATGGCAAAAACAAATCCTTTCACATTGACATTCGGAATGTCGCCGACCGAATTAATAGCCCGACATGAATATTTCAGCGAAATAACAGATACTTTCCAGTCTGAAAACCCAGTCAGTCATGCTTACCTCATAGAAGGAATACGCGGAAGCGGAAAAACTGTTCTTATGACTTCCATAGGAAAAGAACTTTCAAAAGATAAAAAATGGATTGTAATCGATTTGAATTCAACACAAGATTTACTTTCCGATTTTGCGATGCGCCTTGTTGATTCTTGCAAAAAAATGACAGACATTTTCAAGAAAGGTTTCAATCTTTCCGTAGCAGGATTCGGAATCGGATTAAACGGGGAAAACAACTCTCGTGACAGTGTAAGCATAATCTGCGAGCTTCTTGAATCTTTGAAAAAGAAGAACAAAAAAATCTTGATAACAATCGATGAAGTTATGAACGGAGACAACATGCGTCATTTCGCAAGCGAGTTTCAAATCCTTTTGCGCAAGGATTATCCGGTTTTTCTTCTAATGACAGGGCTTTACGAGAATATTCATACAATCCAAAATGATCCTGCCCTTACGTTTTTGCTCCGCACGCCCAAAATAATGCTTGACCCCTTGAGTATCGTCCAAATTACAAAAGTATATAAGAATGTTTTTAACACAGATATTGATATGGCTAAAAAGCTTGCAAAACTCACAAAAGGATATGCGTTCGCCTTTCAAGCACTCGGTTTTTTATATTACGACTACAATGATTCTCTTCCGCTAGAAAAAATAGTATCCAAGTTTGATGATTTGCTCGATGATTTTGTTTACAAAAAAATCTGGGAAGGACTTTCAGAGCAAGACAAAAACGTGATTCTTGCCATTACCGATTCTAAAACTCAAGTCAGCGAGATTTGCAAAAAGCTCAACATGACAAACGCTACATTCTCTAAATACCGCGAACGACTTTTGAATCGAGGAATTATCAAATCTCCTCAGCATGGATATGTAGAGATTATCCTCCCTCGTTTTACAGAAATAATAAAGTTTTATGCTGAATAAAGTCTTTGGGGTAAACTACACCCTTGAAATTAAAGCTATTTAGGATATAATTATAGGCATGTCTACGGAAACAAGTATATATACCCTTTTAAAATCGTTCGCAATTCATCAAAATTCCGCTATCGTGCAGTTCAGCGACTTTCAGGATTATATCCGCCGCTACGCACAAAAACACGCAAATGAAAACACAGAGCTTATTCCGTTCATGGGGCAGTCAGCGGAGCCTCTTATCAACGAAATTACACTTCTTACGACATCACGTAAAATAGCATCTACTGTAGACAAAACCGGCAACGAAGTGATTTTCGTAATTCCGTTCATTGTTGACAAGCTCGCCGCAAAATACAAGGAGATTGCCAACAACCCGACGATTCCGTTCCCGCTTTCGACAGACCTTTCAAAGCGGGTTCCTCAGGAAGTCATTCAGAAGCAGCCTGCGGCAGAGTTTCTGACGCCGCTTTTCGAAGGAAAAAACACGTTCGACTCGGAAACGCTCTTCGGCTTGGTAATGCCACGCGAAATGCCTGTAATCCTTTTCCCTTCATCAATTTCCGTTCATCTGCTGCTCGACATAAGCATGAACAAAATCAGGCAGATGCTCCACAAGGACGAGTATCACGACTATTTCTTGAAAAAACTGAAAATCTCCAATGCGGGAAAAGAGATTTCCGTAAAGAACTTTTTCACTCAGTTCATAACAAAGCCAGTTGATGCGCTTGAGACTCTTAAGACTTCCGGCGATTCGTTCTATTTCTGGAGCCAGCTGTGTTTCTTTATCCGGCAGGATTACGAGAAAGTTAAGGATTACACGGCGGAAGATATCGCGATCTTGCAAAGTGTTATAATAACAGAAATTGCAATCTCGTATTTTAAGAACAAGTCTCAGCAGAACGCACAAAGACAGGCGGCTCTTAAAATGCTTGAGACTCACCTTTCCAAGCCGCCGTATTATTTTGACCACGGTACGATTCTTAAGTTCACCGACACGAAAGGCGTTCCGCTTATCGGTCAGTATTCAGAGGAAGACCTTAACAACTATCTTAAGGAAAAGACGACAAAGAGTGAGTCGAACGAGCTGCCTGAGCTTCTGACGTTCAAGGCATACGCGAACGACACCCGCCTTTACATTGAGAAAGCAAAAGTTCTGCAGCTTATCGTAAGGCTTTGCAGCGACGCGCGCGAGACACTGAAAGACAAGCTTACAAAAGAATGGTACGAGATTTATCAGGGATTCGAAACTGTTCCGGAGATGGGAAATCAGGATGCGTTCGAGCTTAAGCTGGAGCAGGAAGTAAAGACTATTACCCCGATACTTTACGCGCTGCTGAACTCTAACTTCCTGTCGCTCGTCCATTACGAGGCGAGGATGGCGCATGATCCTTCTGCAGAGAAAATCGCGCTTTTTGAGAACGGAAAACTTAAGCCGTACAGCGAGCTTCTTTTGCTTTCGCGCCACGAAATTTCAACTGACGCGCGCATTCTTCTGCCTTTCTGGTACACTACCCCGATAATTTCGTGGTTCGTGGCGCTGTTCATGCGCCCGTCGAAAAAAGAGCAGATAAAGCGGCAGGCTGAGCGGAAAAAGGCTGTAAGAGAAGCGAAAGACAGCGAGACAGAGAACCAGACGTTCAAGTCTCCGCAGAAAACTGGCGACAGAAAGAAAGACCTGGTAAACGCCGCAAAAGCGCTCGAGGACAAGATGATTCCGCAGGGCTCCACGCTGGACAGGGAGCTTCATTCATACGAACACCAGTGGAACATGCTGATAAACAAAAAGCTTGCCTCCGACCTAACCGAGGACGTAAACTCGCTTATCCGCGACTACATGAGAAAGACAATCCGCACTATGCAGGGAAGCAGCTTTACTGAGGAAAGAGTCCGCGGACTGGCAGAGACGCTGGCAAAAACGCCGTCGCTGCAGAGGATAAAAGATCAGGAAGAGCTGACGATGTACATACAGCTCTACATCATAAAGATCGTCAAAAACATCGGATAGGAGCGGGTTAAAGCGCAAAATCTCCAATATCTCCATATTTTGATTATTCATCGAAAAAATCACTTAAAATCTTCTCTTTTTTTCCTGAAAACTGAAAATTTCAGGGGGTTGCGGGCAAATAAAGATACGTACACCAAATGTACAGATTTTTATTTCAGGAGCACGTAGAAATGAATCCACTGAATTCAATCCTGTTGGAAGGAAATGTCGTAAAAACACCTGAACTTCGGGAAACGTCAAAGGGAACTTCTGTCTGCAATTTCACAATCGCATCGAACAGAAGCTATCGTTCAGAGTCTGGGGCTTTCGACAAAGAAGTTTCGTTTTTCGAGGTAGAAACCTGGGGACAGATGGCGATTCTCAGCAGCCAGCAATGTCTTAAAGGAAGAGGCATAAGAGTCGTTGGCAGGCTTAAACAAGGAAGATGGACGGACACATCCGGCAAAAACCACTCCAAAATCGCGATTATAGCGGAGCATTTGGAGTTCAAGCCTGTTTTCCAAAAAGAAGAAAAACTGGAAACAAACGACGAGACAGATGACAGACTCGACAATTCCTCGATGTTCGCAGAACCGCAGGAAACAGAAGTCGAGTCTGCAGCAGTAAAGGAGGCTGCCGTAGTATTCTAAAAAGCGTTACCTACTTTCAACGCGCTGACTGCTTGCCGCGTGTATCCTTCTGGCGCGGCGAACCTTTACGACCGCCGTTTCCCCTTCCTTTGGCCCTGCTGCCATTTCTGGACGAGGATGCGGCGGCGTTTTCATTGCGCTCGGCAGCTGCTTTGTAAGCCTCGATTTTCTCCGGAGAATAAAAGCCGTCTTTCCAGTTGAACCTGTCGGAATCCGGCAGAACTTCGCCCCGGAACAAAGCCCGCATAATAAACTTTAAGTCCTGCTTGCGGACCTGTGTCCTTGAGAAATCGATAAGGAAGTGCGTGAATCCTTCTTTTTCAAGCCGGGCTTTGTTGTCGATTATCGAGAAAGGCTTCTCCGGCATAACGAAAGAACCGTCCGCCGGCGTTGAAAGCGTCTTGAAGACAGTGCCCTCTTTGTCCGTGAAATAAGTGAAATCGTAGGATTCCGGCAGTTTGAAGCGCATACGGAAAAGAGCCGGATATGCGAAAAGCGTTATCATAACTTTGCGGCGCAGTTTCGGCTCAAAAGTTGCCTCAAGATTTTTCCGCGAATTTTCAATCGGAGTGATGAAGCAGTCTATATCCTGATTCTCAAGCCAAGAAGCCGCCCATCTGTTGAATGTATACAGATACGGACCACCCAGCATAAAGACTTTTTTGCCACGCAGCATGTTGATGTGAGCCGGATTGTTCACAACAAACTGACGGAATCCGTCGGCAATAAGAGTGTCCAAAGTTTGGGCAAGTCTCTCCTCAGCATCTGCCGGGCAGTACGGGTCAAGCGATATGAAAACCTGCTTTTTGGAGTATGGAAGCGTCGCTTTTTTCTCTACCAAATCGTATGTCGTTTCGGAGTTAAGCTCCAGAATCACGCGGATTTGACGTTCGCCGAGTATCGTGAACATATCTTTAAGAGAGGAAACCTGCATGTATATTCCGTCAGGAAAGCCTTCTATGCCAGTTTTAGGCACTGCTGTAAGGTCGAGCACCGGCAGAAGCTGAGCGCCCGGCTGCTTTCTGAACGGAGAAAGATCCGACGGCAGAACGCGCTGATACCGCTTTGACATCGATTTTGTCTGAAGCAGATAAACTGGGTCGCCCTGAGAGAAGCCGGCGGGAACGTCTATCCAGCGGACACCGTCCACAACTTTTACATGCTTGATTTTGTGGCTCTCGCGCCCTGTATCGTCCTTGCGGTGAAGACGGATTGAGTCTCCAATGTCCGGGTCATAAGTACCGCCACGGATATCCGCGAAGGTCAGCTTTTCAGGCTCTATTTTTTCGCCATTTCTAACGTTAACTTCTTCTCTTCTAAGGTTTTGTATTGTTCCAAGGTAAATGCCTGTTCCGCCCGCCTGATCAGGATTAAGGAAATTCTCGGCATTGCTTGAGTCGTACCAGTAGCGGGTTTTTGCGCGCGCGAAATCCGTGGCGAGCATACGCTTGCCTGTCGCGATCGCACCTTTCTTGTCTTTTTCCCAGTTGTCCATGACGTAGCGGTAAGCAGCCGTGACGCTTCCGACATACTCCGCACTTTTCATGCGGCCTTCAATTTTGAAAGACTCGACCCCTGCCTGCATAAGGTCAGGGATGCGGTCGATAAGCTGCAGATCGTGCGGAGAAAAGAAATATCCAGTTCTTTCAGCACCGTCAGCGTCCGCATTGTAAAGACGGCGACACGCCTGCGTACACATACCCCTGTTAGCGGACTTTCCGCCAAGGTAGCTGGAGAAAAGGCACAATCCCGACTCGCTTACGCAAAGCGCGCCGTGAACAAAAACTTCAAGCTCCGCGGATGACGCGGCTTTTACGGCTTTTATCTCTTCCAAAGAAAGCTCACGGGCAAGCACGACGCGCTTAAAACCTTCGCGGCTCAAAAGATTCACGGCGGCTGCACTGGCGCAGTTCATCTGGGTGGACGCATGAAGCTCAAGTTTCGGAAAAAACTCCTGAACCATGCGCACAACGCCGAAATCCTGCACAATAAGGCCGTCCGGTCCAACGCTGTCCAAGTAAGCAAGGAAGCGGTAAAGACGCTCCGTCTCCGCCTCCTCTGCGACAGTGTTTACAGTGACATATATTTTTTTACCGCGTTTGTGCGCTGCGTTGACAGCCGCCTCAAACTGATTCCAAGCGAAATTCGAAGAACGCATGCGGGCATTGAAACTCTTCAATCCCATGTAAACTGCGTCCGCACCTTCACCGAACGCAGCGTCCAGTGCCTCAATGTTCCCGGCAGGGGCAAGTAATTCTGACATATCTACTGATTTTATCAGAAAAAGCGTGTTTCTGACAACTGGACAAGGTTGGGGCAGGCAAACCTCCTACTTCCGAAGCGAAGGTTTTCCCACCCCTACAACCCCACCTTTTTCCGGCACGGTTCTACTGCGCGGGTTTGGACGAATTTACCGCGCCGGGGGTGGCTTGGCTCGTGGCGACGACCATCCAGTCGGACGCGGCGACCGGAACCGGCCACAAAAAGTCCGCGTCATCTACAGCCGCCGCAAGCTGTGCGATATTCTGCCTTGAAACAGTGCGCGTCGCCGTCACCTTGTCAGAGCAGACTGCATCCAAAACGGACGCGCCGTCAATCCAGATATCCGCAAGAACAGCGCTTTGTGCCGCGTCTCCGGCGTAAACAGTCTGCCAGCTTTCTTTTTCAGACTCCGCAATAAGAAGCGCGTCGAGCATTCTGCCCCGGCTCCGCTCCCACAACATTATTACCGCTGTTTTTCCTAGAACTTTTGTGTTGTCCTTAAGCCAAAAATCACGCGAGCCGGGGCACGAGTCAGCCGCCGTAGACGCGGAGAGAGAAGCATAGTCCGTACCAGTCTCGTCAACGCAAAGGCTCTTTTGGTCGTCGTAGCTTCTTAAATGCACCACGATATACTCACCAGCGCTTACATCAGCGGCAGGCAGCGTGTATTTTACCGAACCCGACTTGTTGTAAGCAATTTCCAAGACCATTCCGCCCGTATTTCCGCCGGTAAGACAATAAAGCTCTATAAACTCAGGCTTCGGTTTTGACGCTTCTGTCCTTACCTCGCTCAAAATCAGCTTGGGTATCATCTCATTGTAGCCATAAAACGACGTAGAGAACGAAAGCGTGTTTCCTCTCTTGTCCTCAGCTTCCGCAAAAACCACGTACTCAATGCCGCATTCAGTTTCCTCGGGCATCCGGAGCGTGTACTCCACACCGTTCTCCAAATCAGTTTTTTCAAAATCAACCGATGTCATGCTCACTTTGGAGCGGGCAAATTCATCCGAGCTCGCGGCGGACGGGCTCACATAAAGATTATCAAGCTCTATCTCGTCCGAAAAAACGAACTTAAGAGAATCCGTTCCCGCCACAATAAAGTCCAGAAGCTTCGGCGAGGAATAATCACCTCCGATTATCGTGATACCTTCCGGACTCACGCGACAAGAGGCGGCTGTCACCGGGAAACACACGGCAGTCACGACTCCGGCAATTATGGCGATTTCACCAAATAATCTGAACAATCGTTCTTTTGTCATATTTCCTCCATAAAAATCCCTGCATTATCCTTATACGAACGCAACAGCCGTTTTTTTTCAGTTTTTCACAAAAAAATCGAAAAAAATTTCAAATATCACGTTTTTTTCCTTTTTTTTGTGCTGAACAATCGGTATACTTGCCGCATGGACTTTGAGATAAAGAACCTGACACTTTACAACGACCTTGTTTTCACAAAAAACGACAAAAACCCCGTCATGAAAACAGAGGAACTTTCGATTTTCACGAACTGCGTCAAAAAGAACGAAATGTCACCCGAACGCAGCAAGTATCTTACGGATCGCAGATGGATAGGCTACGGACTTGTACCAGAGACTGAGCTTCTGCCCGGAAACGAGCCGGACGGAATAATTCCGGCAGGAAAATATCTTTTCGTGCAGTTTTTCCTTGATGAGAAAGATGAGGCGAAAAATCAGGCTATGTGCGAAGCTGCCGCGGAAGCATTGTTTTTGGAATCGACATGGCAGGAAGTTGAGCTGAAAGATACTGTTTACGTGCGGACGCTTGCGGAAGGAAGCAAGAAAGTCTGCCAGCTATTCAGAGAAATACAAATTACAGGAGGACAGGAATGAAACAGATTCCGAGTTTTACAATTGACCATACGAAACTTAAGCCCGGCGTGTACGTTTCGCGCATCGATAATGTCGGCGGCGAGGACGTGACAACATACGACATCAGGATGAAAAAGCCGAACATCGAGCCGTGCTTGAACCTTCCGGCGGCGCATACGCTGGAGCACATTGTGGCGACATTCCTCCGCAACGACGAGGAATGGAAAGACCGCATAATTTACTGGGGACCGATGGGATGTCTCACAGGATTCTATCTTATTGTGAAGGGAAATTACGAGTGCAAGGAAATCGGCAAGCTGATGATCCGCGCGTTCGAGTTCTCACGTGATTTTACAGGAGAGGTTCCCGGAACGACGGCAGAGGCATGCGGAAACTATTTGCTCCATAACCTTGCTGTTGCAAAGTACGAGGCAAAAAAATACGCCGAAATACTCACAACAGAGCCCTGCTATGAATACCCGGCGAATTAGTCGATAAACCGATAATCGGGTTTTATTTCAAAACGAAAGTTTCGACCATGTAGCGGACGGACGGCGCGGCGTTCTCTTCCTCGCTGATTTTCTCAACGATGATGACGAACTTTGTCGCCGTCTTGTCGCAGACAATCTTTTCAATGTTGTATCCGCTTATTCCGCGGCGTTTTACATCCGGGCTACCAGCAACGATTTTGTTGAGCAGCTTTCCGTTTCCGTCTTTTTTCTCAACCGTGATGTAGAAAGACGATGTCATCGACGCACCCTTGCCCTCAACATAAGGAACAAGCTTAAAAGTATACTGCATCGTGTTCGCCGCGGCAGAATGCTCAAAATCTCTTACGACGATTTCGTTCTCTGTGACGTTCGTGTTGTACGGCCTGATGTAAAGAATCTCCGACATTTCAGCCGGGGCAGCTTTCCATGATGAAAGCCATGTCGTGTTTTTCTTTTTCAGCTCGTCATAAACGGAAGCTCCGCTTTTTCCGGCGGTGGACTCAGTTGCGTTCGTCCTGTAGATTCCGTTAGGTCTGAAAGAGTTGTTTTCTATATCAACAGCGTAAATTTCGGCGTACCCGCGGAATGTTTTGTCGGTCGTGCCGTACTGACCGAAAAGATATGTCTTTCCGTCCGCAGAAAAGCCTATATCATCGAAGACAGCGACGTCGCCAGCAAAAAGCGAGACGCAAAAAAGACAAAGGCTCAGAACAACGAGCAAGAATCGTTTCATAAAAACACTCCAAAAAGATTTATATTAGGGCTGATTCCGAGCCGCAGCTTTTATTGCAGAAGCCTTGAAACCCGAAGCTCACCCGATTATTTATCGAGACTTTCTCTCCTTTTATTTTCGGATTTTGAAAGAACACGCTTTACATAAATTTGTCTTACGGCTATTCTTTAAAATATGACACTGAATTACCGTAACCGGCTCATGAAGACAGTCTCGATCATCTCGTTAAGCCAGCTTATCGTGTTCGCGGCTCTTTTTCTGCACCGGTTCATAACAGGAAATACAATACCTTTTGAGTTTACGTCGCTCACGTTCGACACAAGCTCCGTGCATGCGTTCATGGGCACGCTCGTAACGCCGTACTCTTACGCAGCCCTTGCGGCAACAGCGTTGCTGGCAGTGTACACGCCGCTCACTTGCATGATAGTAAACTACGTCTTCGAGAAGACACAATCGCCGGAAATCCTTTATTTTCTCGGCTTTCTCGCCGGTTGCATGGTAGAGACTTTCCGCCTGTGCATCCCGCTTTTCGATTTGTGGAACGGCTATTCAAAGTTCCTTATATACATCGGGAAACTCGTCTTTGCAGGGCGCATCCTTTCTGTCCTGAGCCTGCTTTTTTCTGCGGTTTTCTCTGCTGACGACAAGATTCAGGAAGCGGACAGAAACTTGATAATCGCGATTGTGATATCCGTTGTTTTTGCAACCGCCGTCGGCATCGACACCCGCACGATACTCCCCTCGATGATGGTCAACACAAGTTTTCAGTCGTTCTTTATGTTCGCAAGGATTTTTATAGCCGCAGTCACCGTGATAGCTTACCTTTTCAACAAAAAAGTAAAGACGATGTTCTCATACGTGCTGCTGTTCTCCGGCTATATGTGCCTTACGCTCGCATCAAACATCCTTACCGCCGCGCTAGGCTGCATTTTTATGTGGATTGGTACGGAAACTTATTTCAAAGGATTGCACAACTATTATCTTTGGAAATAGGATTAAGCACCGGCTATCGACGCAAATCCGAACTTTATGACAGCGGACACGATAACTGGGATAATCAGGTTGTCCATGTCTTTTAGAGGCAGCAGTTCTATAAACATACCTACAGCCGCGACGGACAAAGAAAGTACGCCGGAACCGAAAACCGCATACGAAGACAGGAATATCGCGAGGAAGCACGTAAGGCTTCCGGCAGCAGTTTTTCCCTGCGTGAACGGAATGACGCACTGACCGAACATTTTTCCGGAAAGGCTTGCGAGTCCGTCGCCGAACGCAAGCGCAAAAACTCCGGCAGTCGCTGTCTTAAAATCGAACATCAGGACGGTGAAAAGCACGCCCAGGCAAAGAGTAACTGGACCGAGCACAAAACGGTCAGAGTCGCGCTGTCTTGCCGCGGCTTCCGTTATCTTTGAGACAACGGGAACTGTTTTTCCCGAAAGTCGGATAAATTCTGTAATTGAATAGATTATAAGAGCCGCGACAAGCAGGAAAACGATGAGCGTTCTGGAATAATAGAGCACAAGCGGGACTAAAGCCGTGCCCATGTGAATCATCTTTCTGAAAAGTTCCTTGACAATGATATAAAACCACTTGCGCTGCTCAATTCCGGCGATTCCGCTTTCATACAGCTTACACCTTGCAGAGCCGCCTTTTTTAATCATGTCATTCCACTTTTTCATAGCATTCGCGTCACTGTGTCTTAGAATCGTTTTCCGGCAGTTTAAGTATCTTGTCGCCGTATATGAACCTAGGAAGCTTCACATAAATCTCAGGAGTATACTCCATATTAGGAACAGTCATGTACTTAAGGTTCTGTGACGCAAGGCTCTTGGAATCAGACCTTATCATCGTGTCCTTGTTGCGTGTAAGAAGATCCCAAGCCCGTATAGACTCAGAAAGAAGGCTCATTGCCCTTGCGTTGTACATGCTGTTCGAATTTCTTTCCGCAAGTTTGTAAAGCGTAACGCCAAGGTTGTTTGCAGTCTGCATATAAAGCTCAACCAGGTCGCTCTGCTCTTCACGAAGCGGCTGATAAAGCGCGCCAGTCATTTCTCTTTCGCGGTCGAGTATATCTATAAGTTTCTCGTAGTATCCCTGAGCCGCCAATGTGCTTTCGCGCTTCCAAAGCGTATTTCCGAGCGCAAAGAGCGTGTTCCTCTCAGAAGGCAGCTCAGTTACCGTCTTTATAAACGAATTAAGAGCCTCTTCAGTGTTATCGTTCTCGTAGTTTATAACGCCTATCTTGTAGCGGATAGAAGGAGTGTCGTTGCCGTTATCAACTGAATACTGATAGTTCCTAAGCGCAGACTCATTATCGCCGGAAATGAAATACTCAATATCCGCAAGGTCAGAATAAAGGACACCAACGTTCTTGTCAGACTTAAGGCCACTTCGCTCATGCTCTCTCTCGAACATGTTGATGCCGTCGTCATACATCCGCTCCGCCTCCAAATAACGCAAGTCCTCTGCCTTAAGCTCGCCTATGAGCCGGTAAGCGTTTATGTTACGGAGGATGCGCGGATGTGTCTTTTTCTCGGCAGCATCGAACACGCCAAGAGACTCTTCAAGAACAGCTATGGCGGCTTCGTTGTTGCGTGTCTCAACGAAATATCTGCCGAGGTTATATGTTGACTCCGGAATCTCAGGCGCTTTTATAACAGCCTGCTCCAAAAGGTCGCGCACATCTTCTATAGAACTGCGCAGGAATTCGTCAGTCGGCTTAAGCTCGCCGAACAGTTTTTCCAAAAGATAGCCGCTGAGCTCAACAAGGTCCTGTCCCTCAAGAACGCCTTTTTCTACACGCGGATAGAAATAGCTCTTAAGAGGAAGAACTTCGCGTATCTGATCCGTGCGGATAAAATACCGCATCATTCTGGAAAGATACAAATCGTTCTGACCGTAAAGAGACATTACGTCGGCATACGCCACGCGGGCATCCTCGAAACGGGCGGCTTTCACTTCCTCGTCGGTGCTGTTTGTAGCCCATTCAAGGAAAACATCTCCAAGAAGGAGCATTCCGTCCGCATCATTTATATGATGGTCAAGGACATATCGTCTTGTTATTTCCTCAGCTTTCGAATAGTCCGCAAGCTCATCGAGCTCCATCCGGGCATACTCAATGCCGGCTTTCTTTTCGTAGTTGTAGGTCTGGAGCAGACGCTCGTACATGGAGCCCGCTCTTTCATACTGCTTGTGGTCACTGTACGACCGCGCGAACTTGTAGTACCAGTTCTTCTTTTTCCAGTATTCCAGCGCTTCGTTGAATTTCACCTCTGACTGCGGATAAAGACCGTTGTCGATGAGCGTGTAGCCTTCTTTATAAAGCATTTCCGCCTTTACAGGCTTTACGACGAAAGTCGCGATAAGGAATGAGAAAAGCCAGATGAACGCGACGGAAATAACGCTGACGATTGCGATAGGAATTATCCTGTTCTTAAGGCGGTACTCAAGGGATTTTTTGTATTCCTCGTACTCGGAGACTGTTCGTTTCTCAAAGTTCGCCGGAACAGGGATAGCGTAGTCAACAAGGCTCTCTTTTTCCAGATAATTCGCAAGGGTGCGGGCCGGAGTACGGTTGAGAACCATGTCGAGAATCTTCATTATCGCTTCGTCAGTAAAGTCCGGGTTTACGATAATTTCCTGCAGCGCGATGCGAAGATTGAGCGGATAACCTTTAAGGTTTTCCTTGAAAGTCTTGTATTCTTCTTCTGTAAGCTCGTTCTTTTCCCGAACGACCTTTTCCTTGCGTTTCCGTCCCTTCTTCGGCTCAGTCTTTACAGTCTTCTGAACCTTCTGTTCCGGCACTTCAGGCGGAATAAGGTCAAAGTCGGAGTCACCGGAGAAACCTGGAATTGAAAAATCGTTGTCGTTATCAACTGATTCAAACGAGCCTTCCATGCCGCCGCCATCCGGGGCATCCATAGAAAACTCGCTCATGTCGCCGAAATCAGGGGCTTCCGGCATCTCGAACGACGCTGCTTCCTCTGGATTAAATCCTGAATCGGCAGGATTGAAGCCGTCGCCTTCCGGCATAGAGAACGGATCGTCAATCGGCGGCAACTCGAAATCACCGCTTTCCGGGTCAGAATCTATAGAAAGAGAAAGGCCGCTTGAAGACGTGTCTGAAGAAGGCGCAGGAGTTGCAAAAAGATCGTCATCATCAATAGAAGAAGAGGCGCTTTCCGGCGCGGCTTCAAAGCCTGTGTCAGAACCGCCCGCGCTATCCGGCGAGTCAGAAGGCATGTCAAAATCTGGCAGATCAAAATCGAAGTCGCCGGAAGATGAGTCTGCGGAAGGCGCGGCACTTGCAGGAGCTGCTTCGCCCAAGCCTGCGTCGGCACCAGGACCAGCGTCACTGCCCGCGCCTACGTCTGTACCTAAATCTGAAGGAATATCAAAGTCGCCCAAGCCGGACAAATCTGCGCCGGAAGAACCTGCATCGCCTGTGCCATCAAGTCCGCCAGAAGAAGAGTCAGCAGGCGCGTCAAAGTCAGGCATCGAGAAGTCAAAGTCGCCTTCACCAGAGGAAGCTGTCGCATCGGCTGAACCAGACGTATCTGCAGCATCTGTCGCACCGGCACCAGAATCCGCACCAGAAGCCTCGCCTGCTCCGGCACTTCCGGCAGATCCCGAATCGCCGTTGAATTCCGGTATATCAAGCCCCGCAAAAAGATTCGCCGGGTCAGAGTCGTCCGTCGCGGACTGAACTGTAAAATCAGAATCACCGTCAACTGCAAAATCGCTGTCAGCAGTAAAATCCGACTCCGAGAAATTGCCGTCCGAACCGAAATCCGCAGAAGCAAGATTGTTCAAAATATCATCTGTGACAGGCTCTGAACCTGTCATTTCGTTAACATTGATTTCCGGCGTGTCCACGTCGTCCGCAAAACCGGAAAGAAGGGCATCAATATCGGGAGCGTCACCGCCGCTTTCGACATTCATTCCCGGAAGAGTAAAAGGATTGTCCGCAGAATACTCCGGCACGGTCTTTGCCGCAGAGCCTGCGGGAGCACCAGCACCGCCCGCAACAGCATCCAAGCCAGGAAGAGATACATCAGGGGCAGCAGACTGACCTGCGCCCGCATTTTTATTTTCGCCGCGAGCTTCGGCAAGAAGAGCTTCTATATCAAATTCTTCTTCTGCGCCACCGGAGCCGGAATCACCGGAACCAGACACACCAGCAAGGATTTCATCAACAGACTGAACAGGGCTTTCTTCACTTGGGGCAGTACTTCCGCCTGCACCCGATGCACCAGCACCGCCAGAACCGGCCGCGCCCTGCTGACCAGATACAGGAAGCCCGAACAAAAAGTCATCGGAATCATCTGCGTCGGATATTCCCGCAGGAAAATTTACGCGGGGAAGAGTTTCCCCCTTTTCCTGACGGCGTATGAGTTCATTTCCAAGCTGTGTGACATCGTCGCTGAATTTCTTCAGCTGTTTCATTCCGGGCATTTTTCTAGATTGTACCCCACTCCATTCTAAATAACAAGAGACGGAAAAACCTGATGGGTCAAACGAATCCGAACAAGACTAAGAAACGTCCGCACAAATCCGCAACTTTTCCACTATTCATTAATCGGATTTTTTTCAAATCATCTTAATGTATATTTTTGTCTATGCTTCTGTCGCAACAGTTTGCGATTTTTTCACTTATCCGGCGGGCATAAAGTTCCGATAGGGGAAATGATATGAAGCGTCTCATTTTATTTGTGGTTCTCGCAGCCATGTCGTTATGCTGTCTGTACGCACAAGAGGATGACAGGTACACCCTCGACAAAATACGGACAAACATAAAGAGCGTAGGGAAACCATACGTTGCGGAAAAATATATCGTTTTCACCGCTGAGGATAACCATCGATTCACCGGAATCGCGTTCGATTTCGAGGATTACAGGACAATCCACGCGTTCGAAAAGCTTGTCTCCTACGATTACGAAGAAACCCCGGTTGGAACGATACTGTTCTATATTCTTCCAATACCGAAAAATAGCACTGGTATTTCGTACAGGATGATTTTTGACGGATTGTGGACGACAGATCCTGTGAACCCGGTTAAAAAGTTCAGTTTCGAAAGCGGAACATATGTGTCGCAGTTCAGCTATGCGAACATAACACCGACTGTGACCGAAAAAAAGAACGACAAAGTGACTTTCATTCACAATACCGATCCGGGAAGCATCGTAAGACTTTCAGGCACTTTCTCAAACTGGGATTCATTCATCTACTACATGAACGAAATCAACCCAGGACACTACGAGCTTGAACTGCCTCTACCCCCAGGAACATATTATTATTGCTTCTACGAAGGACTTACGCCGATTCTGGACACAACGAACCCAGCGAAAGTCTACACGCCCGAAGGCAGAATTGCGTCTGTCATAACGATTAATTAAAGCGTCCGGCTATTTCTTTTACAGCGTCCAAGAGTTTTTGAACGCCCTCATCCGTGGAGTGGCTGCTGAAAGAAAACCGGACGGCGTTCGCGGCTTTCTCGCCTTTTATGCCCATTGCGGCAAGCACCGGGCGATTATTTTTCCTTGCAGAACAAGCAGAACCAGTCGAAATAAAAAATCCTTTCTCGCTCAGCGCACGAACCATAACTTCGCCCGGGATATTCGCAAAAGAAACTTGCACAACGCCCGGCGCGAAACGCTCGTCAGCAGGATTGCGGCTCTCGGGAACAAGCGAGCAATAAGGAAGGGCTTTAAGCTCCTCTATAAAGTGCGCCGTCCGCCGCGCTTCCTGAGCAAATGATTCAGATTCAGATCCTGATTCGCCAAGTTTTCCGCACATATAGTACCGCTCCAAGCAGGCGGCAAGAGCCAGCGCGCCAAAAAGATTTTCGGTGCCGCTCCTGATGCCGTTTTCCTGCCCGCCGCCTTTAAGAAACGGCTCAAAGCGCTCTTTCATGTACAAAATGCCGATTCCGCGCGGACCGCAAAGTTTGTGCGCGCTTATGGCGGCGGTGTCTATTCCGGGGTGAGAAAGCTTAAACGGGATTTTTCCGGCGGCCTGGACAGCGTCCACATGGAACTTTGGCCGGCGTTTTCCCCGGCAGTGCGCCGTCATTGCATCCGCAATCTCATAAACAGGCTGAATTGCGCCAGTCTCGTTGTTCACAGCCATAATGCACACAAGGGCGGTATCGTCCTCTATGCGGGCAATGACGGCTTCCGGCGTAACGATGCCGTCGCTGTTGCACGGAACGGTAATTACGCGCCAACCGCAGTTTTTCATAAGCTCAGCCTGCGCCGACACTGCCGGGTGCTCTATCGCACTGATAAGAATACTGCCTTTCTGCGGCCGCCGGAGCAGCGCAAGAATCGGGATTTGGTCGCTTTCTGTGCCACCGGAAGTGAAAATGACGTTTTCCTGCTTTACTCCGAGCGCAGCCGCACAGCGGGCACGAGCCGCCTCGAAAGTATGGCGCGCATCAAGCCCCGCACCGTGCACACTTGAGGGGTTTGCGCCGTCCGCAAGCGACTTTTCAAGCGCGGCGTGTAGAATATCTTCATCAGCAAGGGCAGTCGCTGCCCAATCGAAATATCGTTCTTTAATGTTGTCTGTGAAATTATCTGCCATTTTCCTGTTTCACCTGTGAATATGCGGCTATATTACCACAAACAGGGCATAAGAGCAAAGACAGGAAACTGCGGGTTTTAGGGCGGAGCCCTAGGAGTGAGGGGAAGCCCGCAACCATGTGCGGGCGTGGGTAGCGACCGCGCCCCATTAATTATTCTTTGAAGGAGTCGATGAGCAAGGTTTCGTTTTTAACGTCTTCCTTATTCGCGTAGCGGTGCGGCTGGAATGAATGAACTATCGTACCCTTGCCTTTCTCGCTCGTAATCTCGATATTTCCGTGCATAATCTGCAAAAGGCTTTTTGCTATGTTCAAACCAAGGCCAGAGCTTGGATTAGCCTTGTTGACTTCGTTGTCTTCACGCGCGAAGCTTTTGTAAACAAACGGCAGGAATTCCTCTGATATTCCGATTCCCGTATCCTCGCAGATAAAGTGAATCAAACAATAGTTAGGATTATCGCCAGGAGTCTGTTTTAACCCGAATTTAATCTTGCCGCCCGGCGGAGTATACTTAACAGCGTTATTCATTATGTTCATAACGACAGTTGTTGTATGATTTATATCCTGGAAAATATAAGGATGCTTTATATCTGACCAGTACTCAACTTCAATGCCCTTTTCTTTTACCTTATTTTCAACAAGGTTATAAATGTTCTTGACAGCTTCGGTAGTATCGATCGCGCGTTCAATGACTTTTATCTCGCCCTGTTCAAGACGCGCATACTCAAGCATGTTGTTCACATATTGAAGAAGATATTCCTCGTGTTTCCGCGACTTCATAATGGTTTCTTTGATAATATCAGGTTTTGTCAGATTATCCATCATAGTCGAAGTACAGTTTACTATATGTTTTATAGGCTGAATGACTTCTTCCGCGATATTGAACATGAAAATACTCTTCGCCTTATTTGCTGCCGACGCAATATCCGCAGTCCGTTGAAGCTCAAGTTTCTTGCGCTGCTCTTCTGCCTCAGTAGCTTTGCGGTTTTCTTCTTCTGTTATATCGTAAATAAATACGAAAAAGATATCCCCGAACTTCTTTGTCTTTACAAACCTTCCGTAGTCGCGGACATACTTTATCGCACCGGATTTTGTACGTATCCGGTAATCAACTTGGTCAATATCGTTGTTGACCGTAATCTGACCGTTTATGCTGTTCTGTATGCGGTCAAAATCCTCGGGAAGAACAATGCCACGGAATGAGTTTCCTACGAATGAGCGGAATTCATCTCCTGTTTTGCAATCGAACATACTGACAAGTTCTTCATTTATGGATATCAGCTCAAGGTTTCCGTCCGCATGATAAGAGAAGAATCCGCCAGGCAGGCCTTCCGAGACTTCATACGCAGCGAAAAGCATATTGTCGTTAAGAAGAGAAGTTTCATCGCCTGTTTTCTTAGTTACGACTTTCCTAAGTTCCGTCATAACGGAAGTTTTTTTCATGTAAGCTTCGTACTGAGAAAGAGGGAGAGGCTTTGAGAAATAGTAGCCCTGAATGAAGTCGCATCCTAAGCTCTTAAGCGTTTTGTACTGTTCTTCATTCTCCGCGCCTTCCGCGACAATAAAAAGACCCATTCTGTGAGCCATCTTTATGATATTCTCTATTACGATTTCGTTGTTCTTTATGTTCTGAACAAAACTTATGTCGAGCTTAAGCACATCGAGAGAGAAGCTTGAGAGCATTCCAAGGCACGAATAGCCGGCTCCAAAATCGTCCATCTCTATCATAAAGCCGTGTTCCTGGGCCTTTTTAACCTGAGACGCGATAACTTCCGTATTGTCGGAGTAGAGGGATTCCGTTACTTCAAGATGCAGAAGGTCATGAGGTATTCCGTAACTGTCGATTATTGCGATTTGACGCTCAAGACAACCAGGCTCTATAAAATCAAGGCGCGATATATTGACGGACACAGGAACTATCGGCAGATCCTGCTCTTGCCAGCTTTTTATATCCTTACAGACCTGCTCGAGGATATACAAATCAAGCTTGGTAATAAAACCGTTGCGCTCGAAAATCGGGATAAAAGTTCCTGGCAGCATAAGACCGTATTCCGGGTGAACCCAGCGGACAAGCGCTTCTGCACCGGCAATACTACGGGAGATAGTCTCATGCTTCGGCTGATAATAGACGAGGAACTGCCCTTCTTCAAGAGCACGCTCCATAGCATCTACAATCTGCTGACCTTCAAGCAGCTTATCAACGAATTTGCTTTCGTAAACGGCGATGTTCTTGTCGTATCTTCCCTTAATCTCTTTGATTGCAAGGAAAGCCCTGTCGCAGCAGCTCGGCATCGGCAACTGCATCTCTACAGGGGCATAAATTCCTATCTTAAGGAACTGATTCGGAATAGGCGCACTATCGAGTATCTTCTTGCTTATCCTCTTTATTCGCTCCTGATTGATTTCATCAAGATAATCGAAGAAAAGAACATACTGGTCGCCGCCGTAACGCCCCGCAATTCCGTTAGGGAGCAGTTTTTTAAGCTCTTTGGCGGTATACACAAGGAACTGGTCGCATTTTTCTTCGCCATATATAGAATTAGTTGATTTGAAGTTATCGAAGTCGAATCCCAGGATGCAGAATTTTTTGTCCGGGTTTTCTTCACGGACTCGTTCCGCTTTTTTAAGGAACGCTGAGCGTGTATAAAGTCCGGTAAGCTCATCGCGCTCCAACTCGTCGATTATCTTGTCAGCTTCGAAAAGCCTTACAGCCGTTTTGATACGGTTCTGGATGCGCTGCTCGTTGAACGGACGCTTGATAAAATCTATGACATCAAGCGCAAGAATCTCGCTGTCCATTTCTGAACCGGAACTGTCTATGATGATAAGGAAAGGAAGTTTTTCCAGCGCAGGCACTTTCCGTACTTTTTTCAGTATGGCAAGAGCATCTTTAGCATCTACGATGACAGCACAGATATTTTTGGAGTCGTCGCGCAAAAGCGAAAGAGTGTCTTCGGGGTCAGGCTCAGTTGATATCAAGGTATAAGCAGGAGACACTATGCGCTCAAGGAGCTTTTCGTCTTCGTTATTGCTATTGATGAGAAGGACTGATGTTTTACTCTTCTGTTCGTTTCCGCTCATAGTTTTCTAAATTTTATTATAACAGTGTTTTCTCCTTAAGTAACCGAATTCTCTACACTTTAAGGGATTGTTTTAAGATTCTTTAAAGGTTTTTCATGATAATTCGGATTCGGCAGTACACGATAAATGCTGTCAGCGCTGCGGAATCTTTTGCAGAAACTAGCCAATAAACGACGAATTTATTATATTTAACTTAGAAAAAAAGGAGGTTTGAAAAAGGAATTATGATAGAAGTCGAGCATCTTTCCCGATCCTTCGGTTCGTTCCGTGCTGTGGATGACATAAGCTTTTCCATAAAGACGGGTGAAATCGTAGGTCTTTTGGGACCAAACGGAGCCGGAAAGACAACAACAATGCGCATGATTACAGGATTCCTTACACAAACTGCAGGGAAAATTACAATCGATGGAAAGGATATTTCAGAGAATCCGGTGGAATCGAAGCGGAAAATTGGCTATATGCCTGAATCCGCGCCGCTTTACAGCGACATGATTGTAGCGGATTATCTTAAATACGTGGCAGAGATGCAGCAGGTTGATCCTGCGGAGAAAGTTCCTCATCTTTGCGAAGTGTGCGGGCTCAAAGAAGTCATGCACAAGAACATCGGCGAGCTTTCGCGCGGATACAGGCAGCGTGTCGGGCTTGCGCACGCGCTTATGAACGACCCGGAAATTCTTATTCTTGACGAGCCTACAAGCGGACTTGACCCGAACCAGATTGGCGACGTGCGCCGCTTGATAAAAGAAATCGGAAAAACACGCACAGTCATCATATCGACGCACATTTTGGGCGAAGTAGAGATGCTTTGCGACAGAATAATCATCATTTCGAAAGGAAAGCTTGTGGCGGACAGCCCCACTGCGGAACTTCGCACACGGTACGGCAACAATGCCGTCGTAAGCGTCACGGCAGGCGGCTGCTCGTCCGAGGAGCTTGCGGAAAAACT
>JAEEGK010009713.1_pt1 | contig 22385 bp, 15 predicted proteins | sample 8958771 | NCBI WGS metagenome assembly JAEEGK01 (sample SAMN16246547, study PRJNA631951) | gut metagenome | biome: gut microbiome; feature: rumen; material: SC-attached | host: Bos | place: Iran: Karaj | collected 2018-10 | reverse complement strand
CACACCACTTGCAGAACCAGAAAGAATAGCAGGACCGGCATAAGGATCGGCAAGAGGAGCATCACGAAGCGCAAGCAGGCGATTCACGATATCATGCGCCTTGGCTACAAGCACCTCCTCGGAAGGAAGTTCAGCCTCACTGAAACCAAAGAAATCCTCATACAGAGGGCATTGCATACCATCGGTAGCAAGAACCATGGCTTGCAGCACAATACGGACACTACGACGGTTCTGCACCACCGACGTACCATCCGAGTTTACAATATACGTCCTGGTTGTCCCGAATTCAATATTTGCAAGACCATCTTCGAGCATACGGCACTCCTTGAACACGCTGCTTACCTTGTTGAGCTTGTTCTTCCATGACAGGGTATCTACCACCCATGGCGAGAGAGCAGCCTCATAGTATGACTCAACAGGAGCATCTGAGAAGCATGGTGACTTATCCTCGAACTGAGCATCCGTCCTTGACTTCGCCGCAGCCTCCTCATAGCGTTTCACAGCCGTGCGGTATCTATTCATAGAAGCGTACCATATCTCATCACGATACTGACGCAACGGCCCTCCAGATATAGCCACGCCATCACCTTGGGCACCTCTGTTATTCGCTTGCTCTATGCCCTGACTCTCAAACTTATAGTTATCGAGTTCCTTGCTGCCTATGCGTATGTTAGGCACAATGAAACGACTATGATTGTCATTTACAGACGCCGAACCAAAGACACTGTTAATTGAGAGACTCTGAATGTCTTGCATACGCAGACTCATAAAGTACGCAGGTACAGGTTTCTGTTTCAACTGCACCATAGAATAGTTCAGCTCTTCCTTAAGAGTCCGAAGAATAGAATCTGACTGTTCCGTCTGCGCCTTCAATCCGCAGGTTGCCATTAATAGCAAAAACGATGATAATAGTACACGCATTTTATTAGATTTGGTTTACTGAGGTTTCGCAAGCTTAATTTCAGAGGTTATAAGGTTTGAGAGTCATCAGGTCGGCATTGTTAATCGCATTCTGAGCGAAAAACATTTAACCAAAGAACCTTAAATCTGCAACTTGAACTATGCGAAAGTTGAATTAAACTATAATGAATAATGATATTTGATGCAAAGATAATACATTATTTCCGAACACACAAAGCATTACAAAATTTTTTATTGCTTTATAACATCCAAAAGAGAATCGTTCTCTTCTTGCTCAAACTTATATCCATCACGCAATCTATAAAAGACAGTACGATGAAAGACGCTATCACTTTCAAATTCCGTCACGTCAATGTCTTCTTTTATTAGGTCATAATCGTCGTATATAGAATAATTGGCTTCTTTCACTTCGCTAAATCCTATGTTTCCCAGACTGTACATACGCCTGTCGATCAGGCCGTCTCTTTTGTATAGGACAAACTTATGGGGGTCGATAGGGCCATCATATTCTGAATATACTACATATTCTTTACTACTCCATATTTTATCGTCACGCATAACCATTGCAACATAAAAGCTAACTAAACATGTTATTGCCAATATAACACAACCTAACCAAGCCGTTGTTTTCCACAGACCATGTTTTCCTTTAGTATAATGGATTGTCAATAGGACCCCAATGAAAGCAACAAACAGCGAGGCAAAGATTAAAGTCCAATTGCTCATTTGCCAGACCAACCTGTCACCATGTTTGAGGAACAATGTCGGTACAAAAGAAATACCCCCAAGGGCAAATGTCAATATTGACAAAAAAAACAATCCTAACTTCTTCATTGTTGCTGTTGTTCACTTAAACGGTTCGGCCTCTTTCAGCATGGCTTTCTCTACGTCGTGCGCATCGAAGGGGAGGCGCTGACGGACCAGTTCGGGGGCGTTGAACGACTTGAGGAAGGTGTCGTAGAACGTGGGCGACTGCTGCGGCAGGCAGAAGGGCTTGCGGGCGCGGCCTTCGCGGTCGATATAGCAGAAGTAGGGCTTGCCGTAGAGCCCGTCGTCGCGCTTCGAGGCGAAGACGAACCAGCGGCTGTTCGACGACCACGAGTGGTAGGTGTCGCTCATCGGTGAGTTCACGATGCGGAGGGTGTCGATGGCTCCGGTGTTCATGTCGAGCATTCGGAGGTCGGCTTCACGATGCCAGATGGGGAAGGTGCCATAGTCCTGTACGGTGAACAGCAGACGGCGGCCATCGGGCGAGATGCGTGGATGGCAGACGCTGTGCTTTCCTTTCCCGGTTGTTTTCCCGCCGTAGATGGTGTCGGTGGTTTCGCCGATGCGGCCGGTCTGCTCGTCGAACGGCACGCGCACGAGCGCATACTGCAGTTTGTCCAGTTCCTGGGGCAGCCTGGGCAGCGGCGAGGTGCAATAGTAGATATACCGCCCGTCGGGCGAGAAGGTGGGGAAGGTCTCGAGCACCGTGGTGTCGCAGAGCAGCGGCGAGCGGATGATGCGGTTCTCCTTCAGGTCGGCCACATAGACATCGGATTCGGAGTCGAACACTTCCAATCGTTTTTCCTTCTTCGAATGGAAGGCCGGGATGATGACGTTTGTTGAGAACGTGATGTAGCGGCCTGAAGGTGAGAAGGCGAAATAGACGGAGCCCGATGCCATGTCGTCGGTCTTGATGTTGAGCTTGCGCAGTTGGCCGTTCTCGTTGAGGATGGCACCGCCGCCCTGACCGCGTACGTAGAGCATGGAGAGGTCGGCCCGCTGCGAGGCGGGTGTATGGCAGTTCATGCAGCGGTTTTCCTGCAAACGGTAGTCGGTGAGCACGGCCTCGTCGAAGTTTTCAATGCAGCGCTGCTTCAGTTGGATGTTGTTCCAAATCTCGTAGTCGGGTTCGATGAGGCGGTAGTTGAGCCACGGGTCGAGCTTGTCCTGTACGACATGCCAGCTGAAAGATTTGTATTCGGTCCATCGTCCGTTGTTCAATGCCGTCACGCTGACAGTGATTTCCTGATTCTGCTCCAGCAACTGGCGCCATTCGCGTTCGTCGAAGACCACTTCCTCGCCGCGCCCGGTAACTGTCAGACTGCCAACTTTCACGCTGACTGCCTCGGCACCGCGCACCAGGAAGTTGAGCGGGGAGATGTTCACCGGAATGGTGACGTCGGCATAGTCGGGATAGATGGGCGGCAGGGCATCGGACTTCTGCACGTTCTCGGGCGTGGGGCTGCATGCCACCATGACGAGCACCGCCGTCAGCAGCAGGATTATCTGTCTTTTCATTCCACTTTCGGTTTTGTTGCTTTGTCGTAGTAGTACCAGTAGGTTCCCTTGAAGCGGGCGTCGCCACGCTGGCGGTTGTACTGCGCGAAACGCTTCACCACGTCGCTGTTCCTGATGTATTGCTGCCATTCGGCTTCGCTGGCATCGCTGGCAGCCAGCCAGATGCAGAGTGCCTCTTGGTAGAGGATGTTGAGCCGCGGGTGGTCAGAGCAGTAGCGGTCGTAGTCGCGCTTGAAGTTCTTCAGGTCTTTCAGCAGCAGGTTGCTGCACAGTATATAGTCGAGCGCCACTTCGTTCTTAGGGTTCGAGTCGAGCAGCTGCATCATGATGTTGTGGGCATTGTCGCCCAGCGAGATGGTATCCTTGCGGTTGCAGAAGCGTTCCTTCTCGCCGTAGGAAACGTCGTTCGGGGCATTTTTTGCCCATTGGCGGAACACGAAGGTCTTGCCGAGGATGCCAAGATATTTGCTGGCCGCGGCAGAGTCGCCGCTGACGATGGAGCATTCGGCCAGCCGGCGGATCATACGGTTGTTGCGGTTGTTGGGCGAGAACACGCATCCCATCAGGGCCGCCCGCTCGGTGAAGGTCATGTCGCCCAGCGCCCAGTAGAGCTCGTTCATGTTCTTGATGGTGAGCAGGGGTGTCTCGGGACCGATTTTATAGAACGTTCCCAGCTCGGGCTGGTCGAACTTGAGCAGGGTCTCGGGCAGCAGACCGCGCTGGGCCTGCACCAGATAGTAGAAGAACTTCATCTCGGGCGTGCGGTCAGCATCTTGCTCGACGAGACTGACAACTTTGTCCCAGTTGCCGAAATAATACTCGCAGTCGATTGCCAGCTGTCGCTCTATATACCATTCAGGACCCTTCAGCGAACCCATTTTAGGCAAGCCGAACAGCCAATATGAGAGGGGCAGCAAGAGCAGCGGCAGCAGTATCCGCACGGCAAGGGCGGGGAAGCTGCGGCGGATGCCCTTACGGAACCTTTTTATGCACCCTGTGATGCAGGCAAGCGCCAGTACCCAGCCCAGCAGCGAAAGCGTGGCCGAGAGCGGGAACTTGTAGTGCAGATGGAAAACGGCCTCGATGGTGGCCACGACAAGTGCCACGGCCACGGCAGCATAGCGGTTCACGCCCAGTCGTTTCAGCCATAAGCAGGTGACGGCGGAGAGCAAGGTAAGCACCAGCGTCAGGATGGTTGCTCCGGCGAAGAGATAATAGTAGAACTGCGTGAGGAAGTCGCCGGCCAAGCGGGCGAGCCATCCAGCCTCGTCGAAATACGTGCGGAGCCAGTCGGCAGTGAGCAGGAACAGCTGGTTCTGCTCCTTATAGAAGAAATGATAGGGGTAGCAGAACTGGAAAAAACAAAAGCAAGCAATAGCCCATAAGACTATTGCTGCTGTGGGGATGATATGGCGGGCCTTCAGTTTCATGATGCTCAGAGCGACTCCAGCATCCGCTTGATGACCACCGAACAGCTGATTTCGCGGTTGGCAGCCTCGGGAATGACGATGCTGTTGGCCGACTCGATGACGTCGTCGGTCACGATGAGACCACGGCGCACGGGCAGGCAGTGCATGAACTTTCCGTTATTGGTCCACGACATGTGCTCGGTGTCGACGGTCCATGCCATGTCTTTCGAGGTAATCTTGCCGTAGTCGTCAGGGTTGGTCACGCCTGGGTTCGACCAGTTCTTGGCATAGATGAAGTCGGCACCCTCGAAGGCTTTGCGCTGGTCGTACTCCACGCGGGCGTTGCCCACGAACTGCGGGTCGAGCTCGTAGCCATGGGGATGGGTGATGACGAAGTCAACGTCGGCTGCGTTCATCCACTGGGCGAACGAGTTGGGCACGGCCTGCGGCAAGGCGCGGCAGTGGGGAGCCCAGGTCAGTACGACCTTTGGTCGCTTCACCTGCTTGTATTCTTCGATGGTGATGAGGTCGGCAAAGGCCTGCAGGGGGTGCACGGTGGCGGTCTCCATGGCGAAGACGGGCTTGCCGCTGTACTTGATGAACTGCTGGAGCACGGTCTCGGCATAGTCGTATTCACGGTCGGTAAGTCCGGCAAACGAGCGCACGCCGATGAGGTCGCAGTAGCATCCCATCACGGGGATGGCTTCCAGCAGGTGTTCGCTCTTGTCGCCGTCCATGATGACGCCGCGTTCGGTCTCCAGTTTCCAGGCGCCGGCATTCACGTCGAGCACGATAACGTTCATGCCCAGGTTCATGGCAGCCTTCTGCGTGGAGAGGCGGGTGCGCAGCGAGTTGTTGAAGAAAATCATCATCAGGGTCTTGTTTTTGCCCAGGTGCTGATATTTGAAACGGTCGTTCTTAATCTCCATTGCTTCGGCCATGGCTTTGTCGAGCGGACCGATGTCTTGTACGTTGATAAAACTTTTCATATATCCTTATTTTATTGTTTCTTTATAGTCTGATGCCGAGAGAGGTGTTGACGTACCAGTCTTGGAGCCGGCAGTAGTTGTCGTTATGCCGGTAACGGAAGTTGTTGAACTGTCCGCAGGCGCTGAAAAAATAGCGGCCGTAGTTATAGGTCAGCGACAGGCGGGCGTCGATGTTTACCGTCATGCGGCTGTTGTGGTAGTCGGTGCCGGCCTCCCGGATGTTCAGGTTGCCATACCACCACTGGGCCCACCTGTCATCGTCTTCCTCGCCGTACATCGGGTCTGCCATCAAGTCTTCCACGTTGGTCGTGTAGTTGTAGGTCTTGACCCTGTTGACGAAGGTCAGCATCGGCATTGCCATGACGTTGACAAGGAGTCCTTTTGCCGGTACCCAGTTGTAGGCATAGCCTGCTCCCACGCTGGCCTGCCACAGTTTCACGCGTCCCAGTCCTTTCATCAGGTATATCAGGTCGGCGTTCTTGTTGGTGGCATAGTCGATGTCGCCGTGATAATACATGGCTCCGGCCATCAGCGAGCCGGCAGAACGAATCTGGATGACCGACTGGTCGTAGCCCGCGGCGTAGGAGAAATGCTTGCCGTTGAACATGTAGAAGCCGTCGGCAATGATGGTGTGCACCTTGATGGGATCTACGAGCACCGATTCATTCTGATCGTCTGGTGAGATGTCCTCTGAATTGAACGAGAAGTCGGGCTCGTGGTTCTCGAAAGAGTGCAGGCGCAGGGTGAGGCCATACGAGCCACCTGTGATGCCGGCCATGAAGTAGCTGCCTTGGTCGCCGCCAACGTTCACGGAATAGCCCAGCCCGTAGCCGCGGTAGCCGGCCCAGACTCCCACGTGCCTCGCAGGCTCGGTCTTCAGTCGTGGCCCCAGGCTATAGGGTATGCCGAAGAGTTCGCCCGAGGTTTTCATCTTCATCTCGCTTTGGTCGATATTGCCTTTGACAATGATCTGCCAGGGCCGTTCGGGGCTGACGATATAGCGGCTGTCGACGCCTTTTACGGTGAGTGTGTCGATGAATGTTCCAATCTTTTTGAGCAGTTCGCGTGGCGTCCCCGCAGATGCGGGAACTGCATGGTGCAGCATGGCCGCCGTCAGCAGGATGAGTATGATGCGTCTGCTCATTTTTTTATGGAGTCTTATGCCGGTCTGATCTGTCCGTTGCCCTCGATGAGCCATTTGTAGGTGCACATCTCTTCGAGCGCCATCGGACCGCGCGGACCCAGTTTCTGGGTGCTGATGCCGATTTCGGCTCCCAGTCCGAACTGTGCGCCGTCGGTGAAGCTCGTCGGAGCGTTGACATATACGCAGGCGGCATCCACCTCTTTCTGGAACCGCAGGGCGTTGTCAGCATTGTCGGTGATGATGCTTTCGCTGTGGCCGCTTCCGTAGCGGTCGATGTGCTGTATGGCTTCATCCAGCGAGGCTACGGTCTTCACGGCCATCTTGTAGTCCATGAACTCCGTGCCGAAGCTGTCGTCGGTGGCATGCTCGAGCAGGCTTGCGGGATACTTGCCGTCGAGTGCGGCATACGCTTTCTCGTCGGCATAGATGATGACATTCTTCTCGGTCATCATGCTGCAGAGCTCGGGCAGGTCGCCAAGCCGCTTCTCGTTGATAATCAGGCAGTCGAGGGCGTTGCACACCGACACGCGGCGCGTCTTGGCATTGTTGATGACCGGTCCACCGATATTCAGTGAGCCGAACTCATCGAAATAGGTGTTCACCACGCCGGCACCCGTTTCGATGACCGGCACGCGGGCGGTGTCGCGCACAAACTGTATCAGTTTCTTGCCGCCGCGGGGGATGCACACGTCGATATAGCCCACGGCATTCAGCATCTCGCCGGTGGCCTCGTGGGTGGCGGGCAGCAGTTCCACGACCGACGGGTTCACGCCCTCGCGCTCAAGCACCTTGTGGATGAGGCCGATGATGGCGCGGTTGGAGTCGTCGGCATCTTTTCCGCCTTTCAGCACACAGGCGTTGCCGCTCTTGAAACACAACGAGAACACGTCGAACGAAACGTTGGGACGGGCTTCGTAGATGACGCCGATGACCCCGAATGGTACCGACACACGCGAGAGAACCAGTCCGTTGTCGAGTATCTTATGCTTCAGCACCTTGCCCAAAGGATTCTCCAGTGTGGCCACATGCCGCATGTCGGAGGCGATGCCTTCGAGCCGTTTCTCGGTCAGCTGCAGGCGGTCGTAGAGTGGGTTGCTTTTCTCCATGCGTGCCAGGTCCTTGGCATTCTCTTCGAGCAGCATGTCTTTCTGCTGCATGATGGCCTCGGCCACGGCTTCCAGTATGTTGTTCTTACGCTCGTCGCTGATGAGGGCCAGTTCCTTGCTGGCAGCCTTCACGCGTTCAAATTGTTCTCTTAGTTCCATCTTGATATCGTTTGTTGGAATGATTAAACTGCAAATTCTGTGTGGGGAGTGGATGCTGCCCGCTCGGCCAGGTCGACCAAGATGTCGTCGCGCTCGCCGTTGGCGATGATGACGCGTATGCCTGCCTGCTGGACTTTGCTGGCCGTGGTGTATTTCGAGTGCATGCCTCCCCGTCCGAAAGCACTTTTCTCGGGCTGTATGTATTGCGAGAGGTCGGTACCGGGCTCCACGCGACTGATGAGCTGCGATGCGGGGTCGTCGGGATTACCTGTGTAGATGCCGTCGATGTTGCTCAGCAGTATCAGCGTGTCGGCCTTCATCATCTGTGCGATGAGGCCTGAAAGCTCGTCGTTATCGGTGAACATCAGCTCGGTGACGCTCACGGTGTCGTTCTCGTTCACGATGGGGATGACGTCGTTTTCCAGCATCACCGTCATGCAGGCCTTCTGGTTCTCGTACTGCTCGCCCGGTTCGAAGTTCTCCTTCATCGTGAGCACCTGTCCCACGTGCATGCCGTATTCGCGGAAGAGGTCGTAGTAGAGTCCGATGAGCTTGGCCTGTCCCAGGGCCGAGAACAACTGGCGCTGTTCCACCGAGTCCAGGTTGTGGTCAACCTTCAGCTCGCCGCGGCCGCTGGCCATGGCACCCGATGAGACGAGAATCACCTCGTGCCCGTTGTTGCGCAGCCAGGCAATCTGGTCGACCAGTGCCGAAACCCTTGTCCTGTCCAGTTTCCCGTCTTTTCTGGTCAGCACGTTCGAACCGACCTTCACTACTATCTTTTTCATTTCTTGTTATCTTTGTTGCGTATCTCCACACGGCGGATTTTGCCGCTGATGGTCTTTGGCAGTTCATCGACGAACTCCACGATACGCGGATATTTATAGGGAGCCGTCTCGCGCTTCACGTGCTGCTGCAGCTCTTTCACCAGTTCGTCGCCGGCCTTATCCTTCCATTCCTTGCCCAGCACTACGGTGGCTTTCACCACCATGCCGCGGATATCGTCGGGCACACCGGTGATGGCACATTCCACCACGGCAGGATGAGTCATCAGCGCGCTCTCCACCTCGAACGGACCAATGCGGTAGCCGCTCGACTTGATGACGTCGTCGATGCGGCCTTCGAACCAGTAGTAGCCGTCTTCGTCGCGCCAGGCCATGTCGCCTGTGTGGTACATGCCGTCGTGCCAGGCTTCCTTGGTCAGCTCGGGGTCGCGGTAGTATTCCTTGAACAGGCCGATAGGCTTACGGTCGCCAACGCGCACCACGATTTCTCCTTTCTCACCGTCTTCGCACGATGTGCCGTCGGCGCGCAGCAGGTCGATGTCGTACTGGGCGTTGGGCATTCCCATCGAACCCGGCTTGGGCTTCATCCAGGGCATGGTACCCAGCGTCATGGTGGTCTCGGTCTGTCCGAATCCTTCCATCATCTGTATGCACGTCTTCTCCTTGAACTTGTCGAACACAGCGGGGTTCAGGGCCTCGCCGGCCGTTGTGCAGTATTCCAGCGACGAGAGGTCGTATTTCGAGAGGTCTTCGCGAATCATGAAGCGATAGATGGTGGGAGGTGCGCAGAACGACGTCACCTTGTATTTCTCTATCTGGCGCAGCAGTGTGTCGGCATTGAATTTCTCATGGTCGAACACAAACACCGTGGCACCGGCAAACCACTGTCCGTAGAACTTGCCCCAGACGGCTTTGCCCCATCCCGTGTCGGCCACCGTCAAATGGAGTGAACCTTCGTGCAGGTTGTGCCAGAAAACGCCCGTCGTCAGGTGTCCCATGGCATAGAGATAGTCGTGAGCCACCATCTTCGGCTCTCCCGAGGTGCCGCTGGTGAAATACATCAGCATGGTGTCGCTGTTGGTGTTCACAAAGGCGGGGCGCTGGAATTTCGGGGCCTTCTGCCATTCCTTCTGCCAGTCGTGCCAGCCGCTGGGAATCTCGGCCTGGTCTTTCGACAGGCTGTGGCTGACGGCCACAAGTTCCTTCACCGTCGGACTTTCGGGCATGGCGGCCTCCACCTGACTCATCACGTAGTTGTCGTCTACGCAGATAATGGCCTTGATGCTGGCCCGGGTGTTTCGGTAAACAATGTCGTGCTTGGTCAGCATGTGGGTGGCAGGAATCACCACCGCACCAATCTTATGCAGGGCCAGCATTACCACCCACCATTCGTAGCGCCGCTTCAGGATGAGCATCACGGGGTCGTTCTTGCCGATGCCGATGCTCTGCAGGTACGATGCGGCCTGGTCGGTCTGCTCTTTCAGCTGACCGAAACTTGTGCGTATCTCTTCGCCTTCGTCGTTGGTCCAGAGCAGTGCCAGCTTGTCGGGGTCTGTCTTGGCCCATTCATCCATCACGTCGTAGGCAAAATTGAAATTCTCAGGGATGATGAATTCCAGGTTCTTGTTGTAATCCTCCACCGAGGTAAATGTGGTCTGCTTCAGGAATCTCTTCAGCAGACTGTTCCCTTGCCCAAGGGAAGCGTTAACTGTGTTTGCTTTATTATTTTCCATTTTTCTTGATATTTCTTGTCAATGCCCTCCATCGCCGGAGGGTGCAGGCCATTATTCCACGGTGAATGCCAGGAACTTCACGGGTTTGTCACCCTTGGCCAGCATGCCGTGGGGTTTCGACGAGTCGAAGTAGATGCTGTCGCCTTCGCTCAGCGAGATGGTCTTGCCGTTGATATACAGGTCCATCGTGCCTTCCAGCACCATGTTGAACTCCTGTCCGGGGTGGGTGTTCTTATAAACCGTATGCACATTGGGTTTGGGTTCCACGGTGACGATGAACACCTCGGCCTTGCGGTTGGCAAAGCCACTGGCCAGGCTCTGGTACTTATAAGCCTTGGTGCGCTCTACCGAGAGACCTTGTCCCTTGCGCGTCACGAAATAGTTGCGCATGTGGGGTTCCTCGGCAAACATCAGCGCATCGGCCGACACGCCGTACTTCTTGGCAATCTTCATCAGGTTCGAGATGGTGATGTCCACCTCGCCCTTTTCAATTTTCTCATACTTGTCCAGCGTGATGCCGCATGTCTCTGCTATCTCTTCGGCAGGAATGTCGAGCACGTCGCGCAGACCCTTCAGTCGCTCGCCTATTTGCTTAATTGCTTCTTCCATATTGTATTACTGATAATTTTTCTGCAAAAGTAACTATAAAATCCGAGAAAATGAAAGTTCTACTTTTTTTTCTACTTTTTTTATCACTCCCCACTTATCGTTTATCGTTTATCACTTTTCACTTCTCACTCCCATCACCTTCTGTCCTCAAACTTGCAGTCCGCATATTTCTCCTTTGGAAATTGGAATACCGAGTCGCTGATGTTTCCCGCCTTGAAGTTCTTGAAGGAGATTTTAGCCCAGAACAGTCCCATAATCTTTATTTTCAGATATTTGGGATAGTACGTGCCGGCTGTTATCAGGGCGCGCACCTCCTTCATCTTTGTGTTCTTGGCGCCTTTCTTGGCTTTCAGTGTGACCAGATAGTGGCTCCCCTCTTTGGTGATGTGATAGTCGAACTCGTCGGGATAGAACTTGAATTTCTGCAGCAGCTGGTCGTCTTTGTTCACCTTGGGGTCGTGAATTTCCACAAGTTTCTTGTTCGTCCGCAGCTTGTAGAGCACTTTCCCGTCGTTCCAATGGATACTCTTGCCGTGCATCGACTTGCTCTTCTTGCCCTTATACCAGGCCGTTCCCTCTTCGTGGTAGAGGCCAAGGATGCTGATGTTATAGAGGAAGCTTACGCCCTCGCTGCCGTAGAAGTGGTCGTAGGCATGCTGGAATATCTGCCGGGCCTGGCGCGAGTTGGGCGTTTCCTGGGCTGTGGCGAAGAGAGGCATCAGCATAAAGACGCAGAGAAACAGGACCTTTGCCAGCCGGCCGTCCTGTGTCTCTGCGCTTTTATGTCTCTGATACGAAGGCATTTGCTGAGTGTCGCGATTACTTCGAACCTGCTTTCAGTCCGCGAATCACGGCCGAGGTGAATCCGGCATGCTCCATCTCGTTGAGTCCCTTGATGGTAACACCCCAGGGCGTGGTCACCATATCGATGGCAGCCTCGGGATGCAGTCCTGTGGCTTCGAGCAGTTTCACGGCTCCTTCCACCGTCTGCATCACAATCCGCTTGGCATCGTCGGCCCTGAAGCCCAGCTCCACACCGCCTTCAGCGGCAGCACGGATATAGCGCATGGCATAGGCGATTCCGCACGAGGCTAGCGTGGTGCCGGCACCCAGATGCTGTTCGTCGGTAATCAGCGTGTCGCCCATCTCGTCGAAAAGGTCGATAATCTTGGCCGTCTCTTCGGTCGTTGCATCCACAGGGACGATAAAAGTCATCGACGCCAACTGTGCGATGGCAATATTCGGGATGACCAGGAAGAAGGGGATGGGAGCCCCCATCCATTCTTTAATCTTGGCCGACGGAACTCCGGCGGCAACCACCACGAGCAGTTGCTTCTCGTAGTCCATCGCGTCCTTGATACCTTTTAATACTGGTTCCACCAGCCAAGGTTTCACGAACACCATCACCACGTCGGCACCCATCACGGCTGCCGCATTGTCAGAGGTAACGCTGGTGCCCATCTCGGCAAACTGCTGTAGAACCTTCTCCGAAGGGTCGCTCACGGTAATGTCCTGAGCCTTCTCCTGTCCCGTGGCTATCAGTCCTTTCACGGTGCTTCCGCCCATGGCTCCCGCACCAATCACTGCAATCTTCATATAATTTCGTTTAATTCGTTAAATTCGCTGTTTTAATACAACCCCTTATCGCCAAATTTGCTGTTTACAGAACCCTTTTCAGCCTTTCTATGAAGTCGTCGGCCTCCTCGATTGTCAGGCAGAGCGGTGGCAACAGTCGCAGGATGTTGGTGCCGGCACATCCGGTGAAACAATGCTCCTGGTAGATGAGCGGCTGGCGGATTTCCTTGTGCGGGCAGTCCAGGTCGATGCCAATCATAAGTCCGCGTCCGCGAACGTCCTTAATCCTGTCGCTGTTCAGTTCTTTCAGCTTGCCCATCAGGTAGTTACCCACGGTGTCGGCATTCTCCACGAGATGTTCTTCCTCGAACACGTCGAGTACGGCCAGCGCGGCAGCACATGCCAGATGGTTGCCGCCGAACGTGGTGCCCAGCTGTCCGTAGACGGGTTTGAACTCAGGTGAGATTAGCACGCCGCCCATCGGGAATCCGTTGGCGATACCCTTGGCCACGGTGATGATGTCGGGCTTGATGTCAAGCCACTGGTGAGCGAAGAACTTTCCGCTGCGGCCATAGCCACACTGTATCTCGTCGCAAATCAGTACGGTTCCATACTGCTTGCAGAGTTTCTGCAGTCCCTGTGCAAACTCTTTCGTGGCTAGTTTGATGCCACCCACGCCCTGAATGCACTCCAGGATGACGGCACAAACATCGCCCTTCTGAAGTTCCTGCTCCCATGCCGTCAGGTCGTTCAGCGGCAGGTAGGTCACGTGGCCGTTATCGTTGATGGGCGCGATGATTTTCGGGTTGTTGGTCACCTCCACGGCCAGACTGGTCCTTCCGTGGAAGGCCTTCTCGGCCGAGAGTACGCGGGTGCGCCCGTTCGTAAACGAGGCCAGCTTCAGCGCGTTCTCGTTGGCTTCGGCGCCGCTGTTGATGAGGAACAACTGATAGTCGTCGTAGCCGCAGATGGGGCCCAGCCGTTCGGCCAATTCCACTTGCAGCCGGTTAATCACCGAATTGCTGTAGAATCCTAACTTCCCCAACTGTTCGCCCACCTTCTCCACATAGTGCGGATGCGAGTGGCCGATGCTGATGACGGCATGCCCGCCATACAGGTCCAGATATTGCTGCCCCTTATCGTCCCAGACCTTACAGCCCTGTCCCCTCACGATGTTTACATCGAACAGGGGATATACGTCAAATAGTTTCATATCGCCTTAATCTTTTTTCCTTATTTAAATAATCGCGTGCAAAGTTACTAAAAAACGAGAGCAGAACAAAATAAATGTATTTATTTTTTATGCCGAGTGCATAGTAAATTATTCCAAGTTACTAAAAAACAAGAGCAGAACATTAGAGTTCCCTTGCTAAGGGAACGGCGTAAGCAAAGGTTTTCCGGTTTGAAACAAATGGAAAACTTTTCGTAACATCAGCAGTTGCCAGTTCGGTAATTATTCCGTAAATTTGTCGCCATTATGATTAAATTACAGAAAAACAAACTTTTTACCTTAGGATTGCTGTTGTTTGTGAGTCTCGGGATTTCATCACAGACACAGTCTAATTTGCCAAAACCAACAGAAAACCAGCTGCGTTGGCAGGAGATGGAGATGTATGCGTTCATCCACTATTCGCTGAACACTTACACGGATCAGGAGTGGGGATTCGGTAACGAGGACCCAAAACTGTTTAATCCCTCCCGTCTTGACTGCCGTCAGTGGGCCAGAGTCTGCAAACAGACGGGCATGCGTGGCATCATCTTTACGGCTAAGCACCACTGCGGATTTTGTATGTGGCCGTCAGCTTTTACCGATTATTCTGTCAAGAACTCGCCATGGAAAAACGGGAAGGGTGACGTGGTGCGCGAACTGGCCGATGCCTGCCGCGAAGAGGGACTGAAGTTTGCCGTTTATCTTTCACCGTGGGACCGTAACCATCCTGACTATGGCAAACCAGCATATGTCACTTACTTCCGCAACCAGTTGCGCGAGCTGCTGACGAACTACGGCGATATCTTCGAGGTGTGGTTCGACGGAGCCAATGGCGGCGATGGCTGGTATGGCGGTGCCAACGAGACGAGACGCATTGACGGCAAGACCTATTATGGCTGGGCCGAGACGTTCCGCATGATTCGTGAGCTGCAACCCAAAGCCGTCATCTGGAACGACGGTGGCGACCGAGGCGACCTGCGCTGGGTGGGCACCGAGGCCGGCAATGTGGGCGAGACAAACTGGAGCATGATGCCCGGCAAGGGCGACACCCCCTGGAATATGCTGCACTACGGTGTGGAGGACGGCGACGTGTGGTGTCCCGGCGAGACGAACACCAGTATACGCCCCGGGTGGTTCTACCACGAGACGGAGAACGAGCATGTGAAGAGTCTTTCGAAACTGATGGACACCTATTATAAATCGGTGGGCCGTAACTCCACATTACTGCTCAACTTCCCCATAGCGCCTAACGGTCGCATTCATCCCAACGACAGCCTTCGCGGCATTGCCTTTAAGAAGATGATTGACGAGGTGTTTAAGACCGACCTTGCAAAGAATGCCAAGGTAAAGACACAGGGGAATGTGACACTTGTTGAATTCCAGAAACCCACGCCATTCAACCGTTTCGTGGCCGAGGAAGATATCCGACAAGGCCAACGGGTGAAGAAGTTCTCGCTCGAGGCTCTTGTCGACGGCAAGTGGCAGCCGCTGAGGGATGCTCTCGTTGAAGGCTCCGACGGACTGACCACCATAGGTCATCGCCGCATCGTCTGTTTCCCAACCGTCAATGCCACAAAACTGCGCTTCACCGTCACCGACAGCAAGGCCGAGCCCATCATAAAGCGCACATCCGTCTATCTGGCTCCAGAGTTGACGGACGACATCCCCGACAGCGGCGAGAAGCGCAGCAGCAACCTGCACTACTTCTTCAGCAACCCCCGTCAGATGATGATTGACTGGGACACAGAGCAGACCATAAGCGCCTTCCGTTACCTGCCTCCGCAGAACACGAAGGACGGCACGGTGACCCACTACACACTATGGGCTTCCTCCGACTGGACAAACTGGACAAAGCTTGCTTCAGGCGAGTTCTCGAATATCGTGAACAATCCCATTTGGCAGTCCATCAAGTTTCCAGCCACAAAAGCCCGTATCCTCAAGCTCGATGCTGACCACCTGGCCTCAGGAGAGCGCATGGCCTTTGATGATTTTGAAGTGGTTGTAGGTGAGCCTCAGGGATTTAGGAATCCTGTGCTTCCCGGTTTTCATGCCGACCCAAGTGTATGCCGGGCGGGCGACGACTTCTATCTCGTAAACAGCACGTTTCAGTATTTCCCCGGTGTTCCGGTGTTCCACTCGAAGGACCTGGTGAACTGGGAACAGGTGGGCAACTGTCTGACTCGTCCGTCGCAGGTCGACCTGAAGGGAACCGACGGCAACAGCGGCATCTATGCCCCCACCATCCGTTATAATAACGGGCGCTTCTATATGGTGACAACGGTGTTCCCCTCGCGCAGGCATTTCTACGTATGGACCGATAACCCCGCTGGTGAGTGGTCGGAACCTGTCGTGATAGACTTCGCCGTTGGCAGTTGCGACCCCACGCTCTACTTCGAGGATGACAAATGCTATTTCCTCTGGAAAGAGGGCGACATCAAGATTTGCGAGATTGATGTGGAGACGGGCAAACAATTGGGCGAGATACATCACTTAGGCGTAGGACTTGGCGGACGCTATCCCGAAGGACCACACATATATAAGAAGGACGGTTACTATTATCTGCTGTTGGCTGAAGGCGGCACGGAGCACGGGCATCATGTGAACATCCTTCGCAGCAAGAACCTTTTCGGTCCATATCAGCCCAATCCGGACAACCCCATCCTGTCGCACTTCAACATGAAGATGCAGAACAGTCAGATACAGGGACTGGGGCATGCCGACCTGATACAGGCTCCCGACTCCTCGTGGTGGATGATTTGTCTGGGCTACCGCACTAGCGGTTATCTGCAGCATGTGATGGGACGTGAGACGATGCTGGCTCCTGTCCGTTGGGAGCAAGGCGGCTGGCCTGTTGTGAACGGCGACGGCACGCTGCAGACAGATATGAAATGCAAGACATTGCCGTTGGTCGCTATGCCGAAAGACCCCGTCAGGGAAGAGTTCGATTACATCAAGCGCGATGCCCCTAAGGACAGCTATCACTCGTTGGGACTGCCGATGGGATGGATGAGTCTGTGCAATCCTGACTATTCGCGCTATTCGCTGACGGAGCGTAAAGGCTGGCTTCGCCTGCGCCCAAGCTCTACAGACCTCAGCGAGACAGCCTCGCCAACGTTTGTTGCCCGTCGGCAGACGGAACTGAACTTTACAGCCACAGCCTTGTTCGACCTCTCCCACCTTTCGGAGGGCATGCAGGCCGGAATCACCGCATACGCCGCTCCGCTGAACCACTACGATGTGGTGGCTGAGAAAAGGAACGGACAAATCATCATCAAGTCGAATGTACGATTGGGGCAAACCAGCCACAGCGAAAAGGAGTTTGCTCTCAGCGGCACCCGTGCCTACCTGCGCATCACTTCCGACAAGGACTTCTACTATTTGCAGGCATCTTCTGACGGAAAGGACTTCGTCGGGCTGGCCAAGATGGAATACCGTTTTCTTAGCACAGAGACCATTGGCGGTTTTACCGGAGTGATGCTCGGGCTCTTCGCCCAGTGCGGTAATGAAACAGGCGCCGGGTATGCTGATGTTGACTGGTTTGAGTATCTGACACAATAATAAAGAATATATGAGAACTATTTCTTTTTGGTTACTGATGGCCATGCTGGCGATGACCGCTCTGGCACAAACCGCACCCGACTGGGAGAATCCCGCCGTGCTGGGCATTAACAAACTGCCCTATCATGCCACGTTGCAACTGCCCTCGAAATGGAAGGAATGCAAGGAGATAGTCAGTCTCGACGGCGAATGGCAATTCCATTGGAGCCGCAATCCGGAGGAAAGGCCTGTGGGTTTTGAGAGAGAAGACTATGACGTAAGCCAATGGCACAAAATCAAGGTGCCGGGCAACTGGCAGACGCAGGGCTTCGGCACCCCCATCTATACCAATATCGAATACCCTTTTAAGCGCAACCGCCCCAGTGTGACGAGTGAACCTCCACGTGACTGGACCGCCTACGAGAACCGCAACCCCGTGGGCTCGTATGTGACGTTCGTCAACGTGACCAAAGAGATGCTCGCCAAGAACCTGATTCTTCACTTTGGCGGTGTGCATTCCGCCATGTATGTGTGGATCAACGGGAAAAAAGTAGGCTATAGTCAGAACTCCATGTCGCCGGCAGAATTTGATGTTACAAGCTATCTTCGCGAAGGCATGAACAAACTTGCCGTAGAAGTGTATCGCTGGTCAGACGGCAGTTATCTGGAGGATCAGGACATGTGGCGCCTCTCCGGCATCTTCCGTGAGGTGCAGCTATGGGTGCGTCCGTTGGTGCATATAGCCGACTATCAGGTAACGGCCGTTCCGAACAACGACTATAGCGAGGCGGAAGTATGCGCAAAGATTAGCATCTGCAACACCGGGAAGCGATATGCAAAGGTGTTCCCCGTATTTAAAATTGACGGGAGAGTAAATGGCCTGTTACGCCCGCTGACAATCAATGCCGGTGACACCGTTTGCCAAATATATCATTACACTTTAAAGAATCCCCGATTATGGTCGGCCGAGAAACCGAACCTCTACCCGTTCAGCGTGGAATTGCAGGATAAAAAGAGACAGGTCGTCGAGCATTTCGACTATCATCTGGGTGTGAAGCGCGTGGAATGTGTGGGTGAGGTGTTTAAAATCAATGGCAAGAATGTGAAGCTTCGCGGAGTGAACCGCCACGACCACCATCCTGTAACGGGGCGCTACGTGGATGATGCCACCTACGAACTGGATTTGCGTCTGATGAAACAGGCCAACATCAACTTCCTGCGCACCTCGCATTATCCTGACCGCGAGTATATTTACGAACTCTGCGACCGCTGGGGCATCTACGTGATGGATGAGGCCAACCAGGAATCTCACGGCTACGGCTATGCCAACGAAGAGATGGGGCACGATGCTGCTTGGCGCGATGCCCATGTGGACCGTGCCGAATCTTTGGTGAAGCGCGACTTCAATCATCCTTGCGTCATCCTCTGGAGTTTGGGCAATGAGGGTGGGGTAGGTCCCAACATCCAGGCTATGTACGACAAAGTGTGCGAACTCGACTCAACCCGTCTGCCGTTCTACGATTGCCATCCCCGCTATTCTGCCCTTCACGACTATGGCTATCCCACGCCCACTGTGCTGAAGGCTGAGGCTGAAAAAGAAACCGAAAAGCCGCTGATAGCCCGCGAATATGCCCACGCCATGGGCAACTCAATGGGAAACCTGCAGGAATATTGGGATGTAATCTATGCCGACAGCAGCATCGCGGGCGCAGCCATCTGGGACTGGGTAGACCAGGGATTAAGTGAAGAGGTAAGAGTGAAGAGTGATAAATTTGCTGCCGCCATACCCTCCGCGAATGGGACTCCGGAAGGAGATTCTTCTCTCTCCACTCATCACCCTTCATTTCTCTACGGCGGCGACTTCGGCGATAAGCCTAACTTGGGGGCTTTCTGCATCAACGGACTGTTGGCACCCGACCGCACGCCGCATCCCCACTACTATGAGGTGCAGTATGTCTATCAGCCTTTGCAGTTCGTTCAAGAAGGAGACAGTATCTGCATCATCAATCGTGATTACTTCACCGGTATCGACCAATACGAATACTATTGTGAGGTGTATCACAACGGCGAACTCATCTCTGGCGAACTGGCAAGGGTGAAGGGGAACAAGTTCGAGATTCCCTATCCCTATTTTCCCTATAACGAACCGGAATTGATTCTGAATGTCTATGCCCGTCTCCGACAGACTACGCCTTGGGCAGAAGAGGGATTTACCGTAGCCCGCGAGCAGTTCGTCTTGAAGCCCCATGTGTTTTGGTCTGCCTTAGGTGGAAACGACTCCAAACCGAAGAATACTGCCGCCGGCATAGTCTATTCTACTAAAAACGGTTCCGTGACCATCGATGCCACAGGAGCCCTCACTTCGTGGATTGTTGACGGCCGGCAGATGCTTCAGGCTCCCCTGGAACCCTATTTCTGGAAACCGGAGAACGATAACCAGCAAGCCGCCCATTTTGCCGAACGTCTGGCGGTGTGGCGCGATGCTGCCCAGAAGCGTAGCGTCAAGTCTATTCGTGTCGAGGGAAATCGGGTAATAGTTGAGATGGCGCTGCCCGTTGGTGCTGATCTCACGCTGACCTATGCCGTCAATTCAGACGGCCGTATCAAGGTGGATATGGACTATCAGCCAAAAGCCGCCGATATCCCGTTGATTCCAAAATTCGGTATGCGCATGCGGCTGCCTGCCGATTTCAAACAAATAAAATACTACGGCCGCGGGCCCTGGGAAAACTATCCTGACCGCAAACGCTCTGCCTTCTTGGGCATCTACGAGATGCCCCTTTCCGAATATGAGACAGAATACGTGAGACCGCAGGACAATGGCAACCGCTGCGACATACGCTGGTTTGAAATCTCTTCCCCTGAGCAGAAACTGCGTATCGAAGGAAACGATCCTCTTTGCATCCGCGCTTGGGACTACGGCGAAGAAGACCTGAATGTGCGTCATCCCAACGAAATCAACCGCGGGCGTTTCGTCAACCTGAACATCGACCTGAATATCCACGGCGTGGGAGGTGTAGACACTTGGGGCCAGCGCACGTTACCCCAATACACCATTGATGGCAACAAGCCGTATCACTACAGTTTCATACTCATGTAAGTCTTTTCCGTCCAAACTCATTGGGCGGTTCAGCATTATCTTTGCACTGCATGTTTGCCAAATGCTTGCGATAGCAAGCCGAAGAAGCGTCAAGAAATTTCTGAATTTTGGTGCGCTGAGAATCGCGCGGAAGTCACCAAACGCATGATGGCAGGCAAATATGCGAGTTTTGAGCCATTATCCGCAAGTTACTGATAATGAGGATTTTGGGTGAATACTTCCGCTTCCGGACTTCCTTTTATAATCTTCCGAACTTTAAATGAAAGGCTTTTAGACTGTGATTAGGCCCCAATCACAGTCTAAAAGCCTTTTATTTTGACTTCAAACGATTATCTTTTGAACTTCAAAAGCCTATTATTTGAAGTTTAAATCCCTATTATTTGCCCAATGGAACCCTGTTTTCTGCTCATCGGAAGCCAAACATACCACCAAAATCCATCAATCCCGAGCTACTTTGCTCCGTATTGTTGCAAGGAATTTGTCGGGGATTTTGATAGTCTTAGAATGCGCTTGCTTTCAGGCGCAGCCCGGCGTCTTCGGGCAGTCCGAACATGATATTCATGTTCTGCACGGCCTGGCCCACGGCACCCTTCAGCAGATTGTCGATGATGGAGGTGACGATGAGCTTGTTGCCGAACTTCTCGCAATGCACCAGACATTTGTTGGTGTTCACCACTTGTTTCAGGTCGAGTGCCTTGTCGCTGTAGTGGGTGAAGGCGGCATCTTTGTAGAAGTCTTTATAGAATGCCACGATGTCATCCAGGGGCTTCTCGGTCTTGATGACTTCGGTGACGAAGATGCCGCGAGCGAAATCGCCGCGATAGGGGATAAAGTCGATGGAGCAGCCCTCTGTGTCTTCTAGGGGAGATGTGATATGCGATGCTTCTGCGGGCTTCACCTCGTTGAGGCTCTGACAAATCTCGTGCAGATGCTGGTGGGTGAAGAGTTTATAGACGCTGAAATTGTTGTTGCGCCACGAGAAATGGGTGGTGGCGCCGGGTTTCTGTCCTGCTCCTGTGCTTCCCGTGATACCGTTCACGGCCACGTCGTCGTTGATGAGTCCCATCTTGGCGGCAGGCAGCAGTCCCAGCTGGATGCAGGTGGCAAAGCATCCGGGATTGGCCACGTTCATGGCCTTGGCGGTTGCAGCCTTGTGTATCTCGGGCAGACCATAGACGAAGTCGTGGTCGCCTTTTATACGGAAATCCTGAGCCATGTCGATAATCTTCACATTGGCGGGAATCTCATGTTCCCGGAGGAACTGCTCACTCTTGCCGTGGCCGAAACAGAAGAAGACGACGTCGACTTGGTCAAAGGGCATCTCTGAAGTGAACCTCAGGTCGGTATCGCCGATGAGTCCTTCGTGAACGTCGCTGACCAGATTGCCCGCATTGCTCTCGGAATTGGCAAAGACAATCTCAGCCGCGGGGTGGTTCAGCAGCAGGCGGATCAGCTCGCCGCCGGTGTAGCCGGCAGCGCCTAAAACCCCAATACGAAGCCCCCCTCGGTCCCCCCAAAGGGGGGATGGGTGCGAATTATTGTTTTCTTTCATTTATATTTTCTTTTATTGCTTCAAGTGTACCTTCTATATTACCTATTACTTCTTCATTTGAAAACCTCAGCACCTTAAAACCTTTGTTATCTAGCCATACAGTTCTTTCTTCGTCACTGAGTTGCTGGCTTGGCAGTTGATGGTATCCGCCGTCCAGCTCAATGATTAGTTTCTGCGGTAAACAAACAAAATCAGCAATATAGTCACCAATGATGTGCTGACGTCTGAAGTTTACTCCCAACTGACGACCTCTTATGAACCTCCATAGAA
>JAEEGK010009712.1_pt1 | contig 22387 bp, 18 predicted proteins | sample 8958771 | NCBI WGS metagenome assembly JAEEGK01 (sample SAMN16246547, study PRJNA631951) | gut metagenome | biome: gut microbiome; feature: rumen; material: SC-attached | host: Bos | place: Iran: Karaj | collected 2018-10 | reverse complement strand
TCTGGAAGCGTGCGACGGCATCGGCCGCGGCTTCTTCCACCAGTTTCTGAGCGGCTTCGGGGTTGCTCTTGCGGAGCATCTTGAAGCGGTTTTCAGTGCCGTAGAAGTCATTCAGGCTGGCTGCCGGATTCGGTTTGGAATCCAGCTGCAGCGGGTTCTTGCCGGCAGTCATGAGGTTCGGGTCGAAGCGGTAGAGCAGGAGCGCGCCGGAATCGACCAGAGCTTTCTGGTGTTTGGCACCTTCTCTCATATTGATGCCGTGATTGATACAATGGCTGTAAGCAATGATGAGGGAGACACCTTCGTGGGCTTCGGCCTCGACCATGGCCTTGAGGACCTGGTTGTCGTTGGCACCCATGGAGACTGTGGCGACATAGACGTTGCCATAGGTCATGGCGATAAGACCCATATCTTTCTTGCTGAGCTTCTTGCCCGCGGCCGCGAACTTGGCAACAGCGCCTTTCGGCGTGGACTTGGAGCTTTGACCGCCTGTGTTGGAATAGACTTCCGTATCGAGGACAAGGATGTTGACATTCTTGCCGGAGGCCAGGATGTGATCCAGCCCGCCGTAACCGATATCGTAGGCCCAGCCGTCACCGCCGATGATCCAGATGGAGCGTTTGACCAGTGAATCAGCGAGGGAGAGGAGCATCTTGGCATCAGCGGAGCTGTCGGCAGCCAGTTTGGCTTTCAGACCGGCCACGCGAGCCTGCTGAGCGGAGATCTCCGCTTCAGTCTTCTGGCTGGCATTGAGGATGCTGTTGACCAGGTCGTCACCCAGAGCGGGAGCCATCTTGGTGAGCAGTTCCTTGGCAAACTGGTTCTGTTTGTCCACGGAGAGACGATAGCCCAGACCGAATTCGGCGTTGTCTTCAAAGAGTGAGTTGGCCCATGCCGGACCGCGTCCGCAGCTGTTCTTGGCATACGGAGTGGTGGGCAGGTTGCCACCGTAGATGGAGCTGCAGCCTGTAGCGTTGGCGATCAGCAGGCGGTCGCCAAAGAGCTGAGTGAGCATCTTGACATAAGGAGTTTCACCGCAGCCGGCACAGGCACCGGAGAACTCAAAGAGCGGACGCATGGTCTGCATCTGGCGCAGCATGGTGGGCTTGATCTTGGTGCGGTCGGTGTCAGGCAGCGACATGAAGAAGTCCCAGTTGGCGCCTTCGCTTTCACGCAGCGGCACCTGCGGGACCATATTGATGGCCTTGGCGCCTTCCACGGTCTTGCTCTTGGCCGGGCAGACTTCTACGCAGAGACCGCAGCCTGTGCAGTCGTGCACGGAAACCTGCAGAGTGAACTTGCTGCCCTTGAATTCGGGCACCTTGGAGTCCACGCTCTTGAAGGTAGCCGGAGCGTTCTTGAGCTCGGCCGGATCGTAGATCTTGCCGCGGATGACGGCGTGCGGACAGATGGTAGAGCACTTGAGACACTGGATACAGGTGTTCGGATCCCACTGCGGGATCTCCAGAGCCAGGTCGCGTTTTTCGTAGCGGGTCGTGTCGGTCGGGAAGCAGCCGTCTTCTACCACCTTGAATGCACTGACGGGCATATCGTCGCCGAAACCGGCGATGATCGGTCCGAGGGTGTTCTTGACAAAGTCGGTGGCATCGGCGGAGACCGGAGACAGGAGCTGTTTGGTGCCGACGGTGTTCGGAACGGTCACTTCATAGAGACATTCCAGAGTCTTGTCCACAGCGGCGATGTTCTTGGCGACGACATCGTCACCTTTCTTGCCGTAGGTCTTCTTGATGGAAGCTTTGATCTTCTCGATGGCGACATCCTTGGGCAGAACGCCGGACAGAGCAAAGAAGCAGACCTGCATGATGGTATTGATGCGGCTGCCCATGCCGGTGTCGTGAGCGACCTTGTTTGCGTCGATGACGAAGAGCTTGGCTTTCTTCTCGATCAAAGATTTCTGCGTCACAGCCGGGAGCGTATCCCAGACTTTATCCGCGCTGAACGGTGTGTTCATCAGCAGTGTGCCGCCGGGCACCAGATTCGCGGACATATCGTAGCGGTCCGGGAAAGTCGGCTGGTGGCAGGCCACAAAGTTGGCCTTGCTGATGAGGTAAGAGGAACGGATCGGGTTCTTGCTGAAACGGACATGAGAGACCGTCATGGAACCGGACTTCTTGGAGTCGTACACAAAGTAGCCCTGAGCGTATTGTTCCTCGCCGATGATCTTGATGGTGTTCTTGTTGGCACCAACGGTACCGTCAGAACCCAGACCGTAGAACATGGCGCGGGTCACGCTGTCGGATTCTGTGGAGAAGTGCTTGTCCACAGGCAGACTCAGATTGGTGACATCATCGGTGATGCCGACCGTGAATTTCAGTTTCGGCGCGGCGGCGGCCAGATTGTCATAAACGGCCTTGACCTGGGCAGGAGTGAAATCCTTGGAACCCAAACCATAGCGGCCGCCCATGATGACCGGCATACCGTTCTTGAGATGAGTGCAGCCGGCGGCGATCGCTTCGGCGATGGCGCAGACGACATCCTGGAAGAGAGGTTCACCGGTGGCACCCGGTTCTTTGCAGCGGTCCAGAACGGCGATCTTCCTGGTCGTTTCCGGCAGAGCGGCAACGAAATCGCGGGCGCTGAACGGACGATACAGACGGACTTTCAGCAGACCGAGCTTGGCACCTTTGGCGTTCAGTGCATCCAGTGCTTCGTGAGCCACTTCACAGCCTGAACCCATCAAGATAAGAACGTTCTCCGCGTCGGGAGCACCGACATATTCAAAAAGCTTGTATTGACGGCCTGTCAGTTTGGCCAGCTTGTCCATGTACTTCTGGACGATGGCGGGGCAGGCATTGTAGTAAGGATTGGAGGCTTCGCGCGCCTGGAAGAAAACGTCAGGATTCTGCGCGGTGCCGTGGATGCTGGGATGATCCGGGTTCAGAGCGCGTTTGCGGTGAGCAATGACGAATTCATCGTTGATCATCTCGCGCATGACCTCTTCGGGAATGACCTCCACCTTGGAAACTTCGTGAGAGGTGCGGAAACCATCGAAGAAGTGCATGAAGGGGACACGGGCTTCCAGAGTGGAAGCATGAGCCACCAGAGCCAGATCCATCGCTTCCTGCACGGAGGCGGAGGAGAGCATGGCAAAACCGGTGCTGCGTGCGCTCATCACATCACTGTGATCACCGAAAATGGAAAGAGCGTGTGTAGCCAGGGCACGCGCGGCGATGTGGAAGACGGTCGGGATCAGCTCACCGGCGATCTTGTACATATTAGGGATCTTCAGGAGCAAACCTTGAGAAGCCGTGAAAGTAGTGGAAAGCGCGCCCGTCAGCAGGGAACCGTGCACCGCACCGGCGGCACCGCCTTCACTTTGCATTTCCATGACAGAAGGAACAGTACCCCAAAGGTTTTTGATGCCTTTGGCAGACCATTCGTCACACCACTCTGCCATCGTGGATGAAGGTGTGATGGGATAGATACCGCACACCTCATTACATCTGTAGGCAACATAGGCCACCGCCTCATTGCCGTCCATCGCTACATATTTTTTAGCCATAAAAAATTCTGATTCAAGCACAACAAGAACACACCCCTAATAGAATTTCAGGGGTGTCCCTGCGTTTCGGTCAAATTCTATCACCAGACCGAAAGGGTAGCCAGAGTTTTTTCTATAGAATTTTGAAAGGGATAGACTTGACGAGGAAGCTGAAAATGCTAAACTGGGCGCAGATAGTTTGGAGTTTGAACACGCTATCAGGGAAAATGAAGAAGATTTTCATTATCGCAGTTGTCTGTATCCTTGCCGCAGGAGCAACGGGGTGTCAGTCCACGAATCACAGTGATAATTTTGTTGTGAAAGAAGTCACTGCGTCGGTGGAGCATCTGGAGGGTGAAACCCCATATATGGTTGGCGAGGTCAAACGGTTTGGCGACTATTGGGTCAACCTCTTCACTTGGTAAGGAGCAAAAAATCCCTCCCCGGGGCATCCAATCACAGGATACTTCCAGAGGAGGAATTTGAAAATAAATAAAATCTATTCTCTGAGAGTTAGATAGATTTCTTGCAGATGTTCATCGTCGTGGTCTCGGTCAGGTCAGGACACAAACTGCCAAATTTCTTCACATGAGCTTGTTCCATGTGGATATCCCAGTTTTCTTTGCTGTCCCAGGCTTCGTAGAAGAAGAAATTACCGGGTTTGCCGACTTCTTCGTGCATATCGTAGCAGATGCAGCCCTTGTCAGCGCGTCCCTGCGGAACGAGTTCAAACAGAGCATTTCTTAACGCGTCTTCCTTTCCCTTTTTAGCAATAAGGGTGGAAAAAATCATCATCGTTTTATTTTCCATGAGCAAGATGCTAGCCCGAAGAAAAGCGGTTGGCAAGTTTTTTAAGTTTATTTAGAAGTGGGAACCGGGCGAAAAATGTTTTAGACTGCCGGGGGAGCGATGTGAAGCTCCGGGTTTTAATGGAACAGAAAAGTACATTCTTCAGACAAAGCGGCTGGATGGTATTGGCCACGACTTTTGGCGGGCTCTTGATGTGGGCTGTCCATAAAGTGGCTACGGGATCCCTGGCGGAGTCGGAGTACAGTGCTTTCGGTATGTTCCTTCGTGTGTTGAACTTGATGTCTATCCCGGCTTGCGGATTACAAGCGGTTTTTGCCCGTCAGGCCGCGGTGGCTCTGGACGAAGAGGGACGATCGCATCTGAGTGCATTGGTGAGGGGAGCGACTCGATTGATTGTTGTTTTTTGGGGTGTCTGTGCTTTGTTTGTTCTGGTATTTCATTCTCAACTGCAGGAGGTTTTTAAGTTATCCGGTCTTTTTCTGGCATTATCGGTAGCCATAGGATTTCTGATCCTGCTGCGGCCGATCGGGGTCGGGATCTTGCAGGGAAAACAGGATTTCTGCTGGGTTGGCTGGAGTCAGATTTTTGACGGTGCCGGGCGTTTATTCATGGTAATGCTGATCCTGCTTTGGCTGAAGGGACAATCCGCTGGTGCTCTGACAGGTGTCTTGTTTGGGTTGATTTTGTGTCTGGGTGTTTGTATGTGGAAAACATACGATGTATGGATAAAACCCGGATGTAAGATAGACCTTTGGTATTGGGTGAAGTCACTGGCACCCTTGACGTTTGGTGCAGGGATACCTCTGTTCATGATCAGTGCGGACGCATTGGTGGTGCAGGCGGTTTTTCCGGCGGAAAAAGTGAATCTCTATGCCGCTGCCGGAATTGTGACTCAAGCTCTGGTATTTTTTACATTTCCCATTACGGCGGTGATGTTTCCCAAGATCGCGCGAAGTGCGGCACAGTCGGAGGAAACTTCCGTCCTGCTGCTTGCTTTGGCAGTGACGGGAGGGATGGCCGGATGTGTGGTGCTGGGGACGTTCCTTTTCCCCACGCTGCCGATACGGATCATGTTTGCGCCGGATTATTTACCGGCGGCGGAACTGATTCCGTGGTTTTCGCTGGCAATGCTGCCGCTGACGATGTCCACTGTGTTGATCAACAATCTGTTAGCACGGGGAAATTATAGAATGGTTCCCTGGCTTTGGTGTGTGGCGGGAATTTATTTAGTGACTTTGCTCTTCAAACATGAGAGCTTTATCCAGGTGATCGAACTGATTGGGGTGTTCAATACTCTGATGCTGGGCGTTGTTCTATTCTTCAGCTTCAGACAGAAGTGATTACATCATATTCCGATTATAATACAGCCACAGAGCTGCGCCAAAAAGCGCTGCCAGCAGGATGGCTGTAATAAAGGCCTTGAGACGAATCATACGGCGGCGGTGTTTTGCGCCGCGGCCTTGTCCCGGAAGAATGTAAAACCGATTGGCTTCTCTTTTCTTTCTTCTTCGTTCTCTCCGTTCGTCTCTCTCAGTATCAGTATCTGTGCTCATATCTATGAATGCTGCAACGATTTTTAATATTTCTTGGAGAATCTCTTATGAGAATCATCATCGTCCTGCTTAGGTGCCGGGGCTTCCTTAACAGGTTCGGGAGCGGCGGCCGTAGGCGTGCTTTCAGGAGCGGATGTGAATGAAACGGATGATGAAGAAGATGTCGTTCCATCCGGAGTGACCAGGCCAGAGGGAGGAGTATAAAGTCCGGATTCTGTTTGGCCACCTTTTTCAGCCTGAGCTTTTTCAATGGCCTGGATGGTGTGCTCGAAGATATCATGGAGCTGATCAATGCTGTGTGTGATCAATTCATCCTCTTTGGGTGAAAGATTGCCTTTGGTCTTTTCCTTGAGCATTTCCAAGGTCGCGATGAGCATTTGCGCAGTGTCCAGATCCAGGATGCGCTGACCGCTGTTAGGATCCGGTATCTGTCCTAGGGTGAAAAGAGCTGTACGGGTCTGCTGGATAACGAGATTGGAGAACATGGCTTCCAGAATCTGTTCTTCAGTCATGTTTTCGTTATTTTCTCCTTGGAGATCAGCGGGTTGTTTATCTGTATTCATTGTAAATCAAAGTTATTTTTGTTCAAGGCCATAGGTTTTACAGAGGATCCTGGTCGTCGTTTTCAGCCGCTCACGAACGGGGTAGGCATTAAGAATAGATTGACGATCCGGACCGGGAACGACCAGTGTGCTGGCAACGAGATCAGCGAGTGTGCCGGGATGCTCGACATGGCGTAAGTAGGTCAGAAAATCTTCCAGCGGGGCTTCGCCATGCTGTTTTTGAGGTTGTACCGGTGCGACCGAGGGCAGGGATGAGGGAGTCAGGTTGATGGCTGTGAATTTCATCTTTTTGACAATCAGGCTCACCGTTTGTCTCAGGTCATCCATCAGTATTTGAATAGATTCGGATTTGGTAAAGTCTTCTTTCAGAGGGTTGATCCGGTAGACCGGGTAGGGACGTTTTTTGATACAATGTTCCAGAGAAACCCTGGCAAGCCCTTGTAAAATAATATGATAAGATTTATCAAAGCGGATCCCCGCACGAATCAGTCCGATGCCGCAGACTTCGGAAGGTTTTTTGGAAAAAGGTTCTTCGTAAGCCAGCGCAAATACCCGATGAGTCTCCAAAGCATCAATAACCATCTTGACATGAGATGGTTTTTGTACTTTTAAGGGATAGGTCGCACACGGAAAAAGAGTTGCTTCCGGAAGGACCATTACAGGCATATTGATCGGTAAGTCCACCGAAGAAAAAGTATGAGCGAAAAAGAAGACGATTGCAAGTTGAAGTTCAGTGTTGCAAAAAAAGAAAGGACTGATAAAATGAGTTTGCGATGAAGGTTAAATTTGTCTTAGCATTGCTACTGATTGTGTGTATCGCTTTGGGCGGGTTATACTACTCGACTTACAAGGACGATCAGTTCAAGATTAACAATCTGACTGAGGAAAAAGCGAAATTAAGCAGTCAGTTAAATGATTACGCAGATCAGAATATGACCTTGAACTCGAAAGTTCAAAAACTTCAGAGTGAGTTACAAGTGGTTCATGCTGAGAATGCAAAGCTTTCCAATGAGCTGGCTCAGACGACTGCCCGTTTGAACAAGACGGAGGCAGACGCGGCTGTCGCTGCAAAGAATGCAGAAGATACGATTGCCCAGAAAGACCAGCAGATCAGTGGATTAAATAACGAAAAGAGTGATTTGATCGCTCGTTTGGCCGCGCTGGATGAGTCTATCAAGAAATTGGAAGACGAGTTGAGCGATACCAGCGGAAAACTGAATGTTTCTGAAAAGAATCGCGAATTTTTAATTGTTGAGCTGAAACGACTCCAGACGGAGAAAGCGGAATTGGAACGTCAGCTGAACAGTATAGACTTCCTGACGGAGCAGGTGCGACGGCTGAAGCAGGAGACCAGTGTATCCGGTCGTTTGGATATCGTTCGCAAGGGTATCTATGGATTCCGCAAAGGCGGTGAGCGCATGGTCTTCAGTAATGACCGCGCAGTCCGCGGACAGTCCAAGACCAATTACAACCTGAATGTGGAAATCCATCAGGACGGAGAAGCAAAACAAACTCCGACTGAGGAACCTGCAGAGTCTAAATAAGTCTTTGGACCTCTTTATTAAAGAGATATTTTGACAAGCGGGAGTCTCACAAGAGGCTCCCGTATTGTCTTTGTTTTACATAAGTATTTATGGATTGGTTAGTTGTTATTATTTTAGGTATTATTGAAGGTATCACGGAATTTCTTCCTATTTCTTCCACGGGTCATCTGCTGATGGCACAGGCGTTTTTGCCAAAGATCCAAGGTTTTTCCACTGAGCAGCTCAAGATGTTCGATGTGGTCATCCAGAGCGGCGCGGTGCTGGCGGTGATCGTTGTCTTTTACAATCGGTGTATGCAGCTGCTTTTGGAGTGGAAGAAACCTGATGTGCGGGATTATCTGCTGAAGTTGATCGTGGCATTCTTTATTACAGGAGCCGGAGGTTTGATCCTGAAGAAGAGCGGATTGTGCCTGCCCGATGAGGCTGCTCCGGTGGCTTGGGCGACTTTTATCGGCGGTTTTGTGATTCTGGGCGTGGAGTATTGGGTCAAGGATAAGAAACTGAGTGATCTGCTCCCATGGCACATCATTATCGCTATCGGTATCGCCCAGTTGATTGCGGCGGTCTTTCCGGGAGCCAGCCGCAGCGGTACAACGATCCTGCTGGCTTTGGCCTTGGGTGCCAGCCGCAGATCCGCCACGGAGTTTTCTTTCATTTTAGGAATTCCCACACTGGTTTCCGCCGGCGGTCTGGAATTCGCGGAGTGTCTGCACGACACCGGGTTCCATCAGCCTTGGGGGTTGCTGATCGTGGGATTGATCGTTTCGGCGGTGACAGCTTTTGTGGCGGTCAAGTGGCTGCTGAAGTATGTCCAGTCTCATAATTTCGTTGGTTTCGGCTGGTATCGTATTATTGTGGGCGGGATCATATTAGGCTGTGTTCTGTCCGGGTATATCCAATAATCGACCCGGAACGATATTTCCGGTTTACGCATTCTCTTTTTAGAGATAAAATATCCGCATGTTTACGGGTATCGTTGAGGAAACCGGCATCGTAAAGGAAGTCAGAGAAGGCCAGAAATCTTATGAGCTGGCTCTGACAGCGAATGTCTGCGGCCGGGAGATCCAGATCGGCGGCAGTTTGGCTGTGAACGGCTGTTGTTTGACGTTGGTCAAAGAGAATCAAAATAATGGTGAGCGCTGGCTGTGGTTCGATCTTCTCAAAGAGACCTGGGTGCGGACAAATCTGCAGTATGTCCAGCCAGGTTCGCTGGTGAATCTGGAACGGCCCCTGAGAGCCGGCGCAGAGCTGGGCGGGCATTTTGTGACAGGTCATGTGGATGGTCTGGGAAAGATCGTCCATTGGGAGCAGCAGGGCAAGGACTGGATGCTGGATGTTGAGCCGCCCGAAGAATTGATGAAATATCTTGTGTTCAAGGGAAGCATTGCTGTGGACGGGATCAGTTTGACAGTCGCTGCTGTCAATGAAAAAACTTTCCGGATATGGATCATCCCCCACACGATCGAAGTCACGGCTTTGAAAGAGCGGAAAGTCGGTTCTTATGTGAACCTGGAAACGGATATTTTAGGTAAATATGTGGAGCGCTTGATGCTCTTGCACAAGTAAGGATGTATGAACCGTTCTTTGTTGTTATGACAAGGTTCCTTTTTATTTTATTATTTTGGCTGGGAATAATGAGTTCCAGCCTGGCTCAGGACGAGAAGCCCGCAGAAGCTCCCGCTGAAGCACCTCAGACTCCGGCACCCACTGTTCAGGAAGTGTCCAAGACTCCGGCGGTGGAGAATAAGGACATGGAGTCGGAGTCTCATCCCAAGGAAGAACCACCGGCTCCACCACAGGAGCCGCCTGCGGCACCGCCTCAGCCGGATGAGACTACGGTCTTCAACGCGGCTGTCGCGGCCTATAATGACAATCTGTTTGAACGTGCCGGAAAGGAGTTTGGAGAGTTTCGCACCAAATATCCACAGTCTACGAACCTAGTCAACGCAACTGTTTATCAAGGACTATCGCTTTATCGAGAGGGTAAGTATGCGGAGATGTTGAATTTTTTCCGGCCATTGATAACGGATACGAATGTGACTGCCTTGAGCGAGGGGAAGGATCGTTACCGTTATTGGTCCGGGATGGCATCTTTTAAACTGGGAGATTATACAGGAACGATCAGTTTTTTGGATTCTCTTGTCAAAGAACAACCCAATTCTTCGCTTGTGCCGCAGTCACTTTATTATATGGGAACTGCGCTGAGACGGTTGGGTGATAATAAAAAGGTTATTGATTTATTTGAAAATCCCAGCGGTATATTTTTCAAAACAGCGGAAAAGGAGCCGAATAATGTGTATGTGATCCAAGGGCGTCTTTTGCTGGCGGAGATGCATTTGATCCAAAATGAATTTGCGCAGACGCAAGCCGTGCTGGACAAGGTGGCGGATAATAATCTGCCGCCGGAATTGCAGTGGCATCGTTTGTATTTGCAGACCCGGCTGAGTCTGGCGCAGCAAGATGTCAAAGGAGCCGGTCAGAATGTGACGAATCTGCTGGTTTTGACGACAAACCTTGGGCTGCTCAATTTAGAGTATCAGGGGCTGGCTTTGCAGGGTGATCTGCTGAAACAGGAAAACCGCATGGAGGAGGCTGCCCAGGTCTATGAAAAGAACCTGGCCAATAAGTTGCTTTCATTGGAGGATCGGTGGATGGCTTTGATGAATACGGTCAGGATCCGGCTGGAGCAGAAAAAACAGGATGCCGCCATAAAGCTGCTGGAAAATTTCATGAGTGAAATGGACGGCAAGCCTTATAATGATGAGATACTGGTCACGCTGGGGAATCTTTATCTGCAGAATTATTACCAAGGGACAGCTTCAGTGCGGCTGATCAAATCCGGTCGCGGTGTGGGTAATCCGGTAGTTGGTTCGGCTTTCAACTGTTATACGAATTTGATTGGTACTTTTACCAACAGTGTCTATCTGTCCAAGGCTTTTCTGGATCTGGGACTGTGTTATTGGGAACTGGGAGATGAGAAGAATGCGCAGATCCAGTTTGAAAAAGCGGTGGATTTGCTGCCTGCTTCCAAAGAAAACGCTTTTGCCCGTGTAAAACTGGCGGAGCTTCAGTTTTACCGGAAGGAGTTTGTGGCGGTGCTGGGTACATTGGCAGAGTATATGAAGAATTACGAAGAGGATAAAAATATTCCTGCGGAACTTCAGGAACAGGCCTATCATATCCAGCTTTGCGCCGCCATCGAACTCGGAGAGGAGGAGCAGGCCAGAAAGACCATGAATGCTGTTCGCGAGCGCTATCCCAAAGGTGTTTTTACGGAGCGTGATTTGATTTGCTTTGGAAATTTTTTGTGTGATATTGGCAAACCGGCAGAGGGTCGTTTTCAATTTCAGGAATGTTTGAAACTTTCACCGGAGAGTTCTATTTTGCCGGAAATATCCTATTCGCAGGCGCGCAGTTGGCTTTATGAGAGAAAGTTTGATGAAGCGATCAGCGCATATCGGGAGTGGCTGGAACATAATCCGGAAACATCACCTAATTACATTACGGCGCAGTTTGAGTTGATCTGGTGCTGCGCTCAACGCGGCGATGAGGATGCCTCAAAAATGTTTCAGGATTTTTCAAAAAAATATCCAGACAGTTTTTATTCTATTCTTGCACGAAAGTGGATCGCAGATGACCATTTCAATAAGCGCGAGTTCACCAGTGCGGAATTAGTTTATCAAAGCATTTACGGCCAAACCAATGTCTTAACGGATACGGATAGCTTTGCGCTGAACGCCAGATTGATGGCGGCCCGTACCGCTTTCAACCGTGGCGGCTACAAAGATGCCTCAGTCTATCTGACGAGCTTGATCAATATCCTTTTAGAAAACAAGACCGGTGAGGATAATATGCTGGATGAGTCTTTCATTCTGCTGGGGGATTCGCTGTCGGAGCAGGTCAAACTGACGGAAGATTATCCAAAGCAGCTGGAGCGTTTTGCCGAAGCGATCAATGCCTATTCCAGAGTCAGTGAAACGAATCAGCTGGGGGGTGTGGCGTTGACACGTATCGCGAATTGTCATTTTCAGATGGCGAGTAGAGATTCCGTTGATATGAAACGCCTGGAACTGGCACAACAGTTTTATGAAAAAGCGATGGCTGCTCCACAGAATAGTGTGGCGACACGCTCTAAGGCAGAACTGGGCTTGGCTGCTTTGTATCAATTCAAAACGGAATTACCTTCACAGTCACAGAAAGAGAAAAACGAATTCCAGGATCAGGCACTGGCACATTATCTGAATGTGTTTTACGGAAATGAAGGGGATACCAAGGAATTCGATCCATTTAGCATTCAAAAAGCCGGAATGGAAGCCGGTCGGATCATGGAAAACCGTGGTCAGTGGAAAGAAGCTCGCGGTGTTTATGAACGACTTTTGACTTATGTTCCATCGCTGCAGCCTTTACTGAAAAAGAAGATCGCATACGCGATGGAACACTATCCAAGCGACAGAGAATAAAATCCGTAATATGAAAACTTTGGAGGTTCATGTTGATTTAGGTTCCCGGTCTTATCCAATTTTTATTGGATCGGGTTTACTGGATCTGTTGGGAAAATACTGCCGGGATCATACAAAAGTCGGCAGATGTATGCTGGTGGGTGATTCTCACACAATGCCTCTTTTTGGAAAACGATGCGCCGCGTCATTGAAAAAAGCGTCATATCCACTCGCTCAATGGAAATTCCGCGCCGGAGAAGCATCAAAGGATCTGAAAACGCTGGGTCGTCTTTATGATGCTTTGGCAAAGGAAGGGATGGAGCGTTCATCTTTTCTGGCAGCTTTGGGTGGAGGTGTCGTCGGGGATATGGTTGGATTTGCGGCGGCTACGTATATGCGCGGTATAGCGTTTGTCCAGGTGCCAACGACTTTGCTCGCGCAGGTGGATAGTTCAGTAGGCGGTAAGACGGCAGTCAATCTCATTGCCGGCAAAAATCTGGTCGGTGCTTTTTATCAGCCCAAATGTGTCTTGTGTGATGTGGATGTACTCAAAACTTTGCCCGCGCGACAGCTGCGATGTGGTCTTTCTGAGGTCATCAAGTACGGCATTATTCTGGATGCGGACTTTTTCGCCCGGTTGGAAAAACAGGTGGATTCCATCATGGCGTGTGACTCGAAAGTGATGGCACAGGTCGTTAAGCGTTGTTGTGAACTGAAAGCATTGGTGACCGGAGAGGATGAACGGGAGTCAGGCCGCAGAGCTATTTTGAATTTTGGTCATACGCTGGCGCATTCCATTGAAAAGGAATACGGCTACGGAAAACTGACGCACGGGGAGGCTGTCGCGGTGGGACAGCTGATCGCGTGTCGACTGTCGGAAGTACTGCTGGGGTTCCCACGTAACGAAACGGAACGTGTTTTCGAATTGTTTCGTCGTGTGAAATTGCCGACGTATGTGACCGCGCAGAATACGGCGAAAATGATCGATTTGTTGATAAAGACGACCCATCATGATAAAAAGGCTCAGGGGGGAGAACCATTGTTTGTGCTGGCCGATCGTATAGGCGAATGCCGCTTTGGCTGTAAAGTGCCGGAATCATTATTGCGGACGGTTCTTAAGGAGTTTGTCAAACAAGGCAAGAAGTAAGATCATGGACGACAGAATAAAAATATATGATACCACGCTCCGTGACGGTTGTCAGGGAGAAGGAATTTCTTTTTCCGTCAACGACAAGCTGCGCATCATGGAAAAACTGGACGCGTTTGGAGTCCATTTCATTGAAGGCGGCTGGCCAGGATCGAATCCGAAAGATTTTGAGTTTTTCAAGAAACTCAAAAGATACCGCTTCAAAAATTCGGTGATCACGGCCTTTGGCTCCACTCGGCGCAAGAAGACCGCTGTGGAACAGGATGAGCAGATTCGTTTATTGCTGGAGGCGAAGACTCCTGTCGTGACGATCGTGGGCAAGTCGTGGCTGTTGCATGTCAAGGAAGTCCTGAAAACGACACCGGTTGAAAATTTGAATATGATCCGCGACACCATCGCTTATTTGAAGAAAAAAGGACGCAAGGTGTTTTTTGACGCGGAACAAGCTTTTGATGGTTACAAAGATGATCCGGATTACGCGCTGGCCGTTTTCAAAACCGCTGCGGATGCCGGAGCGGATTGGGTGACTTTGTGTGATACGAATGGAGGATGTCTGCCGTCTGAGATTGGTCAGATCATTGCCAAAGTCGCATCCCATCTGCCGAAAACGCCGCTGGGTATCCATACGCATAATGACGCAGAGCTGGCGGTCGCGGGCGCGCTGACTGCTGTGGAAAACGGTGCGCAGATGGTGCAGGGGACTATCAACGGGTACGGCGAACGTGCCGGAAATTGTAATTTGACCAGTGTCATTCCTGCACTGGTATTTATGATGAAGCGCCGTGTGATTTCTGAAAGTTCTTTGCGCAAGCTGAAAGAGCTTTCCCTGTTTGTGGATGATATCGCCAATATGCGTCCCAATCCGCATCAGCCGTGGGTGGGAGCCAGTGCTTTCGCGCACAAGGGCGGTCTGCATGTTGACGCTGTGCGGAAGCTGACCAGTACCTGTGAGCATATCGATCCGGCCAAAGTGGGAAATCGCCGCCGTGTGCTGGTGAGTGATCTTTCCGGCAAGAGCAATATCGCACTGAAGGCGCGCGAGCTGGGGATCGCTCTGAATGATTCAGCTCCGGAGCTAAAGGGGATCCTTTCCCGTGTGAAGCAGATGGAAAATCTGGGCTACGAGTTCGAGTCCGCGGAAGCGTCTCTGATTTTGCTTATCCACAAAGCGTTCAAAAAAGTGGAGCCGCCTTTTGAAGTGGTTTCCTATCATGCTTCCATGCGTTCTGACGGACGTGGCAGTGTGTGCGAGGCGACCATCAAAGTGAAGGTGGGTGACCGTATTGGGCATACGGTGGCAGATGGCGAAGGTCCCGTGAACGCGCTGGACGGTGCATTGCGGACAGCTCTGTTGGACTTCTATCCAAACTTGAAAGCGATGAAGCTCCAAGATTACAAGGTGCGTATCCTGGAAAGCTCACAAGGAACAGCGGCTCAGACCCGTGTTTTGATCGACTCCACGGATGGTGTCCATACCTGGGGAACGGTCGGTGTTAGCGAGAATATCATAGAGGCCAGTTTGCAGGCACTGGTGGACAGTATTGAGTACTGGCTCCTTCAGCAGAAGGGGATCCTTTAACCGAAGCTCGTTTACAGGTTAGGTGGCAGTTTGTCCAGCATCAGTTCTCGGTAGTTCATCTGTTTGCCGTTGGCGGCAAATCTACCATCGCCGAAAGCATGGAACATTTTGGAGCGTTCCGTTTTTTTGCTTTCCCAGACCTTGTTCACCTGTAAGATAACAAGGTTATAATTTTCAAGGTGATCTATCACGGAGCATTCCAGATTCGCGGAGCATCCGGCGATTAGGGGTGCTTTGACCGTAGAGGCCGGCAGCGCGGTCAAGCAGAATTTTTTGAATTTATCCACTTTGCGTCCGCTGATATCACCGATGCGGATCACTTTTTCCGCCATGCTGACCGGGGGAATGGCAACGACACATTCACGGCTTTTCATCAGGACATCGAAAGTATGGTTCCAGGAACCGGTGCAGATGGCGATACGTTGTGCAAAGTCTAATGCGATCGTCCAGGAGATCGTCATGACATGGTTCCGCTTTCCGTCAAAGGCACTGACCAGTGTCACCGGACCGGGTTCGATCCAGAGTAAAGCACGCTCAATATCCACTTCTTTGAACATATCCCACAGCTTAGAACAATGCCGATTCATCCACAAGTTTTAACTGAAAAAACCTTCCCGAAGGAAGGTTCTTTTAGCAATACCAAAACGAGGTGTGTTAAGCCTTATAATGCAGGCTGACTTTGCCCACTAATTTTTCGGAGGGTTTGAGAGAGTTCTTTCCCGCGACCCAGTTAGCAGGGCAGACCTCCTCCGGATGTTTGGCAGCGTAGATGTTGGCTTTGAGCTTGCGAAGCAGTTCCTTGGCGCTGCGTGCCACATTGTAGTAGGAGATCTCGCTAGAAACCAGAACACCATCCGGGTTGATGATAAAGGTGCCGCGCAGAGCCAGACCCGTGTTCTCATCATACACGCCGAAGAGTTTGGCGAGTTCGCCGGTGGGGTCAGCAGCCATCGGGAAGGAGACTTTGGCCAGCAGTTTTTCGGACTGCTGCCAGGCCAGCTGTACAAATTTGGTGTCGGTGGAGACGGAGATGACTTCTGCGCCCAGTCTGCTGAGAGCCGTGTAGTTGGCTGCCACATCAGCCAGTTCTGTGGGGCAGACAAAGGAGAATGCCGCCGGGAAGAAGACCAGTACGGTCCATTTGCCGGCTTTTCTCAGCTCTTCCAAGGAGATATTGCCGAAAGCGGCATCCTTGGGAGACCAAGTCTCGATTTCAAAGTCGGGGACAGTATCGCCCAGCTCTACGATGATATCGTCACAGTCACAGCAATCACAACAGCAATCGCAGCAATCATCGCAGCAGCATTTGTCACCGCAAGTGCATTCCTTGCCATCCTGGCAACCGCAGTCACAGTCGGAATTGCAACCGCAGCCACAGCTGCACTTTTCATCACATGTGCATTCTTTGCCTTCGTTGCATCCACAGGTGCAATCGGAACCGCATTCGCAGGTTTTCTTTGTTTTCTTTGAGGGATTCTTCTTACTCATAACTTATCTATAGAAAGATGTGCATTTAATGGAAAAGAAAATTTCCACTGAGCACAACCTAGAGAAAGTGGCTGTGTTTGTCAAATAAAAGTTTGCTCACCTAACTTTTTTGTGGTTTTTACATCTGGAAAGCAAAGTCCGGTCAGAAACAGAATTTTTTCAATTTGCGTGCCAGTTCTTTGGGCTTGAAGATGCCTTTAGGGGTGATGAAACCGGTGATCAATTCCGGGGGAGTCACGTCAAAGCCGGGATTGAGGGCGTGACTGGTCGGGTTGGCTACACGAACACAGGCAGAACCGGCAGAAGTTTTTTTTCCGTTTTGGAGTCGTCCCCAGGCACAGAGTACCTCATTTTCATTCCGTTCTTCAATGGGGATATCCATTCCGTTTTCCATTTCCCAGTCGATGGTGGATAGGGGAATGGCGATATAGAAGGGGATCTTATGGTATTTGGCCAGCACGGCTTTGATGAAAGTACCGATCTTGTTGGCGGCCTCGCCTGTCTTGGCCAGCACACGATCCGCGCCGGTAATGACCATTTGTATCTTACCTCGCTGCATCAGGTGTCCGGCGGCATTGTCAGGGATAATATGATGTGAGATCCCTTGCTGAGCCAGTTCCCAGGCAGTCAGTATCGCGCCTTGCGAACGAGGGCGAGTTTCATCGCAGAGAACATGAAATTTTTTACCTTGTGCCTGTGCTTCGTAAAACGGAGCGGTCGCGGTGCCAATATCCACAAAGGCCAGCCATCCGGCATTGCAGTGGGTCAGGATCGTCATGCCGTCATGGATAAGTTCCGCGCCCAGCTTGCCGATGGCCTGACAGTGTTCCACATCTTCTTCGGCAAAGAGATTCGCGGCCAGCAAAGCCAGGTCTTGCTTCTTTTGTACAGTTTCGCCCTGACTCATGACATTCTGCACCTGCTTCATGGCGTTGACGGGATCCACGGCAGTTGGACGGGCTCCGGCCAGTGTGTCAAAAACCTTTTGGGCGTGAGCCTCAAAGCGTTCCAAAGATTTGCCGCGGAAGGCACGGCATCCCTGTGCAAAGCCGTAAGCGGCCGTGGCACCAATAGCGCCGGCACCTCGCACGGTCATATCTTTTATAGCGAGAGCGGTTTGCTTATAGTCCTCGGTTTTTACCAGGGAAAAGGTATGGGGGAGGATCTTTTGATCGATCAGGACAACTCGATTATGTTCAACATCAAAGGAAACCGTGCGAAAATGCTGTTTCCTGCCTTGAAGAGTCACGTTCATGAATGTTTTTTATTGTGGATCTTTTTTAGAAAATCGATTTTTTGATAAGCGGGGTGTGCTCTGAGATTGTTTAGATCCGGATCCTTGTCCATATAATCAAAATCATTATACCCTAGCAAGATAGCCGTTTCCAAGGTATCCGCTGATTTTTCCTCTTGTCCGGTCAGAGAGTAGCTGCAGCCCAGATTATAGTGAGCCAGAGGATCTTTGGGTTTCAGAGCGGTGAGGCGCAGATCAGCTTCGAGTCCTTTTTTGTAAAGACCTCTTTCTGTATAGTCAGAAGCAATAGCTTCCAGCGCTTCGATATACTGGGGATCACTCTCTAAGATCCCTTCCAGAAAACGGATTTCTATGTCGAGATCGCGGAGTTTTGCTGCGTTTTGCGTGTTTTGTTCAGATTTGATCTTATGTTCTGACCCCATACGGCTGGAATTATCGTTTCCGATCGGAGAGGGGTCAAGCCGGTTTTTCCGGAACCGGCGGACGAATGCTGATTCCGGGACAAGAAGATTCATTTTCACAAAGTTTTGAAAACGAGTCTTTGACTTTTTACCGGCTTTGAGAGTAAAATGAAGCGGACTGCGGGTCAGAAAAGACTCCGCACAGTTGATTTATGGCAAAACTTACGCTGAAAGATTTGAAGGCTCACGGCAAACAAGTGTTTGTGCGTGTGGATTATAATGTTCCTCTGGAAGAAAAGAACGGGACGATGGTCATCACCGATGATACCCGCATTCGCGCGACTCTTCCTACGCTCGATCTGTTGATAAAAGACGGTGCGAAGATCATTCTCGCCGCGCACTTGGGACGTCCCAAGGGCAAACGTGAACCCTCTATGTCTTTGGCTCCGGTGGCCGTCCGCCTGTCTGAACTGATCAAAAAGCCGGTGACTTTTGTGGATGACTGCATTGGTGAAAAGGTTGAAAAGGCTGTTGCCGCTATGCAACCGGGCGATGTGATCCTTCTGGAAAACGTCCGTTACTACGCGGAAGAAGAAAAGAACGATCCCGCTTTTGCCGAAAAACTCGCGAAAGTAGCTGAACTGTATGTAAATGACGCTTTTGGTGCAGCGCATCGTGCCCACGCTTCCACGGAAGGTGTAGCCAAGATCGTTGCTGCCCGCGGCGGTCAATGCGCGGCCGGTACACTGATGGAACGCGAATTGAAGTTCCTGGGTGATGAGTTAGATAACGCGGCTCGTCCGTTCGTGGTGATCCTGGGTGGTGCGAAAGTCTCTGACAAGATCACGGTGATCGACCGTTTGCTGGAGAAAGCTGATACATTGCTGATTGGCGGTGCTATGGCTTACACATTCCGCCTGGCTCAAGGTTACAAGACGGGCAAGTCTTTAGTGGAACCGGATAAAGTAGATATCGCCAAACAGGCTTTAAAGAAGGCCGCCGACAAGGGCGTGAAATTCCTTCTGCCGATCGACGATGTAGTTGCCACACCAATCAAGACCGATAAGCTGGACAAGAAAGGCAAGAATATCATTGAATGGCAGAATCCTACAGTCAATTCCAGCATGGACTGCGGTGATGATGTGGCCGGTTTGGATGTAGGTCCCGCGACCATCAAACTGTTCTCTGAGGAAGTTGCCAAGGCCAAGACGATCCTTTGGAACGGTCCTATGGGGTTGTTCGAGGATAAACGCTTTGCCGAAGGTACTTTTGGTGTAGCTAAAGCCGTGGCGGAAGTCACGCAGAAGAACGGTGCTAAGAGCATCATTGGCGGTGGAGACAGTGTCAAAGCCATCAATAAGTCCGGCTTAGGTTCTCAAGTGACCTTCATGAGCACCGGTGGCGGCGCCAGCTTGGAATTCCTGGAAGGCAAGGTCCTGCCGGGTGTCGCGGCTCTGACCGAAAAGACCTGCTGCGGATGCTGTGGTAATAAGTAATTAAAGATTTTAACAAGAAGAATTAAGAGATTATAAATGGATAAAGAACGTAAATTGTTGATTGCCGGTAACTGGAAGATGAACAAGACCGTGGCCGAGGCTGAGAGCCTGGTTGATGGTTTGATTCGTGAACTTTCCAACGTGAAGGAAGTGGACATCTTGGTTTGTCCGCCTTTCACGGCTCTGTACGCGGTTTCTAAGAAAATCATTGATACACAGATTCGTCTGGGTGCCCAGACAATGAACGAAAACAACTATGGCGCATACACCGGTGAGATCAATGCCGGTATGCTCAAGGAATTTTCCGTTCGCTATGTGATTTTGGGACACTCTGAGCGCCGTCAGTACTATAAAGAAGATGATGCTCTGATCGCGAAGAAAGCCCTTGCGGCGCACGCGGCAGCACTGAAGCCGATTATCTGTGTGGGAGAGACTCTTGCTCAGCGCGAAGCTGGTCAAGCCGAAGCGGTCATTGGCAAGCAGGTCGAAGGCAGTCTGGCCGGTTTATCCGCCGATCAGATGGAAGAGACCGTCATTGCTTATGAGCCGGTTTGGGCGATCGGTACCGGTAAGACAGCGACCTCTGCTCAGGCTCAGGAGATTCACCTGTTCATTCGCAAGACTCTTGCCAAGATGTTTGGCGAGGCAGTGGCCAAGAAAGTTCGTATCCTTTACGGCGGCAGTGTGAAGCCGGCAAATGCCCGCGAACTGATGAGTCAGCCTGATGTGGACGGCGGTCTGGTCGGCGGCGCGGCTTTGGAAATACGCAGCTTCTCTGATATCGTCAAGAACAGTATCTAATTATTATGGATTTTATTATAGGTTTATTCAGGTTCATCCTGTTTGTTGATTGCGCATTGCTGATCCTCTTGGTGCTGATCCAGCTGCCGAAGAAGGAAGCGGGTCTGGGCGTTGCCTTTGGCGGCGCTGCCACAGACGCTCTCTTTGGCGCAGGCGCTGGAAATGCCATCACCAAGATCACCAAGTGGTGCGCGGTGTTTTTCTTTTGTTTATCATTAGGACTGGCTGTAGCGGATTCTCATTACGCTCGCGTGAACAGAGAGGCTGTTTCCAAGGAAATGGCTGCCGCTATGACAGAGGGAACGGAAAAAGCAACGGCTGTAGAAGCCACTGCGCCTGAGACGGCTAAAGCTGCTCCGACGGCTGCGGCCGAAACGAATGCCCCGGCTCCCGCGGAAGCCGCGCAGCCCGCAGAGGCACCGGCTAAACCTGCTGAATAACAAACCTTTTCTGCCGTGGGTGCGGCAGGAACGCCTGCACTGACTGTGGCCTCTTTTCTTCAGGGTCATAGTGTTAAGAAGCTGTGCAAAGCGTAAAACTAAAACTATGTATTTTAGTAATTTATTTCGCCGTGTCCCGTAAGGGATACGGCGTTCCCATTTTAAGAGACATACATGCTGAAAAAAACGATCCCTGTCTGGCTCTGCGGTTTATGTCTTATCAGCGCGCTGTTTTGCGGCTGTTCGAGTCAGGAAAGCGCCGAGATCGTTATCATCAACGGCGCGGAACCGGAGTCGCTGGATCCGGCCATCATTACTGGCCAGCCGGATATCCGCGCGGTAGGGGCTCTTTTTTCCGGATTGACTGCGCCCGATCCTCAAACCGGGCTGCCTGTTCCTTGTCTGGCTGAGAGTTGGGAAATTTCCCCAGACGGCAAGACCTATACATTCCATTTGCGTCCCGGTATCCGCTGGAGTACCGGTCAACCCATTACAGCACACGATTTTGCCGCCTCGTGGATACGTTTGCTCAAGCCGGAGACTGCCGCTAACTATGCCAATTTGCTTTTCGCGGTAGTTGGTGCGGAGGATTTTAATGCCGGACGTTTGAAGGATCCTTCTCAGTTGGGGATCAAGGCGTTGGACGACAATACGTTTCAGGTGGTACTGCGACAGGTGACAGCCTATTTTCTTGATCTTTGTTCTACGGTAACGCTGTCGGTGATTCCCATTTTTGCGGTAGAGGAGAGTCCCGATCAGTGGATCCGCAGGGAACCTCTGCCGGTCAGCGGTCCTTACTGTCTGGAGCAATGGCGGCTGAATGATAAGATCCGCTTGAGAAAGAATCCTTTGTATTGGGATGCCGCGAATACTCGCAATGAGCTGGTGGATCTGCTGCCCATTGGTTCCAGTGTGACCGCTTTGAATCTGTATTATCAGGGAGAAGTGGATCTGCTTTGGGATAAGGAGCTGATTCCCTCGGACTTATTGCCGATCATGCTTCAGCGACCTGATGTCCATACTTTTGATTATCTGGGCAATTATTTCGCCCGCATCAACGTAACGAAGCCTCCACTAAATAATCCATTGGTACGCAAAGCATTGTCTATGGCGATAGACCGTGAGGCTCTGGTGGAGCGTGTAAGCAAAGATGGCGGGACTCCGGTTGTGCATTTCACGCCGAACGGCTGCGCGAATTACGAACCCCCGGAGGGTTGTCCCTTTGATCCGGCGCGGGCACGTCAACTTCTGGCGCAGGCAGGCTATCCGAACGGCAAAGACTTTCCTGAGATCACTTATCTGTTCAACGCGGCGGCAGGCGGTGCGGCCAAGACCCACCAGAAAGTGGGGGTGGAACTCCAGCAAATGT
>JAEEGK010009711.1_pt1 | contig 22389 bp, 22 predicted proteins | sample 8958771 | NCBI WGS metagenome assembly JAEEGK01 (sample SAMN16246547, study PRJNA631951) | gut metagenome | biome: gut microbiome; feature: rumen; material: SC-attached | host: Bos | place: Iran: Karaj | collected 2018-10 | reverse complement strand
TAATCGTGGCAGGCTGCAGGCCGGTGCCCGGCTCTACCTTGAAGAAGCTGCTTACGTCGTCGCCGGCCATGTTGCCGTTAGCAATCAGATTCTCCCAGCCCTCGGGAACGGCGGGCTCGGGATCGTCGGGAGCAGCACCCTCGTAGATGAAGTCAATCTCGACGAGCACAGCCTTCACCTCGTTGGCCAGTGCCCAGTAGCACTTGATGGTCTGAGGCTTCTGTCCGCCACGGTTATAGCAGAAGTAGGTCTTACCACCGTCGCCCTTGTCGCCTTCGATGATCTTCACGCAGGCAGGAGCCTGTGTGCCGTCGGCGTTCCAGTTGTGGAAGTCACCGTTAGCATCGCGCCAGCCGTCGTAGCCAGCGTGATTCTTCACGAGTTCCTTCGTAGTGGGGTTATAGCCGAAGATGGTGGCCTCGGTCAGAGCGCCGATGCCCAGCTCCTGGCAGATAGCAGCCACCTGGTCGTCGGTGATGGTGGTCTCCTTGTTGACATAGTCGCCCTCAGCGATATCGTAGGTGACGCTGGTAGCGATGCCCTTGTCGACGATCTCCATCTCCTGTACCTCAGGCTTGTTGAAGGTGACGTTGATGGTGTAGACGACGGACTTCTTGTCGTTCTTCAGGGCCCACTTCACGCTGTAGGTCTTGCCGGGCACGTCGGCACCGTTCATGTCGCAGATCTCGAACTGTCCCTCGGGGATAGCCTGGAAGAACTTGACGCAGATCTTGGTGTTGCTGCCCCAGTTCTCGGCTGCACCTTCCTCATTGCACCAGCCGTCGTAGTTGGCTGTCTGATAAGCGGCATAGTCGATCTCGCTGCCGTCAGGATTGACGAACGAGAGCATGCTGGTAGCGAGCTGGTCGACGCCCAGATAAGCCTTGGCCTCGGTGAAGTCGACCTCGCCTACTGTGACGTTATAGCCCATACCCGTCTCACGCTTCACGTTGATGGTCTGCTCGAGCACCTCGGGCAGCGGCTCTGTTCCAAGATAGCAGAGGCGGAAGTTGTCCCAGATGACCCAGAGGTTGAGGTTGGCATCGTTCTTGGCGCCCAGGGTGATCTTGCCGTCGGCGACATAGAACTTGATGGGATTGATGGTGTAGAGGCCGTTGGCGAACTCAACGGATGCATCGCCCATGCTGTTGCCGCCATTGCCGTCGTGATCAGGCAGTTCGCCGATGACGGGGAAGGCAGCGGTCTTGTCGTTGACGAAGAAGTAAGGCAGGTTCTCGGCATCCTCGCCATCCTGGCGATAGAAGCCCTGAGCGGTCAGTGCATAGGAGCCGTTGGGCAGTCCCTCGATGACCTGCTCGAGTGAGAACTTAGCGTGATAGGACTCGGCGGCATTGTTCTCGTTGTTACCGCCGGAGATGTTGAAGTTGGTCTTGCCGTCGGCATTCTCCGACCAGATCTGCCAAGCGCTCTTACGCAGGTCGTTGCGGTTGAAGTTGGCATCCTTGATGGCAAAGGTCACATCGACGGGATCAGCGGCCGTTGCTCCTTCGAGGGTCTTCAGACGATCGGCATAGGTGACGACGCGCCACTGGGCAGCCTCTGTGACAGCTTCGACAAGAGCGGTCTCGTCGTTGTCGCCCACTGCGAGGAACTTCGAGCCGTCGCTCAGAGTAACGATGCCGTCGGCCACCTTCTCAGCTGCCCATCCGAATGCGGGCTGATCAACGAAGAGGTTGGAGCCGAGGAAGTGAGACTCTCCACCGTTGGACACCTGCGAGTCGATGGTGTAGGTTCCTTCGGGTGCCAGGGTGAATGTGAGGTCGAGACCGTCCTGATTGACAATCGAGCGTGTGCCCCAGCTATGACCGGCAGCCAGGAACTTGCCTGTAGCTACGTTCTGCAGATAGTAGGTGCCGTCGGCAATGACGGGCTGCGGCTCTGGAGCGGTGACAGGCATGTAGAACTTGGCAGCATTGGCGATGGTCTTGCTGGCATTGTCGATGAGCAGTGCCACCACGGCGACACGCTCCTTGGTGATAGCCTGAAGCAGCGTGCTCTTGGTAGGCATGCTGAGTGTGAAGGTATTCTCCACCACCTGGCCTGCTGTCAGTTTGCCGGGAGCTGTGGTCTGCGTCTGCTTGGCTACGGCGATGGCCACATCGTTGAAGACGGTGAAATAGCTCGAGCCAAGACCAGGCAGGAATGCCAGGTCGGCAGGCAGCTGGTCGGGAGTGTACTGATAGTAGTAGTTGCTCTGCTTCCAGGCATTGGTGCTGCCAGTGAGGCTATCGGCGATGAGCACGTACTCGATGGTATAGTCACCATCGACAAGTGCCTCGATCTCTGCCTTGGCAACAATCTTGGTGGAGTCGGCATTCCACTCACCGCTGACTGTCACGCCAACTTTAGCCGGAATGGCCATTGCAGCCCGGAAGTCGTCGAACACATCATTGCCGCTGCCGTAGTACGGGTCAATCTCAGGACCGCGGTTGAGGCGGCAAGAGGGAGCTCCGCTGAAGCTGACCTGGTTGTAGGCGCTGATGTACATAGGATCTGTACTGTTGTAGTTATGGATGCCGATGCCCACGAAGGTGTCGCCAAACTCCTTACGCATCTTCTCCATGCCGACGAGTCCACGAGGACACCACCCGCAGCCTGTGCCAGTATACTCCTCGATAACGATGCCACGAGGCACAAGCTTCGACAGGGTGGTGAGGGTGAAGGTGGCGCTGTTGGCAGCAGCCTCGTTGGCCTGGCCGTTCACCTTGGTGATGGTCAGCGTCTTTTCTACCGAACCGACCTCAGAGCCTGCCTGAACGGGGATCTGGAATGTGGCAGAAGCGCCATAATAGGGGAATGCCTCAGGCAGGTCGTAGTGCTGCTCAGCACCTGTGCCCTGAGCGTCGCTCACGGTGAAGTCGATGCTGGTGATGGCAGCTGAACCCACATTGGTGAAGGGGACACTGACCTGAACTTCGCCACCCATCGCAGCGAAGACCTCGCCGGGTGAGCTGGGGCTGACGGCATTCTGGCTGAACTCTCCCTCGAGGAGCACCTTCAGGTCGAGGGGGCCGTAGGACTGGCCTGCCTCCCATTGGGAACTATACTTGAGGTATGAACTGCCAGTGACGCCTTCCTCATCGCACAGCACAATGGGATACTGACCAGACGAAGCATTGACAGAAGTGACGGTGAAAGAATAGCCCACATAGACGTTGCGGCTGGAGGTCATGGTGTAGGGTGTGCTCAGCTCCACCACATTGGGCAAGCCGTTATAGTAATCACCCTCGTCGCCTCCCTGCATGGTGCTGAGGTCGACGTCCTGCACAAGGATGTTGGCTTTGTCGGCCGAAGTAGGCAGCGTTGATGAAAGCCACACCTTCAAATCCTTGATGTCGGTGGTGCTGCGCAGATAGAAGCGAACGGCCTTGAGGGTCTTGCCCACAACAGCCGAGTTGGACTTCGACAGGAGGATGCACTGATTCATCGTTCCCACCGATCCTGTGCCCAGGCCGAAGCGATAGGAGTTGTCCTTGACATAGCCCCACCAAGCCTGGTTGGAGGCTGTCTCAGTCTCGTGACGGGGAGCCAAAGCTGCCGTCTTGCCCTTGACGCGAGAGCTGGCGGGATTCTTCATGAGCTTCCCCGTCTGGGCGCTGATGCCCATAGCGAATGCCAGGACACCAATCATAGTTAGTAATGTCTTTTTCATGTGTAAATCACTTATTAATAGTTTTAATGGTTTTTCCGTTAGCCAGCCTGATGATGTTCAGTCCCTTCTGAGGACCGTCGATGCGCTGTCCGCGAACATTAAAATACTCCTTAGGCTGATGATCGGCAGCAGTGCCGCTGATGTGTGCCGACTCGGAATTGTAGACGAAGTTGACGGTCACCTTCGGGCCATAGCCGATGATTTCTTCGCCTGCCACTTCCTGCTTCATTCCAAACACCGTCTTGGTGATGATGTTGAAGACATGAATCTGAAGGGTAGCCGACCAGGTGGCATACTTCCCCTGCTCGGGCATCCATTCGGTCTGGATATCGCTGGCGTCAGTACCCGAAATGATGTTCTTTGCCGAATAGCCTGTAGCGCTGAGCGTCATACAGTTGCCGAAGGCACAAGTCTGCCAGCCGCCGTTGGGCAGCGCGTCGATGGTCTCGTACATCGAGACGGCTGCACCGTCGCCTTCCACATTCTTAACCTTGAGGGGAACGACCATCTGTCCCTCGTCATTGATGGCAGCGACAGTGATCACCGATCCGTCAGGGACGATGTTGCCCTGATCGTCGACAAAGACGAAAGTCTGGTCGAGATCTTCGCCTTCATCCTGTGCCCATCCTGTAGCAGTAAGGGCGAAAACTGAAACTAAGAGTGTAAAAAATCTCTTCATAAGCATTATTTTTTAATTGTTTATTTGTTTGATGACTTGTCGCTGAACCTGCACTACGCCGTCATCGTTGTAGACGAAGGCCACGATGGCCAGGTTCTCAGGTTTCCATGCGGAAGACAGAGGGGCGTCGTAGTGGAACTCCTTGGTGCCGCCAAATCCGCTCACGCTGACATCCTCGCCCCAGGTGCCGTTGACCGATGCGCGCAGCACGTGGTTGTGAACATAGTTGCTGAGGTGCGTGCCCATGCTGTCCTGCTGGGCCACGATATTGTCCTCTGTAATCCAAACCTGCAGCTTTCCGCTGACGCTGGCATCGCTGGTGGAAATCACCTTCACACTGACAGAGGCCTGCTGAGGATTTCCAGCCTGCTGATCAGCCTTGATGCGAATGTCGAGGGGATCGGGAGTTTCGTCACTCAGCAGATATTGCACAGCCATCGTCCAGATGGTCTTGTCGAGCACGACACCGTCGCCACCGTCCATACGGTTGACGAGTCCAGCCGGCTTGAACTCCAGCTTCCAATTATTATAATAGGTGTTGCCCAGTTCATTGCCCAGGCCGCTGGGCTCCATGATGCCCTGCGCCTGCGAGTGGATGGCCACAGGCACGATGCGCGAGCCATAGACGCGCTGAAGATTGTGGATGATGGTGGTGGCATCAGGGCAGTTGGGACATTTCTGGCCGGTATGATCCTCGATGAGAACGCGCCGCTCCACTACTGCTACGGGCGCGTCGTAGACGCTGTCGGGCAGAACGGTGACAGGGTCGGTGACCTCTTCGATGTTCTGGTCAACCATGATCAGCCGCTCGTCCTCATCGATATGGGAACAGGCGGTGAAGGCGGCGAGAGCTGCTGTGATGCAACAGCATATAATGAGATGAGAGGGGATATGCTTTTTCATACGTCAGAAGTTGTAGTTATAACTAAGGGTGAAGCCCCTCTGAGCCGGAATCCATCGGCACACGCCACCCGAGCAGTTGTAGCCCGCACGTGTGCGCCCATAGCCTAGCTGGATGCGATGGGAACCGATGTTGTAGGTGACGAGTCCCTGATAGTAGTGGTTGTGGGTGTTCTCATCGTAGTAGGCAGGATCGCTGTCGCCACAATTCCACATATCGCTCAGGGTAAACATCCAGTGGGGAGCCAGCGAGAGTTCGGCCAGTGCAAACACCCAGTCGCCCTCATCCTGGCTGGTTGAGAGGTACTGTGCTTCCACGCGAAGTGTCGTCTTGGGGGTGAACTGGTACTTGCCGTCGGCCACGAAGATGTCGTTATGAATCATGCCTCCGTGCCCTTCAATCTGCGTCTTGTTGTAGAGCTGGTTCATATACATGAGGTTGAGCTTGAAGGCGCTTGACATCTTTCGCGACAGCTGAACGTCGAAGTCCTGATAATAAGTCTGACCGCCCCACTTGAAGAACTTAGACGTATAGCCTCCGGTGCCGGCCAGATCGGTAGTGCCTCCGATAGCATTGCGAGCCTTTCCGTCGACGAACTTGCGGTCGATAGAACGCACGTAGCTGTAGTTCACCTTGACGTTCATGCCGTATTTTCCTCCCAGCGCAGTCTTACGCTTGAAGTTGTATCCCAGCTCAGCCTGATAGGCCCACTCACCGTCGGCCAGCTGAGTAGCGTAGGGATAGAGTGCGGCGAGCGCATAGGTCTGATCCTGAGTGAAGGCTGGCAGATGATTGATGGCACTGGAGGTGCCAATGACGCGACGGGCACTCTTGAAGGCCATATTCTCGCTTCGCTTGGCCTGCAGCAGGAGGCTGAGACCCTTGCGTGAGTAACTGGTGGAGAGCATAGCCACGTTTCCGCGACGGAAGATATAGCCATTGGCAAACGACGGGTCGTCGGTCTTCTGAGCATACTCGCCCAAGAGCGAGAAGTTACCTGTGTTAAGACTCAACCGTGCATCCCAGGCATTCACATATTTGGGCTGGTTGACCTGGTAGGTCGTAGTCGTCACGGTATGCGGCTGCAGCTTTTCATCGACGGTGATCTTGTACAGCTCGTCAGGGTCTTCATGCTTATTCACCCACGAGCCGCCCAGCATCAGCGTGGTGCCGCTCTGCTGCAAGGCAGGAATCCAGTCGCTGAGGGTCAGCTCCAGATCGGCCCCGCTGATCCAAGCCTTGTTGTGATCCCAATAGCGGCGCTGCTTGCCACCAAGGGCCTTCAGGGTAACGCCATTAGCGGGCTTCAGCACCAGTCGGCCGCCCAGTAGGGAGTTGTCGATGCCCAGCGAGCGCTCCTCATAAGTGCGAAGGATGAATCCTGAGCCAAACTGCTCGTAGAACGTGCCTACGGTGAGCTCGGCCAGCGTGGGACGCTCAGGATTGCGCTGCGGCAGTCGGCCCGTCACGTAGAAGTTGGGCACGCCCCATCCCTTGAAATCGTTCTCGAAGCCTGGCAGCGGGTGCTCCAGATACTCCAGACGTGCGCCTGCCTCGACGAACTGATGCTGGAGGTGGAGGTCGACGTAGGTATTGGTGAGCACATCGTCGGTCTTCTTCGCTCCAATCTTGTCATCGTCCTCAGGCAGAAGGATGTCACTCTGGATGCTTCCGCTCAGAGTGACCTTCTTGCTATCGTCCTGCGCTGATGCCGTCAGGACGAACAGGCATGCTGAAATGAAAAGTAACGGTCGCCTCATGACTATTTCACCAGTTCGCGCACTTTTTCGATCAGCTCCTGCTCAGCGCCGTCAGTATATCCGTTGTGCTTGTAGACAATCTGGCCCTTGCCGTCGACGATGAGGACATAGGGAATCATCTGAATGCCCAAAGCACGCTTGAAGTCGCTGTTGGGGTCGAGCAGCACGTCATACTCCCATCCGTGATTATCGACGAGAGGCTTTACTTTATTGATGTTCTGAGCCTGGTCGATGCTGATGGCAAAGATCTTCACGCCAGTCTCTTCCTTCCACTCATCGTAGACTTCGGCAATGGCGTCGAGCTCGCGGTTGCAGGGCTTGCACCAGGTGGCGAAGAAATCGATGATGAAGGGCTTGCCGCCATTCTTCAACTCGGCAGTATTGACAGTCTTGCCATTCAGGTCTTTCAGGGTGACACTAGGTAGCTGTGCGCAGACGGTGCTGACGACGGCCAGCAAAGCTGCAATAATAAACACTCGTTTCATCTCTTTGTTGGTTTTAATTGTTATTTCGGCAGCAAAGGTACACATTTTACTCCGAACTTCCAAAAAAACTATGTGATAAAAAGATAACGATTTGTATGAACGCATTAAATAATGCTAATTCTTTCGACGAAAAAGGGGGAGGTTGGGAAATAATGCGTAATTTTGCGGCCATGATTCGCACGTTCATCATCCTGGTCATGCTGACGACAGGGCTGCTCTCAGCCTCGTCGCAGGATATTGACGACCCTACTTTCGTACCGATGGTGAAGCTGAGCAAGACTGTTGTCGACGGCGACACCATCCAGTATATGGAGATGCAGAACGTGTACGTCTATCCAGAGCCTACCTTCGAGAACAAGCGTCAGCAGCAGGCCTACACCCGCCTGATAAAGAACGTGAAGAAGGTGCTTCCCATCGCTAAGGAAGTGCGCCAGATGCTGATTGAGACAGCTGAATACGTAGAGACTCTTCCCACGAAGCATGAGCGCGATGAGCACCTGAAGCGCGTGGAAGAGTCGATAGTGAAAGAATATAAGCCTCGCATGAAGAAACTGACCTTCTCGCAGGGCAAGCTACTGATCAAGCTCGTGGACCGTGAGTGCAACTCTACGGCTTATGAAGCCATCCAGGCATTTATCGGTCCTGTGCGTGCTGGCATGTGGCAGGCTTTTGCCTGGATGTTCGGCGCTTCACTGAAGAAGGGCTATAACCCCGAGGGCGTAGACAAGCTCACTGAGCGCGTTGTGCTGATGGTCGAGGCAGGACAGCTGTGAAGGTTGTGCTGATGGTCGAGGCAGGACAGCTGTGAAGCTCGATGGGCTATTTGTCGGCCGACAGCACCCAATCGCCGTCTTTCTTCAGCATTTTCATCTTGTTTTCCTCTGTATCTCCGTTGCCATAGGTCACCTTGACATTGACGGTAGCAGTGCCTTTCTCTTCGTCAATCTCCTGATCGACAATCTCATAGCTCTTCACCCCACCCTTCTCGTCGGTCTGCTGACCTACTTTCTGAAGCATAGCGGTCATAGCTTCTTTCTGCTCTTTGGTAGCACTGGTCAGATCCATGTAGCCTTTGTAGTCTTTGGCTTTCAGGCACTCAACGGCAGCCTTGGCCACACCCTCAGGCGTGTTGTCGTGACTGCTGCAACTTGAAAGCGCTGCCATCGTGATGAAGCAGATGGCGATTGCAAATAGTACTTTCTTCATCTTTTCTTTGTTTTAAGGGGTTAATAATTAGAATTGGCTCACTGATGTGAGGAAGTCGGAGACATAGATGTCGGAGGGAAACACGCAGTCGGCCTGCAGGATCGGCAGGTTGATGTGGTGTCCTCGTCCCTCCACAATATCGCACCCAGCACGACTGAAGGCATAGACGACGAGCTCTGTGCAATAGAGGCGTGTGGTGTCGGTATCGTCGTAGCTGTGGTCAAACAGCGTGTGGCGCTTATAAGCCTGCCAGGCTATACTTGCAGCCCGTTCTGCAACGATGGAGTCAGCAGGCCGGCAAACTTCGCCGATGCTGGTGAACTCTGTGGAGAAGAACCGCTCGGGCAGGTCGGCCTTCACGCGATCGACGTCGCCTTCGAAGTCGCGCTCGCCAGGTACTGCGTGCACAATGAGCTTAGTGCCACAGGAGTCGACAACGATGCCTACGTGCGAGTAGTTGCCCTCATGATCGGCCGCGAGCACCACATGACTGGTCAGCCCTCCTCCCCTGCGGAACACGACGTCGCCCGTCCGCAGTGTTGCATCGCCTGGTAGCAGACAACGGAAATGCTCCTTGCGGCTGGATGCCTCGCTGCTTCTGTCTGCTCGTCCTTTGCAACTGATAGCCGGGATGAGCAGCAGGATAGCGATGGGCAGGTATGAGAGCCGGTGGGGCATAGGCGTGTTGGTGTGGCAATTGTCAATTCTATTCTGACCAGAGCACCTGCACGAGCGTCTGCCCAACAGCCTTCAGCGTGTTACGGTCGATGTGCTGCATATCGTCGTTGACAGTGTGCCAGGTCGGTCCGAAGGAGCTTTGCTCGCAATCAGGATAGTAGGGAATGATGTCGATGCAGGGAATCTTGGCTTCGTTGTTGACGGGTCCGTGATCATCGGTGATGGTGCCACCATCCTCTTTGGGGAAGAAACCGCTATAGCCAGCAACCTCAGCAGCACGCCATACACGATTGACCAACTGCGGAGCATAGTACACAGAGTAGCCTTCGCGATAGAAGCGCGAGCCCTGTCCGCCCACCATATCGAGCAGAATACCGTAGCGGGCCTTGTAGCCTTCCTTATGAGGGTTCCTGGCCCAATGCTGTGCTCCGAGTGCCCATGAGTCGCTGTGCCCGTCGTCGCCCCAGTCCTCAGCATCGAAACAGACGAAGTCGACACCGAAGCCAAGAGCAGTGCTGTCGGTCATCTGACCTAGTAGGCGAGCTATCTCGAGCATCACGGCAACGCCGCTAGCCCCGTCATTGGCTCCCATCACGGGCTTACTATGATTAGCCTCATCAGGATCGTTGTCGGCCCAGGGACGACAGTCCCAGTGAGCGCAGAGCAAGATGCGGTCTTCGAGATCTGGGCGATAGCTGGCAACGATATTGTTGCTCAACAGCGACGTGCCGTCGAAACCTTTCAACGTAGCCCGCTGCTCGATAATGTGCATACCGTAGCTCTGGAACTTCTGCGCAATCCACTGACCGCACTGTTCGTGGGCCTGACTGTTCATCGTGCGAGGCCCAAAGTCGCATTGTCGTTGGCAGAAGGCAAAGGCTGAGTCGGCTGAGAAGGCTGGTCCCACGGGCTGTTGCTGCTGTTGTGGGGCGGAAACCTGCTCGCTGGAGCTCTTCTGCGAACCGCCGCAGGATAAGATCACCGGAATAGCCATCATGGCTGCAAGAATAGGAATGAGTCGTTTCATGTATCAATCGTTTTTAATCATTACGGAGGGCTGCATCCTGACATTGCTGCATGACGCGAAGGAAGTTGCCTCCCCATATTTTCTGGATGTCCTCCTGGTTATAGTGGCTCTTGAGCAGTTGGCGGGTGAAGAGCGAGAGCTCGCTGGCATCGGCCAGTCCTGGCACTCCTCCGTCACCGTCGAAGTCTGTTCCCAGGCCCACATGATCGATGCCCATTACCTGGATGGCGTGCTCGAGATGCTCGATAGCGTCGATGATGCAGGCCTTATCATCAAGGCGGAGGAAACCTGGGTAGAGCGTAATCTGGCAGACGCCGCCCTTCTTGGCCAATGCCCTCATCTGGTCATCGGTGAGGTTGCGTGGATGGTCACATAAGGCGCGACACGAAGAATGACTGCAGACGATGGGTGTGCTCGAAATATCGAGAGCATCGTAGAAGCTCTTCTCGTGAGCGTGGCTGAGGTCGACCATCAGTCCCAGCTCGTTCATCTTGCGTATCACCTTTGCGCCGAAGGGGCTCACTCCTCCGTGCGTCTGGTTGCCTTTGGCCGAGTCACACAGGTCGTTGTCACCATTATGACAGAGGGTGATATAGACGACTCCTCGACTGGCGAAATGCCTGACATTGCGAATGTTGCCCTCCAGTGCCTTTCCGTTCTCAATGCCCAACATGATGCTCTTTTTGCCTGCCTTCTTGTTCTTCCACAGCTCCTCTGGCGTATGGGCCAGCGAAAGGCAGTCATCGTGAGAGGCAGCGATAGTCTCAATCTTGTCAAAGATCTGATTGGCATAAGCAAAGGCCGATTCCTCCATCTTCTGCGGGATATAGGCCACCATGATGGTTGCATCGAGCCGTCCCTCCTGCATCTTGGGCAGGTCGACGAGGATGCGGCTGTCGCGAGTGCCGAAGTCAATACCCTGAGGGAAGAACATAGGTGTGTCGCAATGGGTGTCGAGCGAAAGTATTTGGTCGTGCATGCGTTGAACCTCTCGGTAGGTCTGTGCTTCACTGACCAGCCAACTGAATAGCGGCAGCTGCAGCTCGTCCATACATTCCGGATGCCACTGCACTCCCACGATGGGCTTATGCTCAGTACTCTCGATAGCTTCGATGATACCGTCAGGCGACTTGGCAGCCACACGAAAGCGTGGACCAGGGTCGCTGACTGCCTGATGATGGAAGGAGTTCACGGCCAAGCGCTCTGGGTATGGGGGATCGACAGGCATGAAAGGTCCATACTCATTAAATATGTGGAGCAGGGTGGATCCTTGTTCAAGGCTGACGCTATGTGTGGGTACGCTGCGGCTAGCCTCTTGCGAATGCTTGAGACCCGTGTCGATGTGCTGAGCCACGCGTCCGCCCAAAGCCACAGCCAATGTCTGAATGCCGCGACAAATGCCCAGAATAGGCATCTGCCGGTTGTAGGCCAGGCGGGTGATGAGCAGCTCAGGCAGGTCGCGCTCGTCGTTGATGCCTCCCAGCTGAGCCTTAGGCTCTTCATTCTGGTAGAGGGGATTGATGTCGGCTCCACCCGTCAGGAGCAGGGCGTCGATACGGTTTAGCGTCGACAGCAGCACCTCCTTGTCGGCTGACGGCGGAATGACCAGCGGCGTACCACCAGCACGGATGATCTGCTTGTAATAGCCTTCACCCAGCTTACAAGTCTGGTCGCCGTAGTTGCCTGTAATGCCGATTATCGGCTGCCGACCACTAGCGGAGAAAGAATAATCGTAGATGCCGGAACAATGACCGTCAATACTGAATCTGTTCATACTTCCTCGGTCTCTTCAAATTCTACGGGGATTTCGCGCCTGATATTCTGCTCAAGTGAAATGAGCGTTTCAGTAGCCACCACACCTGGTATCTCCTGCAGCTGCCCATTGAGCAGATGCATCAGCTGCTCGTTGTCGCGGGCATAGAGTTTCACCATCATGGTGTAGGGTCCAGTAGTGAAATGGCATTCCACCACCTCAGGGATGAGTTCCAGTCGCTTCACCACTTCCTTATACATCGAACCTCGTTCGAGGGTGATGCCCACATAGGTGCAGGTGCTGTAGCCCAGCGACTTGGGATTAACATCGAAGCCACTGCCTGTGATGACGTCGCTGTCGATGAGTCGCTGCACACGCTGATGGATAGCTGCACGCGAGACGCCGCACTCTGCAGCAACGTCCTTGAAAGGTATGCGGGCATTCTTCGAGAGGATGCTGAGGATTTTCTTGTCAAGATTGTCGATTTTGTCCATCTTTTTTCGCTAACGTTTTACTTTTTGTTAGCAAAAGTACACAAAAAAGGCGAAATAAACAACAAAATGCGCATGTTTTTTCTCAAAACACACGCATTTTGTGATAAGAAGTAAAGTTTTACGACGAAAATGCTACTTTCCTCTTATTTTTCTATGCCCACGAGCTCAACGTCGAAGATCAGCGTCGAATAAGGAGGTATGCTGCCTGCCTGACGCTCACCATAGCCCAGCTCCTGGGGGATGTACAACTGCCACTTCGAGCCGACGGGCATCATCGTGAGTGCCTCTGTCCAGCCTTTGATCACCTGATTGGGCTGGAAGGTAGCCGGTGCAGTACCGTGTTTTGACGAAGCATCGAAGACTGTACCGTCGATGAGTCGTCCTTCATAGTGCACCTTCACCTTATCGGTGGTCTGGGGCACCTCGCCCTCGCCCTTCACCAGCACCTTATACTGCAGGCCGCTAGGCGTAGTGATAACACCTTCCTTCTTGGCATTCTCAGCCAGGAAGTCGCGACCAACCTTGATGAGGCGCTCGGAACGGACGTTCTGGTTATACTGCTGCTTTGCCTTGAAGAACTCGTCGGCAGCTGCAACTTTCATCAACGTCGTATCGCCCATGATGGCGTCGGCGAAGCCTCGATAGAGAGTCTGCTCGATGATGCTGTCAGGCGTATCGGTGAAGTCGCCCTTCATGCGTGTGAGCATGCTGTTCTTCACTTGGTCGGCTATCTGGTGGCCGGCGCGGATAGCAATCTGCTGAGGAGTCTCAACGCCACTGACGGCCTCGTTGAAACCCTTCACAAAGTCGGCCATATAAGCGGTGTCGACCTTTAACTGGCGCTGCAAGTATTCGGTCAGACCGTTGGTAAGCATCATGCCGGCAGCATAGCTCAGCGAGTCGCTGCCCGAACGGAGGATAACAGGATCAAAGACGTCAACGATAGGGGCTTCTATCTCCTGCTGTTTTTTCTTTTTCTTCTTGTCCTTGGCTGCTTCAGCAGTGCCAAAAGAAGCACCCGCCACAAGAAGGGCGAGTGCTATGATAAATGTCTTTTTCATTCAGGTATTACTCCTTGACAAGATCCAGCAGCTTGATTTTGAAAATCAGAGCAGAATAGGGGTTGATACCCATAGAGCCACGCTCACCGTAGGCCAGCTCCTGAGGAATGTAGATCTCCCACTCAGAACCGACGGGCATCATCTTCAGAGCTTCGCCGAAACCGGGGATAACCTCTGTGGGCTTGAAGGTGATAGGCTCGCCACCATGCTTCTCGGTGGAGTCGAACACAGTACCGTCGATGAGGCGTCCCTCATAGGTGAGCTTCACACTCTGACCATCTTCATACTTGGGACCCTTACCCTCGGTGAGAACCTTGTAGAGCAGTCCGCTCTCAGTCTTCTGCACGCTGTCGTTCTTAGCGGTCTCGGCGATGAAATCCTCACCGGCCTTCTTATTCTCAGCATAGCGCTTCTTGGTCAGGTTGGCATTGAACTCAGCCAGCACGCTGTCAGCCTCCTCGGCTGCGATAGCGAGCTTACCGCCCTTGACACACTCGATGAAAGCGGCCAGGAAGTCGCCCTTCGACATTGTCTTGGTGCTGTCATCACCAAAGTAGGAGGCATTCATCTGGGGGAAGATACCCTTTACAATCTGAATACCGATGTTGGCACCCATGAAGTAAGCCAGCTTCTTCTGGTTGTCGGAAGCAGAAGCAGCGTCATTGATACCCTGGATGAAATCGCTGAGATAGGCAGAGTCGACCTCCATCTGCTCGAGGACGTGAGCCTGGTTGAAACGGTCAGCCTGCTGAACGCCAGAAGCGTAGCTAGCAGAGTCGATGTCATTCTTCAGATTAGCCTTTGCGGGGCTCTGGCCGCACGATACGATTGTTGCGGCGGCGATGGCCATAACGGCCACGATTGTAATTTTCTTCATGTTGATTTATAAATTATTAAAAAAGTTTGTCTGGTGTAATATTTTGGGAGACGGAACTATAGCAGAGCTACATCACAGCGATAAGCTCCACATCGAAGATCAGAGCTGCATAGGGAGGAATCATCTGCCCGGCACCACCCTCGCCATAGGCCAGACGATAGGGGATGAAGAAGCGGTACTTGCCACCTTCCTGCATCAGCTGCAGACCCTCGGTCCATCCGGCAATGACTTGCTGCAGACCAAACACGGCCGGCTCACCACGCTGCACGCTCGAGTCGAACACGGTGCCGTCGATGAGGAATCCCTCGTAGTGGCACTTCACCGAGTCCTTCGCAGTAGGACGCTTGCCGTTACCCTCACGCAGCACCTGATACTGAAGGCCGCTGGCTGTGGTTATCACGCCTTCCTTCAAAGCATTGGCTGCGAGATACTTCTCGCCGGCTTCTTTGGCGGCCTTGCCCTTTTCGGCACGCTCAGCGTTCATACGCTGCTCCTGACGCTGGAAATAGGCGTTCACAATCTGCTGTGCCTCACGATGCTGCACCTTCAGCTCGTTGCCCTCCAGGACGTCACGAATGGACTGTGCGAAATCGTCAATGTTCAAATCGGCAGCCGCGCCCATCTGCAACAGCTGCTGTCCGATGCCTAAACCTAAGGCATAACTCAGTTTATCCATGCTTTCTCTCTATAAATAATGTGTTCGATTGAAAAATCGTGCAAAATTAGCAATTATTTCTGACTTACAACTCATATTTCACAAAAAATCGCTTTTCAAACCCTCTTTTTAATAAAAATTACATGCTTATAACATATAACTTTGCAATTTGATTTGGCAAAAAGGCATAAGGACATAAAAAAAGCAAAAATATTTGGTCGTCCTGAAATTTTTACCTACCTTTGCGGTATCAATATACAAACCTACAATTGAAGTACCAACTTATAAACGAATAAAACGATGAAAAAGAAGATCGTAGTGCTCACAGGAGCAGGCATGTCGGTAGAGAGCGGACTGAGGACCTTCCGCGATTCCGACGGACTTTGGGAGGAGTATCCCGTACAGCAGGTAGCCACGCATGAGGGCTGGGAGGCCAATCCCGAACTGGTGACTAACTTCTACAACATGCTGCGCAAGAAATGCTGGAACGTGAAACCCAACGAAGGCCACCGCCTCGTGGCTGAGCTGGAGAAGAATTACAATGTGACGGTGGTGACGCAGAACGTTGACAACCTCCACGAGCAGGCCGGATCGACAAAGGTGATACACCTGCATGGCGAGCTGATGAAGGTATGCTCGAGCCGCGATGTCGATGATCCACGCTATATACGCGAACTCACGCCTGATGACTGTGAAGTGAAACCCGGTACGAAGGCTGGCGACGGCTCCCTATTGCGCCCCTACATCGTGTTCTTCGGCGAGGCAGTACCTAACATCTCGCTGGCAGCAGAGGAAGCACAGGAGGCAGACATCTTTATTATCATCGGCACCTCACTGAACGTCTATCCCGCTGCAGGGCTGATTCACTACGTGCGTCCCGATGTGCCCATCTACCTCATCGACCCCAACCCAGTGAATGCCGGCGGCCGTGTAGAGCAGATACAGAAAGGTGCATCCGAAGGCATGCGCGAACTGATCGAAAAACTCGGCTAAACTTTTTTTAACGTAAGAAAGTTGGGCGGTTCACTTTTTTTGCCTAACTTTGCACGCTGAATAAGGATAAACACATCGTGAGAACAAGGATTCCGACCCTGAGAGAAAGGTCGGGATTCTTTTAATTTTATCGCGAAAGAAAAACGAGAAATATATGGCTTATATGTCACAAGAAGGCTATGACAAGCTCATAGCCGAACTAAAGCGCCTGGAGGGCATCGAACGTCCCAAGGCATCGGCCGCCATCGCAGAGGCACGCGACAAAGGCGACCTGAGTGAGAATTCCGAGTACGAGGCTGCCAAAGAGGCACAGGCCCATCTGGAGTCGAAGATCAACCTGCTGAAGCGGGAGATCTCCGAGGCCAAGATTGTGGACACTTCGCGCCTGAGCTCGGACAGTGTACAAATTCTGTCGAAGGTGGAGATGACCAACCTGGCCAACAAGGCCAAGATGACCTACACCATCGTCAGCGAGAGCGAGGCCGACCTGCGTCAGGGCAAGATCTCCATCAAGACTCCCATTGCTCAAGGTCTGCTCAACCACAAGGTGGGCGACGAGGTGGAAGTGAAGATTCCTCGCGGCACCATCAAGCTCCGCATCGAGAAAATTACCGTAGGATAATCGACATTCCGAAATATCGAAATATCGAAATATCGAAAAATCTCAAACCTCAAATCATGGACATATTCAGCAAGATCGCCGCTGGAGAGATTCCCAGCTACAAGTGCGCAGAAGACGAGCGCTTCTATGCGTTCCTCGACATCAATCCCGTTGCGAAGGGCCACACGCTGGTCATCCCTCGCCGCGAAGTGGACTACATCTTTGATATGGACGACGAGGAGCTGGCAGCCTTCGAGGTCTTCGCCAAGCGCGTAGCCGTCGCCATCAAGAAAGCCTTCCCCTGCCGCAAGGTGGCACAGGTGGTACTGGGGCTCGAGGTGCCTCATGCCCACATCCACCTTATCCCGATGAACACGGAGGCCGACGTCGACTTCCGTCGCGAGAAGGTGCAGCTGTCGGCTGAAGAGATGCAGCAGACAGCCGCTAAGATTTTTGAGAATTTCTAGATGTACTGTTCGCCGTAGCGAATACCCACTTCATTAACATACTTGCGGATGAGCGACGATGAGTCGCTCTTCTTGCATATTAGGAGTATGTCGCCCTGCTCGGCCACGATGTAGTTCTCCAGTCCGTTGATGACGCCGATGTGGCCTTTGGGCAGCTTGATGATGTTGCCCTTGCAGTTCTCGAGCATCACGTCCGAGTCGATCACCACATTGTCGTCCTCCTGCTTCTGCATGAACTCATAAACGCTATGCCAGGTGCCCATATCTGCCCATCCGAAGTTGCAACGCATCACATAGGTACTGTCCGACATCTCGAGCGATGCCTTGTCCATCGAGAGATTGGGGTAGGCAGGGAAGTAGGCCTGCACGTATTTCAGTTCCTCATCTATCGAATTCATATCCTTGATAGCTGCCAGCCGGGTAGTCGTCTCCGTGATGACTTTCAGGAAGAACTCGTGGAGATAATCAACATTGGAAAGAAACATACCCGTGTTCCACAGGAACTCTCCGCTCTCCATAAATATTCCGGCAAACTCGCGCTCGGGCTTCTCCGTGAACGACTGGACGCTGAAGATGCCAGGAGTGGGCGACTGCTCACCCTGCTGTATATAGCCATAACCCGGCTCTGGACGCGTGGGACGAACGCCCATCGTGAGGATCATCCTATTGTCGGCCACGAAGTCGAGTCCTTTCTGCACACATTCGTAGAACTGCTCGTCGCCAATGATGACCTGATCAGAGGGTACGACGATGATGCGGGCGTCAGCACACTGGCGGTGTATCCTCACACCTGCCCAGGCCACCGACGGTGCCGTATTGCGATTGACGGGCTCAGCCAGGATATTGTCGTAAGGCAACTCAGGCAGCTGCTCGCGGGTCATATCGGCATACTGCTGCCGCGTGTTCACATAAATATTCTCAACGGGGATGATACGGGCCATACGGTCGAACGTAGACTGCAGTTGCGTACGTCCCGTTCCAAAGAAGTCAACGAATTGCTTGGGGCAGTCTTTCCTGCTCGACGGCCATAGGCGCCTGCCGTTGCCTCCAGCCAAGATTACACAATAATTGTTTGAGCGTTTCTCCATAAAAGATTAGTGTATTAATTTCAAGGTGCTAAGATAGGCATAAAATGCGAGACCACCAAGAAATTTTAGTTTTTTTAGGAGAAATAGAGAGTTATTCGGGATTGTATCCGAAGTTGTCAAGTTCCTTTTGCGACGAGCGCCAGTCTTTGTCAACCTTGACGAAAGTCTCGAGGAAAATGTGCTTGTCGAAGAACTTCTCCAGCGCCTTCCGTGCTTCTGTGGACACCTTCTTCAGGGCAACGCCACGATGTCCGATGATGATACCCTTCTGCGACTCACGCTCTACGTAGATTACGGCATTGATGTGTATCTGCTGTTCATCCTCCTTGAAGCGCTCCACGACCACCTCCACTGAGTATGGGATTTCTTTGTCGTAGTACAGCAGAATCTTCTCGCGGATGATCTCCGAGACGAAGAAGCGGGCCGGTTTGTCAGTCAGCTGGTCCTTGTCGAAGAAGGCAGGACTCTCAGGCAGCAGCTCCTGTATGCGCTTCAGCAGAAGGTCTGTACCAAACTTGTTCTTGGCAGAGATGGGCAGTATCTCGGCATTGGGCAATAGTGCGTGCCAACGCTCAACGATCTCCGCCAACTGATTCTGGCTGCTCCCCTCCCCCTTCGCAGAGGATCCAGGGGAGAGGCTGTCGATTTTGTTAATGAGGAGAAGCACAGGAATGGTCATCTTCTGCACCTTCTCGAGGAAGTCCATATTCTTCTCAGGGTTCTCCACTACGTCAGTGACATAGAGCAGCACGTCGGCATCGGCCAATGCGCTCTCCGAGAAGGCCAGCATCGACTCTTGCAGCTTGTAGTTGGGTTTCAGTACGCCAGGCGTGTCGCTGAACACAATCTGCATGTCGTCGGTATTGACGATGCCCATGATACGATGACGCGTGGTCTGCGCCTTGAAGGTTGCAATAGAGATGCGCTCACCCACCAACTGGTTCATGAGCGTCGACTTGCCTACGTTGGGGTTTCCAACTATGTTTACGAATCCTGCTTTGTGTGCCATACGTTATCAAAAAAAGTTCACAGCTCAAGTCCTTCATTCTGAACTATGAACTGTGAACCATAAAACTTATTTCCCATCGTAGGCCCAGCGCAGGAAGTTGGCTCCGTGTACGAAACCTGCTCCGAAGGCGGTCATGATGATATTGTCGCCCTTGCGGAGCTTCGGCTCATACTCCCAGAGTGCCAGCGGGATAGTCGCAGCCGAGGTGTTGCCATAGTGGTCGATGTTCACCATCACCTTTTCCATAGGCAGCTCCAGGCGCTTGGCCACAGCCTCGATGATGCGCATGTTAGCCTGGTGGGGAATGATCCACTGGAGGTTGTCCTTGTTCAGACCGTTGCGCTCAGCAATGAGTGCGCTGTCGGCCGACATGTTGGTCACAGCATAGCGAAATACTGTGCGTCCCTCCTGATAGGTGAAATGCATGCGATGATCGACGGTGAAATGGCTGGCAGGACTCACACTGCCGCCTGCCTTCATGTGCAGGAAGGGCAGTCCCTGACCATCGGTACGCAGATAGCTGTCCTGCAGTCCCAGATCCACCTCCTCTGTTGCCTCCAGCAGTACTGCGCCTGCGGCATCGCCGAAGAGAGGACAGGTGGAACGGTCTTTGTAGTCTGTTGCCGACGACATCTTGTCGGCTCCGATGAGGATGATTTTCTTATAGCGCCCGCTCTGAATCATCGATGTCGCCACATCGAGCGAGTAGATGAATCCGCAGCAGGCAGCCCAGAAGTCGAATGCCATAGCATTCTTCAGGCCCAGCTTACCAATGACGATGCTAGCTGTCGAAGGAAAGTGATAGTCGGCAGTGGACGTGGCCACAATCAGTGCATCAATCTCATCTGGGTTCACGCCCGTCTTCTTGATGAGCTGCTTGGCGGCCTTGCGCGCCATATAGGAAGTGCCGAGGCCCTCTTCCGTGAGGATTCGGCGCTCCTTGATTCCGACACGCGTCATAATCCACTCATCGTTGGTATCTACCATGCGCGACAGCTCCTCGTTGGTCAGGACGTAGTCGGGCACGTAGCCTCCGATGCCAGTGATGATCGCGTTAATCTTTCCCATTATTCAGCTACTTCTTCGTCCTTCTTGATAGCTACCTTGCCACGATAGTAGCCACAGGTGGGGCATACGGTGTGGTAAATGTAGTATGCGCCACAATTGGGGCAGAGTGCCAGCGTGGGGGCTACTGCCTTGTCATGAGTACGACGTTTAGCGGTACGAGTCTTCGACTGTCTTCTTTTAGGATGTGCCATAGTGCTTTACAATTTTACTATTTACGATTTACTATTTACTTTTCTAATTTTAAGCCTTTCAGCGCTGCCCATCGTGGGTCAACAGCGTCTTCAGCGTCCGCATCACTGCTTCGGGCAGCCGAGAGCTCATTGAGCTTCTCGCTCATGGACACGTTGCAGTCGCCAGGTTGATGAACGTGCCGGATGGGTACCGCCAAGGCTATCGACTCATAAATGAGCCAAGCCGTGTCGAGCACAGGATGTGCTTCGTCCACGGTGATTACATCGTCGTCGTCAGTGTATTCCGACCCCATCTTCACAATCAGACGGAGGTCAGCCTCAACAGGCTGATCCATCATCTCCAGACAACGGTCGCAGGGCACACGAACGGTGCCCACGGACTGCAGCTCCAACTCAAAAAAGCCGACGGCCTTGCGTATAGACCCCGACACATGCACTGAGCCTTGCTGCAGCTGTGCATCTTCGAGCTGTTCGAAAAACTGGTCGTCAAGCTCCCATTCCAAAGGCGTCACTTCCTCGGTAAGTGCCTTTAAATCAACTTTAAACTGCTCTAAGTTACACATATACACACTCTAACGGGCTGCAAAGTTACAAACTTTTTTCCGAATACGCCAATCTTTTTCCTACTTTTTTTCATTTCTGCACACTTGCTGGTATACATGTGCAGAAAAAAAGAGCGTATTTCCAGATTTTTTTGTACCTTTGCACACAAAACTCAAAAAGAAGTATGTCGACACGACCCACATTATTATATTATGACTTGCACGAAGACGTAGTAGCCTTCAGCACGACTCGCCGAGGGGGCTTCAGCACAGGCCACTATGCCGAGTTCAACATCAACCACTACTGTGGTGACGACGAGAAGGCCATCAGCAAGAACAGGCAGCTGCTTTGCCAACTGCTTGACGTCAGCGACGAGCGGCTCATCATGCCCCATCAGGTGCATCTGACTGAAACGGCACAGATCGACGAGGCGTTCTTCTCGCTGTCGGAAAATGAAAGGAAAGCGCGTCTCGAGGGTATCGACGCTGTGATGACGAATCTCTCAGGCGTATGCATCGGCGTCAGCACGGCCGACTGCATTCCGCTGCTTGTCTACGACCCTCGTCAGCATGTCGCAGCGGCTATTCATGCAGGATGGAGAGGTACTGTCAGGCGTATCGCCGAACAAACCATCCGTCAAATGACTGCAACCTACGGCTCGCGACCAGAAGATCTTTTGCTCCAGATAGGCCCAGGCATCAGCCTCGACAGCTTTGAGGTGGGCGACGAGGTCTACGAGGCCTTTGCAGCCGCTGGTTTTGAGATGGACACCATCGCTCGGCGCTATGAAAAGTGGCACATCGACCTGCCAGAATGCAACCGCCAGCAGCTGATCAATGCTAGGGTGACAGAAGAAAACATCTCCGTCGCCAACATCTGCACAGTCAAGCAGTCGGATACTTTCTTCTCCGCACGCCGCCTAGGCATCCTTTCGGGCAGAATCTTTACGGGAATCATTTGCCACTCTTCGTGACGTCGAATAGCATTGAGCAAGGATTGAGTTAGTAAAAAAACACATAATGAGTAAAAAAGAAGGGGAAAACCTTTGTACTTTGCTAAAAAAATAGTATTTTTGCAGTCGAATAGAGTACTTATGAGTATGTATAGCCTATATAGTGTTGGACATTCCAATCAGTCTCAAGAGGAATTCTTGGGATTGTTGAATGCACACGATATCAAT
>JAEEGK010009707.1_pt1 | contig 22395 bp, 14 predicted proteins | sample 8958771 | NCBI WGS metagenome assembly JAEEGK01 (sample SAMN16246547, study PRJNA631951) | gut metagenome | biome: gut microbiome; feature: rumen; material: SC-attached | host: Bos | place: Iran: Karaj | collected 2018-10 | reverse complement strand
TTCAAGATAAATTTTACAAATGATATAATAAAATAAATTGAGCTCTTCATCTAATAAAACATTTTTACTATCTTCTTTAAATTTATTTGAAATAAAAGTTAAAAAATGATGCAATAAAATATTATTATCTCTTATACCTTTACTTCCTATTTTTTCAATTTTTCCATTATTATGAATTAATAAAGGAGCTTTTTCATCATAAATTTTAATTTTCATAGCAAAACAAATTTTACTCAACAAATCATCAAAACTTGGTAATTGATAATATTCACATAATAATTCAAATTTTTCTTGAGTTAATGAATTATTTTCTGAAGTAACAGGTGCTCTTATTACTTTTAAAATCTTATAATATCTAGCAATAAATACTATTGTTAAAGATAATAAAAAATTTAAAAAAAGATATAAATAATATAATTTATTCTTTTTCATAATTAAAGGAAAAATAAAATTTAAAAGAAATAATAAAAGTAAATAAATAAAAATTAGTCCTTTGAAACAATTTACTAAGTTAAAGCAATTTGAAGTTAAAAATTTTAAAACTGAAAAACTAATAACAATTAATTGAAATATAATAAAAAATGAAACAATAGGATCAGATTTAACATTATGTTCAAAACAAACTGCTAATTTAAGTAATAAACTAAAGTAATCAGCATAAAACATAAATTTTCCATCATAAATATATTTATAATTTAAATCATATTTAATTATGAGTCTAAATGTCTTGAAATATTCAACATTTACATAAAGAACAATTGAAAGAAAAATAAGGGAAAAAATCATTAATATATAATTTTTTGAAAAATTTAAATAACAAATCATAACATCATATATATAAATAGAAAGTGTTCTAAAAATAATGTGATCGTATAAATTAACAAAAAAAATCTTAAAATATATTCCAAATCTATTTTTTGAAGAAATTCCTTTGTCTTTATGTTTTTTATCAATTATTGAAAAAACTATAAAAAAAATAATATATAGAATAACAAATCCTAATGCTGGAATTACAATATAAAAAGGATATAATTTTTTTTCATTTCTTAAATACCTAAATAATCTATAAAGATTTATCTTTTTAAAAGGATTAATAGGTTTATAATAAACATTTTTAGCTATATATGATTCATTAATATAATTATAATAATTTCTAAGAACAAGAGGAGATTCAATAAAATCTATTAAAATAGGATACATTTCAATTATTATTAAAATTATGAGAATAGAATTATTGGTTATACTATATTTTGCTAAGTTAGAATAATAAAAAAACTTAGCATCTTCCATTATTTAATTTTATATTAAATTTATATTTACATTATTAAAAATAAATTATAAATAAAAAGTTTTTTAATTCATTTATGTAAAAGTATTTTTTTAAACAATGAATAATACAAATATTTGAAATAAATATATTATCAAGAAAAATTATTATTTTTATTAAAATTATAATGAATTTTATTTTCAATTACTTATTTCCATATATTTTATTGGGAAAATTTGAATTTAAAATATTGTAAATATATTTTCATTTTTTGATTAAATATTTTTTTCTTTAAAATAATATTTAAATAGTTTTACAAATATCTTTGTAAATTTTTTCATAATTTTTTAATGATAATAAGAATAAAATAATTTAAAATAAATCAAAAAATAAAGTAAAATAACTAAACAAAAATATAATTGTTCTTTTAATGAACAATTAATAAAAGAAAATAATTTAATTATAAGTGAATGAATGATATTAATTTTTATTGAATTTTTATCATTAAATATATATAATAATGATATATTTTAATTATTATCTATTTGATGATATAAATCTTTATTATTATTTCTCTTTTTTTCAAACTCTCCAACTTTAACTTCAATTCCAATATTTTTATTATCAATTTCCAAAGAAGAAAGTTCTTTCATCAAAGGAGTATATTTACCATATTTATCATGAAAATTCAAAGAAAAATATTCTAAAAAGTTATTTCCCATTACACTCTCAAAAGCTTTTTTTTCATTATTGATATTAAAAATACTTTCTTCCCAATTAGGATGTAATTTCCTTTCAATAGTAGTTTGATTTTTCATTAACATTTTTGTTTGTTTGACAAATAAAAATCCAATAGAAATAACCATACTAATAGAACATAAAATTCCAGCAACAATAAAAATTTGTTTTCTCATATAATATATTAAATCTAAAACTCCAGTAACTTTAATTCCATAAGGAATATTATTACTGATTTTAAAATCAATATAAAAAATTGATATATGACATAATAAAAAAAAAGCTATTAAATCACCAAAAGTTGCATAAAATAAAAATTGATAAAAATTTTTTTGATTATTATAACCAACACAATTAGCTATCCAATAACAATGATGATCCATTTTTAAAATACATTTTTGACATATTTTACAATGATGACTTCTAAATGGTCTTTTATTTTTACATTTACTACAATATAAACCATAATTTTCTATTATATCTTTTGAATATTTTTCATAAGTAAAAGGATTTGGAACTATACCAGGATTTGTAAACATTGATTTTAAATGAGTTATTATTGTTAAAAAAGAAAATGGATTAAATATTATTAATGAAATTAATCTTAGTGTTAAAGGGTAATTTATATCATAATCAAATATTATATAACAATTTACTGATAATGTTACTGTTAATATTACAAAATATACTGGAATTATTGGGATTAAATGAGAGAATTTTTTAGATAGAGGAATACTTGCAAACATAATTTTAAAATCTTTGAAAAAATTTAAAATATTTTATTTTATAAATTATTTAATGAAAAAATATAAAATAGAAAAATGCTTGAGATTGATTTTCTAATTTATATGAATAAACCAAGTTCTTATTATTAAAATTTCAGTTTTTATCTTTTAGATGATAAAGGAGGTATAAAAATTATTATTTTGAAAATCAATTTTCATGTTAGAAATTGAGAATTAAAATAAAATCTAAAAAGAAAATGAATTTGAAATTTTCTTAGATTATTATAAAAGAATTAAAATATTGAAAAAAAATAATTTATTACAAAGAGAAATAAATCATATTATAACATAATAAATGAAAAAAAATAAATTTTTCCTTGAAGTAAAGAAAAATATTTACTATTTTATTGAGGAAAAAAAGAGTTTAAATGATATTGGAAGAAATATAATAAGAAGATTTTTTATGGTAACATAAAAACCAATTGATAATAATTTATATGAATTTTGAAAAAGAATAACATCAAGAAAGTATTGATAATATTAATTAACAGAAATAAAAACAAAGATTTAAATTATTATAAAGAAAAAAAACATTTTTTGATTTGATTAATTTTTTATATTAAATTTAACATTATCATCTTCATATTATTTCATTTGAATAAACTTCATATAAATATCCATCTTCTTGCTCTTTATATTTTTCATAATCTTCCTATTTTAAACAATCTAAAGGAATGATTGATTTTTTCTAAAAAATCCTATCAAGAATCAAATTAGAAAATCTAACTACCATTATTAATTCTCTCTAAATTTTTTGATTTTTCGATTTAAATTACATTTTTCAATCTTTTTTACATAATATTGGAATTTATCTAGATTATTTTCTTTTATTTTTTTACATTCTATTTTTCTATCTGACTTTGAAAACAGATTACCAAAATAAAATTCTATTGATTTTTTCTATATAAAAAGAATTTGTTTTTTGAAAAATGAAATTCAAGAGTTTCAAAGAGGAAAAAATTTTTAAAAAAAATCAAATAAAAATTTATGTTAGATAATCAAAAACAAATATTAGATTAACAAAATCATTTAAAAATTAAAAATAATTATTTAGGGTGTTTGCTCTTTATACTATTTTAATTTTTTCTTTTTAAAAATTAAATATTAAAAATGGAAGAAATTTTTTTGAAAAATGAAATGAACTTAATTGTTTCATCATTAAATGATTCAATGAATATTAAAATTTCCAAAAATAAATCTTTTCATGTTTATTCAAAAAAATATACATTAGAAGAATTATTAAATTTTAAATTATTTAGAACTTATACAAAAATTGAAAATATTGTTATTTGTTTTAAAAAAATAATTCAACAAAACAATTATGACATTGAAGAAAATAATAAAAAAATAAATTTAATTTTAAAATCTTCATTACCTGATATTCCTAATATTATTTTTAAATTAAAGAAAATTAATATTAACCCTGAAGAAAAGTTTGAGTTATTATTTAACGAAATAATATTAATGAAAGAAAAAGAATTAAGAGAAATTAAAGAAGAAAATGAAATATTAATAAATAATCATAAAAAATTAGAAGGAATAATTGAAGGAATAAATAAAGAAATGAAAAATTTAAAAGAAGAAATTAAATTAAATAAAAATCTAATAGTTGGAGAAAAACAATTAGATAATTTTAAAAATGAAATATCAGATAATATAAATAAGGAAGACATAAAAGATTCAAAAAATGAAAACAATAAAAATGATAATTATATAAACTCAATATATAATATTAAAGAAGAAGATTTAAAAAATGAAATAAATATTTTAAATTATGAAAATAATAAAGAAGAAATACAAGAATCATGTAATATTATTTTAAATAATAAACAAAATCAATTTTCTTTTAAACATAAATTTGATAAAGAAGGTGAATATAATTTTTATTTTTTTTTTAATAACCCTTTATCTAATATAAAATGCATGTATAAAGATTGTTCTTCTTTAATTTCTTTAAATTTTTCCAATTTTCAATCAAATAATGTAAAGGATATGAGTTATATATTTCAAAATTGTTCTTCTTTAACTTCTTTAAATTTATCTAATTTTAATACTAATAATGCTAAAGATATGAGTTGGATGTTTTATAATTGTTCCTCTTTAACTTCTTTAAATTTATCTAATTTTAATACTATTAATGTTATAAGTATGTGTGGTATGTTTTCTTCATGTTCTTCTTTAACTTCTTTAAATTTATCTAATTTTAATACTAATAATGTCACTAATATGAAAAATATGTTTAGAAATTGTCGTTCTTTAACTTCTTTAAATTTATCTAATTTTAATACTAATAATGTTACTGATATGAGAAGTATGTTCTTTTATTGTTCTTCTTTAACTTCTTTAAATTTATCTAATTTTAATACTATTAATGTTAAAGATATGGGATTAATGTTTGAAAAATGTTCTTCTTTAACTTCTTTAAATTTATCTAATTTTAGTTCTAATAATGTCAATAATATGAATAATATGTTTAGAAATTGTTCTTCTTTAACATCACTTGATATATCTAATATTAATATTAATAATGTGAAAGATATAAATGATATGTTTTATGGTTGTTCTTCTTTAAGTACTTTAAATTTATCTAATTTTAACGATAATGATGTTAAAAATACTAAAGAAATATTAAATAATTTAAATAGTAAATGTATAATAATAACAAAAAATAATGAAATATTAAGGCCATTTAAAAAATGAATCATAAAATTAATTGATTATTATTTTGAGGATTACAAATTACCACATATGATTGATAGTAATATAAAGATTTTATTATAATATAATCTATTTTTGATAAGAATTCCTTTTCTCTTTAATGTAATATATTCAATTTTTTATATTATAATTATTTAATTGTATAGAATATCTTATCATTATTATTTATCCAAATTTTGAATTATTTAAATATTTCAATTAAAAATCCATTATTTTTTGTTAATTAAATTCAATAAAACCAAAATATATATTTTAAATTTTTCTGTAAAAATTTAATTTTAAAATAATAATTTCAATAAAAATAGATTTTAAATGAAAATATTATTATTTCACTTTAAATAATAAAAAAAATTTTTATTAAATAGAAATTCTTATTAACAAAAAATCATTTTTTAATTTCATTTCATTAATTTGGGAAACAATTTTAACACAAAAATTGTTGACCTCCTTATTTGATTCGTATTGATTTTTAAAAGGATAAGAATATCCCTTATCTAACTTTCATCTTTTTCTATAACATAATTTCAAATAATATAAATTTCATGTCCTCTTTTATAATAAGATCATATGATAAATGACATAAAATAGTATAATCAGGAGTATTAACATTATATTTACATTTATATCAAAAGAAAAAAAATATAAGAATCTGTATCTCTTAAATAATATCATTATAACTTCCCTAGATTTAAAAGTAGAAACTCAAAACCACAATATTATTTGATTTTTTTTAATATTTCCCCTTTACCATCGATTTCTTATGAAAACATCCTACATTCGGAGATTCAATTTCAGAATCATATAGTTTTAATATATTTTTTGGCTTTTTTAATAATCAATTTAATATTAGAGTTATTTCTTCTTGTGATAATATATTTCTTTGATATAATTGATTGGAATCTATATTCTCAGTTTGAGTAATTTTTTTCAGAATTTAGAAAAATATCATTAAACTAATATTATTAAATTAACTATCTTTATTTATATTTATTATGTGAAATATATCTTTTTATTTATTTAATTTTTGATTGTGAAAGTCAAATCATATATATAGAAAAGATAAGCATCATTTATTAGCTGTTTTATATTGAAATATATCCAACTTTTTTAATCTATTGAAAAGATACAGTAAATATATATAATTTTATCAAAGATTAAATTTAAATACATTTATATTAATATTAAACAGTTTTTTACCAGATTCTTAAAAACGGATTTATACTTTTCCTTGTTAGAAAACTAAAACTCTTTAAATATAAGATATAAATGGACAAATAATGTTAATATTAAAAAAATATATGAAAATGAATATAAAATATTACACATCTTATATTATGATTTAATCTAAAATGGATATTTAATGTTTTATTTTAATTTGAAACAATAAAAAGTCATTTTTTTATTATAAACATTTTAGTATATTCGAATTTTTAATTTTGATTACCTTTTTAATTAATTAAATAAATATTTAATAAAAAAATTATAATAATATGAAAGTTTCAAGAAAAAAATATCTCCAAGCAATAAATAATGAAGATCATTTAACATATTTAGATATATATATGACACAAGCCAAAAATATGTATAATAAAGAAAATAGGAGTTATAGAAATAAAAATAAATTATTTATTTCATCAAATGAAAGTGTTAATAAAAATTTAACAATGACAGAAAATTATCATCCAAATAAAAAAAAATATAATTCAAGATTATATAATATTAGATATAATGATGATGATGAAAATTTTAATGTATTAAAAAAAATAAATGAAATAAAAGAAATAACTACTAGATCATATAATACAAATGATCCTTTTTTAAAAAATAAATTAAGAGTTCCATATGATATTAATAATGCAGATGTTGTTTTTGATGCTCATAATCAAATTTTAAGTTATAAAAAAAAAGAAGATGGAAGATTATTAGATAAAGGTGATTCTTTATATAAATTTTATGTAGAAAAAAAAACTACTGCTATTGATAATGTAATTATTAATTTGTTAAACAAAGAAAGTAATAAATTAAGAAAAATTGAAGAAGAAAACAATAAAAAAATAGAAGAAATAAATAAAAAAGATATTCGAAATAAAAACCATTTTGAAGAATATTCTTATGCTCAAAAAATAGAAATGAAGAAAATAGATAAAGCATTAACAAATATAGAAGAAAAATATAGGCAATTATTATTTTTTGAAAAAGATGAAAAAGGAAAAATGAATATAATAAATGATGAAATGGTAAAAAAATTATATCAAATTGAAGACTTAAGAATTTATGCTCAATTTGTAAATAATGTTTTAAATGGACAAAAAAGATATGATAAATCTACTTTAAAACTTGATGATGAATATTTAAAAAAAAATCATGATATTATTACAACTGAAGATTTAGTTAATCAATGTTTTATTAATTATGGTTTCATAATTGATCCTAAAAATGAAAAAGAAAATAATGAAGCTTTAAAATTAATTGAAGATCCTGATATGTTTATTGATGAATTTCATAAAATTGAAAATAAAATAATTAAAAAATTAGAAATTTATGAAAATAAACAAAATAATAAAAGGAAAATTAATCAAGAAAGAATTGATCAAATAAAAGAATTAAATAATCAATTAGATTTTTATAATAAAGAATATTTATTTTATGAAAATAATTTAAAAAAATTAATAGAAGAATACTCAAAAATAGCATCTTCTAAAATAAAAGATAATTCAGATGCAATAGATTTAATAAAAGAAATTCATTTAGAATATACTAATAAAGATACAAATATAATTGGAACAAGAATTTCTTATAATAAACAAAAATCAAAGCAAATACAAGAAATAATTAAAGAAGTTATTAATAAATGTAAAACTCAAGAAAGAAAAGTTAATTCTTTAATTAGTTTTTTAGAATATCATGAAATGCATGATCCAAATACTTTTATTCCAGTAATGATTGAAAGAAGAAAAGATAATAAAGCTTTTAAACAAAAAAATGCAAGAAATAAAATAGATGAAGAATTAGAAGCTAAAAATTTAGTATCAAAAAAAAAATTTGATAAAGTCATTATTCAATCAAGAAAAACTTTACCTCCTCCTTTTAGAATAAGGAAAAGAATTATAAAAGAAAATATAGATGCTGAAAAAAATCAAGAAAATAAAGAATTATTAAACTTATTATTTTATTAGGGTTAATTAAAAAAAAAAAACGAAAAAAAAAATAAAAAAAAAAATATTTTATGAAAAAAAAAATAAAAAAAGAAATAATAGATAATTAAAAGATTTAACTTATTTTTAATAACTATACAAATCAAAATATAATTATTTTTATAATTTTTAATTTATAAAAAAATCAAATGGGTTGTTGTGGAGGATCTTCAACATCATATCCAGAAATTGATGATGCTAAATCAATCGAAGAATTATTTAATCATGTCAATACAAAATTAACACAATGTGAAGATGAAATTCAAAAAACTTCAGATTACATTGATGATCATGATAAAGTCCCAAAAGAATATAATATAGTTGTAAATATATTTATTTTTATTTTTTTAGGGTTATAGTGATGATGATTTAAAAAAAAGAGTTATTTTCCTTCAAGATTATGTTAAAGCTTTACAACATGCTTCTGATGTTATGAAAGAACATTCTACTGAAGTATATTATATTTTTTTTATATTTTTTTTTTATAAATTTAATTTTAGATGGATTTAAATCAAACTAAAACTCAACTTCATTCTTTGTATGATTGCTATCCTTTGTTTGAAGACACTGAAAATTATTTAGGTCAAATTAGTGATAATATTAATATTCTCGCTGGAATTGGAAATTAAATAATCATTTAGATTATAATTTTAGTTTTTTTATTTAATAAATTAAAAACTTAAGAACAATGCATATGAAATTTTATTATTTTTTTTATATATATTAATTATTAGTTTTAATTATAAATAACAATGAATCCACCTATAATTCATTCAATTAATAATAATAATTCAAATGGAATGCCTCAAATTGATTTAGCAACAAAAATAAAAATGTGGTGGAATTCAATTCCACTTTTTGTTAAATTTATAATGTCTTCAACTTCAATTTTTTACTTATTAAATTTATTTATTCCCTATATTTCATTTTATTTAGCTAATATACCATTTTTTACTATTTTCAAAATTCAAATTTGGAGACTAGTAACAAATGCTTTTATAACAACATCATTATTAAATATAATATTTGCATTTTTAAGTTGGATAAAAGATGCATCTGCTTTAGAAAATGCAATGGGAACATTAAAATATATGATAATATTTTTTATAAATTCAATTTTCATTCAAATAATATATTCATTAATGATATTATTAGTTTATTTAATAACAAAAGAAAAAGGAATATTATATATAAATGTAGGAATGGGTCAAGCAGAAAATAATGGTTTATGGCCAATTATAATGGCAGAATTAACGTTATTATGTATGACAAATCCAGAAATTCCAATGAGAGTATTTTTCTTTCCTTGTGAAGTCAAAGCAAAATTTTATCCATTAGTATTATTCTTTCTATTTATGTTATTGAATGGAATGAAAATAGATTTTGGAGTTCTTTCTGGTATATTATATGGATTTTTATATCATTATTTACTTAGAAATAGATTACAAATATCAGATCAATTTATTCAAAAATTAGAAATGTCATTTTTATTTAAATGGATGGTTAAATTTAATGGCTTTGTTTCTTTAAATAATAGTATTAGTCCTTCTATTCCTGTTGTCATTGCTCCAGTTAATAGCGATGTTTCTAATGAAAATAACAGTCAAAGTGGAAATACTGGTTTTACTGCTTTTAGTGGAAAAGGAGTTGCTGTAGGTGGTTCTTTAGGATTACAAAGTGGAGAATATTCTGGAGTAAGTCAAAATTCAAATAATCCTTAAAATTCAATGAATTTTTTATCTTTTAAAGTTTTATTATTGATTTTATTATTTTATTTTATTGTTTGAAATATTTTAGTTTTTTTTAATTTTTTAAAAATTTAAATTTTGAAAAAAATATGAATGATATTAGAATTCCGCCACAATATAATTTCCATAATTATAAAGGAAAGAAAAAAACTTTACCTATAAGTATAAATAGTAATATCCTACCTTCACAATTTATATTCAGAAAACCAACATCTAAGATTGCAACATCATATTTAAATATAGGTCAAAAAATTCAAAATAAAAATCATCAAAAGAACAAATCAAATATATCAAATAATTTAATAAAGAATCAATATCTTTTAATTAATAGTCATTTATCAAATAATTCAACAATAAAAGCAAATCAAAACTTAACTTCAATTGTTAATTATAATAATTTGAGAAATACTTCAAATTCTTCTATTAGTTATAGAAATAATTCACATTCAAGGAAAAATACTCCTGCTTATAATAAAAAATCAAAAGTTGATAATGAATATTTTTACAGCCAAAATCATAAAAATGAAAAAAATAAAAATTCAAGCTTAATTGCAAGTAAAGTTATTGAAAAACAGACAATTAAAAATTTTAAATTTAAACAAAATCCAACTTATTCGAATATAATTAATAAAAATAATTATATTAAAGAATTTAAAGAAAATTTTATTAACAAGAGATATGTTACAATAAATGAAAATAAAAAAAATCAAAGTTATAATAATGGTTATATTGGACATAATAAAAGAATACGCTCACATGAAAATATAACTATTCCTATTAATCAAAAATTAAATTACAGAAATAAAAATATTCCTTTCAAAAAAGAAAATGGTTCTAAACATATTCATTCTATTTCAATCAATAAAATTGAAATGAATTCTTTTTTAAAAAGAAGTAAAGAAAAAAATAAAAATATTAAAAAAAGTATTATTCAAAATCAAAAATCTTATAAAATTAAAACTAAAAAAATACAAATTCCAAGAGCTGAAATAAGAATTGATTTAAATAAAATTTTACAAGAGATTAAAATTCATAAAGATGAAATAGAAAAAGAACAAATAAAAAAAGAAAAAGAAAATAAAAATATTCATAGAAAATCTAATTCAAAAAGTAATATAAAAGATATAATTTTAAATGATAATAATAATGATAAAAGTATAGAAGAAGTTAAAAAAATAATTTTGAGTGAACCAAATGTTATTAAACATTCAAATACTTTTGTTAATGAAAGAAATAATGAAATTAATAAAAATAATAATATTAATAAACACAATGATAATAAAGAATGTAATGAATTATTTAATGATAGCAATTTATGTGATTTACCTGATGATTTTGATGATAAATTTGATGATTTAAATGCAATTGTTAGAAAAATAAAATTTAATTTAGTTATATTTAATAAAGAAAGTATGTTTTCAAAAAAAAATCAAATGTATAATAATTATAAAGAATCTTTTGATTATGATTATGAGAGAAATCATTTTATAAAATTCAAAAATCTATATTTTTCGATAGGGAAAGATAAAAATAAAATTTCAGAAAGAAAAAATTATAATAATATTTCATTTAGTACACAATCTGGTTCTTCTTGTAAAAAAGTTTTTCAAAATCAGAATACTTTAATATCTCCAATTAGTAATAAATTTAACATAAATAATTTATAAAACATTAATTAAATTAAGTTTTTCAGTAAAACTTTAAATTTTATAATGAATATTATATTTATTTAATTTAATCACCTTTATTTATTATTACTTTATTTTAATTTTATTTTTTTTAAAAAGAGAATGTAATAAAAAAAAAAAGATAAAATAGTCTTTGAAAAAGGTCAATTTATTAGTTTTTTTTTTACTTAAAAATAATAGATTGATATACATAAGATGGAGAAACTTTATTTATTCCAATAACAAAATGAAAATTTATTTTATTTAATTTAAAAAAAATTTAAAATAGTATAAAATTAAAAAAAAAAATATAACAAATTCGTTTGAATATATTATAGAATAATAAATACATTAATTTGAAACTAAACTGAATATAAACATAATACTTAATAATATTAAAAAATCAGAAAATATTGCAAGTACATTTTGTAGTATCTTTATTATTATTAGGATTAGGTTCACAAGTATTTTCTGCATTATATTTTTTCCAACTCTCAACATTTACAACATCTATTTTTCTATTAAATTTAATCTTTCTTTTCTTATTTTTATTTTGCTGTTCTTTATCTTTTTTATTATCATTTGATTCTTTCTTTTCTTCTATTTCAATTTTAATATTTTCTTTATTTAAAATATCATTTTCAAAAATTTTTGAATTTTTGACAGGATGATTTTCTATTTTATGCTCAGAACTCATTAAATAAATTTATTTATTTTTTTTAAATAATTAATTTATTTAAACCATTTCTCTTATTAATTTAATATTCTTTATATCATTTCAAATTCTTTACATTTTTAATAAATATCTTATAAAATCTTTATTTGAAATAATTTATCATTTTATTTTTAATTAAATGACTTTTTTTGTTATGAATTATATTTTTTCTTTTTACAAATTCTTTGAATTATTAATTGATTTTCAGCTTTAATAAATAATGAATAATTGAATCATTTTATTGTATTTTTTTTCATTTATAAATTTTCATTCTTTTCATTATCTCTTATCTTCCATATAAATGGTAATTTAAAACCATTTTTTATAATAATATCTTCAATAAATCATAATTTAGGATTATATTTTCCATTATTATTAAACTAAATAAATTAATGATTTTAAATTTATTTATTTTCTAAAAACATTATCAATATTTATTTTTTTATATTTTAAAAAAATCTAATAATGCATTTATTTATGAATATTCGAATGATTAAATTAGTTTCATATATTTTTAATTAATTGATTTGAGATAATTATTCAAAGAAATTAAATATTTCTATTCTCATAAAAATATAAATCTATTAAATATATATTTCATTATAAGTAATAAATAATTAGACTAAAATATTTGAAAAATTTAAAATATTTAAGAAATAAAAATTGTTAATTATTCAACAATTAATTATAATATTTAAAATATACTAAATAAATGACTTTTTAATATTCTTTATTAATAATAATTTCCATAATTCCCATATAATCCATATTTATTGTTTGGCTGAATTCCAAATCTATTATTATTATTATAATATATACTTCCTTGAGTTCCAGTATAATTATTTTTATATGGTTCATACCCATAATCATAATAGGTACCAAAATAGCCATATCTTTGCTGAATTCCTCCAATATTATTATTTATATTATTATTTTTATTCTGATAATTTTTATATCCTTCATGTAATTTATGATTATTATATGTTGGATATATTTGATTAATGCTTTTTTTATCAATATATTTATTTATATTTATATTATTATTTATTATTATTGTATTTCCAGTTTCACTTATACTTGAAATATTACTATTAAGATTATTATTGATAAAATAATAATTATCTTGTCTTAAATTATTAGTTTTATTTGTTTTATCAAAAATTGCTTTTGTTTTATCTAAAATATCATCAGGAATAATTTTCTTATAAAAATTAGTAACACTTTTAGTTTTAAGTGAACCTATCTTATTGGAATTTCTTCCGAAAGTATTTCCACTTAAAAATTCATTTCTAATTAATTGTGATGATTCTTTTATTCCATCACTTGCAAAACCTAAATTATCAAAATTATTAATTGATAATTCCTCAACATGAGTAGTATTATTTACTTTATAAGTAGGATTATTATTTTCATTTTTACTTGAAGAAGCTCTTTTTCTAATTGGAACAAAATTAATATCTTTTCTATAATTTAAATAATTATCATTTATTTTTAATTTACTATCACTGTTCATTGGAGGATGATAATTTTTAAAATCAATTGAACTGTGTAATCTAATAAAAGTATTATTATTATTATTATTATTATTATTATTATTATTAATATTATTTTGATAATAATTAGAATTTTCAATATATACTCTATGATTTGGACTTAATGTCATTTTCTTTGGAGATTTATCATATAAATTATTTTCTTTATTTGATACTGTTATTCTTTTTTTATTACCAGAATTGTTTCTATTTGTTGTTGTTAATATTTTCGGTGATTTTGATTGGAATATTTTTTTGTATATTTCTTCAATTTTTTTTTGAGTATTTTTATAATCTTCTGAATTTGTATCTATTTTATATATTATTTTAAATATATTATCTTTTTCATTATCTAATGTTATTGATAATAACTTTTCAATTGAAAAAGTTAATATCACTGCTGCAATAATATAATTATTATTTATATTTACTAATTCATAATTATTTGTATCTTCCATTAAATTATCTAGTAATTCTCTGCTTAAAATATAAATTTTTTCTAAAGATTTTTTTCTAGAAAATAAATTTCCATTATCTAAAATAATTCCATGGGCAAAAAAGAAAACAATAAAATGATAAATTGAATAAAAATTTAATTTCCATTTTAATAAATTTAAAATGAATACTTCATTTTTTCTAATTTCATCAACAGAAAATATATCTTGATATCTTGATATTTCTGCACATATCCTAATATAAGTATTTAAATTGGGAATATGAGGATCATTTTCATTAAATTTAGAAGCAATTATTAAACAACATAAAGAATATAATGAATAATCACTTTCTTTTTCTATTTTTATTTCTTCTAATGAAAAAATTTTATCCATGAAAAATAAAGAAAGAAAAAAAGTTTGAGAGTTAAAATCTAATTTATTATTTATACTTCTTATTAAATATAATAATGTTCCTCTCCTTTGTTTGTAATTTTCAATATTGTTTTTTGATGTTTTAAATTTAATTTCTGAATTTGATTTTGAAGTTTCATTAAAAATTAAAATTGGAGTTAATTCAGGTTTATATATATATTTAAAATGTTTACAAGTAAAACCCTAATTAATTATATTAAAATTTTACTTTTTCAAAATAAATGGCTCTACAATTTTTACAATAATTTTCTTTTATTAATTCATGCTTGCAAGAATAAATATTTGAATCATCGAGAGACATTTAAAATTTTCCTTTTTATAATTTAAAAATAAAAATAAAAATTTAAAATTGAAATAAAATATTTTCATATTATAAAAAAACTAAAAATGGTAACTTTAATAATAATAAATAAATATAATGAATAGTCCCAAATGTATTTAACAAGAACTTTTTCAGATTTTAAATTAAAATCAAAAGCAAATAAAAAAGCAAATAAAAAACTTCCTAGAATAGATACAGCATACTTATCAATATTTGAGTATGAAAGAATAAGAAAAAATGCTCATATTCCAACAAAAGAAGAATTATTAAATGAAGCAAAAATAAAATCAGAACAAGAATATGATAAAAATGCTAAAGCAAGAGCCTTAAAAGAAAAGATAATAAAATATGATAAAGAAAATCCTAAAATAGCTTTAAGTGATATTGATTTAGAAAATATAGAAAAAAGAAACAAATTATTAGCAATGGCCCAAAAAGAATTAGATAATAATGAAGATTGTGTAAAAGAAATGGAAAAATTAAGTTTATATGCAAAAATTGCTCATATAAGGGAAAAGCAGAAAAAAGAACACATAGAATTAGGAAAAATATATAAAAAAAAAGAAGATAAATTAGATACTATAATGGAATTAGAAAGATTAAAAGAATTAAAAAGATTACAAGAACAAGATTTAGAAAGAAAAAAAATAAATAGAGAAGGTAAATTAGTATTAATTGAACAAATGAAAAATAAAGAAAAAGAAAAAATAAAAGAAAGAGAAAAAATTAAATCAGAACAAGAAGAAATGGTTAAATATATGAAAAAAATGGTAGAAGATGAAATAAAAGAAGCAGAATTAAAAAAAATAAAAAATGAAAAAATAGCAAAAGAAATAGAAGAATCAAATAAATTATTTGCATTAAATAAGCAGAAAAAAATAAAAGAAGAAAGAGAAGAAGATTTAAAAATATTAAAATATAATATGGAAAAAGCAAAAAAAGAAGAAGAAATTTTAAGAGAAAAAAAAAGAATAACAGAAGAAAAAGAAAAAGAATTACAAAAATTAAGAGAAAAACAAGAAAAATATCAAGATAAATTTTCTGAATTAGATGCTTTAAGAGCAAAAAGAGCTTTTGAAGATTCAGAAAGAAAATTTAGAAAAAAACAAAAAGAAGATTTAATTTTAAAACAAAAAAAAATTAATGATTTATTATTAGCTAATGATGAACAAAAAAAAAATAAAAAATTACAATTAGCTGAACAAGCAAAAAATGAAAAAGATGAATATGAAAAAATTATTAAAAAACAATTTGAGGATATTGAGATTGAAAAAAAAATTGAAGAAGAAAAAAAAAGAAAAAGATATGATAATAAAAATGATTTAATTAAAATGATTAAAATGAAAGAAGAAAAAAATAAAATGTATGATAGAGAAATTTTAGAAGAAGGAAGAAAAAATAGACAATTAAAAGATGATTGGTTAAAGAGAATGGAAAAAATTAAACAAGAAAAAATACAAGTTTTAAAAGATTTAAATGTTGAACCTAAATTTATTGTTGATTTAGAAAAATATAAAATTCAATAAAAATCAAACAAAAAAAAATTATATTTTTTTTAATCAATTTTTTTTCGAATTTAAATAAAATTATAAAAATTATTATATTAACCTTATTAATCCATAATTTTCATTATTTCTTTATTTGAATTAACATATTATATTTATCTTTTTTAGTGAATAACTTTAATTAAAAATTATTTAAATATGAAAATATAAAAATATTTGAAATTAATATTTATTCAAAATGATAAATATCATTGAAATGAACTAGATTGAGTGCTATTAGCCCATTCTTCTAATTCATGATCTTTGAAAAATTCATTAAATTTTTCAGGCATTTCAAAAATTTTTTCGAAAATAGTATAAAACTTTCTATAATAAAAATCAAAAAAATTTCCCCAAATATTTTTCCCTGCGTCTATTTCAGATAATAGTATATGTTTATCCATAAATACCTTCTCAACTTCAATTAATAATTTTTGTTTTTCTTTTTCTTTATCAAATTCTTCAACACATAAATTTGATTCAAATTCTAAATCAATATCTGATTTAATTTTTTCCTTTTGAAAAAAAAGACAATTAACACAATCATTATAAATTTTTTTACGACATATTTCACAATCATCTTTAAAATGATTGTTATAAAGATCATCAATAAAATTTGTTAAAAAATCAAAAATTTCTTTTTCATTTGGTGAATTGAGTTTTAATTGTTCATTATGACATTGACAATATTTTTTCCTTTGTGCAAAATTTGTATTTATTCTAGTAGTCATTGAATCAAAAGAAAAATCATAAATTGATTCAATTAATCTTTTTCTCATTTCTATTTCATTTTTTGCATTTTGTAAAGAATGCTTTTCAGTGTAAATTGTTTTTTCATCTTTAACAATAAATATATCTTGTAAATATTTGTTTTTAACTTCATCTTCTGTTAAATTTAATAATAATTCTCTTTTAGTCAAAAAATTATATTCAAATAATTTAGATAAATTATATTTAAGTTCTTCCACATCTGAAAAAATTAATTCTTCAACCCTTGAAAATAAATTTAATTGTTCTTTATCAGTTATTTCTTTTTTAAATTTTTCTTTAATTTCAATTTGTTTTTCAATATATTCTTTATAATTAAATTGTTCATTAGAAAATAATATAGTAGTTGAAATTTTATGTTCAATTGAAAATTTAATTATTCTAAAAATAATATCTTTTTTCCTCTCAAACTCATTTAACTTAAGAAAATAAACAATACAAATATTTGCGAATTCTAATTGAGACTTAATTAAAGGACATAAATGTTCATTAATAAAATTCCAAAAAGAATTAGAATCTTCAACTTCATCAATTGAAGCATCGATTTTATAAGCATTATATTTTAATTGTTCAATAAAATGTTTCATATCATTATTTCCACCAAATAATGCAATCATTTTAGAAGCTCTTGAAAAAGAAATAAAAGATTTTCTTTTCTCTGCAACTACACTAGAACCCATTAGTAAACAATCAGGTATTATATATTTTGCTTTGTTATAGAATTTTTCAACGATTTTATCAATATCTTTAATATAATGGTGATATCCAATTCTGCAGAAATACTCTTGTAATTCTAATTTAAAATTATTTGAAATAGAGTTACACATATTATATAATGCTTTTTTCCATCTATTTTCATATTCAATATATGCTAATTGTTGTCTATTTTTTTCTCTTTCTTTTTCTTCTTCGGATTTCTTTTTCATTGATGTAATTTGATTTTCAAAATCTGTTTTAATTATGTCTTTAATAGTTTTACATTGTACGCTAACTATTCCTTTTGCCTCGTTAATTATTTTTTCTAATACATTTTCTGATGGCTTATTCTCATCTTTATTAACATGGAATTCATATCTTGATAATATATTATTTATTAATTGAATAATAGAACGTTTATTAACTAAGATTGAATTTGTAATAGATTTAATTTTATCAATAAGAGGTTTTAATTCGTTTTGTCTTTTAGTTAATTTTTTATTTATATGATATAAAATTACTAAAGTAGAATTATGCTTATATTCACTTATATTTTCTAAACCAAAAGATGCTAAAAGTGAATTATTAATTAATTCATTTGATGGAACAAAATAACTTATTCTTTTAATTTCAGGAATTAAAATTTGAACAATTTTTATATTCCATTCAATTTGTTCATTTTCTTCTACAATAACTGAATTTGTTGAATTAAATATTTCTTGGGTCTCATTGAATATTTCTTCTACTTTACTTTTTAAATCTTTAACTTCATAATATAATTCTAGTAAATCTTCATTTGAAAATGTTTTTTCATTATTATCATTTTTTTAATAATATTTAAAGCAATAATTTTTTCCATAATATCAGTTAGAATATTATTAAATTGTTGATCAAATAAATCTAATTGAGAAAAAAAATTATTTTGATTAGATTCCATTTTGTTTAAGATTTGTCCAAAAAAAGAATCTTTATTTTTAATAAGATTTTCCTTTGCCTTTAAAAGTAATTTTTTATAATTACATATAGTATCAGATCCATAATTTATCTCTAAATTCTGTAAAGATTTTTGTCCATCTTCATATCTATTTCCAGTTAAAATTGACTCTCTTAAAAAAGCATTATCATCGTTATTTTCCAGTTTTTTAATTTTAAATATATATCCTTTTATAGCTTCTTTTAATTTTTTATTTTCACTTTGTAATTCTAAATATGATACCATTCTCTTATTATTTTTAAATTTTATAATATTAAAGTTATATGATTTTGTTTAATTATTAAAAACTATTTTTTATTATTTTTTATTTAAATTCGATATGAAAATAATAACGAAATCCTCTGGTCATTTCTTATATAATTAAAAAAGTACAATAAAAAAGAAATAAATATTCATTCACTTATTTTATAAGAAGTTAAAATGAAATTTATTGAATTTATATTTTTAAATAGTCCATTCATAAAATCAATGATTTATATATTAATTAATAGATAATTTAAAGGCTGACAAATAAAGTATATACATTAATTTGAAAAAGAATTAATTAATTGAAATGAAAAAATAAAAAATATATTTATTTATTTGTGAAATGATTTCATAAAAATAATATTCTTTGGTGAATATTACTTATATTGTTACTCCTCTAATTTTGGGAAATTTGAAAGAATAAAATATAATAATTCCTAAAATAATTTTATAAAAAACGATAAAACTAAGTTTTTTTCATAAACTGAATATTGTTTTTCTTTAATTGAAAGATTTTTCCCTCATTAAATAATATTAAATTCTTTTCAATTAAATAAATTTTTAAAAACATTTTATTAAATTCAAAAAAAAACAAATAATTTAAATAAATAAATATTGTGAATAAATTAATATATTAAATTATATAAAGTACACTTTATTTACAAAAAGTGTTGGAAAAAAATTTATAAAAGGAATCTCATAGGAAGGAAACTTCTCACATAATTAATTTTTCTAGGTCTCAAATTAAATAAATCATTTAAAACATTATTATATCTTTCACTCATTAAACCTTTATTTTCTTCAATAATTTTTTCTTCACCATTTTTACTAATAATTTTCTTTCCTTTTCCATCAATTAATTTTTCTTTAATTATTTCTTCTTCCCCATTTTCATTTCTTAATATTTCTTTAGTTTCATCAATTCTATGTCCATTCTTATATATTGTAGTTGAAATATATGATTTACTATATTCTTTAATTGGTTTTTTAATTTCTGATTTAATTGGAGTTTTTTCACATAATTCAAAGAATTCTCTTAAATTGATTACTGGAATATTATCCCATTTATTTTCTTTTCTTTCACATAATTTAAAAAATTCTTCTAAATTTGTTACTGGAATTCTTTTCTCTTCTTCAAATTTTCTTCTAATTTCTAAATCTTCTATTTGTTTTGAAAGTCTTAAAGGTAATTCAAAGAAATCATCAAAGAAATTATCAAAGAACAAATCCATTGAATTTGATTTCTTTTCTTTTACTTCTTTTTTGGAAGAAGTATTAATTTCATTGTCATTTTTTTGTTCACTTTTCATTAGCTTTCTAATTTTTATTTATTAAAAATTTGACATTTTTTTCTTATTTATATAAATTTAATATTCTATATATTATTGGAAAATAAGATAGAATTTTAAGATTATTTTAAAAATTAAGAGTGTATATCATATAATATTTTAAATTTTAAAATTTTTGACAAATATAGGATTAAATGCCCTAATGTTAGTTATAAATTGCTTTTATTTATACATATATTAATAATAGAATAAAAAAATTTTTCATCTAGAACTTTCCATTTTTTAGCATTATAAAAATAATTAATTAATTAAATAAATTTTTATTAATTAATTAATCATTAAATAATATATTTATTAATTAATTAATCATTAAATAATATTAATAAAAAATAATTAATTAAACTATAATATAATAATATATAATAACTTTTATAAAAGAACTAAAAATAGATAACTTCAAAATAAATAAATATATCTTTCATAACAAAGAAAAAAAAAATAAATTGAAGATTTAAAAAAATTAAAAATCGATATTTGGGGTTCGCCTTCGGTCACCCACAAGACTACTAACCAAACCTTAAGCCGCTTAACTTCGGAGGTCGGAAGGGATCCGGTGCGTTAGGCTTAGTATGATCGATTCTACTCTTCATAAATATTAATTACTATATAAACATTATAAACTCATTTTAAAATAAATAATAAATTTCAAACCTTGAATATTATTTTTTTAAATATAAAATAATATAAAAAAAATTTTTTTTTCATTTATATTTATATTAATTTCAAATAATAAAATACCTTTTTTCTTTTTTTTGAATAATATGTTATTTTTATTATTAACAATTATTACAAAAATAAAATTATTTCCTTAGATTAAATTTATGAAAATTATTTGTAATTTTAAATTTAATATTTTCATCAAAAGGTAAAGAATATTTTGAACTTAAATTAAAATATTTATTTCTTAATGATTTTCTTGAATTTACTTTAAATTCTTTTAAATCAAAATTTTTTCTTTCTGAATAATTAAATTCTTTATTATGATTAACTTTAGGTAATTTTTTATTAGTTAATGAATACATTTTATTTCTTGTTGAATTCATACCAAAATTTTTAGGTGTTTGAATATCATTATTAAATTTTTTATAATTACTTTGATTATCTTCTCTTACAGAATATAAATTTAATTCTTTTTTAAAATCATTTTTATTTTGTTTTTTATCTAATTTTAAAATTAATTTTTTCAAATTAACATCATATATATTAACATTTTGTGATATTACTTTTTTATGATTTTTAATTT
>JAEEGK010009706.1_pt1 | contig 22395 bp, 11 predicted proteins | sample 8958771 | NCBI WGS metagenome assembly JAEEGK01 (sample SAMN16246547, study PRJNA631951) | gut metagenome | biome: gut microbiome; feature: rumen; material: SC-attached | host: Bos | place: Iran: Karaj | collected 2018-10 | reverse complement strand
ATCATACGAGATGGTCTCCTCATTATTCCCCTCCAACACATACTGATTAAAATCCTCCGAATCGGGTAATGAGAAAGAAACGATGCTTCCTATCTGTTTAAAAACAAAACTGTCATTTTTATCATACGCAGCCAGAAGAGGCTTGCTGCAGTCATTAAAAACACTGTAGTAATACGTATGAAACTCGTTTGTCTGGACAGCTGCCTCGGCAGGATAACAAGCAAACAATTGAGAATAATATCCCTTGCTTGAACTGCAGTCATACGGAACGATACCGGCAACACCGTTGACATCGGTTGCTACCGTAAACGTTGCTGTCTTTCCATCAGAACTGATAGAAGAGCCCTCAGTCACCCCCAATTCAATAACGGTGGAATACTTTTTCCCGCTCTTGGTACCAATGTACTCACCATGAACGAGAATCTTATCACCAGAAACCCATTTCGTCTTTCCTTCAGCATCAATGCTCACCTTCGAATCGGGATCTGCAGCCGAATCAATCGTACACGTAAAAGTACGCATTACAGGTTCGAAGACTGCGTTCTCTTTCGTCTCGTCTTTCTGGCAGGAAACTGCCACACATGCCATAAGAATGGCGCAAATTTCATATACCTTTTTCATTACGCAATCCTCCCATTAAAGTACATCAAAAAAATCGGGGCCAGGTGTGATAACGTCGTAGTTCGGCAATTCACCTGTTGCCGAGAGTACCTGACAGACAGGGTCGGCGTAGCTCAGGTCCAGGACATCGGCCTGAGGCGGTAAATAAACAGTCTTTTGGTTCATAGTATAAGTGTTATTATATAGTTTGCGCTAGGTCAGGCTAATATAGCGCGTTTCGAGCCGTAAACAACACACGATTTTTGCAGGATTGGTGACAAAATGCGTAAAAAACGGGACCCTCAAAACGAGAGTCCCGTGAAAAAGCGTTCAAATCCAGTTTTACAGGTTGGTAAACTCGACCTTGTGGAGCCAGGAAGGGTTGCCGCTGTCGCAGTCGTCACCGATCCAGATGCAATTATTCTTGTGGTCCACGCAAACGGCCTCGGGATTCCAGTCGGCAAAGTCGCCTACATAGTAGCTCTGGAGCAGTTTGCTGCCGTCGCCGGTGAACAGGTACAGCGTGTAGGGCAGATACTGCGGCTTGTTCTCATTGTCGTTGGAATCCAGCACCCAGAGGTAGTCGCTCACCGGGTCGTAGCACAGGTCGCCCACCTCGGAGATGGTGGAGGTTACCTCGCGCAGGCTCTTCTTCCACAGCTGCGTGCCGTCCAGCTTGTATTCGAACAGGCGGGCGCCCGTCTGCGTGCCGAAGTACAGGTTGCCGTTGTGCCAGGTAATACCTTCACAACCGGAGTTATCCATATCCTCGACACCTTCCACCTTGATGACAAAGTTGTCGTCTTTTCCATTGTAGTTAGGGGCCGGAACACGGTAAACAGACTTGGACGTGCTTTCCAGGCCGATGTAAAGGTCACCGGTAGCAGGATCCATGGTAATACCCTCGAAGTCGGCGTCACGGTACCAGTGCTTCTCGAAGGTACCGTCGAAATAGATCTTGTAGAGGGTTCCCTTGTCGTGGACGCCCCAGAGGAAGTCGCCGTCCTTGCTCAGGCACAGGCCGGAGAGTTCCTCGACCCTGGCGACGCCATCGCCCTTGGCGCCCAGCACGAACTTGGTATGCTTGCCCATCACCGGCAGGTCGGCCGGCTTGTCCGGCTCGATGTTCTGCTCGGGGCGCTCCCATCGGCCCGGCTTGTCGGGATTGCCGTCCATGGCGTGCTTCACCGCGTGGCGCAGCGTACCGAGGTCGTTGTCGTGCCGATATTCCCAGATCATGGCGCCCAGCATGTTGCGGCTCTTGAGGAATTCCACCTTGGCGTTGATGGACTCCACATCCTCGTAGGAGGCATACATGCGGCCGAGGGCGTCTCCCAGGTAGGGAACCTTGGCCACATTGTCCCAGATGCGGTAGTTCACGCCCTTGACGTCCATGCCGTCGCAGGTGCCCTTGAAGAAGATATCCTCCAGCTTGCTGTAGTCCACGCTGGACGGATAGCGGTTGCCGGTGGTCTGCTTGTAACCGTCGCCGTGACCGTAGAAGGCCAGGCCGAAGTTCATCATCTGGTAAGGGATGCCCTGCTTGCCGTGGAAGATGTCGTCGATAGCTTCGGAGGCGCAGCGGTCCTTGCAGATGGAACTGCGGTACAGCGGTGAGTTGTGATAGGGAGGATTACCTTCGTCATAGGTCATCACGTTGATGTAGTCGATATAGGGCAGGACGCCGAAGTTGTCGGTGTACTTGCCGCTGTCGGAGGCCGCATAAGAGAGGATCTTGTCGGGCATCGCCTCACGCATCTCCTTGAACAGCGTGACGAAGTTCGCATAGTCTTCCGGAATGGCGCCGTTCACGTGGCCGCCGTCCTTGGCGGCATAGGTGGGATACTCCCAGTCGATGTCGAAACCGTCCACGCCGTACTGCTCGCAGATGGCTTTGCATCCGTCGATAAAGGCCTTGCGCTTGGCCTCGTCGCGGGCCATCTGGGACCAGCCGTCGGCATTCTTGCCCCAGCCGCCCATCTGCAGCTTCACCTTGAGTTCCGGATAATCGGCCTTATAGGCGACGAATTTCTGCACGAGCTTAATGGAAGCGGCCGGGATCTCGATGCCGGTTCCGTTGGTCTTGTCCTGGAAACGGACATGGCCCACGTTGATATGGGTGAAGTTTTTCACTTCCTCGAGAGAGGGGAAAACGCTCTCCTTGGTGTACTCGGTGTAATAGATCTCGATGATAGGAGTCTTGCCGATACGCGCGAGGCGCTCGGGGTTGTTGACGATCTTTTCCATGGGATCGTCGGGACCCGGAGTGGGCGGGTCGGGGTTGTCAGGATTGAACGGATTCCCGCTGGGAATCACGCCACTATTGGGCTTGGTGCCGGGAGCCGGGACCACCATACCCATCAGACTGTCGGACGTGCAGGAAGCCAGGAAGCCCATGCAGGCGCTGAGCAGTGCTACTGTCAATATCCTTGATGTTTTCATCTGAATAAGTTTTAGTGTAGTTTCTTGGCACCCAGGGTCCGGGTCAGCGGGCCCTGGATGAAAATGCATTATTCAGCTACGCAGCGGACGGAAGCACCGCGAGCCTTGTAGGTCTTTTCGCCGTTATAGGCAGGAGCACGAACATCGGCGCCATAAGCACGAATGTGATCGGAATACTCCTTGGAAGACCAATAGAAGGTACGCTTCTTCATCACCACAGAGCCATTGCCGTCATCGATGTAACCAGCGAGGGCAAACACAGAGGTGGAAGCACTATTCGTCATCCAGAAATTATCGCTGAAGGTCCAGTTGTCGTTTGTCTTCTTCCACATGGGGAGAGCATTGTCATACTGAGGGACCTTATAACCAACCGGGCACGGGTCATAAATGGTCTTCTTACCGTCCTTATCCCACAGGTCAGCGACAGGTTCAGTCAGCCAGTCGCAGCTTCCGGCTCCGTAAGAATACACGTTCGGATTAGCGATACCATATTCCACAGTACGCTGATTTGCGTCCTTCGTGAATGCGGCGCCTGCCACACCAACCTTTGACGGATAATCAGAGAAATCCTTCGGACCCAGGAACGGGTCTTTACGGCCCCACTGATAATACAGGCCGAGGGCTTCTACCGTGAGAGGAGTCTCGCTAGCCGTCGGGGCAATCAGGGCACCCAGGTTGCGGTCCAGGATCGTTCCACCCACCATGCTGGCGCCTGCAGGATCGGCAGCGACCTCATCAGCGGGGACCCAGATGTGCCAGCTCCAGAGGATGACATCGGAAGCATCACGTACGGCCACTACGGCATTACCGGCATGGGGCGTTTCGGGCATGGTAATAGTCACATAGCCGTCGGCATACGATGCGGCAGCAACGACAGAGTTCTCCGTAGGCGTGTCACCGATATTCCAGGTTTCCCAGAACACTTCGGCCTTGGCGACGGTACCGACAGACTCGGTGCTGTTACCCCTGACGGTCTTGAACTTGAACTGAGAGCCGCCGTCAACGGTAGCAGGGATGATGTAGCAGTTGGCGGTGCCTTCCTTGCTCAGGTCCTTGGGGCCGGGGACAAAGGCTTCCTGATAGATATAGATACTTTCGATGTATTTGTCAGTACCTTTCTTGAACAGGTCAACACAACCTGTACGGGAACTCGTTTCGGTATTGGCGGCTACGGTCATGGTGATGGTGTGTGCATTCATGGCCTTCGTTTCCACGATGGTGATCCAGTCGGTTCCGTCGTCGGGGACAGCCTCGACTTCCACGTTGGAAACGATGTTGGCCACCACGGAACCGCCGTCGGAATCAATGGCATAGTCGGCCCAAACGCCGTCGGGAGTAGGATCGACGGTGTAAGCGCACTCATAGTTGACGCAAAGCTTTACGATGGAAACAAGTCCCACCTTGGAGTCGGCGATCACAGACATCACGGCGGCGGATCCTGCCGTCAACGGAGTAATGAGGATCTTTTCGGCGGTCACTTCCACGTCGAAATAGTTGGGATCATATCCCATCACATCCACCACGGTACCGGACGTCTTGCCGCTTACCTGATAGGGCACTTCAATGACTTCACCCCTCTTCTCGTACACGACATCGTCGGTCTCGATGGAGAGCTTGAAGGCCGCGGCGAAAGGAATGTTCACCACGGTGTCGTCCGAAAGGGTAAGGACGATCTTGTCCTGCTCTACCTTGATGTCGGTGAAGATACCGTCCACCAGGGTGGCGCCTTCGTTCTGGACCTGACCCAGGATGATGGGATCGCCGCCGTCGATGGAGACCAGCAGGTTGCCGTCACCGTCGATGGTGAATACGGGCGTCTGGTAAACCGTCACGTCCTTGCCGTCTGCATCCTTGATGGCGATGCCGCCCACGGCCCATACCAGGTCGCCGGCGCCGTTCTTGATGATGCCGATGACGGGACCGGCATAGTCGGCCTTCGGCGTAATCTCGAAGTACTTCACTTCACTGTTGGTATAGGTAACGGTGACGCCGATGGTCTTGCCGGTTTCGGGGTCGGCGTATTCCTGCACCTTGGCCACGAACACACCCTCGCCGATAGCGCTGCGCAGCGCATCCACGGAGCTCTCCAGGGCGGTAACACGACGCTCCAGGTCTGCAATCCTGGTCTGGATTGCACTGTCGTCATACTGCTTGGCACAGCCCGCCAGGAGCAGTACCATTGCAATGCTTGTCAAAATCTTTTTCATAGAGGTTATTGTGTTTAGTTATTAATTATTCTTTCACGCAGCGGACAGAGGAACCACGGGCGGCTCGGGCCGAGCTGCTGTCGAACTTCTCGGACTTGATATACGCGGCCGAGCCGTTGCAGATGATGTCGCCCAGCACGATGCTGGTGGACTTGGCGTTCCAGATCACGGAACGCTCACCCATCTTCGAGTAGCTGCCGCCATTATCGTCCATATAACCGCAATACGGGAATACGACGGTTCCGATCTTGAACCAGCCATTGGCCAGCTTGTACACCCAGGGATCGCTGCTGGACCAATTACCCTTCGGGACACGGTATCCGGCCGGGCAGGGGTCGTAGATGGTCTTGTCTCCGGACTCGCCCCAGGCCTCGGGAATGGAGGCCACGTTCCAGTTGTAACCTTCGTTGCCGTTCTTGTTGCAGGCATACACATTGGGCTTGGCAATGGACTCCTCGGTGGTGATCGGAGTGGTGATTTTCTCCATCTGGTACAGACCGGCCAGCTTGAAGGGACCGTTGGCGTCATTGGAGAGCTGGCCCGGGAACGGATCCTTTCGGCCCCACTGGTAGAACATACCGAAGGAGAGGGCGTCGGGCTTGCCGGAAGAGACCTCTTCGGTAGCGACGAGGGCACCCAGGTTGCGGTCCATGGCAGCGGAACCCAGGGAAGCATCCACATCGGTGATGGTGGTAGCAGGTACCCAGAGGTGCCAGCTCCAGAGGACGTTTCCGTCGGCATCCACGGCGGCGATGAGCGCATTGCCGGAGTGGAGGGTCTCGGCGGTGTTCAGCAGCATGTAGTCCTCGGCAAAGGATACCGATTCCACGATGGTGCCGACCACGGCCAGGGAGTCGGCGGTGTTCCAGGTTTCCCACAGGACGGCGCCGCCTTCGACACCGGACAGATACTGGGTAGCACTGTTACCGCAAACGGCCTTGAACTTATACGTACCGGGTTCGGTCAGGATGTAGCAGTTGGCGTTGCCGGCCACATCCAGATCCTTCACGTCGGGAGAGAACGGGTTCACGTAGTCCTTCAGTTCGGCGGTAACGTCACCCAGTTCGGCGACGCCTCCGCGGGCGATCCTCACGGGCTCCGTGTACTTGAACGTCTTCAGGCATTCGCCGTCCTTGAAGAGCTTGAGGTTGAAACCGCTGCTGAGGGTGGTCCCGTCGGGCAGGTACACCATGATGTCGGAGCCCGAAACGGCGCCGGTCACCTCCACCTGGGGACCGCCGTAGTACTGGAAGTAATTCTGTTCCACGTCGGTGAGTTTCACCTGCAGGTAATCGTAACCTAGGGCTTCTTTCTTGGCGGTAGTCAGCAGATAGCTGTCAAACTCGCCCTCCGCCTGCATCGACAGGATGCCGGTGATACGCTGGAACTGGAAGGTGTCGCCGCTGTTGCTGGCGGCCATCAGTTCGGCGTTGGTGGTGGAGAACTTGCTGTAGAAGAAGCAGTGCTTGAGGTTGTCCACGGCCGATGCCGGATAGGAGGCATACAGGGTACTGGCGCAATCCTCGCGCTGATAGGGATAGAGGCCTTCCACGGTGAGGGTGGCCGATTTTCCATCGGCCGAAATGTCACCGGCGGAGAGGGTCACCACGACCTGGTTCTTGGCGTATTCGCCGTGCACGACGATCTGGTCGCCGGCCTGCCAGGCACTCTTGAGGGCCGAGGGCGCTTCTTCGCCCTCCTCCACCTCGACGGAGGGGAGGACGAAGGTAAGCGTACGGGTCTCGGGCTGCACCTCGGGCTTGACCGGGGCGGGTTCTTCGTTCTTCTGACCGCAGGAAGCGGCCAGGGCCAGGATGCAAAGGATCGCTATTTTATCGATTGTTTTCATCATCTCATTCATTTTAAAGGTCCTTTGTTATTCCCAGTTCATAGGGGCAATGTATTCGTACCACTCGCAGACGGCGCTGTCGGCCTCGTCCACGCCGATGTACATGTTCACCTCGGCGCCCCAGGTCACCGTGCACAGGACGGCGTCGCTGGTGTCGAAGCTGGCGGCCACCTTGCCGTTCACCAGATAGGTGACGTGGCAGTGGTTAGCGCCGGACGGGTCGAACTTGTACGTCAGCTCGATGGGCTGGGTGAAGTCAACATCGGTGAAGTCGCTCACGCCGCTGGGCTTGGCGCTCTTACCGGAGCCGTCCGTGTTGAAGTCGAAGCTGATCTTCGGAGCGGGCTCGCCGGCGCTGTTCTTATAGCCCGGACGGATATCGGCCTTCATTTCCACGCCGTCGCCGAAGCAGAACCAGTGACGCACACGAGGAGCGGCGCCGAAGTTGCTCCAACGGAAGGTGTAGGTACCGAACGGCATGCTGCGGTTCAGACGGGCCTTGGCGGTGAAGAGCGTACCGGTACCGGCAGTGTAAACCGGAGCATTGTCCCAGTTGGACTTCCACAGAGTCAGTTCCTCGGCATCCAGTTCCTTGCGGACCGGATCGATCCGGTAGGCCTGCTTCACCACGATGGTCTTCTCGACCTGGAAGTCGTCGGGGTTGTCGATGACGTTCTTCACGGTGATTTCGGCCTTTCTCAGGCTTTCGGTGTCGTTCTGGGTGAAGGTGAGCCGGATCTTTCCGCTGCCTTCGCCGGTAGGATTCTCGATGCTGAACCAGGTGTCGTCCTCGGAGGCCTTCGCTACCACCCACTTGGTGTTGGAGGTGATTTCCAGTTCTCCGGTGAGCTGGTCATAACCGGCGCGGAGTTCCTCACCGGCAGGAACCAGCTGGACGCCGTCCTGGGTGAACTGGATGGCTGCGACGGCCTCCTCGTGGCGGTCATAGACCGTCACCTCGGCGTAACGCAGTTCCTTGGCGTTGGTTTCGGCCGCCACGGTAACGGTACCTACGCCGTGGCCGGTAGCGCCTTCGGTGATGGAAATCCATTCACCGGCCGTCACCTTGGAACTCCAGTCCTGGTTGGAATTGATATGGATGTAGTAATCGCCGCCCGCCTTTTCCACGGAGAGGTCGAGGTCGGCCTCGGGGATGGTGAGGAAGGCGATACCCTTCTGGCGCACGGTGATGACCTTACCCACCCAGTAGTCGCTCTGGATGGTAATCTTGTCTTCACGGTCGTCCAGGTAGGTGTTGTCGTAGTACTGGACACGGATGGTGGTCGGCGTCGCCTTGCCGGTATGCACCTGCTCGGGGTCGGAGCCTTCACCCTCCTCCTCGGAGATGATGCACCAGTCCGGATGGGCGCTGGTCACGGTCCAGGGGTCGGTAGAGGCCACGAGGATGGTGAAGCTCTGGGCGCCCGCGGCCGGCAGGTCATAGCTGTCGTTGGCCCGGTAGCGGAGGTCCACCGTCTTCTGGGCCTGCTCCGCCTTCTTCTGACAGCCCGAAAGGACAGCCAGCAGGACCGCAGCCGCGCAGAATATGTTAACTAACTGTTTCATAACCTGTATTAGTCATAGAGGGTGACATTGCAAGACTTGACGATGTACCAGGTACCGTCGGTCTGGGCCGTATAGAAGCCAAACCAATAAGGGGCCGACATATCCTGGGTGGTCACGTCGAAGATATCGTAAACCCACTGCTCGGCGAAGAGCGTTCCATTGAAGGTGAAAGCCATTCTGAGGGTTCTGTCCGCCTCCTCGGGATTCGGGTTCTCCTGGGAGACAAAGTCAACGCGATACTCGGTCATCGTGTTCATCACGTCCTTGTTGAGCTTGTCGTTGTACTTCACGCTGCCCGAGGCCTTCTTGCCGGAGCCGTCGGGGAAGGCAGCGTTGGCGCGCAGGCGGATGTTGCTGGAGGCATCGTGCAGGTTGATACGGTTTTCGATCTCACAGTCGGCGATATCGCCGGCGGAGTGGGTAACCAGATAGAACTCTGCGTTATCGTCAAAGTGGACATCACCCATCTTCAGGATGAAGGTGGCGTGCTTGTACTTCTTGATGAAGTTCACACGGGACTTGGCACCGGAAGAAATCTTGACGGAACCGTCTTCGAGCACTTCGCAATTGCCCTCGACCGTGAAGTTGCAAGCCTGGGTCAGTTCCAGCTCATCGGTAGCGCCACCGGCGCCGTTGATGGCAACCTTACCTACCTTGGCTGCGAACAGGCCGTTCCAACCGGCAATCACTTTGAAGTGGGAATTGTCCACCTTCTCGACAGTCCAGCCTTCCACGTCGGTGGACGGAGTCCAGTCAAGGGCGGTTTTTACTTCCAACGTGATTTCATCGGCCTCACCTTCCAGTTCGGTGCTGGCGGGAGCGACGATCTCGAAGGGCTGGCCCTTCTGGCTTACCTCGAAGGTCTTTTCAACGCCGCCGGCGGTAACTTTCACGTTGGCCGAACGGATGGCGCCTTCGTTGAGGGCTGCGGTGGCCTTGATGGCAATCTTGCCGCCGTCACCGGTGCCGCTTTCCTGGTCGAAGCTGACCCAGTCCTTATCGGCCATGATGGTCCAGGGCAGGTCGGTGCGCAGGGTGATGGTCTTCTCGCCGCCGTCCGTCGGGAAGGCGTCGGAGATCTCGGTCACCTCGAAGATACCCTTCTGGGAGACGTCGAAGCTCTCTTCGTCGTCACCGGCCACGATGGTCACGGTGGCGACACGCTCCATCACGGCGCTGGGCTCGGCCGTAGCGATGATGGTGATGGTGCGGCCTTCGGGGTCAGGTTCGCCGCTGGTGCGGTTGAAAGTGAGCCAGCCGGCGTTGGAGCGCACTTCCCAGGCCACGTTGGTCTGGATGGTGAAGCTCAGGGGGCCGCCGCAGGCAGCGTAGTCCTGCACCATGGGGGTGAAGAACAGCTTGCCTTCGCGGGCCTGCTTGACGGTGATCACCTTGGTCTGGGCCACGTTGTCGCCCTTGAGGGTGAGGGTAGCGCTGCGGTCACCGCCGGTGTTGTTCTGGGCGGTCACCACCACGTCGGTGATGAGGGAGCTGCTGGCGCTGGACGAAGGGGTGACGTTCAGCCAGTCGGCGCCGCTGGACAGGATGATGGTCCAAGGGGTGTTGGAACTCACGTTGAACGTGATGCTGCCCGGATTCTGGGCAGGGAGGTTATAGACATCTACGGCACTGCACTCCATACGGATGGAAGCAGCCGCCTTCTCGGGCGTCATCTGCGTGTCGATCTTGAACTGCTGGCAGGAAGCCACAGCCAGGACAGACAGGAGAGCCATCGTTTTGATCAATGTTTTCATATAGCTAGTGTTTTTAATCTGTGGGTTAGACTACTGCCATCCGGCATTTTGGGTAAGGTTGGGATTGTTGAAGGTCTCGGCCTGCGGGATGGGATACAGGTTCATCTTCTCGGCCCAGGTGCGGGTCTCCACGACCTTGCGGCTGTAGGAGAACCCGGAGGCGTCCCTGACGATCTCCACGCCGTCGATCTGGCCCATTACGCTCTGGCCGATCTTCCAGCGGCGCACATCCCAGAAGCGGTGGTCTTCGAAAGCGAATTCCACGCGCCACTCACGGCGGACGGCGTCCTTGAAGGCGGCATAGGTGGTAGCCTCAACGTCGGGCATGTCGGCATTGGCACGGATCAGGTTCAGGGCATCCAGGGCGCTCATGGTGAAGGTAGCGTCGGTTGAAGTAGGATTGCCCAGATACTCGTTCACGGCCTCGGCGTAGCTGAGGATCGCCTCGGCATAGCGGTACACGATCCACTGGTGCTTGTTGGTGGTCGAAGCCTCGGGCGTGAAGCTGGTGCTTTCCTGGACGTAGCGGCGCAGGTAGTAGCCGGTGGGCGTGCCCAGCTCGGTACGGGTGGCGCTGTAGTCCTTGCCGCCCACGAAGGTCTCGATGGTGCCTCCCTTGAAAGCCATGCCATTGGCCAGGACGGCGCGGGCAAAGCGGGGATCACGACCCTCGTAAGGCTTGGTGACGTCGAAGACGGGGTCATCGGTCTGCCAGCCGGAGGCGGTCAGGGTGATGTCGTAACCGGCCTTGGTCTGGAAGGCGTCCACCAGGTTCTGGGTGGGGAAGGAACCGGCCATGGAGGTACGCTGGCCCTCGGTGAAGCGCACCGGGAAGTTGTACTTCTCGAAGCTCTGGCTTTCGCCGCGGGCGATGGCGAAGATCACCTCCTGGGAGAGGTAGTTGTTGGCTTTCTCGGCCTTGTCCAGGCTGTACTGGTTGAGGTCGATGATGGCCTTGGCGGCCTCGGCGGCTTTCTTCCACTTGGCCTTGTCGCCGGAAGGGTTATGCAGCGGGGAGGCGGCGTACAGCAGGGCCTTGGCTTTCACGGCCAGGGCGAAGCCGTTGGTCACGCGGCCGATTTCGTCGTTCAGCAGGCCCACGTAGGTGGAGGGCAGCTGGGGAGCGCACTCGGTGCACTCGGCCACGATGAAGTCGATCACCTCGTCGAAGGGGGTCTTTTCGATGGAGTTGGCCTCCTCGGCGGTGAGCATGGTCAGCGGCATGGCGATGTCGCCGTAGCGGCGGGCCAGCTCGAAGAAGTAGTAGGCGCGGAGGACCCTGGCTTCGTACGGATAGTACTGCAGGTGTTCCAGCCAGCGCTGGTACTTGGTGTCGAACTGGTACATGCTCAGGTCCACGGTCTGGATGGACTCCAGGAACTCGTTGGCGCTGCGGATGCCGTAGTACAGGGTCCACTTGTCATCCACGGTCTGGACAGGGCTCCAGTTGCCGTTGGTGAAGCGCTGCACGGAAGCGTCGGGATCGGCGTATTCGGCGTCGTCCGAGCCGCAGTCGCGCAGGGCGCTGGACACATCATAGATATCCTTGTTGGGCATATATCCGTAGATGTTGGTGAGCATCTTCGTGATATTGTCGTACGTCTTGTACATGGTGTCCCGGGTGTACTGGCTGGAGGACTCGTCGAAGTCCAGCGCATTACAGGACGCGGCCAGGATAAAAGCACTCAGAATATAAATCAACTTTTTCATATCTCATATCCCGGTTTAGAAGTTAAACTTGACACCCACCCAGTAAACGCGGGTAGAGGGATAGTAGGCTCCCAGCTGCTCAGGATCGGCAAAGCCGATGTTGTCCAGGCTGAACAGGTTGGTCCCGGTGAGGGAAATGGTGGCATCGCACATCTTCATCACCTTCTTGGGAATGGTGTAGGACACACCCAGGTTGCGGAGCTTGATGAAGGAGCCGTCGCGGTACCACAGGGAATTGCTGCGGTAGTTGTTGCTGTTCTCCTGGGTCGTCAGGCGCGGCATGGTGGCGTAAGCCTCGCGGCCGGGGGCCCAGGTGATCTCGCGGCTGAGGAAGGTATTGGAGATGGTTCCGTTACCCACCAGCGGCTGGTACAGCGGGCTGTCCAGCAGGTTCACAGTGACACCCGTCACGCCCTGGAAGTCGGCGTACACCTTGAAGCCCTTCCAGGCAGCGTGCAGGCCGAAACCGAACTGGAAGACGGGGGTGGAAGTACCGAACATCTTCACCTGGTCCTGGTTGTCGATGACACCGTCACCGTTCTGGTCGCGGTACTTGAGGTCGCCGGGGCGGACCTCGCCGAAGCTCTGGCGGGGGCTGTTGTTGATCTCTACCTGGCTCTGGAAGATGCCGATCACCTCCAGTCCGTACTTCTGCCCCACAGGGTTGCCCTTGCGGTACAGATAGTCGTACATCTGGTAGGCCTGCCCGTCGTTGATGACCTTGGTGAAGAGCCAGCTGCCGTTGCCGTACACGCCGTACTCGAAGTCACCGACCTTGTCTTTCCAGTCGAGGGCGACATCCACACCCTTGTAGCTCTGTTCGCCCAGGCTCTGGTCGTTCACACCGATACCGATGACGCCGGAGATGTTGGACGGGGAGATGAGGATGTTGCTGCGGTGCTCCAGGAAGCCGTCAGCATTCAGGCCTAGACGGCCGCCGAAGAACTTGGTGTCCACACCCAGGGTGACCTTCCTGGAGAGTTCGGGAGCGAGGGTCACGGCTGGCATGTCGCCTTCCCTACGGCCGCTGTAGCTGGTACCGCCGTTGCCGCCGAAGTAGTAGCTGTTGCCGCTCACGTAGTTCTCTCTCCAGAGCTCGTGCTCCAGGTCACCGTCGCTGCCGGCCATACCGGCCGATGCGTAAGCCTTCACGTAGGGGTCTCCCGGAAGGACGACGGCGGCCAGGCTCACGGCCGGATAGAAGTGGAAGCGGCGGCCCTTGGGCATGTAGGCGCTGCCGGAGTAGTTGAGGACTACGTCGGCGAAATAGCGCTGGTCCCAGTTGTAACTGGCCGTTGCCAGGAATTCCTGCGTCTTGGAGGAGTTGTTCTGGCCGCTCAGGATCCAGGAGCGCTGACGGTAGGCCGCGTGGGCCTCCACATGGTTCTTGCCATAGTTGCGTTCCCAGTTGAGGCGGGCCTGCAGCTCGAACTTCATTTCCAGGTTCTTGAAATAGTGGTCGAAGTCCACGGTCTTGGAGTTCTTGCCGTAGTAGAGCTGCTCGGAGAGGATGTAGCTGCGGTCTCCCTGCATGGCGAGGGTGCTCACCAGCTCGGAGTACTGCCAGTCCTTCGAGGCGCGCTCGTAGAGGAGACCGATATAGTCAAAGCCGATGTTCACGTCGGCCGACAGGCCCTTGGCGACGGCGCCCAGGTCCTGACGGAGGAGGGCATCGGCCAAAACCTTGGTCTGCGACCACTGCCGCTGACCGTTCTCCTGCATCACGGCCACCGGGTTGACGGCGCCGTACAGGGAGGTTCCGCCGTAGGCACCGTCGGCCTGCTTCACCGGGAATGCGGCGGCGGGCAGCCCGTAGAGGGTGCTTTCGATGCGGTCGGAGTAGTAGCCCTGGTTGAATTCGGCCAGGCGGGCCATCACGCCGATCTTCATGGAGGTGGTGTTGGTGATGTTCACGTCCACGTTGGCCCGGATGCCCAGGCGGTTGTCGTAATGGTTGCCGTTATAGCGGTCGTCGGAAGTGGCCTTCTTATAAAGGAAGTCTTCCTTGAGGTAATCCACGGCGGCGAAGTAACGGAAGTTGCGGTTACCGCCCTGGAAGGTGAACTGGGCGTGGTGCTTGTCTCCGTGGTCGCGGTAGATCTCGTCCCACCAGTTCACGTTGGGATAGGCATAAGGATACATGCCGCTGTACAGGGCCAGCAGCTCGGCGTCGGTGTACTTGGCCGGCAGACCGTCCAGGCTGCGGGCCTCGTTCATCATGAAGCCGTAAGTGTAGGCGTCGGCGAATTCCGGAGCGCGAAACATGGTCTCGAAACCATACTGGTACTTGGCACTCACCTTCAGGGGAGAGTCCTTACCGCGCCTGGTGGTGATCATCACCACGCCGTTACCGCCTTTCACGCCATAGAGGGCGGCGGCGGCAGCGTCCTTGAGCACACTCACCGTCTCGATCTCCAGGCCGGTGAGGTCTTCCACTTCACGGGGCAGGCCGTCCACCAGCACCAGCGGGCTGTGACCATGCATGCGCAGGGAGAGCTTGAGCTTGGACTGGTTGGAGTCGTAGGTGCTGGAGCTGTTTTTCACCAGCAGGCCGGCGAACTGACCGTAAAGTGCATGGGAAATGTCCGCTTCGGGGCTCTTTTCGAAGAGGCAGCTTCCGGCTACGGGGTTCACGTTCGCGCTCAGGCGATACGTATTGCCCAGGGAGATGGAGTCCAGCATGGACTTTTCCTGAGCAACGGCCGTGGACCCTGCCAGCAGAAGCGGAAGAAGTATATATGTAAACAGTCTTTTCATCTTCGGGTACATTTTTTAGTTTACCAGCCAGGGTTCTGCGTCATCCCGTAATCCTTCTGAATCTCGATGGCCGGGATAGGGGCCAGATACCACTTGGTGTCGAAATCGGTGTACCACTTGCGGGGCGGATAGGCGTCTTTCACGGAGAATTTGAAGACGGTGGCCTCGCTGTTCTTGTCACCTATGGAGGTAAGGCCCTTCAGAGGGGTGGTGAAGGCGTCCTTCAGACCCCAGCGGACCATGTCGAACCAGCGCACTTCCTCGAAGCCGAACTCAAGTTCGCGCTCCAGGATGAGGGCGTTACGGAATTCCTCCTTGGTCATGCCTTCGGGCAGGTTGGGCAGGCCCACGCGGTTGCGCACGGCATTGACCCAGGCATAAGCCTTGTCGGAGGGAGCGCCATCGGCCTCGTTGTATGCCTCGGCGGCATTGAGGAGCACTTCGGCGAAACGCATCATGCACCAGTGCGGCGGGTTGCTGCGGTCGCTGCTCTGCTGCATCACGAATTTCATCATGAGGAAGCCGGGGCAGCCGTCCTGGTGATACTTATGGTTGTCGTAGGCGCGGCCCACGGTACCGTCTCTCCAGATATCGCCGGGAACACCCACGTTCTCGTACAGACGGGGGTCACGGGTCTCGGTGAAGGTAGCGTCGCCCACCTTGAGGGTGCCGAGGGGATCCGGTTTGAAGAAGGGTTGCTCGGGCCAGTTGGCCTTGTTCTCCCAGTCGAAGTCCTCGGGGAACGGCTCGCCGTTGGCCCAGGGGAACTTGTTCACCCAGTTCAGGGAGCAGCCGCTGCCATAGGAACCCTGGATCTCGAAGTGCTTGTCGTGATAGCTGGTGCTATTGCTCTTGCGGATGGAGATGATGGATTCCGAGGAGGCGCGGTCGCTGTAGGCCTTGCGGTAAGCCAGGCGGTAGTCACGGGGCTGGATGCCCTTGGCAGGGTCGGCGATGGTGGCCTGCTCCAGGGCGTAACCGCCGTTGGAGAGCTGCTCTTTCATGAACTCGTCGGCGGCGTCCTTGGCGGCCTGCCAGCGGGCGGCGCTGTAGTTGCCGTAGCAGGTGTACTCATCGGCCTGCGGGTGCCACTTGGTGTCGGAGTTGAAGGTAGGGGAAGCGGCGAAGCACAGGATGCGCAGCTTCAGGCCCAGGGCGGCGGCGCGCGTCATGCGGCCGTTCTCCGTGGCAGGTACGGTCCAGGGGAGATCCGGAGCGGCTTCATCGCAAAGCTTCACGATGAAATCGACGGTCTCGGCGAAGGTGTTACGCGGGTACTGCATCACTTCGTCGGTACGGACGGCGTGGTCCAGGATGGGGACGCCGCCCAGGTAACGCAGCATGTTGGCATAGGCGATAGCCATGCACACCTTGGCTTCGGCCTTCTTGCGGGCCAGCAGCGTAGCGTCTGCATTGGGGATGCGGTCGGCGTTCTCCAGGAACAGCCAGGCATAACGGATGGCGGTGTAGTCCTTCTCGCTGCCGAAGCGGTAGTTCTCGCCGCCGGCGTAGGAGCCGGTCAGGTTGGCCGAAAGACCGCCGGAGTAGTACAGGTTGTTGGGGCCGTCGCTATCCGAGTGCTTGTTGGAGATGAAATGGTCGGTGATGGACTCCAGGAAGTCACCTCCCATCTTGGAGTCGAAGTCGGACACAAGTCCGTACGGGAGATAATAGTAGGCCGATGTGAGCACCTTGTCGGCGTCCGTGACGGTGGCGAACAGGGTGTCGATGGTGGCACCGGAGGTCTCCGGAGCCTTGGAAAGGCCGGCGTCTCCCAGTTTGAGGCTTTCACAGGCGACCAGTCCTGCGCCCACGAGGGCGATGCTCAGAATTTGGATATACTTTTTCATAAGGCGCCTGGTTTAGAAAGTGATATTGAGGGCCAGGTTGTAGGTCTTCACCAGCGGGTAGCCGCCCTTGGAAGAACTGGACTTGGCTTCAGGGTCCTGAATGTTGTTCTTGTTGGCGAAGGTGAGCAGGTTGTAGCCCGTGAACATCACGTTGAGCGAGCTGATGCCCAGCTTGTCGAAGAACTTGTTGCGCGTAAAGGTGTAGCCGAAGCTGGCACTCTTGAGTCGGATGTAGGAAGCGTCCACGGTCCAGAGGGTGGAATCCATGGAGTTCCAGGGGTAGTTGGTCTTGGTGAAGCGAGGCAGGGTGCCGTCTTCACGGCCGGGGGCCCAGGGGTTGTCGTTGTCGATCCAGGAACCGTCTGCGAAGTACTGCAGCAGGCCGCGGTGACCGGAGTTGGTGAACGGGATGCGGTAGTCGTCATTCCATTCACGGCTCACGTTGGTGGCGGCCGTCCAGTTCAGGGTGAGGTTGAAGCCCTTGTAGCCGAACTTCCAGTTGGAACCGAACACGTACTCGGGACGGTCGGGATAGCCGTCGTACATACGGTCACGACCGTCGATGATACCGTCCTCGTTCAGGTCCTTGTACATACAGTCGCCGGGATAGACGGCGTTGGAAGGCTGAGGCAGGTTCTCGTTCAGGCGCAGGACGCCTTGGGCATCGGTATAGAAGTCACTCTTCTGGTAGAGGCGCTCGAACTGGTACAGCATGTGGCGGCCGGTAGAACCGCCGGTCTCACGCTGGTACTCGTACTCGGGCTCCACCTCGTCCTCGAAGATGATCTTGTTGCGGGCGAAGGTGACGTTGCCGCTGATGTCGTAGGTAAAGTTGCCGATATGGTCCTTCCAGCCCAGTTCCAGTTCGAAACCCTTGTTATCCACGATACCCAGGTTCATGTTGGGCAGGCTGGTGGCGATGATCGAAGGCAGGGACTTCGGGGAGATGAGGATACCGGTACGGTGCTCCTGGAAGATATCTCCGCTGAAGTGCAGGCGATAGTTGAACAGGTCGAAGTCCAGGCCGATGTTGCTCTTCAGGGCGGTTTCCCAGGTGACGCCCTGGTTACCGGGGGTGCCGAGCTCGTAGCGGGGAACGCCGTCGCTCTTGCCGGTGCCGAAGTAGTAGGAACCGGCGTCGTTCCATACACCGTCCATGTACATGAAACGGATGGAATTGCCCTGGTCGTTACCGACCTTACCGATGGAGGCGCGCAGCTTGAGGAAGTCCACCCACGGAACTTTCTTCATGAACTTCTCCTCGGAAACCACCCAACCGATGGAAGCGGAAGGGAACAGACCGTAACGGGTCTTGCCGGGGGCGAAGTTCTCGGAACCGTTGTAACCGGCGCTCACGTCCAGCAGGTACTTGTCCTTGTAGCCGTAAGTGGCGCGGGCTACCCAGCCTACATAACCGTAAGGCAGCCAGCTGTACTTGCTGGGATAGTAGTCGCGGGACTGGTTGTACAGCAGCAGGCCGCTCACGCTGTGCTTGTGGTTGAACTTGCGGCTGTAGTCCACGCGGGCTTCCAGGTACCAGCTCTTGTCGTCGGAAGTGGATTCGCTGTAGCTGAGGGTAGGCTCGCTGCCGCTGATGACCGGCAGATAGGTGCGGTCGAAGGCGGGGTCGGACATGGCGAGGCCGGAGTTGTCGGCCCAGGAGACGTATTCGATGGTCTGGTGGTAACCGCCGCTGCCGGTGCGCTTCTTGGTGAGGGCCATGTCGGTGTCATAGCTGCCCTTCACGGATACGCTCAGGCCCTGGGTGATGAAGTCCAGGCGCTGGGTGATGGTCATGTCCATGCCCAGGGTGGTCTTGTACTTGCTCTGGTAACCGGACCAGTAGTAGTACTCCCAGCCGTTCCACTTGGTAAGGCCGTCGGGCAGGGCGTCATAGGACACCACCGTCACCGGCATGCCGTTCACGATGCCCGGGGAGGCCGTCGGGTGGGCCCACAGCATGGTGAGCATCCACACGTTGTCGTGATCCTTGAAGATAGGCTCGCGCGTGTTGCCGATCACACCGCTGATGTTGAACTTCATGTCCGTGGTCTCGGTGAGCTTGAAATCCAGGTTGGCACGGTAGTTATACCGGTTGTAAGCGTAGTTGTTGTCGTAGGTGACGTCCGGAATCTGCTTGAGCAGACCGTTCTGGAACATGTAACCCATGGACACGAAGTAACGGACCTTGTCGGAACCGCCGCTGATGTTGATGTTGTTCTTCGTCTGGACGAAGGCCTTGCGGAACATCAGCTCGTGCCACTGGGTGTTGGGATACATGACGGGGTCGCTGCCCGTGCGGTAGGCCTCGATGGCCTCCGGGGTGAAGTACAGACCGGGATCGGTCTTGCCGTCGTTCCACTGGTACACGTTGTAGTAACGGGCGAAATCGTAGCTGGAGCACTGGGTGATGTAGGACATGGGGACCTGCACACCGGTGATGGAGCTCACGGAAATCTTGGGTTTGCCGGCGTCGCCGCGCTTGGTGGTGACGATGATCACACCGTTAGCGCCCCGCACACCGAACACAGCCGTGGAGGCTGCATCCTTCAGGATGGAGAGGCTCTCGATTTCGTTCGGGTCCACCGTGTTCAGGGGACGTTCCACACCGTCCACCAGGATGAGCGGGGAGGCGTTGGAGTCGGACAGGGAGCCGGCGCCACGGATGTAGATCTTGGCATAGTCTTCACCGGGCTGACCCGTTTCCTGCACGGTGGCGACACCGGGCATCTGGCCGGCCAGGACGTTGGTCACGTCGGCCACGGGCGCCTTGATGAGGGCCTTGTTGTCGATGGAGGTCAGGGCACCGGTCACGGTCGCTTTCTTCTGTGTACCGTAAGCCACAACCACTGTCGCCTCGATGGTCTGGGAATCGTCCTGGAGGACAACGGTGATGTTCCGCTGTTTGCCCACCTGGATCTCTGCGGTCGTGTAACCGAGAGCAACGATTTCCAGTACAGCAGTCTCGCCGGGAACAGAGATGGAGAAACTACCATCCGTGTCGGCAGCCACACCGGTGGTGGTCCCCTTCAGGGTGACACCCGCACCGATCACCGGCAATCCTTCCGTGTCAACGACAACACCTTTGACGGTGATGCCCTTCTGTGCGAGGGCCGTGGGGCCCCACATGCAAAGAAGGAGACACAGCAGAGCAGCCAGCTTTGCAATTTGGACTACTTTCTGTCTCATGGGTTAATTAGATTAGTTTAGTTTAGTTAATTATTGGCTTATACCTTGTTTATTGTAAAACGGATTCTTTTCCGTAGAGTGCTTTGGTCAGGGCTTTGAGGAGGTCGTGGTTGTCTGTGTCTCCCCGGTATTCCCAGAACATGGCTCCCAGCAGGCTGTTGTTCGCCACGTAGTAGCCTTTGGCCGCTATCGACTCGGGGTCGTCGTAGGAGAGGTAGTTGCGGCCGGTCTCGTCGGCCAGGTAAGGGACCATGGATTGAGCGTCCCACACCCGGTGGAGCTGCTTCTTCAGGGCCACGCCCATGTAGGTGTTCTTCTGGACGATAGGGACGATGTCCTTGTACTTGATGGAGTAACCCAGCTTGCCCTTGCTGTCCACGAAGAGCTTGTAGGCGTCCGTGGGGTTCTTTTCGGCCTTACCGTAGAAGGGGCAGCCCATGACCATGCGGTTCTTGGCGACGCCCTTCTTCACGTGGGCGTCGATGCTCTCGACCCAGCTGCGGTGCGTGAACTTATTGCCCTTCTTCAGCGGGGAGTTGTGCCCGTTGGGGGCGGCGCCCATGTCGTAGGTCATCACGTTCACATAATCGAGGTACTTCATGGCCGTCTTCCAGTCCACGTACTGGGCATCGCTCTTGCTGGCGAAGGAGATGATCTTGGACGTACCGAGGGTCGCGCGCAGCTCCTCCAGCACCAGGTTGAAGTTCTGCGTGTCGGAAGGGTCGCAGCCGGTCTCGTTGTCGGCGCTCTGGGTAGGGTATTCCCAGTCGATGTCCACGCCGTCCAGTTTGTGCTGGTCCAGCAGCTTCTTCACGCTCTTGCAGAAGGCCGTGCGCTTGGAAGCGTCGCGGGCCATCATGGAGAAGCCGTCGGCATGACCGCCCCAGCCGCCGATCATGAGCATGACCTTGAGCTTAGGGTTCTTGCTCTTGAGGGCGACGACATCCTTTATGGGGGCCTTGTCGGACTCGGTGATCACGATGCCGCCGTCACCCGTCTTGGGGTTGCCGAAACGCCCGTGGGCATAGTTGATGTGCGTGAGGAGGGTCACGTCGGGCAGCGTCTCGGTGTACTCGGTGAAGTAAGCGAGGACGATGGGCGTCTGGCCGATGTCGGTGCACAGCGTGCCCGTGTCCGTAGAGCCGCCGCCGGAGCCGGTGGTACCACCACCGCCCGAGCCGGAACCGCTGCCGCCACCGGTGCTACCGCCGGTATTCGGCTTGGTGGAAGGCGGAGTAATCACCATGCCCTGCGTGCCCTTGGTGCAGGAAAGTGCGCCAAGGGACAGGACAAACAAAAAGCTGACGATGATCTTTCTCATACTATCGGATGTCTATGTTACGCCATTTCCCGGTGCCGGCGCGGCGTACCAGGACTTCGCCCTTGTTGCGGGCCGTGGTCCAGCCGCCGGTGACGTTGCTCAGGAAAACCACCTTGACGTGGTGGATGCCCTTCTCCAGCACCAGGGAACCGTCGTGACGGAAATTCTTCTTGATCTCTCCCCTGTTGTCCACCACCAGGCGGCCGTCGATCCAGACCTCGTCATAGAGGGAGCTGAACTGCCAGGCGTCGGTGTCGGACACCTTGAAGAAACCCTCGGCCTCGGCGGCGAAGAACTTCGGATCCTGCATATTGCCGTTGAAGGGGTAGAGCTTGGGAATCCTGCGGATGTCCTCCAGCTCGCACTCCGTCCAGACGGCGCTGAGGGGAATGTCGTGCGGAATGTTGAAGGCGCCGGGGGTGTGGCGCACGGAAATCTTGCCGGTGAGCTTGTCCGGATGCAGGGCCGGAATGGGCTCCATCTTCTGGAAGGAGACGGTGCGCTCGGCGCTCAGCTTGCCGTAGGAAGAAAGGCTGGCGATGCGCAGCATGCCGCTCTCCTTTACCACGATGGGACCTTCATAGCGGGCCGATGTTGCCGTGGGCTTGCTGCCGTCCAGGGTATAGACCATGTCCATGGGACGGGAGGTCGTGAAAGTGAGGACGGCCGAGTCGCGGAAGGCGATCTGGCTGATGGAACCGCCGGGCTGCTCGGGAAGGGGCATGTGATAGGCGATGCCGACCTCGTCCAGGCGGGCGCAGGCGGCGTCCAGGCGCTGGCAGAAGCTGGCGAAGTCCTTCTTTTCGAGGGGAGTCCAGCCCGTCTCGGCCACGGCGAAGATCTTCGGGAAGGTGAGGTAGTCCCGCATGTAGTCGGAGTAGATGTACTCGGCCCAGAGGTTGCCCTGGACGCCCAGGATGTGCCTGGCCTCTTCGGGGGTCAGCTCTGCGGGAACGGGGTTGTAGTCGTAGGGAACCTGCAGGATGGAGTGATGGGCATAGCACTCGGGCTCGGCCTTGGGGTCTCCCTGGTAATGGTTCAGGTACAGGCCGCCGCTGCCGGGGGTCATGACCACGTCATGGCCTTCACGGGCTGCCTGGATGCCGCCTTTCTCTCCGCGCCAGCTCATGACGGTGGCGTTCGGGGACAG
>JAEEGK010009705.1_pt1 | contig 22397 bp, 27 predicted proteins | sample 8958771 | NCBI WGS metagenome assembly JAEEGK01 (sample SAMN16246547, study PRJNA631951) | gut metagenome | biome: gut microbiome; feature: rumen; material: SC-attached | host: Bos | place: Iran: Karaj | collected 2018-10 | reverse complement strand
AAGACGAGATATGAGTAAGATATCAATCAGGTTCTATAAAGACCATAAAGTGCGTGCCGTGTGGGACGAGGAGAACAACTATTGGTGGTTCTCGGTGCTGGACATCGTGGGAGCTATCAACCAACAGGACAACCACGAGAAGAACCGCAACTACTGGAAGTATCTGAAGGCTAAATTGCGGAAGGAACAGAGTGAAGTGGTTAGTGACACTACCCAGTTGAAATTAACAGCTCCTGACGGTAAGAAACATATGACCGATGTCATCAGCCAGGCAGGTGTGGACAAACTTGCCAAAGCCATCAGGAACCAGCAGGCGATGGACTTTTTGGATTGGTTCACGTACAGCGACAATACCATAGACGGTCAGAGCCGCAAGAAGGCTTATACGCTATGGGAAAGCAATCTGGTTGCAGACAAAGATGTGGGCAAGGTGAAGGCTCTGCAGCAGATTCATGCCTATCTGTTTGGCGGGCTATATGATTTTGCTGGAAAGATACGCACAAAGACCATTGCTAAGGGGAATACACTGTTCTGCCTGGCAGAACATCTGCACGGCTATCTGAAGAATGTGGAGGCCATGCCTGAGACGACGTTTGATGAGATTGTGGAGAAATACGTGGAGATGAACGCTGCCCATCCGTTTTTGGAGGGCAACGGACGCTCAACGCGCATTTGGCTCGACATGATATTCAAGAAGCGCATGAAGGTGTGCGTGGACTGGAGCAAGATTGACAAGAAGGACTATCTTGATGCTATGATTGCCAGCCATACGGACAGCAGTCGCATCCATGAGTTGCTGAAGGGTGCCTTGACGGATAAGATTGATGACCGTGAGATATTCATGAAGGGCATCGATTACTCGTACTATTATGAGCAGGAGGAATAGAGATGGCATACTCTAGCCAGCTCCTAAGCAGCTTCTAGCCTGCTTCTAGGCTTACTCACGAGTATGGCTAGAGTATGGGAAGAGCGAGGCTAGAGGCTGGCTAGAGCGAATGGAACGATAACAAAAATGAATGAAACAAATAGAAGTTGTAGCAGCGATTATTCGCAAGGGAGATAAGATATTCGCCACACAAAGAGGATATGGCGAGTGGCAGGACTGGTGGAAGCTTCTACTTTGGGAGAAATGTCAAAGTGTAAGGAACGAGGGGGAAGGGACGAACGGAATGCTTACACTTATGAAGGAAAAGCGGTGATTTAAGAGCAAAGTGTCAGAGGGAGAAAAATTTTTTGAGAAAAAAGTAAGGAAAAATTTGTTGGTTTCGGCAAAATGTACTACTTTTGCAGCCGGAAAGTTATCAAAAACAGAAAATTGATATGATTAGAACAACAAACAATATTCCCGACTATCAGTCGCCTACCCGTAGCCTTTGGTGGTGGCGCAGCTCAAGATTCAAAAGATCGTGAGAAGATAGCCGCGTACCTATATGTTTGTAGAAAAGATACTCCGGAGGCCTGTCGTTCTTGCGATGGGCCTCCGGATTTTTAGTTAAGAATTAAGAGTTAAGAATTAAGAATTAAGAGTTAAAAGACAAAGATATGGAAAATTTTCAAGTTGACAAAAACGGTTTCTATGGAGAGTTCGGTGGGGCGTATGTGCCTGAGATTCTCTACAAGTGTGTGCATGACCTGCAGGAGGCGTATCTGCCGATTATCGAGAGTGCGGAGTTCAAGGCCGAGTATCATGCGCTGTTGAAGGATTATGTGGGGCGGCCCTCGCCGCTCTACTATGCCCGTAGGATGAGCGAGAAGTACGGCTGCCAGTTGTATCTGAAACGTGAAGACCTGAACCACACGGGTGCCCACAAGATCAACAACACCATTGGGCAGATTCTGTTGGCGAAGCGGATGGGCAAGACGAGGATCATTGCCGAGACGGGAGCCGGACAGCACGGTGTAGCGACGGCGACGGTGTGTGCGCTGATGGACATGAAGTGCGAGGTGTTTATGGGTGCGACGGACGTGGAGCGCCAGCACACCAACGTGGAGAGGATGAAGATGCTGGGTGCCGAAGTGCATCCCGTCCGCACGGGCAACATGACGCTGAGCGACGCCTGCTCGGAGGCCATACGCGACTGGTGTTGTCACCCTGCGGACACATTTTATATCGTAGGTTCGACGATGGGGCCACATCCCTATCCCGACCTCGTGGCGCGGATGCAGAGCGTCATCAGCGAGGAGATTAAGGGGCAGCTCATGGAGCAGGTGGGCCGCGATTATCCTGACTACCTCATTGCCTGCATCGGAGGCGGAAGCAACGCCGCGGGCACCATCTATCACTATATGGATGATGAGCGCGTGAAGATTGTGCTGGCCGAGGCTGGTGGACACGGCTGGGATACTGATTTTACTGCTGCCACCATCCACAGGGGTACGACGGGGATTCTGCACGGTGCGAAGATGCTGGTGATGCAGAACGAGGACGGACAGATTCAGGAGGCGTTTACCATCTCCGCAGGTCTCGACTATCCTGGCGTGGGTCCGATGCATTGCAACATGGCGAAGAAAGGTCGCACGCAGGTGCTGAGCATCAACGATGACGAGGCCATCTACGGCGGCTACGAACTGACACGTATGGAGGGTATCATCCCCGCCATCGAGAGTGCCCATGCCATTGCGGCGCTTTCCAAGCTAAGCTTTAAGAAGGACGACGTGGTGGTGCTCACTGTCAGCGGGCGTGGCGACAAGGATGTAGAGACGTATCTTAAAAATAAAGAAATGGCAAAAGAATACGGAAATTTTTAAGAAAGAAATTAGAATAATATGAATAATAATTTTCAATATACAACAACGAGCAAGAGTATACTTGCGGATATGTATACACCTGTGGGTGTCTATATGCGACTAAGAGACCTCTATCCGCAGAGTGCACTGATGGAGAGCTCTGACTATCACGACGCAAACAATTCACGTTCATTCATCGGCATCAATCCCATCGCAAGCGTGGCCATCGGACACGGCATCGCTACCGTCAACTATCCCGACGGTTCTACCTTTCAACATGAGGTGAATAAGGACTATCGTTCAGATAAAGCCATCCATGAACTCATCGACCGCATAGAGGTTACAGGCGACGATGCCGCTATCTGCGGACTCTTCGGATATACGTCGTTTAATGCCGTACGTTATTTTGAGGATATCGCCGTGAAGGATGAGACGCAGGCCAAAAACGATGCTCCCGACGTGCTGTATATACTATACAAGGTAGTGATTGAGTTCGACCATCATAACAACATGCTGAAAGTAGTGACGTTGGGTGATGCCTCTGATATCGATAGCATCCTCAAGGCGATGAACAAGTCAAATGTTCAGGCATACGACTTCCATCCCGTAGGGGACGTCCGCTCTACACTTACCGACGATGAACACAGAGAGAACATCCGCAAGGGAATCAAGCACTGTCTGCGTGGCGATGTGTTCCAGATTGTGCTCTCACGCCGCTTTATCCAGAAGTTCGAAGGCGATGACTTCAAGCTCTATCGTGCCTTAAGAAGCATCAACCCCTCACCCTATCTCTTCTACTTCGACTTTGGAGGTTTCCGTATTTTTGGAAGCAGCCCTGAGACGCATTGCAGGATAGAGGGGCGCCGCGCCTACATCGACCCTATCGCAGGAACGACGAAGCGCACGGGCGATGCTGAGGCCGACCGCAAGGGAGCGGAATATCTCCGTAACGACCCGAAGGAGAACGCTGAGCATGTGATGCTGGTGGATTTGGCACGAAACGATCTCAGCCGTAACTGTCACGATGTCAAAGTAGACTTCTACAAGGATCTGCAGTATTATTCTCATGTCATCCATCTCGTATCCCGTGTCAGCGGTGAACTCGACGAGGGTGCAGATCCTATCAAGGCGTTTATCGACACCTTCCCTGCCGGAACTCTTAGTGGTGCGCCGAAGGTTCGCGCCATGCAGATCATCTCTGAGTACGAGCCTCACAATCGTGGCGCATACGGTGGTTGTATAGGTATCATCGGTCTCGAAGGAAGCCTGAACCAAGCCATCACCATTCGAACCTTCGTCAGCAGAAACGGCGAACTATGGTTCCAGGCAGGCGGCGGCATCGTAGCCAAGAGCGACGTAGAGTATGAATTACAGGAAGTGAATAATAAACTTGGTGCCTTACGCAAGGCCATTGAAAAAGCGGAAATGTTATGAAAATTGTAATAATAGATAATTACGACTCGTTTACATATAATTTGAGTCATTTAGTGAAAGAGTTGGGTGCAGAGGTAACAGTAGTACGCAACGATCAGTTCCGTCTCGAAGAACTGGAGCAGTACAGCAAGATTATCCTCTCGCCTGGACCTGGCATCCCCTCAGAGGCAGGACTGCTGCTCGACGTTATCCGCACCTATGCAGGCCGCAAGCCTATCCTTGGTGTTTGCTTGGGTCATCAGGCTATCGGCGAGGTGTTTGGCGCGAAATTAGAGAATCTCTCAGACGTTTTTCATGGTGTCGCCACCCCATGTCATATCATTGCCGACGACCCAATCTTCAGCGGTATCCCTCGCGACATCACTATCGGACGCTATCACTCGTGGGTAGTATCTCGCGAGAGCTTGCCAGATTGCCTCGAGATTACTGCTGTCTCAGACGAAGCACAGATTATGGCTCTCCGCCATCGTGAACTCAACATCCGAGGCATCCAGTTCCATCCCGAGAGCGTGCTGACCCCCGATGGCAAGAAAATGCTCCAAAACTGGATGTTTCTTTAAAAGGTAAAAAAATAAAAAGATAAAAAGTAAAAGATATGGAACAGACAATGAAAGGCTACCTCTTCCGCCTGCTGAATCACGAAGAGCTCTCCCGCGAGGAGATGAAGACCATTCTGATTGGTATCACACAGAGTGAATATCCCAACGAACAGATTACAGCACTGCTTACATGTCTGCAGATGCGTGGTGTATCAGTCGACGAACTCCTTGGATTCCGCGATGGTATCCTCGAGACTGGTGTGCCAGCCATCCTCCAGGCCGACAGATATATTGATGTAGTCGGTACTGGTGGTGACCGCAAGAACACGTTTAATATCTCTACCACCGCTTGTTTCGTTATTGCCGGAGCTGGTTACAAGGTGGCAAAACATGGTAACTATGCTGCCACTTCAGTATCTGGAGCATCGAATGTTATACAGCATCACGGCATCAAGTTCACGGATGATATCGACAAGCTGAACCGCTCGCTCAACGAGGCCGGCATCGTCTATCTCCATGCCCAGCTCTTCGCCAAGGCTATGAAGTTCGTGGGACCTATCCGCAAGGCGCTGCAGTTCCCCACTATCTTCAATCTCTTAGGACCTATCGTAAATCCATCCCAGCCTAAATGCCAACTGCTGGGAGTGGCCAATCTCGACCAGATGCGCCTCTATAGTCAGGTGTATCAGAAACTTGGTATCGACTATGGTATCGTAAACAGTATCGACGGCTACGACGAGATTTCACTGACTGGCGACTTCAAGGTAAATACGAAGGACTATGAGCGCATCTTCTCACCAAAGGACTTAGGTTTCGATATTGCCAAACCCGAGGAACTCGTGGGTGGTGCTACTGAGGAAGAGGCTGCTCAGATCTTCGACTCTGTACTCGAGAATCGTGCCCTGCCCGCCCAGAAGAACATCGTTCTGGCAAATGCCGCCTTTGGTATACAAGTACTGGAGAAAGGCCAGAAGAGCATCGAGGAGTGCATCGAGATTGCCCGCGAGAGCATTGACAGCGGCGCGGCATTACGGACATTCAAGAAGTTCGTGGAACTGAACAGCTAATTTTTCGACCACGAATTTCAGGAATTAAACGAATTAAGCTATGGCAAAAGATATTTTGGAGCAAATCATCGCCCACAAGCGCGAGGAAGTGGCTGCTCTCTATGCAAAGAAGCCATCCCTCCGCGAGGCCCTGTTGGCATCCGATACCGGCATCATCGCCGAGTTCAAGCGCCGTTCGCCCTCGAAGGGATGGATCAAGGAAGACGGACATGCTGACATCATCCCGCTGTCCTACCAGCAGAATGGTGCCGCAGCCCTGAGCATCCTTACCGACGAGCACTTCTTTGGTGGACACGACGACTATATCCGTCAAGCGCGCCAAAGTGGTGTCACCCTCCCCATCCTCTACAAGAATTTCGTCATCGATGAGGCCCAGCTCTATGCTGCCGCCCTCTGTGGTGCCAGTGCTGTGCTGCTCATTGCCGCCTGCCTGTCGAAACAGGCGTGTGCTGCGCTGATGAATAAGGCGCATGCATTAGGCCTTGAAGTTCTTCTGGAAATGCACTCCGAAGCAGAACTTGAATACGCTGAACTCGGTCCCGACCTCTACGGCATCAACAACCGCAACCTCGGTTCGTTTGTAACAGATGTGGACAATTCGTTCCGTTTAGCAGAACTACTTCCAAACGATGCTGTTAAAGTAAGCGAGAGTGGCATCAGCAATCCGGAGACAGTCCGTCTTCTCCGTCAAGCCGGCTTCCGTGGCTTCCTCATTGGCGAGACCTTTATGAAAACTGCCGATCCTGGCCAGGCACTCGCGGAGTTCAAATTGAGAATTCTTTGACCTAAAGGTACAAAGTGTACTAAAGAAACGATTAGAGAATTGAAAATTGAGAATTATGATTACTCAAATGAAGGTCAAGGTTTGCGGAATGCGCGATGCAGAAAACATCCGCGAGGTCGAGGCATCAGGCATCGACATGATGGGATTTATCTTCTATCCCAAGTCCCCCCGCTACGTCAGCGAACGTCCTGCCTATCTGCCACAGAAGTGCAAGCGCGTTGGTGTCTTCGTCGATGCCACTGTCGATGCCATCCGTCAGCACATCGCCGACTACCGCCTCGACATCATCCAGCTTCACGGTCACGAGTCGCCCGACTTCATCCGCAGTCTTCGTTCGTTGTGTGGCGATTCCATCGCCATCATCAAAGCCTTCAACATTGCCACAAAGGAGGATTTAGACGCAACAGCACCCTACGCCGGCCTCGTCGATTATTTCCTCTTCGACACTAAAGGTCCATCCGTTGGTGGCAATGGCGAGAAGTTCGATTGGAGTGTCCTCGATGCCTACAATGGCGATACACCATTCCTATTAAGCGGCGGCATAGGCCCTGACGATGCAGAAACTCTCAACTCTCAACTCTCAACTCTCAACTCTCATTGCATCGGTATCGATCTCAATTCGCGTTTCGAGATTGAACCAGGAAATAAAGATATTGTAAAATTAAAAACGTTTTTGAATTATGGCAAATAAGATCAATAAGCTCTTTGCTGAGCAACCAAAAGACAAAAAATTCCTTTCGCTCTATTTCTGTGCCGGCTGTCCTACACTCGAAGGCACAGGCGACGTTATCCTGACCATGCAGCGTCGCGGCATCGACTTCATTGAGGTCGGCATTCCCTTCAGCGACCCGCTGGCCGACGGTCCAGTTATCCAGAGTGCTGCCACTCAGGCCCTGAAGAATGGTATGACTCTTTCCAAACTCTTCGCCCAGCTGAAGGCCATCAAGACGCAAGTGCAAATCCCCCTTATCCTCATGGGCTATCTCAATCCCATTCTCCACTACGGCATCGAGGCGTTTTGTAAGAGTTGCGTCGAAAGTGGTGTCAGCGGCATGATTATCCCCGACCTGCCTTTCGATGACTACCAAAATATAGTAAAGCCCATCGCAGACCGCTACGACTTGCGCGTTATCATGCTCATCACTCCCGAGACCAGCGAGGAGCGCATCCGCTTCATCGACCAAAATACCGATGGCTTCATCTATATGGTCAGCTCTGCCGCCATCACTGGTGCCCAACAGTCGTTCGATGATGCCAAGCAGGCCTACTTCCGTCGCATCGACCAGATGCACCTGCGCAATCCCCGTATGATTGGCTTCGGCATCAGCAATCGCCAGACCCTCCAATCCGCCCAAGACAACGCCGCTGGTGCCATCATCGGCTCTAAGTTCGTCACCCTCCTAAACGAGGCCGAGGGCAACGCTGACGCTGCCCTCACTCAACTGTTTGAAGCATTGGATTCTTAATTATAGACTTCGTCGGTCATAGGCTCCAGCCATTCATTTGACTCTTCGCCGCCCTCGGCCATCACCTGCCTGAAGGCATCTACGGCATGACCCGTGCCCACCATGTCGAGTGCGCCGATATGCTCTGGCGAAACCTGATTAGGCGATGCGCCCGCGATGTCGATGTACGTGGTAGTCGTTTGTAAACTCCGACAGCATCCGTCCAGATAGTCGCAATCCATATAGCGAGTCAAGCCATTCATCGTCTGATAGGCTTTGTTGTTAATCAGACGTTAGCGTCGTTCCAGTCTTTTTCTTCGTTCATTTCAGATGACTACGGCTGTTCCGCTGGTGGCCACCATAAGCATGGAACTGTTGGCTCCGATGGTCTCATAGTCGATGTCGATGCCAACGATAGCATTGGCACCAAGAGCTTGGGCACGTTGAATCATCTCCTGCATGGAAGAATCTTTGGCCTCGATGAGTACTTTCTCGTACGAACTGCTGCGTCCGCCGAAGAAGTCCGTTAGACCAGCCATGAAGTCTTTAAGCACATTGGCACCAATAATGATTTCACCTGTCACCACTCCTTTGTATTCACGGATGGGGCGACCTTCAATCTGTGGGGTTGTTGATAGTATCATAATTGTTCTCTTTAAAAGTATTTATTTGTTAGACGTATTATATGAGCGAAAAGTTGCAATATACTTTATAAAAGGTATAGGGCAATAGCTGCACAGGCTTCGGCATCGGCCAAAGCGTGATGATGGTTCTCGAGGTCGTAGCCGCAGGCAGCAGCTACAGTATGTAGTTGGTGATTTGGCAACGAATGACCAAATTGTCTGCGGGATGCTGTCAGGGTATCGTAGAAACGATAGTCGGGATAGTCCATCTGATAGACTCTGAACACGGCTTTCAGACAGCCTTCATCGAAACGGGCATTGTGAGCCACAAAGGGTAGGGTGGCTATCTGGTATCTTATGTCATCAAGCTCTTGGTTAGAGAAGTACAACTCGACAATTCGTTTCTCCAACTGCTGCCACACTTTAGAAAACACTGGTGCATCGTCTGTTTCGCTCTGCGAGATACCATGTACCCGCTGACACCAATAATTATAGTAGTTCGGCTCAGGCTGAATCAGGCTGTAGAACGAGTCCACTATCTGCCCGTCACGAACCATGACTACTCCAATAGAGCAGACACTCGACGGTTCCTGATTAGCTGTCTCAAAGTCGATGGCGATGAAATCTCTAAGCATAGATGAAATATACGAGGGCTATTTGAGCTAACTAATACTTACCAATCATAATCCTCCACATAGCCGTCAAAGTGGACCTCTTCGTTCCAGCCTGCCTCACGGAAAAGGCTGCGCACTTCTTCCTGAACAGTAGGAGGTATGAGGCGCGCACCTCTGCGATACTCAAAGTAGTAGGTGCGGCAATGCTTGCCGATGAGTCTTTGGCGCACGAATGGCTCTACCCTGCGAGGCATGTCGGCATTGAAGATGTTTTTCATACCCTTCGCAAACTTTACCTTCTCCGAATTGCGGAATAGCGTACAATGCTCCGTAGCCACATCCTGATAGTGTGGATTCACACAATGATAGGTACTCTTGGTGTCAGGTATATATTGCCCCACCAAAAAGCGCAGACACTGCTCTTTCATAGGGCATTGCTCTGCAAAGCAAACGGTATAGCCGTCCTTGGCTTTCGCTCTGAATATTTCTTGTTCTGTCATAACACAATCGTTTCTTGTAATCTGACTGCAAAATTACAAATAAACGAGCAAACCGCCAAAGGAATGCTGGGAAAGTTTTAGTACGTCGTGAGCGTACTCGTGGTACGTAAGGAGCGTACTGGCAGTACGTCCCGTGCGTACTATAACCGTCCTCGTAGGCAAAATTCCCCATATTCTCCTTATCGGTCAGATAGACACTTATGTCCAAAACTCCTTTTCTCCCGTTTCTTCCATTTCGCCTTGGCACTTGGGACAGGTCTTGCCATCCCAAATACGGATATTATCGCTGCCACACTGCAAGCACAAGCGTCCCACCTCGCTCCTGTAGGACGGAGCCACGTCGGCAATGATACCACCCACAACAATGTTCTGGATAGTCTTGCAGTCTGGGCAAGTCATAGGTGTAATCTGCTGGCGGAACAAGCCACGCCCCTCATACACCTCAGCTTCATAGCCGCAGGCCTTGCAGCGATATTTCAGTTTCCAGGCCATTCTCGTTATTTTATCTCGATTGGTGGCAGCCCAACCTCTTTTCGCCATTCATTGACACGCGAGGCATCGAGTAATGGACATAGTCCGTCAGGCCCCAACTGAGTACCGTATTTCTGCGGACGTCCCTCACGGACATCAATACGGTCTTTCAGCGCTGCAATCATTGCCGGAGGCAGATCGCCATTGCGTGCTGCTTTCTCCAATTGCGGCAAGTACTGCTTCTGTACCTCCAAGTCGCTATGCTGGATGACCAGCCAGACGGCTTGCGACGCGAAGTCACCGACCCGCGCTTTACTGGGATAGCCCGTTTCTGCCAGAATCCGTGTTACCATTTCCAAGTTAGTGCTGTCCGTGTCCATAGCCCGCTGTGCAAGCCTCTCAATGCGCTCCGACGATTCGTGGCGTCTGTTGGCTGCCTGGAACCAAAGCACACGGTCGTGATTGTCGCGCTCAAAAATCCACTCCAGCAAATGTTTTTGGGCGAGGTCGTAATTCCATTTGCGCTGCCGCACCTCGAACGTGTTTCTCAATGCAGGGAAAGGACATTCGGAAGATTCTTCGTAGAAGTCCGGTTCCATCTTGACGCGATGGTTGAGATAGGCTAGGGCAGCGTCGTCATTTCGTATGCCCATCATTTTCCTGGCCACCTCCGACAGATGGTAGGGCAGTATGTAGCGGTCTTCGGTGAAGGCAAGGTCATACGTCTGTTTCGCCTCTGCATATAGGCCACCCTCAAAGAGCGAATCGGCATGGAACATCAAAGTCCAATATTCATCTTGAGAAGCAGGAGCAGCATAATTGCCATTTCCCTTTATCCTTCTTAGTGTGAGATTCCTCAGATGACCAAGAGTCGTGCCCGCTAACTCGATGTTGTGGGAATCGCTGACGTCCCAATGGTATTTGCCCAAGGTAGGATATCTCTTGGATTCACTTTGAAGCACATAGACATACCCCTGTGTCCGTCCGTCTCGCAGATAGCGGTCTACGCAGATGATGCGCTGGTTCTTTTTCGATACAACAACATTGCGCCACACCTTATCTTCCGTCTGTCTAGATGCTTTCTGAAAGTCGAAAGTCCTGTAGACTGACAATTCACCGTTCATACTTATCTCTGCGTCAGGCAGTGTCGTAACGTAATTATGATGGGCAAACTTATACGTTGGCATATCTGTGCCGTCAAACCAACGCAGGGAATCAATGCGGAAAGGCAGCTCCTTCTTGATGCTCGTATCAAATCTTTGGGCTTCTGATATATTATTCGTCTGACAGGCCGTAAGAAAAACAAGAGCTAATGCTGTTGTTCCAAACAATATTTTTCCCTTTACTCTTCTATTCATACTGATTCTCTATTTTAGAATTTCTTTGCCAGTTTTGCTGTGTCTTTTAGTGTAAATCCTTAAACTATGTTGTAATTACTGGGCAAATATACGGAATTTGCGGCATATTTCGTAAATTTGCACCTGATATTTAGGATTGTTTATGATTGAGATTGGTTTGAAACATACAATCGAGTTGACGGTACTAAACGATTAGGAATATGAAAAAGAACATTATCAAGATGGCTGCCATTGGTATCATTACTTTGGCACAGACAGCTTGCGGAAACGCAGCAAGTAACCAACCAGAAGCAAAGGCAGAGAAAGCTGTTACGGAGATTCCTGCAGACAGCATCATCAAACTGTTGGAGCCTGATAAGACACTTGATGTCTCGCTGATGCAGGCACTCTCTGACCGTGCTTCCCAGCGCGAGTTTGCCGACAAGCAACTCTCACTCGAAGACCTGTCTTCGCTGCTTTGGGCTGCCAATGGTGTTAATCGAGAAGACGGCAAGCGCACAGCTCCTTCAGCCGTTAATGCGCAGGATATCGACATCTATGTCTGTATGGCCAGTGGAGCCTATCTCTATGATGCAAAGCAGAGTCAGCTCTCGCGTATAACCACAGAAGACCTTCGTCCTGCCGTTTGTGGCAAGCAGCCGATGGAGGCTCCTGTATTCCTTGTGATGATAGCCGATATCTCACGCTATCCAGAAGGCCTTGCCTCGCAGCGTCAGCTGGTAGAGTCATTTGCCGCAATGGATGCAGGATATGTGTCGGGTAACATCGGGCTTTATTGTGCAGCAGCCAAACTCGCTACCGTTCCCCGTGCTTCGATGGATAAAGAGGCACTAACAAAGGCCCTCAACTTGAAAGATACTCAGATTCTGATTCTCAACAACCCTGTAGGGTACATGAAATGAAACTGAAGAAACGAAAAATCAAGTATGCTGCATGATTCATGACTGAAAAAGAGAAGATGTTGGCAGGAATGGTTTATGATGCCACAACGCCAGAATTGATTGCAGAACTGCATAATACTAGAGAGATCTTGTATGAGTTCAATATGCTCCGTCCATCTGAGACTCAGCGGATGAAGGAGATTCTGAAAGGTCTGCTGGGGCATACTGACGACGATAATTTCCTCATCAATCAGCCGTTCCGCTGCGACTATGGCAAACAAATCAGCATTGGCAAGCGGTTCTTTGCCAACTTCAACTTCACCGTTCTTGATGAAGCACCTGTTACCATCGGCGATGACTGTTTTATCGGACCTAATGTAAGCATCTATACGGCCTGCCACAGTACAGACCCTGTAGAACGGAATACCCGTCAGGAATGGGCAAAGTCTGTAACCATCGGAAACAACGTTTGGATTGGAGGCAGTGCCACCATTCTGCCAGGTGTCACCATCGGCGACAATGTAACTATCGGAGCTGGATCAGTTGTCACTCGCGACATCCCATCCAATACGGTAGCAGTCGGTAATCCATGTAAAGTTGTAAAAAACATGAAAACTCAAAAACTATGATACGGAATATCTTATTGGTAGCACTAGACGTGCTTATCATCGTAAAAGTTGCGAAAGTTTCTTTTAATTTAAGTTATTGTATTATTAAAATCTCTTGAAGTACAATTCCTGGGTCGAGCAGATACACACGCAGGCGTTGCCGACCAGTCTGAGAGACGGGAATCTGCCGGGAGGCATAGCCTCGCAGGACGTTCAAGCGCCATTCAGCAGTAAAGTCGTTGGCATGAATGGAGAAAACTTGTGGCTCGGCATCTCCCAACTGCACAGCATAGCGGGCATCGCGCCCATCGTAAATATGCAAAGTGGGCAGCGTGCGAATCTCGATGATGCTGTCGCTTTCCTGTAGGTCAATGTTGTATTCTACGAAGGGGGCATCGTGAAGATTGTATGATGGCGTGTTGAATGGTTGCATTAGGATGCCGTCAGTATAACCTAATTGCGGGATCAGAGTGATGCTGCCCTCCTGACTATCGTGTTTCTGGCGATAGTCATAGGCTGGTATTCTCAGGCGGGGTTCTGAAACAAAAGGCGGATACAGACCGATGAAGATGCGGTCGATGCGTGCATCTGATTTGATTTCAGACAAATGGAGCACATTACGCCCCTGTTTCAAATGGATCGTACCCACGCGACTCCACATGGGACCAACGTAAGGAGCATGCCATACGTTATTGATAGGTGTAGCGGAGGCATCGAAACTATCGGCTTCTGTTGAAACGTGACAGAACACGTTATCCTCCAGAGCCTTTGAGAAGTTGCGGATAGGCGTGAGGGCTTCTATCCAAAGTGGGACATCTGCATCTACTTCGCTCTCAATAATTGCTCCTGCACAACTGGTGGCATCAGCGACAGATAGGAATCTCGATTTGGGCATCAACTTGGTAGCGTCCAGTATCTCCTTGGTGGCAAAGGGAGGATCTATCTTCTCAGAGCGGAACCAATGGTAAGGCTGCCAGTTGAAGAACTCGCGCCACTTGCCGTCTTGTATTTCATTATTATATTGATGTGTCCAGTCGTTCAATGCTTCGAACATCTGCCTGACTCTGTCGGCATCTGTCATGGCTCCAAGACTGTCTCCAGCAGTCGCGCGAACCATACTGCGACGCGCCAACAGCTGGTATTCATTGATCATGGCTGCACCACGGATAGGGTATTCCACCAGTTCGAAATAGGCGTCTCTCAAGGCTGATGGAATCCGCTTAGCCAATTCCTCTGCCTGTTCAGACAAATGGCGGAAGGTCTCGATACGTTGTGCTATCTGAGATTCTGTATAGTTGATAAACCATACATGGGCATCCTTGCCGCTAGCCTGTAGTCGATAATAGCCGGCCATCAAGTCGGCAATGTCCTGTGCCACAGTATTGCCGAATGTTTTGCTTGCCCAATGCTTGATATAGTAGTGGGCCTCTTCTGGTTTCCATCTGTTGATATCCCAAGCCAAGTCCATCACGAATGATATCTCCTTCTCGGCAGGCTTGATATCGCCCACATTAAACACCCAGATCTTCCTTGCTCCGTAGGTGTAGGCTTTTGTCAGTTCTGTGGAAAGGAAAGCAGGTGACAGCGGACTGAGCCAAATCCAACTGGCAGGGTCGCCGTGATACGACAGGTGGTAGTAGATACCTGCCCCTCCCTTACGTTTCATCTCTTCAGGATTGCAGAGGTTGCGGCAATAGCCGTGCTTGTCGTCGCTCCAGAGTAGTGTCACGTCATCTGACACTTGCAGACCGTTGTGATAGGCATCGAGCACCTCTTCGTAAGTACAGAGCACTTGTGGAATCTCCTCTATGGGTTTGTTGATGTTACGGCGCAGCATGTCGCGCTGGTCGTTGATGGCCTGTTGCATCAGGGCCACACGTTCCTGCGTGCTGTTGGCTCCCTCCATCGGATAGTCGTGGATGCCGCGAAGACCGAGGGTATAGGTATTCTCGTATTGGCCGTTGGTTTTTACGCGAGTCTCCCAATAGTCTTGCATCGTCTTCCGGTTGGTGATGTAGTTGAAATCGCCAAGGCCTTTTTCACCCTTAGCCTGCGCCTGAGCATTTACAGCTTTCCACTCTCCTTCATTGTTGCGCAACATTTGTTCACAATGCGACGAACCCATCACGATGGTATACTCATCTGCCAGACGGGCATTCTCTGGATTATCATTGAATGCCTGTGTGCCAGGATGCATGGCAGGCCAGAGGTAGTTGGCCTTAAGGCGGAGCAACAGTTCGAAAACCTTTTTGTAGGTCTTGGGGCCAACCTTTCCAGTTTCTTTATCGAAGGTATGCTCTGCCCATCGTGCCCAACCTCCGAAGCGCTCGTCGTTGATAAAAATGCCACGATACTGTACAGAAGGTTCTTTCTGCACGAATGTTGTAGGCTCTACGTATAGGGTCGGTTTATGAATAGGAGTAACGTCAGCCCACCAATACCAGGGTGACACACCGATGGCCTCGCAGAGAGAGGTAAGACCAAATGCGGTGCCTCGTCTGTCGCTACCTACTATTATTAATAAAGGTGTGTGATACTTGGGATGCTTGGACGTGGCGATAATAAACGACTCCCACTTGCCGCGGATGCCTCTGACATCGATTTTCAGACTGTTTACCAGCTGGTCTATCAACCTACTCTTACCCAATGTCCCCGCCACGACAGCAGTTCCTTTTAGCAGTTCATAATAGACCGTGGGCCGCTTTCCCGTCACCCGTTCCACATCGTCTGCCAACATCCCTGCTGTTATGTCCACAACAGGATAGTCGTCGGCATCCGTACAGATGGTTGCCACACCATTGGCAGTAACCAATGGGAAATAACCCGCCTCAGGTTTCTCCGTCACCAGTGGGAAACCCGAAGCGAATATTGATAAAGCTATCATCAGCCCACCAAGGAGCATTGCAATCCTATTCATATTGATGTCTTTTTACCCTAATACCACATCGAGCACCATCATGAGGACAAAGCCTATGGCAAAACCGATAGTGCTGAGGTTGGAGTGCTCGCCCTCGCTGGCTTCAGGAATGAGTTCCTCCACCACTACGTAGAACATGGCTCCGGCGGCGAAGGCCAGCAGATAGGGCAGGGCAGGAGTCATCAGCGAGGCCAGCAGAATGATGGCAAGACCGCCGATGGGTTCGACGGCTCCACTCAGGCTGCCGATAAAGAACGAGCGCCACTTACTATTGCCAGCCGCCCGCATAGGCATCGAAATGATAGCTCCTTCCGGCACGTTCTGGATGGCGATACCGATAGAAACAGCCAGCGCACTGGTAAGTGACAGGCCAGAGAGACCACTATCAGCTCCTGCAAACACCACACCTACAGCCATACCCTCAGGCAGGTTGTGGATGGTGACTGCCAAAGCCAGCATCGCCGTGCGAGAAAGGTGCGAACGGGGACCTTCTGGCTTGTCAGTGCCGATATGCAGGTGGGGAGTCAGTTCGTCCATCAGCAAAAGGAAGCATATACCTAACAGGAAACCGACGGCAGCAGGCAAAACCGACCACCGTCCGCTATCTGCAGCCATCTCCATGGATGGAATCAGCAGCGACCATACCGATGCAGCAACCATCACGCCCGAAGCGAAACCCAATAATGTTTTTTGCAAACGGGGCGACATTTCGTCCTTCATCAGAAAGACGAATGCCGCTCCAAGCATGGTACCCAGTAACGGGATGATCAATCCTATCAAAATCGTTTCCATTTGGGTGCAAAGTTACAAAAACAATCCCAACAATGCAATACCTAAAAATGAGGTTTGCACTGTTGGGATAAAACGCTACGCCTTGTTGAATTTCGACTTGGGCTGCTTGCAACGGGGACAGTGCCAGTCGTCGGGCAGGTCTTCGAAGGCCACACCGTCGTGCTCAGCGGGGTCATAGACATATCCGCAGACGGAGCAGACGTACTTACCGCTGGCCTCCTGCTGAGAGAAGTCTATCTCTGCGAGAACTGTCGGCACAGGATTGTCGAGGTCTATCACGCGCTTGGCCTCCAGATTCTCGTAGCCTTGCGGGGTGTGGGTGCCGCAATATACCGTGGGGTGGTTGCGCACGAACTCGCGGATGCGGTCCTGCGTCTCGCGGGTTGCTGCCAGGTCGTCGAAGACCACGGAGAGTTTGTCCTCATACAGTGCTTCGTCGACATAAGTGATGTCGCCGTGGAGCATGTAGAACAGCCCGTCCAACTCCACCACGATGATACTGTTGCCCTTGGTATGACCCTTGGCCTTGATCAGATAGATGCCGTCCTCAATTTTCTGACTCTCAGGGAAGTTGTAGTACGGCCCGTCGGTATAGGTCACCGGCACGAGGTTCGTCAGACCCTGCAACTCGGCAGCGTCCATCTCGTCCTTGTTCACATACACCTTCGCGTTGGGGAACGAACGTAGTTCGCCCGAGTGGTCCGCATGGCGGTGGGTCAGCAGAATCTTTGTCACCTGTTCGGGCTTGTAGCCGAGCGCTGCGAATGCCTCCATATAAGTGCAGATATCCTTGCCCGTATAGGCCATTGCCCGCTCGTCGGGCACCTCTTCAGGGGTACCGGCGGGGATGCCTGTGTCTACCAGAATCACCTCCTTACCTGTGTCAATCAGATAGTTCTGAAGACTGCCGCGATAGCGGATGTTCTTGTCGAACCTGTCGGGCCCTTTTTCGCCACCGAAGGCAAAGGGCTGGGTATAGAATCCGTCACGACGGAATTTTACTGCTTTGATTTCCATATTTCTTTCGTTTTATTTATTTCTAAATAATCTTTTCTGCCATCCTGCGTCCCGCATCGTATGCACGCTGTAAGTCCTGCTCCCAGTGCTGGTCGCGGTACTCGCGCTTCATCGGTTCTGGGAATGCCGCTATCTCGTAACGGTCGTAGTTCTTCACCTGATAGGTGTTGTATGCATCGACATGCTCGGGATTTCCGAGTGCTCCGGCGATTACATTCTCCATAACGCCCCAGCAATTAATGCCTTGATATTGAGCCGGTGTCGCATTCATGGTAAGGGTCAGAATTACAGGCATACGCTTCGGAGCAGTCAGTCTATAGTCGTTGTAGGACAGCCAGGGAAATACAAGTCGCTCCAAGAATGCACGCATCTGAGCCGTCACCTCGCTAAAGTAGTTGGGTGAGCCGAGCACAAGTCCGTCGGCATCGGCAATATCTTCCAATACTGGTGTCAGCGCGTCGTGGAACTTGCAAACGTGCGAGACCTTGCCTTTCACTTTGCAGGCCATGCATGACATGCAGCCCTTGTAATCGAGACCGTAGAGGCGCACGGTTTTTACTTCTATGCCCTCACCTGCCGATGCAATTCCCTCAGCAATTTTCTGTAGGACGGATGCCGTGTTCATGGTCTTGCGCGGCCCTCCGTCGATAATGATAACTTTCTTCATTCGTCGGTTTGATTATTGTTTCCTTCCTCTTCTATGATGTATGCAGCGACAATCTCTCCGTAGTAGCAGAAATGGTCGCCAGTCTCAATGGTGTAGAAACTGCGTGTAATCTCGTCGTTGAACTGGTCGGACTGCTGTTCCTGACTATAGACCACACGACATTCCAGCGTCAGAGGAAATTCCTTCAGGCCAGGAACACTGATCACTTCTGGCTCCACAGGGGTCAGTCCGGCCAGTGCAATCTTATCCATGTCGCGACCGCTCTTACTGCCGCAGATACCCAGTGCCTTTCGCGGGAAATCACCGACGGGGACATTGATGGTGAACTCACGGCACTGGTCGAGCATCTCACGCGAATAGCGTTGCTTTCGCACGTATGCCACGAAAAACGGTTTTTCCCATATCATGCCGAGTGTGCCCCAGCCGATGGTCATGGAGTTTATCTTGTCGCCGACCTTGGTAGTGATGAGAATACCCGGACGCATGGCACGGATAATGTCTCCCGCACAGTCGCGAATGTCGATTCTGCGTTTTCTCATATTCTATTCCTCAACGGGTACGAACTTCTCCTTCTTTTTCTTGCAGCGGGGACAGCGCCATGTGTCGGGCAGGTCTTCAAACTTAGTCCCGGGAGCGATTCCCTGCTTGGGGTCTCCCACTTCGGGGTCGTAGACGTATCTACAGGGGCATTTCATCTTTGCCATAATCGTAAATGTTTTAGGTGAATGATAAATCTAAAGGGGAGGCAGGCGTGGTGTCTTTCAGCGTGTCGCCAAGTCACTCCGGCCAGCTCCCCTCAAGAAGATTTGAGAAGCCCCCGCCAAACGGGGGCTTCGGCGTAAGCCAAGGGGGGCCGAATTACTTGGCGGGCTCCCACTTGCAGCGGACGGGCGACACGATGGCACCCTCCTTCTTCAACTCAGCGAAAGCCTTGTCCACTTCCTTGCGGTCGGCCCCAAGTGCCTTTGTCACGTCGCCTGCCGAGACGGGCTTGCCAGCCTCGCGCATGGCCTGTAATACTTGTTCTTTCATAATGTTCAATTGTCAATGTTCAATGGATTACATCATTGCTGCCAGGAAATTCTCATAGCCCAGTTTCTCGATGTAGTTGAGGTACTGGCACTCCCAGGCCATGTGGTCCTTCTCATCCTCAATCCACTTGTAGATGAGCTTCTGGGTGATGTAGTCGTCGCTGAAGGCAGCGGCCATTTCACACAAATCCTTGATGGCATCGGGAGCATAGTCGCTCTCAATCTGCTGCTTCGGATCATCGTAGAATGGGAACTCCATCGTTTTCATAGCCTCCTGCAGGTCTGCGGGCTTGCAACCGAGTTCCACAAGGCGGTTCAGTACTTCCTCGGCTTCTTCCCACTCTTCCTCAGCCTCTTCCTTCCACTTGTCGGCTAACTTACTCCAGCCCTGCAGACGGCAATAAGCCGAGAATGCGAAATGTTGCTTACTGTTTCCAAACCAAGCTGCACCATAAAAGGCGAACTTCTTCAATGCTTCTTCTTTAGTCATAATTCTTTCTTCTTTTAGTTATTAATAAATGAAATAATGTAATTTCGACCGCAAAGTTACGACTATTTTTTGATACTATTGCAATCTAAAACGACACAAAAGTTGTCTGGAACGATACAAATTCAAAATAATTGTGTACCTTTGCACCAAGTTTAATGTATCATTGCACCCATGTACACGCTAAAAGATGGCTGGATAGCCATGCAAGGTTCTATGCCGGTAGAAAATTGGGACGGTAAGATGTACTGCACCGAGACCGATGCAGAACTTACTTTCCGCACCAATATCATACAGGGATTTCTGGCGGCCTACACATTTACGCTGGTCATAGACGGCTGGCTCTCGATAGTCTATAACAACAGGGAACTGAAGCTCCGTCCCGGCGACCTCTACATTTATTCGCCCGGTATGCGCGTACTCATCGCTGCCGCTTCGAGCGATTATCGCGCCATCTGTCTGATGGCTGACGAGCATACCACCATCGAACTGCCCTCTGTCCACGACCTGGTGCACATTGCCTACGCTCCCATCGTACAGTTGCACGAGCCGAAACTGTCGCTACCCCCCGACGAGGTCCGCCACATGGAGCAGCGCATGCGCGAAATCATCGGTTACCTGCACTCCGACCATCTCTACAAGAAGGAAATTCTGCGTATGCTCTATGCCACCTTCCTGCTCGATATGCAGAATGCCCAGCAGCACAGCATTACCCAAGGCAAGATACCTCCGCGCGTTGAGGAGATTTTCATCGGCTTCATCCGTCTGTTACCGCATCATTTTGCCGAGCACCACGACATCGCTTTCTATGCCTCCGCGCTCCACATCACCCCCGTCTATCTCTCGCGTGTGGTGCGTCAGGTCACAGGTCGCACCGTCATCGACTACATTAACCAGATGATTGTGATGGAAGCCTCCTTCCTACTGCGCACCTCACCGATGAGCATCACTCAGATTGCCGAGCGGCTCCACTTTGCCGACACCCCCTCGTTCAGCAAGTTCTTCCTCCGCATGAAAGGTGTCAATCCGCGGCGGTATAGGATGGAGAAATGAAAAACATCTCCCAAATCGCAGAAACTTGGGAGACGTTTTTTGTGATTTATTACAATTTCCGAAGGATATTTATCCCTGCAGCTTGAACATTCCCGTGCGGATGCTGGGGATGACACCGCCATCGATGAGCAGGTCGGTGCCATTGATGAAGGTGGCGTGCTCGCCCAAGAGGAACGAGGCGGCATCGGCTATCTCGTCGCTGGTGGCGGAGCGGCGAGCGGCAGAGGCATCAATCATGGCCTGATAGCCGGCACCGTTGGCATTGAACTCATCGTAGGCCAAAGGCGTGACGATGATACCCGGCGAGATGGTGTTGATACGCGCTCTGCGCTCGCGCCACGTTGTGGCCGCTGCACGCTGGGCCTGCAGGTGGTTCACGCGCTTGGCAATCATGTAGGCGAACCCTGAGTTCTGCATGGCCACATTCTTGACGATGGACAACGCAGAAAGTTGCTCAGTGGTGGCGTTCACAATCTGCAGCTCGTCGTCGTTGGGGATGGGGTACATGTAGGCGGCCTGACTCGAGATGATGAGTCCTGCGCCACCCTCGGCCATCACCCGTCCGAAAGCATCGACGGCATAGCCCGTGCCCACCATGTCGAGCGCGACGATATGCTCGGGCGAAGCCTGGTTGGGCGATGCGCCGGCCGTGTCGATGAAGTACATCACGGGGCCGAGCTCAGCAGCGCGTTTGGCAAAGGCTTCTACGCTCTCTTTCTCCAATGCATTCACAACTTGTATATCCACGTCATAGCCGCTGCGGCGGAAATCGTCGCTGACTCGCTCCAGGGCCTTCTCGCTGATGTCGCCCAGCAGGATCTTCTTGCCTGCCGCAATGCGACGCACGATGGCTGTTCCCATACTACCGGCACCCAGCAGTGCCACTACCTGTTTCTTCTCGTTTCTGTCGAAAATCATAGTCTTGTCTCCTATACTTTTAAATTGTTTCTAACTGGGTGCAAAGGTACAAAGAAAAAGCGGAAGCACTGTTACCAATACTTCCGCTAATCTTTCACAAATGGAAGAAATCACACGATTCTATGACATAGGCCGAGCATAGGCGTAGCTATATCGTTCGGATATGGTAGGGATATGGTAGGAATAGCCCAAGGTTCGAAGATGGCTCGGAGATGGTTCGTTGTAGCAAGGGAGATGAGAGGGAGATGGAAGGGACAAAAGAGGGAGGGCGGTGCCGTCCGCCGTAGCGACGGGGCCGCCCTCCCGTTAGTCGTTTACCTCATAATGAATCAGGGAATGAAGTGAACCCAGAAAGTTGGACACAACTTAAAGGTTCAAATGAAACGTAGTTACAGTCTAGAAGAAAAGTTATGCGCAATTGGATTTGTATTCCAAGGAGAATCTGCTCGTTCTGTTTCTCGTAG
>JAEEGK010009704.1_pt1 | contig 22401 bp, 18 predicted proteins | sample 8958771 | NCBI WGS metagenome assembly JAEEGK01 (sample SAMN16246547, study PRJNA631951) | gut metagenome | biome: gut microbiome; feature: rumen; material: SC-attached | host: Bos | place: Iran: Karaj | collected 2018-10 | reverse complement strand
ATTGGAAATTAGTGTTTAATCTTCTGGTGTAAGTGTAAAGTTATAAGAACTATCGTCATTTGTTTCTACAAGGTAAACTATATCCTTTTTTTTGTTATTAATAACGAGTTTCGTTATATCCTTGTGGGTGTTGGAAAGTTTTTCAACACTAGGCATATTCATAATTAAAATATGTTCATTATCTGAATCTTCATCTGCATAAACAACTGCTTTTGTAATCTGTGGTGGTACTGAATTACAGATTAAGTGAAGTGCTTCATATTCATCAAATGCTTTTTTCGAGTAAGGATTTGTAAGATGAATTGTAGGAGTAATATTTTGTCCTTGATCTGCATTATCTTTTAAGAAAGTTCTAGGTAATGTAAGTATAATTTTATACTTGTCATTTGATTGCTCAATGTTAACATGATAATATTCCGTAAGAGATTTTTTTGTGGGAGTTGTCTCTTCTGGATCTGGATATAGAAACTGATCAAACAGTGCGTAAACGTAAATATTTTCGTCGTTTAGAGTTTCAGAGTTTAGAGTTTCAGATGCAGTATTGGATGCAAAAGTTTTTCCTTCGCCAAAATTGTATTGTTGTGGATTACGTATTGTAAAAGTTATTGTGAAATCGTTTGAGGATTTTGAAGGGTCAATATAATACTCCTTTTCTCCATCAGCAGTGTTTTTTATGGAATTAAGAGGCCAGTTTGTTGTATACCCGATAATCTCTGCTTTTTCCGTATAATCCTTAAGATATCCTTTCAAATCCGATTCAAACGAAATCTTACAGGTTAAAAAGAGGAGGGAAGAAAAGAACAGGGCAACGAGTTTTGAAAATGTTTTAAGAACACGCAAAGATTTTTTCATATTTTCTTTTCCTCCTTATTAGAACATCCAGCCAAAGGAAACTGACGGCCTTACAAATCTTATGGACATTGGGTCCAGCTTCCGCGTTTCTTTGTTGCGGGATGGGGTAATTGCCCAGACAAAATCTGCTCCGGTTGTAAAGAACATTTTCTTTGTCACGTAGAATTGTAAATCCGCTCCTGCATATAAGCAAGGGGCAAGTGTAAATGCTGGATCTGACTGGTGATTAGGTGTAATTACAGTTAATCCCATAAAGCCTAAAATACCAAGTCCTGCATGAATATCTGCCAGTATGCGGAAAGGAACTCGTTTTTTAAGTATGAATAGAACGTTTCCGTTTACTCCTGCTGTGTACAAAGGTGCCTTTATTGTGTAGGATTCGCTTCCATAATCATACGAAGTATATTTAAGGTAAGTCGCATTTAAGTTCAAGCCGGCTCCAAGATAGAAACGGGCTGTCTTATATGGAATTACCGTAACTTTTGCATTCAAGCCAAAAGGCCAGAACAAAACGTCATTGTCGCCATTTGTTGTATTTCTGTCATTAAAGAACTGGCGTAAAGTAGAAGCACCTTCTTCCGGGGTGTATTGTTTGTATTTATCTATCATGAACAAGCCAGTCCAGCCTGCTGCAACCGTAACGTCAAGCGGTTTTGCAAAGCCTACGCGGATTGTTCCCGATGTATCAAAGAGCCCGCCTTCATTGACAGCGCGAATATAATAAGTTCCCGTATCAAGCAGGTTAGGGTTGACTCTGATTTTTGCACGTTCGTGAAGATTATCGCGTTCAAGAACTTCTGTGGAAATTTCATACCAGTTGTTTTCAATGGTATAAACGGTATCGTCACGCAATTCAAGACCAGTTATTGAGAATATTCCGCTTGGACCTTCATCAAGGAAAATTGTAACCGGAGTAACCGAAGTAATTACCGGCTGATAGACTTTCTTGACTTCAAAATAAACCCATTTTGTCTGGAAATCCATCTGATTGAGATAGTTATAAACCTTAATCAGATAACGGTATTTGCCTGATCTGAGCGAAATCGAAACTTCTGTTTCTTTTGTTTCAATCAAATCAAGATATTCATATTCTTCATTATCGTTCAGTTTTTCCAGAAGGAATTCATAACGGAATACAGTATCGGCACCTTTCCAGGTAAAATGCTGCATAATCTCGTTATCTTCGGTCAGATAAGTTGCAGATTTCTTTCCTGAACTCTGAGCAAAAAGATTTGTCATGGACATTCCAAGAATAAGAGAGAAAATTATTAATGTTGCAAAAGATTTAATTCTTTTATGCATTAAGAATTTACCCCCATTTTCTTAGATTTTTTTGATTTTACAGAAGTCTTCTTTTTCTTTGGTGTCTTCTTCTTTGCGTTCTTTATCTTCTGTTCAATATTTGCATCCGGTTCAAAGTCTTCATCAAGACCATAGCGGATTTCTTTTTCTTCGCTTGTGACAACATCTTCCGGTTTTGTTTTTGGAATATTTACGGTAAATGGAATCTTCTTTGTTGCACCTTTTTGCAGGAGTTCACCTTCATAATCTGTCTGAGCTTCTACAGACCACTGCCAGCCACCATTGTATTTTCCCAAAGTATTTGCAAAATCGTCACCTTCAAAGTGGAATTCTGTCTGATCTGGAGGCAGAGTAACTTCAAAGAGTGGAGAAGGGTCTTCTTTTTTGAAGATTCTGAAAATGTAGCGGGCAATTCCGTTCATTTTTCCCCACTTAAAGTCAACCTGAATACCATTATTTATGATATAGTCTATATTTATTAACAAATCATCTTTTGGAGAAATCATTTCTGGTACAGGGAGTTTTGGCATTTCTCGTACAGAGAAATTATTGATTACGGTTGCAGAAATGTCTATATCATCAGCTGTGTAGGCAACAACTGTCCAATAATACTGTCCTTCATACAATTTTGGCATTCTTTGCTTGTATTTTGGTCTGTTTATAGTAGAGAAAGCATTTTCTTCTTCTGGAAGCTGTTCTTCCGGTAAATCCTTGTAAATGACGATTTTTGATTTTACAGGTGCTTCGATTGAACTCCAAACAAAACTTGCAGGATCGGTGATTGCAAAAATACCATCAAAAGAAGTTCCGTTCAAAGGCAAGAGAAGCTTTACAGGCTTTAAAATCCTCATTTTGAAAGTAGAAATATGAGTCTTGCCCGAGAATCTTGATGAAAGAGGACTTTCTTCTGAAAATGCCTGAACTGTCCAGTTATATATAGTTTCCGGCATGTAATCCATAATCAAGAGGTCACTTGCATATTTTCCATCTTCCGATTTGATGTAATTCTTTTCATAAATTGGTTCAAGTGGATTATCCTGGGTGTAAAGCTTGAGCTGATAATAATCTGCATCTGGAACTGTTTTCCACTGGAACTTAACAGGAATTGTTGTGCGGACAATTTCTCGGCTTCCTTCTTTTGGTGTAGTAATTTCTGGTGCTTCCAAAAAGTCCTTTACAATAAGAGTTTTAGCCGGAGTAGTGTAGATTATTGGAGCCGCATCTTTATCTGTCTTGGTTTCGCAGCTAGTCGTAATTCTCCAGTAATAAGTTCCCACTTCAAGAGCTTTTCCATAAGCACTGTTACCTGAAGTTTGCAGAGAGTAAATTATATCTTTAAATGCAGCATCTCTTGCTATCTGCACTGTGGTTTTTCCGATTATATTTGTCTTCCATCTGAATGTTATATCCTGTGTATGTGTCTGCAAAAGTTTATAACCTTCAGGAGGGAAGGTGGTTTTATGTTCAACTTCTGATTCAACAGCAAAGAACTGGCGGACTTCAGATTTATCTTTTCTTCCTTCCGAATCTGTTCTTGTTACCTGCCAGAGCCAGGTTCCGCTATTAATCTCTTCTTTAGAAGTGTCAATTGCAACATAACTCTGAGTTACTGTCTTTGTAATTTCACCAGGAGTTCCGTTTCGGGCTTTTTCCGGCCATAATCTGAACTCGTAGGAAAGAGCTTCCGGATTATCCTTCCAGGTAAAGATAATAGAATTATATACAGGCTCCTGATTTTTGATTTTTATCTTTGTACTTACAATTTCATCCTGGGCTGGTTTTTGAAGCTGGATTTTTTCAAGTTTATCACTTCGTAAAATTACAAAAGAAGAGCTTTCTGAGGCATTTGAAAGTCCAATATTGTTAAATGCATAATAAGGGGTGACTTTCCAGTACCAGGTTCCCTTTCCAAGTGAAGAAATAATGCATGAAGTCTGCTCTGTGCGCTGAGATACAAGCGGATTTTTAAAGTTTGGATTATCAGCTATTGTAAGTTCGTATTGGCTTGCATTTTCGCTGCCTGTCCATGCAAAACGGATCTCAGGTGTCTTGCTTCTGTAAGATGTTGTAAAATCAGCAGCAGGGGCAATCAATTCCGGTTTTTTAGAGCTGACTGCTGAAATCTTTCCTGTGCAGATATCCTGACCAATGCTTAATTTCCACCAGTAGTTTCCGGCAGGAACTTCCACATTGGCAGAATTAACGTTATTGAAGGAATATGATTGAACCGGCTCTGTCATTGACTTGGAATTAAAGAGTTCCAGAATGATTTCGTTTTCATTTTCATTATTTTCGGATTCGGAAGCAGTTGCGTCGGAAGTTTTTGTAAAATCATATTTCCATTCAAAAGGAATGGTCACTGTAGGACTTGAGAAACTAAGGTATTTACTTTCCTGAACTGGCTGAGTAATTGTGAGTGCTGATTTTTCAACAGTGCCATCTTTTTTGATTTTAGCAGTTTCACCAGATTGCAGGCGCATTATTGTGTGTCCAGTCTGGGTGTTTACAATTGAAGCATTTCCTTTTTGAACCTGAAGTGTTACATCAGATGGATTGGTATCAGCAGAAATAGAAGTCTGCTTATCCATGTTAACGGACATTATTCCGGAAGTAATATTCATTCCGGAAGTATTTGCAGAATCAGCATTCAATTTGCCGTATTCAATTTCTATTTCTGGCTTGTTGTCCCTAAGCAGTATTTTGGCCTGTGAATCTTCGTGCAACTCCAGAATATTTCCGTCGCTGAAATCCACCCATGCTTCAGAAAGTGGGGCAGTGCGCACAGTATCTTCGTTATAGACGGAAGAACCTGTTTGCAGTCTATCCCACAAATTCCCGTCTTTTAACTTACGCTGAGAATTATTTTTTTTGTATGCAATTACAGCAATTGCTTCTTTTTTTGTCAGTGATTCATTCAGAACTAACAGATAGCGGTAAACACTATATCCCAAGCCAAACAAACAGAGACAAATAAAGAAGATTTCAGCTATTATTGCGGCTACTTTCTTCTTCGCCAAGTTTTGCGCCTCCAGTTTTCTGTTCTGCTTCCCAAGCTTTTCTGTAAGCTCTCTTTATTGCTTTTGATACAAGCCACATTATTATAATCGATGCAAAAAGAATTATCAGTGAAAGCCAGATATTCTTTTTTGTCTGGAATGTTATTGGTTCTAAGGCGGTTTCTTTACTTAAAAGGGTGATTACGCTTATGTCACCTGTTGATATTTTGCAGAATGAAGCAAAATATTCTTTTCCATCAGTGTCAGCGAATAAAAGCTGCTTATTTATTTCTGATGAAGTATTCATCTGCTTGATGAGAGGAAGTTTAGACATGTTTACGCCAGATTTTACAAGTTCAAAGTCCGGATGAATCAATAAATCTGCTCTTTCGTTTACAAGGAAGGTTAAATTTGTTCTGCCAGCAGCAAAAGATTGTGTGATTGAAGTTGAATCAAAGAATACTGTTACAGTCTGATCTATTCCGCCTTCTTTCCAAGGCATCATAAGTGCTAAAACAGGGATATTAAAAATCGTAGCGGCATTTAAAACAAAAGTTTCGCCATTTTCTGTGCGTTTTACTTCTTCTGCGTATTTTTCAAGGAAAAGCTGCACAAGCTGGCTTTCAATTTCATTTGAATTAAAGAAAGTATCATTATAAAACTCTTTATCGCCAGAAATTATAACAGCTGCAACATCAGGATTACGTTCAAAGAAAAAGGAAGTTGTCTGTCTTAGAAGCATGCCCGAAGTGTTTGTAGAGTTTATCAGGTCAAGCATAAGGAAAGTATTTGCACGGATGGAAGATAATTTATTTTCTACAGTTTCAGCAGTTTGCATGGTGATAGAATAATTGTTTTCTTCTGCTGTTTTTTGGATATCTGCAGTGATAAAATAGTTAGCAAGATAAACCATTGCTCCCAGAGAGATAATCATAATTAAACTCGTGACAAGAACTAATATAATTCCGACACGAGGGCTTTTGCGTTTCTTATCTTTCGTGCTCATATCAAAAATTCTTCCTTTTCTTATTATACACTTATCTTATCGGCAAAAAAAGTGAAATTCTTTAGTTTTTAATTCTTGCAGATTTAAATAGGTGTGTTAGAATTATGATATATCTAATTTCATTTATGCGAGGTGTAACATGAAAAAATTATTAGCTGTACTTTTTGTTGCTGCTTTAATGTCAGTGGGTCTTTTTGCACAGGAAAGAAAAGACGTTGAAATTCCTACAGGTTCATTTATTGATTCTCAATACAATGGCGAATGGGTTCTTGGTGTTGATCTTATTGAATTAAAAGATGCAGCAACAGGTGAATTGATTTATTCTTTCCCTAAAGAAAAAAGACAGGATGACAAGGTAGAAATAACAGGCGAAGGCGCAGTATGGTCTTTCTATTGCAAAGATACATATCGAAAATATTATTTTATTAAACCTTTCTCTCTGGCACTTCAGAAGAACATTATGCTGGAAATAGACCCTGACTGGACAACAGTAAATTACAAGGTTCAGCTGGAATTTAAGGAATAGTTCTTTAGTATAATTCCGATTATTTGTTCAGTTTTACAACTGAATCTCTTTTACACAATAAGCTCGAGATTTGAATGTCGTTTTGTTCAGGTCTCGAGTTTTTTATTAAGTTAATGAGCATTTCGGCAGATTTTTGACCAATGTCATATATCCTGATTTCCATTGTTGTAAGAAGTGGATGCAGACATTCTGCAATATCACGGTTATCAAAGCCGGCAATGGAAATATCTTTTCCCGGAATAAGATTGTTTTCTTCAAAATAGGTGTAGGCGCCTGCTGCAATTAAATCGTTAAAGCAGAAAAGGGCTGTTATTTTTTTATCCCGGACTTTTTGTGCAAGGTTCAGCTGTGTACAGGCATTGTAGCCCCCCGAAAACTCCCAGGAAGAGGAAATAATATTTTCTTCATTGTATTCTATTGAATTGTCTATAAAAGCCTGTTTGCAGCCTTGTATTCGCAGTTCTGTATGAATACCCTTCTGTCCTGTGATGATTGCAATATTTTTGTGGCCCATTGTTATCAGATATTCAGTCATATCGTAAGCAGATTTTACATCATCAATAAAAACGGCAGGAACAGATTTATCTTTACTGAAGGAGTAGGCAATTACAATTGGAATAGGTAAATCAAGTGGCAGATAATCAACCTCGCGTGAATAGGCCCCAACATAGATGATTCCGTCAACTTTAAGGGCCAGCATTTCATCTATGGCAGCGTGTACCAAATCAACAAAATCCTGATGGGTATGTTCCTTGTTCAGCCATTTTGAATAGATGCGCAGGTTTGACATTATGGAACGGTAGTTAAATTCTTCGCAGATTTCCATTATACCTTCGATAATTTTAGAAGTGCCAAAAGCGGTAATGTCATCAACAATCATCCCTATTGTACGGGAATTTGTAGCTCTTAAGCTGCGGGCCATAAAATTAGGTTTATATCCAGTTTCTTCTATTATTTTTAATACTCTTTCTTTTGTTCTTTTAGAAACATTGGATTTTCCATTCAGAATGTTTGAAACAGTTGCAATTGATACATTACACTTTTGGGCGATTTCTTTTAACGTTACCATAATAATACTATGGTAAATTGTTTAATAAAAAAAATCAACGTTTAATTCTTCTGCAGGTGATTTATTCGTTCTACAAGTGTTGGGTGCGAATAGTTCCAGAAAACATAGATTTTTGGAGGATACAATTCATGCAGATTTTCGCTGTTTAGTTTGATTAAGCCTGTAATAAGGTTTTCGCCACTTCCACAGATTTTTGCAGCATAGGCGTCGGCCTGATATTCATTTTTTCTTGAGAAATAACTCATCAGAGGGGAAATGATTTCGCTTATACTTCCATAAATTGTAGTTGCCAGAAACAAGCCGATAAACTGTACTGCCGCAACATTTTCTGCTGTTATTTGACTAAAGCCAAAGCCTGTATAAAGCGAAGGGAATTGTGCTAACTTATATAGAAGGAAAATCAAAATAAATTCCATTGGAATCAAAAATACAAGCCGCTTAGTAATGTGATGGAGTTTAAAATGTCCAAGCTCGTGACCTAAAACCGCAGCAAGTTCATCAGCAGTAAGGGATTTGATAAGCGTATCATAAAGGACAATTCTTTTTGATTTGCCAAAGCCACTGAAATATGCATTGCTGTGACCGCTGCGTTTTGATTCGTCCATTACAAAAAGTCCGCCGTTTTTAAAACCGCTTTTATCAAGAATCTGAGTGATTTTATCCTTAACTTCACCGTCTGGCAGAGGTTCAAACTTATTAAAAAGAGGTGCAATAAATTTCGGGTAAATAATCTGCATTATAAAAGTAAAGGCAATCAAAATTGAAGCCAGAATCCACCACCAGTTTTGTGGAGTTTTTACAAAAAAGACTGAGGCCGTGAGTGTGAGTAATACAAGAAGAATTCCTGATAAAAGAAGGGACTTGAGCTGGTCTGAAATCCAGAGTTTTAATGTCATATTTGAGAAGCCGAACTTTTTTTCAAGTTTGAATTCATTGTAAAGACTGAAGGGGAGGGAAATAAGGGCGGACGGTATGGAAGCGATTACTGTAAAAAGAAGGAAGCAGGTAAAACTATTCCCAATTGTTGAAGGAAAGCCTACCCAGGAGTTAATCAGATTAAAACACCAGGGATAAAAGCCAAAGAGAACCAGCAAGACTTCCACTACAAGACTACATACAGAGGAAGGAATCCAGGAAAAATACTTTGCGTTTTCATAATCACAGATTTTTTTTAATTTTTTTGTATCAAAGGTTTGTGCAGCTAGTTCTATTTTTTGCAATTCTTCTGGAAGTTTTCCTGCATTTTTACAGCGGGCACGGTAATCAATAAACTCTAAAAAATGATTGATAAGAAAACTAAGGAGAGTTCCGATAAGAAAAATTAAAACAAATGGATTAGAAAAATTAACGGCAAAGTTCATGGTATTCAATTCCTTTTTATATAAAAAACGGGTAGCAGCCACATTTGTGTCTGCTACCCGCTATCAAGTATGCTTCAAATTATTAGTACATTCCGCCCATATCTACTGCGAGCTGGCAGTTGCAACTTATGGTGTCAATTTTTTTTGCTCGCAGTAGAAGTTTGCACAGCAAACTTCTAATACATCATACTAGGGTCGGCAGCAGGAGCAGCTGGAGCTTTTGGCTCTGGAATGTCTGTAATTGCACATTCAGTTGTAAGAACTGTTCCTGCAATAGAAGCAGCATTCTTCAAAGCTGAACAGGTTACCTTTGCAGGGTCAATAATTCCAGCTTCGAGCATGTTTGTCCATACACCCTTGCGTGCATCAAAACCAATGCCCTTCTTTTCTGTCTTAGCGCGTTCTGCAACAACTGCACCATCAACACCGGCATTTTCTGCAATCTGTCGGATTGGTTCTTCCAAAGCGCGGCGAACAATCTTAAATCCAACCTTTTCATCTTCTGTAAGGTCAGCAGGAATATCTTCAAGGGCTTTAGAAGCTTCAATAAGAGCCATTCCACCACCAGAAACAATTCCTTCTTCCAAAGCAGCGCGGGTAGCAGCAATTGTATCTTCTACGCGGAACTTCATTTCTTTCATTTCTGTTTCTGTATTAGCACCAACGTTGATTACAGCAACTCCGCCTGCAAGTTTAGCAAGACGTTTCTGCAGCTGTTCTTTATCGTAGCTTGAAGAAGATTTAGCAATTGCATTTTTAATCTCTTCAACACGTTCTTTGATTGCTTTCTGAGTTCCAGCGCCACCAACGATTGTAGTATTGTCTTTGTCAATCTTGATAGATTTTGCTTTACCAAGAACATCAATATCACAAGATTCAAGTTTGAGACCGATTTCTTCACTTACAACAGTACCGCCAGTCAAAATTGCGATATCCTGGAGCATATCCTTACGTCTGTCACCAAAACCAGGGGCCTTAACTGCACAAACTTTGATTGTTCCACGGATTGTGTTCAAAACCAAAGTTGTAAGAGCTTCACCATCAACATCTTCACAGATAATTACAAGTGCGCGTCCTTCGTTTGCAACTTTTTCAAGAATAGGAAGAAGGTCTTTCATTGCAGAAATCTTCTTGTCATAAATAAGAACGTAAGCATCGGTGAAGTCAGCTTCCATTCTTTCACGGTCTGTTACAAAGTAAGAAGAAATGTAACCACGGTCAAACTGCATACCTTCTACAGTATCAACAGTCATTTCCATGTTCTTTGATTCTTCTACAGTGATAACACCGTCTTTTCCAACCTTTTCAATTGCGTCTGCAAGCATTTTACCGATTTCCTGGTCGTTGTTTGCAGAAATTGTTGCAATGTTGGTAATATCGTCAGCACCCTTTACAGGTTTTGCATTCTTTTTAATTTCATCAACGGCAATTTTAACAGCCTTATCCATACCGCGTTTGAGTTCAATTGGAGTCATACCTGCAGCAACAGATTTTACACCTTCACGAACCAAAGCGTAAGCAAGAACTGTAGCAGTTGTAGTTCCATCACCGGCATCATCATTTGTTTTTGAAGCTACTTCGCGAACAAACTGAGCACCCATGTTTTCAAAAGGATCTGCAAGCTCAATGTCCTTTGCAACAGAAACACCGTCTTTTGTGATTGTTGGAGCACCGTATTTTTTGTCCAGCATAACCATTCGTCCGCAAGGACCAAGTGTTACTTTTACTGCTTTAGAAATCTGCTCTACACCAGAAAGCAGCTTTTTTCTTGCATCTTCACTAAAAATCAATTGTTTAGCCATTGTTATTACCTCTTTTGTATGTCATTCTCGGGCTTGACCCAGGAATCTTTTGTTAATTAATTTTCACTATATAAAGATATAAAAAATTATCTTCATCGACAACAAAAAAAGAAAAAATAATTTTATGTTATGTTATTTATATTGAAAATTCTGCTTTATTTTTATTGTAGACATAGTTATTTTTGTATTGTAAAATATTTAATATGAAAAAAATAATATCTATTTTATTTACAATGTTTATTTTCTCTGGGGTGTTTGCTCAGTCAGCAGATGTTATTACTTCAATTCTTGATACTGACAAAGTAACTTACGGGCAGGTTTGTTATCTTTCCGCTGTCAGGCAGCAGATTATTGACGAATCTGATTCTTACGACGATGCAATGAAGGCACTTATGGAGCAGGGAATTGTTTCGGAGAAGGTTAGAAGTAGTGATGTTATTAGTCTTCAGGAAGTATCCCATATTTTTACAAAAATATGGCCGGATTTTAAAGGTGGATTTATGTACCGCATTACTGGTGGTGCAGCCCGTTATGCCTTTAAGAGTCTGAAAGATGTCGGTATTCTGACTACACGTGATGATCCTTTCAATACTGTTTCCGGATTTGATGTTCTTAATATTTTAAGTTCATGCATGATGGAATTTGGTTCAGAAGAAGAATGTATGACAATGAGTATTGACTAGAGAGGTATATTTAAATGAAAGCAGGTAAGAAAAGATTTTATAGTATAGCGGCAGCTTTTATATTCAGTATATGTTCTCTCTCAGCACTCGATTGGGGTGGAATTTTAAAGAATACTTCAAAAGTAATGCTTCCAAACTTTTTGGATTTTGGATTGAATCAAAAAGATGATTTATATTTTTGGCTGAATACTCCTCTTGGTAATTCAAATATGTTCTTCTCAGCTGAAGGACTTTATGAATTCGGTTATTATATGGACAGCAGTTCGAATATTCTTTCCCATGCTCTTGATATTGACCTTTTTAAGCTGTACGGTGATTTTGAGTTTGAAAATTCGAATACATTTTCTATTTCTTTGGGACGCTTTTTAGTAAGTGATGCAAGTTCTGTAATTCTTGCGCAGAATATAGATGGTCTCTTCTTAAAGTATCATACCGGATTTATTACTGCCAGTGCATTTGCAGGTTATACAGGCTTACTTAATTCTCAGCTGATAACAATGCTTGACGGGGAAGCCTATGCATATAGTTATGATAGTGCTCTTTATACACTGTCAAATCCATATCTGCCTTTCAATGCATCGCTTGAATTCCCGGCATTATTTGGAAATCAGTCACTTGTTTTCCAGTTGAATGGTTGTCTTGATTTTGGTGAGCAAAAAGCAAACCGATATTATGCTACCTTGTGGCTTACTGGTCCAATCACAAATATGTCCTTCTACAATGTTTCAACAATATTTGGAACAAAAGATTTTAAAAATCTGATGAATTATTCTTCTTTGGATTTGTATTTTTATCTTTCAGACATTTTCTTCTTCTCTGCTGGTGCTGAATATGCGTCTGGAAAGCATGGACCTTTTAGTCCTTTCGTAGGAATTACTTCAAGAGCTATTGTTGCTTCTATTACTGCTCCTGAAACTTCTGCTTCATTACTTCCAAAGGTTTCAGCTACAGTTATATTGAACAACATGAGTCTTGCTGTGATAGGAAAATACTATATCGCTTGTCCTGAAACATCATTTGATTCTCAGGGTGTAGAGATGGATTTCTTCCTTACCTATAGTATTTTCTCAGATTTTCAAATTGGTTTAGACGTTACAAGTTATTTTGATGTTACATCTCAAAAAGATAATAATAATTTGACAGCAACTTTGAAATTTGCTGTATCATTCTAATTTTTTTTAAGCGAGGGGCTTTATGAAAAAATTAAACATTAAACTTTTGATAGCCGCTTTTGTTGCTTTTTTAGTTTGTTATCCTTTTTTTGGTGCTGATGCTAAAGTTACGTACATCAAAGGAAAGGTAGAAGTAAGTCGTAACGGCCAGTGGGTTGCCTTATCTGTTGGTGATACAATCTCTCAATCAGAAACAATTAACACTGGTTTCCAATCAGAAGCAAGATTGAACATTAATGGTTCTGTGCTTGCTGTTCCGGCATTAACCCGAGTTACTCTTGAAACTCTTTCTACATCTGAATCAAAAGATAAGGTAAGTCTTTATGTAAACACTGGTTCAGTACGATCAAAAGTAACTCACACAGAAAATAAAAAAATTGATTACACTGCAAGAACAGCCGTAGCTGTAGCTTCTGTACGTGGTACAGACTTTACAATTTCGGCAAAGGGTGCAGTATCCTGTCGAGAAGGAGCAGTTGCTGTTTATTCTGCAAAACGCTTTAACAAAATGATGCAGGAACTTGCAAAACAGGAAGAAGAAGCGGAAGAAGAGTCTGAAGAAAGTGTTGCTGAAGAAAGTTCTGACTCTTCAACAGCTGAAGGTACAACAGAAGAAACTGCTGCAAGTACAGAAGTAGCAGATGCAGGCACAGATACAACAGAAGCAAGTGCAAATCAGGACGCAGGTACAGAAGTTGCTGTTGCACCTGCAACAACAACAACTACTACTGAAACTCAACCAGAAGCAGCTCAGCCACCTGCAACTTCTACAACACCTGCAAGGGATATTACTCCTACTGCTCCAACTGGAACTGTTGTTGTCGGTGCAGGACAGTCTACAACCTTTACACCTGCAGGAAATCCTGAAAAACCTCAGACAGATGCTTCTCAAAAATCAACAAAGATTAAGACTCAGGTTACAACAATGGGTGAAAAATCTACAGAAACTCCAGATACTGGTTCTACACCTCCTGTTGTAGTTACTAATGAGCCAAAGAAAGGAACTTTGATTGTTACAGTTACTCTCGAGAACTAATTTTTTCTGATTAAATGAAACTTAAAAAAGGCTGAAAGTTTTGCTTTCAGTCTTTTTTTATGCTATAGTGTGAGCATGAGTGTAATTTCTGCTAAAAACTTAAACTTTTCTTATTCTGCTCAAAAAAAAGTAATTGATGATATCTCTTTTGAAATTGACCGCGGAAGTTATACTGCAATAATCGGTTCAAACGGCAGCGGAAAAAGTACGCTTGCAAGAATTATCTGCGGATTATTGAATCAGGATTCCGGACAGCTGGAAATTGATAAGGATGCAAGAATCGGGCTTGTTTTTCAGTCTCCCAAAGACCAGGTTGTTAGTGGAATTGTATCAAGAGATACCGCTTTTGGGCCACAAAATCTCGGACTCAGTCAGGCAGAAGTTGAATTACGTACAATTGAATGTCTTAATATAGTTGATTTACTGGAAAAAGCTGAAGCTTCGACCTCTGCGCTTTCCCTGGGGCAGACTCAAAAAACTGCTTTAAGTGGAATGATTGCAATCTGGCCGGAGATTTTAATTCTTGACGAAGCAGTTGCAATGATTGACCCGGACACACGCTCGAATATTTTTGATTTTTTACGCTACTGGCATAAAGAAGGAAATACAATTATTCACATCACTCATGATATGGAAGCAATTCGTGAAGCAGAATCGGTTATTATGCTGGAAAAAGGTAAAATCCTTTACACGGGTTCCTGTTTTGATTTTTTTAATAATGATGAACTTGTGGAAAAAATCCAGGGGCCAAGGCTAAAAAAAATACAGACAAGTACAGCGGATGAAGCGTTGGATTCTGAACAAAATACTGCTGTTAAAACAAAAAAAACGGAAACTACACTGACTTTTTCTCATGTTTCTTTTAAATATTCAAAGGATGATGGAGAAAGAACCTTAAAAGATATAAGTTTTGCCCTTCATCGAGGGGAACTTGTTGCTTTGACTGGAGCCTCTGGAGCTGGAAAATCTACATTAATGGAACTGGCATGCGGGCTTTTGACACAAAGCGAAGGAGAGATTCGCTCTATAAGTAAACCTCTTATTGCGCAGCAAAATTGCTCTGCAGCCTTGTTTGAAAGTTTTGCTGCTGATGATGTAGCTTTTGGTCCACGAAATCAGGGGTATAAAGGGAAAGATTTAAAAGAAAAAGTCATAAATGCAATGAATAAGGTAAATCTGCCTTATGATGAGTTTGGAGAAAGACAAACTTTTTATTTAAGTGGTGGTGAACAAAGGCGGCTTGCAATTGCGGGTATTATTGCAATGGATGGCGATATTCTGTTTTTTGATGAGCCGTCTGCCGGTCTGGATGGTATTTCACGGTTTGAAGTAATTTCAATGCTCAAATCGCTGGCTATGGAAGGAAAAACTGTTGTTTTTAGTACGCATAAAAAAGATGAAGCTTATTATGCAGACAGGGAAATCAATATAGAAAAGGGAAGTCTTAGAATGGATTCTGCTGCATTTGAGACTTCTTTTGATGGAACTGATGCTTCTGGGGCTTCTGTTTCCGTGGATTCTTCTGTTTCTTCTGATTCGTCTGAAAATCAAAAACTTATAATTCAACCCCGCTATGATTTTGAAGCTACTTTGAACAATCTCAGAAATGTGAGTCTATCTCTTTCGGGAGCAAAGAATCGGAATAAATCTCTTTTGGAAAAACTTCCGCCTTTTTTACGAATAATCATTTTTCTTCTTTTTTTTGTTTTTTCATTATTAGCAAGAAATATATATTTGAGCACTTCTGCACTTATTCTTGCAATTTTTTATTGTGTAATAACAGGATTTAAATTAAAACGGCTTGCTCTTGCCGCTTTAAAGATACTTCCATTTCTTTTGATTTTTTCGCTTTTTCAACTTATATTCAGACCACCGCTTGCAGACGAAATCCAATTTACAAGCTGGAAATGGTTTTGTATAACTCCCTCAAAATTATTATTCTGCCTGAGTTCAATCTTAAAAACAGATGCTTCACTTGCCTGTATAAGCGCATTCTTTGTTTCAACTCCAGATTATGATTTGATAGACGGATTGAAAGTTCTTTTAAAACCGCTTACTCTTATAAAAATACCTGTGCATTATTTCATTTTAATAATGGAAATCATCTTCAGGTTTACGCCCTTATTGATGGAAGAATGCTCCTCTATTATAAAAACTCAGATAATCCGTGGAGGATTTGGAAAAGTAAAAGGAAAAATTGCAAAAATAAAAGCTTTGATTCCTTTGATTGTTCCTTTAATTATACAAACCATAAAACGTTCAGAAGCTTTGGCTGATGCAATAACAATGAGGTGTTTTAAATGAAAGATTATTTTAAGATGTGTCCGTCCTGTGGAAGCAAAAAAATTCAGTTTCCTAATAATAGAAAATGGGTTTGCCCTGACTGTGGATTTGAATTGTATAATAATGTTGCCGCTGCTACAGGTGTAATTTTTTGTGATGATGAAAACAACATTCTTTTTGAGTTACGCGCAAGACAACCAAAGCTCGGCTGTTATGATTTACCTGGTGGATTTATTGAACCAGACGAAACTGCTGAAGAGGCTGCTATCCGTGAGTGCAGGGAAGAGCTTGGAATAGAAATTAAGGAAATTAAATATATCTGTACAAATCCTAATACTTATGAATACAAGGGATTTGCCTGTAAAACTTGCGATATTTATTTTGTGGCAAAGCTTCCGCCTGAATATAAAACAATTGATGACTTTATAAAAAGCCTGAAAATTGAAGAAGAAGAATTAAGCGGATTGGTTTCGGTTAAGATTGAAAGTGAAGAGGACATAGATAAGGCTCCTCTTGCTTTTGAAAGTGCAAGAAAAACTCTAAAAAAATGGATTAAGATGAGAAATGAATAAAAGCATAATCATCATAGCGTGTTACATAATAATGGCAGGCATTCTTCCCTATCTGCTTATAACAAATAGAATTACTCTAAAAAAAATGGGGGAGTGTCTGCTCAAACTTCCCCGAAAATCAAGTGTCGGTGTTATAATTATTGATATAATTGCCCTGATTATACCTGCGATTTTGCTGATCCGTGATTTCAGAAGTATGAACTTTATTTTTGCTGCCTGCAGCCTTCTTGCTTTTTTTATAATGACTAAGGACGGATTCAACAGAAAAAATTACGGGGTATATCAAAAGGGAATTATTGCTCCGTCGACAATTGTTTTTTATGAAGATATACTGGGCTTTCCTGTATTTGAACTTCCGCCGGAAGAACAGGAAAACTACCCAAAGAATACACTTATTCTTGTAACAAAAAAGGCTTCCCGCCAGGAAATTATTTTTTCTTCGGAAAAAGAGTGTAGGGAAGTGCTTGAAAAATTACAGGAAATTGGTATAATAAATATCTCGTAAACCACAGAGTACAGACAGACTCTGAGTTTATTCCCGCCACAAAGATTATTTTGCATTTTTTTTAAATTTTCCATTGACAAATTAAAATTTCGTTATATATTAGAATATATAGGCATAGGGGAAATCTCTTATGCTAATAAACAAACTATTCATACATAAGAAAAAAGTATAACAAGGAGGAAATTGTATGAAAAAAATAGTTGCAGTATTGTGTATTCTTTTGGCAGCAACAACATTGTTTGCTAAACCTAAGAAGGCAAAGAAACAGAAGAAAGGAAGCACAATTACATTAAATGTTATGGGTTATGGTGACAACTCTAACTCAGAAGGTCAGACATTCAAGAGAATTTGTGATGAATTCATGGCTGAAAATCCTAATATCAAAGTAAATTATGAATTGCTTTATGATGAAGCATATCACCAGAAGGCAGTATCTCGTCTTGCTGCTGGCGATGTTCCTGATGTAGCTTACATGGGTGCTGATGCACGCTGGGGTTCTGAATGGCAGGAAGCTGGACAGCAGATTGATAACCTTGCTTACTATCCAGCAAATATCGATGCTTCTCTCGTTCCAGATTTCTTCGGAACTGGTGTAAAACCTTATCTTCCACTTGGTGGATCTAACTATTGTACAGTTGTTGCTGTAAACATGAATCTTCTTAACAAGATTGGTGGAAAGATTCCTGAGACATATGAAGACATGAAAGCTCTTGCTAAACTCTGCAAGGACAACGGAATTGAACTTATGTCAACACACGGTGCTGACGGTTGGGTTTGGGGTTCTTGTGTAATGTCTGGTATTATCCCAAGAACAACTGGCGATCTTAAATGGATTGAAAAAGCTGTAAACAAACAGGTTAAATTTACAGACAAAGGTTTCGTAGATGCACTTTCTGTTCTTTCTACATGGGTTGCTGACGGTGTTCTTGATCCTAACTCAGTTCTTACAGACAACGGAACTGGTATGTCTAACTTTGTAAACGGCAAATACCTTATGTACATTGATGGACAGTGGGCATTTGGTGAATCAAATCTTGGTGAACTTTCTAAATCTGTAAAACTTATTTCTATTCCACAGGTTCCAGGTGAAAAAGCTTGTGCTGGTTCATTGGCTGGTGCTTGGCAGGTTGGATATGGTATTACAAAGAAGGGTGCTTCTGATCCAGTTATTCTTGAAGCAGCTAAGAAATGGATTGCTTACTTCAACAGCTATGACGAAGTTGTTCAGAGACTCCGCGATGGTGGTATTTCTGCTCCTATTCTTAAGGACTTCGTTCTTCCATCTGGAATGGATCCATGTATCGGTGAAAAAGCTAAGCTTGGTGCTTATCCATCATGCTATGTAATCGATTCATATCTTACTGGTGTAGCTAATGATACATTAAACGCTGGTATGCAGGATATCGTATCTGGAAAGATTGATGCTGCTACACTTGCTGCTAATGTTCAGAAAGCATTTGACGCACAGTAATAATCATACCTCATAATTAGAAATAATTAGTGTAGGTTATTTGGAAGGGGTATTTTTATGATATTTATAGAAATACCCCTTTTGTTTTACAAAATTAGTTAAGGAAAAAATCGTGAGAAAGACAGACAAACGAGATTTATTAACCTACATAGGCTTTATTGCTCCCGGTTTAATAATTTATCTTCTTATCATTGCTTACCCAATTTTCTATTCATTGTATTTAAGTTTTTCAAATTATAATCCGAACTCTTCAGCTCCTGCAAAACTTGTAGGACTTTCTAATTATATAAAAGTAATGACTATGAATAAGGGGCTTGTTGATGCTTCAAGTAATGTACCTGAATTCTGGCATGCTTTTAAAAACAACATGATTGTTGTTGCAGTATCAGTTTTTGGTCAGATTCCAATTGGATTTATCCTTGCCTTTATTCTCTACAGAAAACAGGTAAAAGGTGCAACCTTCTTCCAGTCAATGGTATTTTTACCACAGTTTTTGTCTACAATCGTAATTGGTATCATGTGGCGAATGTTGTTTATGGTTGATGGCCCTGTTTCAAGAATTATTCAGGCTGTAACAAAAAATCCTAGTGCACAGTTTACTATGATGATGGATCCAAATAAGTGTATGATTCCAATTGCTATAGCACTTATCTGGATGTATACAGGATTTTATATGATTATCTTCCTGGCAAATCTTCAGAAAATTAATGACAGTATGTTTGAAGCTGCAAAAATTGATGGAGCCTCTGAGGTACAGATTTTCTTTAAAATTACAATTCCTCTGCTTGCATCATCAATTCTTACATCTTGTATTCTTGCAATAGCAGGTTCATTAAAAGGCTTTGGTTTGATTTTTGCTTTGGCCTCAGAAGGAAAGCAGAGAATTAACTCAGAGGTACTGCCTATTTATATGTATCGAATTGCATTTAATAATGCAAAAGACCCTATGCGATTTGCATACGGTGCGGCCATTGCTAATATGATTGTATTAATCAGTATTATTATAATTATGTTCAGTAAGTGGGTTGGTAAAAAACTTGGAACAGATGAGGACTATTAATTATGGCAACAAATAAAAAAGGCGAAGTTCCTCAAACATCAATTTTTTCTCGATATATGGCAAAGCCTTTGTCATATTTCATATTTATTCTCTGGTCATTAATTACAGTTGCTCCATTAATCTGGATGGCTTATTCCTCATTTAAGACAAATGAAGAGCTTACAAAAGATATTTATTCTTTACCAAAAGAACTTTTTCACGCTAAGGATGGATATCTGGATGTAGTTGAACCACAGACAAATATCAAATATCCTAACGGCTTGCTCGAAAAGCTTGGAATTGTAAATGCAATTGGAAAAGGTGATACTAAAAATCGAACCGAAATCAATAGACAGATTATGATTCTTGAGTCTCCTAATATTGGTGCTCACAAAAGAATTAAGGTTCATTTTATTGTACGAGACAGTATCCCAGCAGATTTGAAAACCTCTGACGGCAGAATCCTTCGTGATATTCAGCCTGGAGAAGGGGTTCAGGTTAAGGTTTCCGATTTTCCTATGTCTATACAGGCAAAAATCAGCTGGCAGACAGTCTGGTGGAATTATTCTTCTGCCTGGGTTCGTGGTGAACTTGGTTTAAAATTCATCAATAGTATTATTTATACTGTCGTTTCAACCTTCCTTGTAGTATTACTCGGTCTTATGCTCGGATATGGAACAACTAAGTTTAAATACAAGAAAGTTTCTGCAATTATTGCAGCCGCAATTGGACTTGGATACCTTCTTGATGTAAACCAGCTGCTTGTTCCTCTCTTCCTCATGCTTACAAAAATGAAGCTTACTAATACTCATATTGGTATTATTTTAGTTTATGTAGCCTTTGGACTTCCAATGTCTGTAATGCTTTCTTCTACATACATCCGTGGATTACCATACAGCCTTGTAGAATCAGCATATATTGACGGTGCTACACCTTTCAGAACCTTTATAAGCATTATTGTTCCTATGACAGTTCCTGTTATTGTAACAATCAGCATTATGACTGCACTCAGTATTTGGAACGAATTCCTGCTTGTACTTGTAATGGCCTCTGCAGAAGCGACTAAATCTTTACCGGTTGGAATCTTCTCGTTCTCTAGCCGTACAGGTATTCAGCTTGGATGGCAGATTGCAGCCCTTATTATTGCTACGGTACCGGTTCTGATTGTTTACTTCTCTTCACAGAAGAAGCTTGCAGAAGGTGTTGCAGGTGGAGCAATAAAGGAGTAAGTTCTTTTAGGAATAATTTATTTACGGAATAGCTTTTTATTCTGCAAATGATTATAATCAGTGGAATGAAGAATACATTTGCTGATTATGGGTATTCACCCGAAGAAATTGAAAACAGAGTTAATGAAACGTTCTATGACATCTTTGAAGGCATGGGACGTTTCTATTTTAACGGCATAGGTGATACCGGTTATTTTATGGATACCGGAAACTGCGACGCGCGTACTGAAGGTATGTCTTATGGCATGCTTATGTGCGTAATGCTCGATGTTGACGGTGATAAAAAAGAATACTTTGACAGAATGTGGAAGTTCGCCATGGATTTTATGTACATGGACGAAGGCTATATGAAAGGTTATTTTGCCTGGTCAGTTGCTCCGGACGGAAAGAAAAATGCTTTTGGTCCGGCTCCCGATGGCGAAGAGTTTTTTGCCATGGCACTTTTCCTTGCCGGAAGAAAATGGGGTGATGGAGAAGGCATTTACAATTATACAAAGTGGGCTAAAAAGATTCTCCGCACTTGTCTTCATCATCATTCTGCAATGTGGGATAATAAAACAGCACTCATTCGTTTTGTTCCTGGCTGCAGGTTCAGCGATCCTTCTTATCATCTTATGCATTTTTACCATTATTTTGCTCAATGGGCAGATGAAGCTGACAGACCTTTCTGGAAAAGAGCCGAGGAGGAAAGCCGTAAGTTTTTGCTTAAAGCCTGCCACCCAAAAACCGGAATGAATCCTGAGTATGCGAAAATGGACGGTACACCGGAGCCTTATGGTCCGCCTGAGGGGCACGGAGATTTCTATAGTGATGCATATAGGACCGGTGCGAATATTGGGCTTGATGTACTTTGGAATAGTGATGTTGACCACGAAGGCTTTTCTAAAATTGCAGACAATCTCGTAACCTTCTTCGCAGATATTCCTACAGAAAAGTTTGGAAAATACAAAATAGATGGTACTCCAATCTGTAACTCTGACGGCACTCCAGAAAAGGCACTTCATCCAATTGGACTTCTTGCAACTCTGGCTCAAACAACACTTGCCTGTTCTCCGGCTGCAAAAGAAGCTTCAGAAAAAATTGTCAGACGCTTCTGGGAAACGCCACTCAGACAGGGTGAACGCCGTTATTACGACAACTGTCTGTATATGTTTGCCATGATGGCCCTAAGCGGAAAATACAAGGTTTAATATGCGACAAAAGTTTTCTTTCAGACAATTTATAGTACCTCATATTGGTAGAAAGCTTGCTTTTATGCTGCCTGCCGTTTTTATGATGGGCTTTACACTTTCAATTCTTATAATAATCGGTTGGGGAACGGACCCTGCAAGCTTTATGAACTTGAACATTGCCGCCGCGACCGGACTTTCGCTCGGAAATACCCAGGTTATAGTCTATTCTATAATGCTTGTTTTTACTTTTATTTTTGGTGCACAGATGATAGGCTTTGGAACGCTTGCAAATATGATTTTTATTGGTTATATTGCCGACTTTTTT
>JAEEGK010009703.1_pt1 | contig 22403 bp, 20 predicted proteins | sample 8958771 | NCBI WGS metagenome assembly JAEEGK01 (sample SAMN16246547, study PRJNA631951) | gut metagenome | biome: gut microbiome; feature: rumen; material: SC-attached | host: Bos | place: Iran: Karaj | collected 2018-10 | reverse complement strand
AAGACAATCTTTTAAAGCGGGCGAAGCCCTAAATGATAAATGATGAATGATAAATGATAAAATAAAAGGAATATGGGAAATTTTGTATGTCAGGGAGCGATGCTCCAATGTAGTTTCGGTATGGCACCGTCGACACTGAACGTGATTGTGCCGCTGCGCCCCAAATGTGGTAACATGCTGATGGCCAACATCACCGACTTTGCTCCGATGGTCAATATTATGCCCTTCGGCATGTGTCAGTCGATGGCTAATCCACAGGTGGCCTCTGCTACAGCTGCCGCTATGGGTGTGCTGACCCCGATGCCTTGTATCCCTGTGATCGCGGCACCGTGGAGTCCCGGTGGACAGGTGAAGGTCATGAATATGCCTGCACTCATCAACAACGCCAAATGTATGTGTACCTGGGGTGGAAATATCTCTGTCACCAATCCCAGTGGAAGCATGACGACTCAGGGAAAGTGATAGGAGTGAAAAGAGTGAAGTGAAAAGTGAGAAGTATAGGATCTGCGTATGCATGAAGTGGTGGCTGAAAGTGCTGCTGCTACTTTTCACTTTTCACTTTTCACTTTTCACTTCTACGGCCCAGGAGATGCATATCGTTGAGTTCAAGAAACTCAAGAAAGGGCCGCTGAATATGAACCACGTGGTGACTAGCAAGCAGGAGGCGATCCTGGACCTGAAGACCAGTGAGAAGGGATTCTCGTTCAAGGCTGACGGCAAACAGGATATCGCGGCAGAAGAAGGGGAGGGGATACTGACGCTCAAGACGCCCGACAAGACCGCTTTCATCGTGGTGGAACACGCCGACTATGGTCAACTGACGTGGAAAGTGCCGGTAAAGAAAGGACTGCGCAGGAAGAAGCATTATACAGCGACCTTGCAGACTTTCAGTCCCGACAAGGAATATAAGCTGCAAGAGCAGTGGGTGATCTTTGAAATACAGCCTCAGGATGCCATCCTGACCATTGACAGCACCATGACGACGATTCATGGGGGAAGACAACAGTTCTACCTGCCCATCGGCAAACATGCCTGGCTGGCAGAGGCTCCTTTCCACCAAGAGGAGAAGGATACTGTCGAACTGACGGACGAGAAGCGGGAGATTGTGAAGATAGCCTTACAGCCGTTCTACTCATATCTGACCGTCAAGACAGAGTTGGAAGGCTGCGATATCTTGGTCGATGGGCAGTGGATTGGAAATACGCAAGGTACGACCGGGCATCTTCGGGAGGGCAGTCACCGTCTTATCGTCATGAAAGACAGCCTGCAATATTACAATGCAGACTTCGACATCGGCTGGAAGGAGAAGAAGACGATAGAGCTGAAAGCAGGGGACCTGAAGAAGACAGGAGTCAGGAGACAGGAGTCAGGAGTCAGGAGACAGGGGAATACGCCTGCGGCAGACTCATCCCTCCTCGGTGATCTACAGACTCCTGACTCCTGTCTCCAGTCTCCCAACGTTGCGATTAAGGCTCCGGTGACCATCAAGGCCCAAGATGACTTTACAAGCATCTGGGTCAACCGGGAATTGAAAGGCTATGGCAGTTGGGAAGGAGAGTTGGAACCGGGATTTTACCTGGTCAGCACAGAGAAAGACGGTCTGGAGTCGAAGGCAAAGCCCCTTTGGATCTACGACGCGACACCAGTGAAATTAGACCTCCTACCCCCGATGAATAACTACGGGATGCTCAATGTGCAGTGCAACGAGATAGGTGCAAACATCTATATCAATGACAAACTTGCCGGCACAACACCTTGTGTGATCAAGGACCTGCCCGCAGACAGTTATTGTGAGGTGAGGCTGGAGAAAGCCGGTTTCTCTAAGGCTGTGAAGACGGTGAAAGTGGCCGGGAACGACCTGACGCACGTGAAAATGAAAATTAAAAAGGTAAAAAAGTAAAAAGATAAAAAATGAGTACTGACATCAGACAGAATCAGGTAAGTGCCGCCCGTGTGATGGTGGTCGGCTGTGGCGCCTTGGGCAACGAGGTGCTCAAGAACCTGGTGCTGATGGGTGTCACTCATATCGTGGTCGTCGACTTCGACATCGTGGAGATGGGTAACCTCACCCGTTCCGTGCTCTTCACAAAGAGCGATGCCGAACGAAAACGGCAGAAAGTTGAAGTGGTGGCAGAGCGACTACAGCAGATGAACGCTGCCGTAGAGGTGACAGCCATTTGTGGCGATATCGCCTACGACGTTGGCTTGGGACTCGTCCGTCAGATGGACGTTGTCATCGGATGCGTGGACAGCCGCTGGGCACGGTTCTGCATCAACCGTCTCTGTATGCGGGCCGGCATCCCCTGGGTGGACGGTGGCATCAACGGCCTGGAAGGTACGGTGCGCGTATTTGCACCGGGAAAGAACTGCTATGCCTGTAACCTCGGCCCCGAGGGACTGAAGGATCTGGCGAGACGGATGCCATGCTCGGGCATCATCCGGAGGCAGGAACAGGCTGGTTCGGCCCCCACGACCTCCATCATCGCCTCCATTATCGGAGCCATCGAGGTGCAGGAGGCGCTGAAGATAATAATAACAGGAGTCAGGAGTCAGGAGTCAGGAGTCAGGAGAAAACAGAAGTCAGGAGTCAGGAGACAGGGAGACGGGGAAATGACGTCGCTGTGTGGTAAGATGCTGTATTACGACGGGGAGCATATGACGGTGAGGATTGCGGACTATAAGGCCTACGATGACGAGTGTCCCGAACATGAGTTGTGGGCACCTGTCCGTCAGACGGCGGTCAGTGATGCCACACCCGTCGGCGAAGCCCTTCAGTGCTGGACCCGGGAATTAAAGAGATCGGGATTCTTGAGAAGTAGACAATTGGGGATTACACTCTGTCTGTCGAATGACTGTTTCGTTGACTACGTGTCGAGGCGCGATAACGACGAGCGCATCTCCATCATGGCTCCTGGCCGTTCGGTGGCAGACAAGGTGGCTGGTGAGAAGTCCCTGGACGGACTGCCTCTGAGCGCACTCTACCAACATGAGTTCCGTCATCTCGATGCCGCCTTCCCCTATCCGTCCCTGACGTTGGCCCAGCTCGGCATACCACCGCATGACATCGTGCATGTGACAGACGGTGACGAAGACTATTATTTCGAGCTTTGCCCTAAATGATAAATGATAAATGAGTAAGAATTATATACCCGAAATCCGTGCAGAACTGCTGCTGAACTATCTCTATCCAGAGATGTACAATCAGTGGACTTCCCAGAATGAGGGCTCGTTTTTCCGTAACTATAACAGAGACCTGCTTGCCATCGACGAAGAGAAGATGGTGGCACAGACGGCTCGTGACAGTTTCATCAAACTGTTTCCGCAGGGACTGCTCACCCAGGAGACCGACCTGAAGGGTGAGGATGCAGCAGAGAAGTTCAAGCAGTTGGAACTGAGACTCAGATTCCTCCGTGAGACCTTCAAGCCTATTGACACCTTCCGCTTCCGTGAGAGTCTCTATGTGGAGCATCAGATGAGCAGTCTGCTTCAGGGAAAGTTGTCCTACATCCTGAACACCTATTTCGGCGTTGATCTCGACAAGATTGAGAATCCCTATGTCCGTGAGGCTGCCATTCTGCTCCCATACGTGAACCGTCGCCGGGGAGACTTCGGCTTCATTGCTAATTTGCTCCGGACACTGGTCAAGTGCGAGGTCAATATGACGACGGGGCGTTATAGTCACAGCGATACGACCCGGAGCTGGCTGCCCATGGTCAGATACGACCTGGTCATTCCCGGCCTGACGCCTGAACAGTATCAGGAGAAAGACAAGGAGATACAACCGCTGCGGGATTTCCTCTGTGAGTGGATGATTCCTTTCGAGGTGTGGTGCGAGATTGTCATCAAGGAATATGATGTCCCTCTGCAGACCGACACCCGTCTGACATTAGGGTATAATACTGAGGTAGGTAAATCGTAAATTGGTAAATCGTAAATATACAATGGTCGATATTAATTCAAGAATCAACTGGGTGCCAGGCATGGAGCTGACGGCCGAGACGTTCTCAGGAATCTCGGAACAGTGGAATTTCCGCCAGCAACTGGCCATTCGTGCGGCATTAGGCAACAACCGCATGGGTTTGGTGCCGGGATCGCCCTTCAACTGTAACGGCATTTTCGTCAAGAACCGTTTTGAGGTGTCTGGCTTCAGGTGTCAGGCTGTGCTGCCGTCAGGTAGAGTCGTCGATGCCGACGAAGACATAGAGGTGCCCATCCCGATGCTCTTCGGCGACAGATACTATCTGACGGTAGGATTTGGAGACGATCAGGTGGAGTTTGAGAAGAAGGGGGTGACATTCTTCCGACCCCACTACACCTACGGCATCCATACCATGGAGGAGGTGGAGGCAAACGATCTGTTCCCGCTGTTGCGCTTCCATGTGGCCGAAGGCATCTTCTCTGCCGATACCAGTTATATGCCCCCCTGTCTGCTGCTGACAGAGAATCCCCGCTTTTGGGAGTATATAAGCAGCTATGCGGAACAGATGACCATTTTGTCGACCCATGCCAACCTGGCCGACGGAGAAGGTAAACGGGCCTTCCTGCGCTACGTCTTCATGCTCAAGAGCTATAACATGAAGAACTCCATGCAGCACTTCATCCTGCTCACGCAGGAGATGGCACAGGCCATCGACTACTATGTGGTGACGCCCAACAGGGAGCAGCCCATAGACATACCGCAACCCCAGCAGATTGACATACAGGCCTGGCTGCAATGGCTTGAAGACTATATGAAGGGAGCCGCACTCATCCTCGATGGCGTGGTACTCGAAGACAACACCATCGACTACGAGGCACTGCTCGCTCAGGCCAAGAAAGAACTGTACGAGAAACTGCATCCGGAACTGATAGAGAAACTGCTGGCCGACATGAAGGAAGAGTTGCGTGAGGAGATGAGGCAGCAGACGGAGCAGCTGACCACCTACATCAACGAGACGCTGAAGACGGCTATCCTCGAACAGCTCACAACGGAGATGAACGAACGTCAGGACAAGTTGAACGAGATGCTGACAACGAAGTTCGACGAACTTGCTAAGGATCTCAATGAATTCCTCTACGAGAAACTGTACTTCGCTTTGTTTGAGAACCTGTTCAAGGCACTCTATGTGCCGGAACCTGAAGAAGAGAAATTCGTACCGATTATATGACAAGTATCAGATTACCACTCCAACTGACCCCCAAGGGTCTGCAACGTGAAGATAGACTGAAAAGTTCGATCGACGCGAATATGTATCTCATCATCACAACCGAACGGTTCAGCACACCGGCCGATCCGCAGTTCGGCTTCGTGTTCAATAACCTGCGGTTTGAGATGTTCAACGAGAACGAAGGTGTCGTCTTCGACTCTGGCGACACGGATACAATGAGTAATATCCAGGGGGCCTATGATAAGAAGATCTCAGGTTCTTCAAAGAGTATCAACACCTTTGCCGCAGAACTGAAGACCGCCATCACCAAATATGAGGAGCGGTTGGAGAAGATCTCGGTGTCGATGACATACATTCGGGAGGAGCGACTGATATATATCACGGTGAAAGGTATCATCGTGAGCACAAAAGAGGAATATGTCTACGACCAGACCATCAAGGTGTGGAACTGAGATAAAGGTAAAAAGGTAAAAAAGTAAAAAGGTAAAAAAATTGAAGCAGACGATATTTGAAACCAAACAACGGGCAGAGGAGTTGTTGCACGAAGCTTTCAACATCTGGCGGCAGAGCGATGACAACGACAAGCTTGAGGGACTTGAGAATGATCCCGTTCTCAAGCTGATGATTACTGCCCTGGCCTATCAGGCTAATGAGAGCGCCAGCGACCTGGAGGCAATGAAGACGGAGGTGATGGAGGATTTCGCCCAGTTGCTGACGCCCTTCGAGGTAGGGCATGCCGTACCGGCTACTGCGGTGGTGGAGACAGCCCTGCAGGACTCCGTATCCGAACTGGAGATGAATGCCCAAAGCTCCTTTATGCTTAACGGCACCAATTATGCATTCCTGCCTCTGCTGAAAACGCGTCTGCTGAATGCAAAGGTAAACTCGATCATCAGGATGGACGGCCGGCGCTTCAAGGTGAATATCCATTTCAGTTCGCCCATCAAGGATCTGTCAGGATTTGCCTTCGCGGTTGACAGCCTGGACTTCCAGGATCTCAGTGTCAGCATCAGGGACAAGCAACTGCCTCTCGTCAGACCATGGGACTATTCAGAACTCCCCCTGCAGGATTGTTTCGGGCTGGACACGATCCTCTACAATCGGTCGCAGACCTTCGAGGCCTCCGCAACGTGTCTCGACCTGTTTGCCCGCCAAAACATCCGTCTGTTTGTCATTCGCAATCATGTCCCGACACGGATACTCTCTTCTGAGACGGATACTTTAGACCTCATCTTTGAGTTTTCCGGCATCTCAGACCAGTTCGTATTCGACAAGCAGCGCCTCTCCCTGAACCCGGTCGTGTTGGTGAATGCCCAGCTGCATCAGACCACCTTGAGTGGCCAGACGCCTATCGCCCGTGTGGCTGGCTATGACAAGGATGAAGACCATGTGAACCTGCAGTTCCTACATGCTGTGCGCCCATCAGAGGAGCAGCTCTACGGCAACAGTCTGATCGAGGTGCGCAAGGTGGCGGCCGACCGTTTCAATCAGGGACGGCTCGTGCGTCTGCTCAATGCCCTCATCGCCAGATATCACTCTGACTTCTATGCTTTCCAGGGACTGCAGGGCTTCTCAGGCGATAAGACGATGCAGGCACTGCAGGAGACACTCTCACGACTGATGGAGATTGCCAGGAAAGACCAGCTGCAACAGGTGCCAGGTGTCTATCTGTTGCTACGGAATCCTCGGCTCATTGAGAGCGGTAACGGGAGTGTCGATGTGAGCTATCTCACGACGGCAGGAGCGGGCGTCAATGCCTCGCTCAATGGCGACAGCACCTTCACCGTACCGGGAGGACTGAGTGCCGCCAAGACGCGGCAGATTGCTAACCCTGTCATGGGTAGGGACGAGATGACGGAAGAGGCAGCCTTGGCCAGTCTCTCGCGTTACTATATCGCTACGAGCGACCGCATCGTGACACTGGCAGACATTAAACTGTTCTGCTACAACGAACTGCTGACCCGTTACGGCATCGTTCGGGATATGGTGAAGAGCCTGACGGTCAACCGTCGCCAACAGCTGGACCGTCGTGGTTGCGGCTATGAGATTGTGGTGGAGATCGTGCTGGCCGATAATCCGTTCGTCAAGCGCAGTTTTGCGGAGAAGGCGTCACGGGTCGAGATCCTCATGCAGAAGATGATCGAAGTGAGGAGCACCAACATCTATCCGGTGATCGTCACATTGAATATTGAGAAAAAGTGAAGATAGGAATCATAAAGAATATAGTTCAAAGTTTATGGAAGATTTCTTTTTAGATATTGTGTATAAGAACAAGACGGTGCGATTCAGGGTGATGAACCCCGAGGCACCGCTGAGCACGCTGATGACTAACCTGACGCATGCCATCGGTGAAGACGGAAAACTGATCTTCGACTTCCCGTCCATCGACGGGACAGGAGCGCCCCTTGACTACTTCTTCGGACGGGAGGACCCTGACGTACATGAGTTACGTGTGCTCCGTCCGAGAATTGGTCGTACCGACCAGACGCTGATCGACTATGGGGTGCAGAGCGGCGATAAAGTGTTCCTGATGCCAGACCCGTTCCCGGGATAAGCGGGCTTCGCCCTAAATGATAAATGATGAATGATGAAAGAGAGCGACCGATATGACATAAGCCAGTACAAGGGGCGCAACCGGCGCCTGTTGTATGAGTGGCAGCAGTTGGAACAACGGCTGGAGCATCGGCATGACATCACGTGTCGGCCTGTCCGCCGTAATAAAGATGGACTGCCCACCGCCTATCTGGTCCTCTATCAGTTGAGAAGCATTTGTGGGGTAGGGAATATGGAGCATTTCGGAGAACCCGGTGCGGAAAATCCGCCGGTCTTTGCCAATGGCTTCCAGATGCGGATAGACCTGCCAGACGGTTATCCATCGGTCGACTCCGCTCCTGTGTTCCGGTTCCTGACATACGATGAGCAGGGACAGCCCATCCCTCATCCGTGGCATCCCAACATCCGGTATTTCGGCGACTTTGCCGGGAGGGTGTGCATCAATATGCCCGACACCTATACCGACTTGGCCTGGGCTGTGGAGCGGGTGGCGCACTATCTGCGCTATGAGATCTATCATGCCATATCCGAACCGCCATACCCCGAGGACCTCAAGGTCGCAGCCTGGGTCGTCCGTCAGGGAGAACCGAAGGAATGGACGGTTTTTTAGAGGTAAGTGGTGAGAGGTAAGAGGTGAGAGAAATGTTTAAACGCAGAAATTGTTATAAGAATATAAGTTAAATAATAGATATGATTAAGAATCTCAAAAATAAGATAAGCAGGTCTTTGACGGTAGGAGTACTCTCTTACCTCTTACCTCTTACCTCTTACCTCTTACTACTACTTCTTCTTCTTCTTCTTCCTGTCCCTGCGAAGGCCCAGACAGTGAAGAATATCACGGTCAGCCAGGAACAGTCCTATACTGACCATATCAGTCTGGAAGGCGATGTCACCGACAAGGACATCATGGTGAAGTTCGTGTTCGACGAGGCGGCCAACCAGCTGGCGGTGACGCTGATCTCCCATCGCATGATCTTCGTGTTCAGGGAAGACGTTCGGTTCAAACCGCTCATCAAGGGCCGTAAGCTCCGTCCCGACCAGCTGCCTTATGTGGTCACCTACGAACCAAAGGACCAGTACCGCATCTCCAAGCTCTTCAAGTCCACGGTGCCCAAACCCACAAAGAAGTACGTCTTCCACCGTTGGATCGACTACGAGGGCCTGCAGCCCGTACCACAGGAGTATGCGATGGTGAACGACTACATCAGCCAGACCTTCGACATTCTGAAGAAAGGCACTTCCGTCATCGTCCGTCTTCGTGACGTGATGCTGATGAACGATGTCAGCAAGCATATCAACAAACGGCGGTTTGAGATCCCGTTCGGTCGTGATCTCTACACGGAGTATCATGTGGACATCCAGCGCAATCCCTGCTTCGGCATGGATGAGGATATCGCCTCGGCAAAGGCGGCTCTCGACGGTGTCCGCAAGAGTTATAACAGCTTGCGTAAAAGCTTTGGGAGCGGTACCGTCGACACTCAGGAGAGTCTGAAGGTTTTCGAAGACCTGAAGAGTCAGCTTTCGGAACAATATCCACATAAGAACGAACAAAGCTCTTGTTCGGATATCCAGACGGCTTTGGATGCCTATAACGCATACGCCGACTCCATCAGCAATATGAACTGCAAGGTTGCCGCCGCTGCCAAGCCCAGAATCGCCGGCGATGGCATCAGCTCCAGGATGCTATTGACAAAGACCCGCCAGATAGATGCGGCCGTGTCTCGCTACTTACTGTCGACAGACCCCATAGAGCGTCGTGACATCATCTTCCAGACGGAGAATACCATCAAGGCTTGCAATGAGACCATCAACAGTCTGGGGGTATTCACCGCCGAACAGCGTCAGGCCGTCCAGGTATTCCGTGAGGCGGAACGATATTTTAGAAACAACTGCAACAGACAATGAACATCAAAAAGAACCTGTGGCTACTCATCATCTTCGTGTGCATGCTGCCGTCGGTGGCATGGGCACAGGAGGAGATGTCTGCTGAGGAGGAGCTTGACTCCGCCTATACAGACATCAATGAGCACATGGAACTGTTCCAGGAAGAGCTGATACAGCTGAACGCCCTTTGCAGGTTCCGTATGGACATCGATATGGAGATGCCGTTGAATGAGCCGCTACTCGATGTGCTCTCTGAGCGCCTCAAGTCCTTGTCGATGGCAATGAACTCCTTCTCCACGCGCTGGGACACCTATTCTGCCGCACAGCAGGTGTACATCGCCGACAATGACAGCCTCTTGAACCGTGCGGCCCTCATCCAGCAGATGCGGCAGGCCGTCACCGACACACTGGCCCTCCGCCAGCAGCAGCGCGACCAGCTGGTGGCTTTCTCCACGGCCGAGCAGTTCATCTGGGGGCAGGACAAGAACTACCGCCAGCTATACAAAAAAGCCGTGCAGTATTCTGCGACACCGATGTTGGCGGCCCAGTTGGAGAAAGTCAAGGCCGAGGAACAGGCTCTGACGGCCGACGTCAATAAATACTACAGCCAGGCCAAGGAGGCGGCAACGACCTTCCCAGGCCTCCAGCTCCGGATGCAAGCGATGGAGAATAAGGTCTTCGAACTGCAGACGGTCTCTGCGAAGATACAGGAGATGGCCTATAAGCCCTTCATCCAGCGCATCAAGGACTATCTCATGGGACTGGCGTGCGTGGCCATCTTGTTGATGGGTCTGAACCTTCTCAAATCGAAGCTTGCTTTGGTCAAGCAGGCCCGTGACCAGGCCAAGAAACTGAAAGGCTTGACCGGCGGACAGCATAATTATCCCACTATATAAGGGTAAAAAAGTAAAAAGGTAAAAAAAGAATGCGCAGCCAAAATTCGTGTAATTCGTGAAATTCGTTGTTTAAAAAAAATAATATGGTAAAATATATAATGTCAAAAGTGAGGAAATTTCCTGTGGTGAGGGTACCCTCTTGCCACTTTCCACTTTTCACATTCCTCTTTGTCTTCACCTTCTCACTCTTAATGACTTCCTGTGATGAGGAGAAGATACCAGATATCGACGACATCTTGTCGTCTGGTGAAAAAGAGGAAACGGTTGGCGAAGCCCTGCAGATCACGAACATCAGTTTCTCCGACGACCATAAGGTGATGGAACTGTCTGCTCGCCTGCTGCATGACGTGGGAGGACAAGATCTGACAGACTCCACCGTCGTGGAAGCCAACGCCCATCAGCAAATCAAGCGCATACTGAATAGATGGGGTAGGGAGAAGCAGCCAAGGATTACGAAGGTGGCCAACTCCAGCAGGGAGTATTTCAATAAACTGGATATCAAACTGCTCGTCTTGGTAGATCTGAGTATTCCACAGCAACAAGTGGATGAAGAGCGCAAGGCCGTCAAGGAAATCAAGGCTCTCTTTGGCGAACGTAACCTCTTCATCGCCTTCATGCAGGATGATAACGTCTCTGAGACCTATCAGGCCACCGACTATGTCATCGATAACTATTTCGTCCACCAAGACCCGGCGACCATCTATCTCAACCGTTCGGTGGTGACAAAACTGGCGGAGATGCAGGACGAAAAGACAACGATAGGCAGCGCCCGTCACAAGGTGATGGTGATCCTGTCAGGTGGAAAGACATACAACGGTGAGCAACCTGTCGATCCCAAGCACTTTGAGTTACAGCAGCTGCTGAAGGATAAGGCACAGATGTACCATGGCCTGATGCAAGCATACTATGCCAACTTCTCTGCCTCCGTTGACGGTAGTCAGGATATGTTGTCCCTGACTGATAATACGAACGACAGCAACATCCTGCAATATTTCTGTAAGTCGCTGGGTGGGCTGTACCAGCCGACGTTCAACTGGCAGGAGATGGAGGAAGACATCCTGAAAGACTTTAATATCGACCTGTCCAACTACAAGATTATTTTGGAACAGCCAGACCATAAAGTCTTCCGTGGCGACCTTCATATCCTGGAAATCTCATTTAATGACAAGGAGACCGGCGACTTGATAGCCAAGGGACAGACCGAATTCTCACTCGGTTCGGTGTATAGTCCAGTCATCATTGGTGATGGTCCAATGATTGAGTTTATTACCCTTGGTATTGTGCTTACCTTGATTATTTTGCTGTTGGTATGGCTTGTGTTCCAGTTCCTGGAACCCTATATCCGATACCGCGTCTTTAAGCGTAAGTATGTCATCAGGTACACTGGAAGCAAGATGAGTTTTAACGGCGAACCTGTATCCGAGTCGTGCTATCTCTGTAAGGCTCCTTTCAAGGAAGATGACGAGATCGTGGTGAAATGCAAGCATACGATGCACAAGGAGTGCTGGGACGACAATGAGTACCATTGTCCCGAGCATGGCCGTCATTGCAAGGAGGGTTCACATTTCTATGATAAGCACCATCTGTTGGACCAGCGGAATCCCTTGTACTATATGAAATGGATTCTGGTTGCCATCTTGGCGGGCTTTACCGCCTGGGTTGTGTTCGTCTCGCGTGAACATCCGTTGTCGGCTATGATCATCGAGCACATACAAACGCTGTTCCACCATGACACGGTCCGTGCCGAGAGCTTTGAATTCGACTACGGCTCAGGCCTGAACGACCAGCCTGCCTTTGGCCAGGCCGTCGGTTTCCTGCTGACACTCTTCCTGTCGAACTTTACTGTCCGCCATCGTCAGTGGTTCTACCGCATCGCCGAGATTCTGCTCCGTGCCGTCATTGCCGGAGCGGTGGGAAGCTTCCTCTGCCTGTTGGGCTGTCTGGTATCCATTCTCCTCCATTTCGACTATAGTACGTTCCTCACCGAGTGGATTCCTTGGGCGTTGCTGAGTAGCTTCATCATGCTGGCCGTCACCTTCAAGACGCGCACGCCCATCCGCCGCTCATTCTTCATCTACGCATGCGTGATAGCCGTATTCACCATGTTCATGTGGGCATTCGTCTACTATAACACGTTCTTCGACTATCGGGTGTCGCTGTTGATCGGCTTCATCGTCTATGCCGTGGCCATCGCCCTGTGCATTGCCCACGTCACACCGCGTTCGGAGCGCTTCTTCCTGCATGTGGAGGGCTCCGTCAAGGAGATGGATATCGCACTCTACAAATGGTTCAAGGTAGCGCCGGGCCAGGTGGTCTCCCTCGGTAAGTCGGTCGACTGCAGCATCCAGCTGTCATGGGATGTCATGGGTCATGTGGCTCCTGTGCATGCCGAGATCAAACGCCATATAGACTCTTTGCGTCTCAAAGCCTTGGAGGAGGGCGTGACAGTCGGCGATGGCAAGCCTCTGGCCGTCGGCAAGGAGATCTGGCTCTATCACGGCAAGAGCTTCTCCATTGGCAATACGACATTCACCTATATAGAGAAAGACTTGTAAAGGTAAAAAGGTAAAAAAGGACTCGCTTTAGCGCTTTTACAAAGCGTAGCGACTAAAAGAAAAAGGTAAAAAATGAATGCGCAGCCAAAATTCGTGTAATTCGTGTAATTCGTTGTTCAAAAAAATAATATGGTAAAATATATGTTGTCAAATATGAGGAAATTTTCTGTGGTGAGGGTATTCTACTTACTCCTGACTCCTTTTCTCCTGACTCCTTTCTTCACTTCATGCAGTGACGACGACGGCTACCAGAGCCATATAAAGGAACTGCTCATGGAGGATATGTCCTTCACGTGCGAGGGGGGTACGCAGGAACAGGTGTACCGTCATGAGGACCTGTCGGTATACAAAGTGTCCCACAAGGAGTCGTGGTGTACGCCCACCCTCGATGTCAACAACTGTAAGCTGGTGGTCACGGTGAAGGCCAACAACACCTACGATGCCCGAACCGACACCGTCACGCTCACCGACACCATTGCCAAGTCCTCGCGCTACATCACCGTCAAGCAGGACCGCAACATTGGACTGTTCCTCGACAAGACCTACGTCGAGGCGTCGATGTATGGCGATACCGTCAGCACCCGACTGATGAGCAATATCAATTACGAGGTGCAGATTCCCGACACATGCAACTGGGTGACGCGGGGCGGTGCCAGTAAGACCAGAGGCCTGGACTCTACGACCCTCACGTTCTTTGTCAAGGAGAACAAGACCTATAAGGCCCGCGATGCCGTTATCACTGTCATCAACAAAGACGAGAACCTGACAGACAAGCTGAAGATCCATCAGCCGTTCGACCTCGTGTTCCAGGCCGACTCCACCAACTTTGAGGTGAACATGTATGGAGATACCATCACTGTCAACCTGACGACGAACATCTCCTACGACGTCACCATCCCCGACACCTGCAGCTGGATCACCAAGAAGTCGTCGTCAGGAGCCAGGGGGCAGGCAGCTATGACCCGAGGGACGGACACGAAGTCGATCACCTTCTACATCAAGGAGAACAAGACCTACCACGCCCGTAGCGGCGTCGTCACGCTCGGCAACAGCGATGCCGGCGCCAGCATCCAGATCAATATCAAGCAGCCATTCACGACCGAGTTCACCCCAGAGAAGAAATACTTTCAGGCGTCGCAGTATGGTGATACCGTCTCCATCAAGATGACGAGTAACGTCAGCTACGATGTGACAATCCCTGACGACTGCGACTGGATCACGCGTGCCTCTACCCGGAAGACCAGAGGCGTGGAAACCTCCTACATCCTGCTGAAGGTGGCAGAGAACAAGACCTATAAGGAACGTGAGGCGGTCCTCAAAGTCAGCAACGAGGATGCCGGCGTCTCCGAGTCCATCACCATCTACCAGCCGTTCAACACGGTGTTCAGTGTCGACTCCACCTCTTTCGAGGTCTCCATGGATGGTGCCACCTTCACCGTCAACCTGCGGCATAACATCAGCTACGACGTGTCAATTCCGAGCAGCTGCGACTGGATCTCCAAGGTCACCGGATCAAGGAAGGCCGGCGCCCGCAACGCCTCCGGCCGTAGGCTTCCCCTCCAGAGTAGGAGGGGCAGGGGTGGTCTGACCCGCGCCTCTACCAACGGCACCGATACCACGGCCATCGTCTTCCGCGCCAGCGAGAACACTACTGAGCAGGAGCGCGAGGCCACCATCACCATCAGCAATAAGGATGCTGGAGCCGAAGCCAAGATCTACGTCCACCAACCGTTCACGACCACCTTTAATGTCGACTCCGCCTCCTTCGAGGTCGGAACAAACGGTGGCACGAAGACGGTCAACGTGGAGAGTAACATCAGCTATAAAGTGACCATCCCGAGCGACTGCGACTGGATCACCTTGCAGAGCAATAGCAGCAGGAGCAAGACCCGTGGTACGAAGTCCACGGCACTGCTCTTCAAGATCTCAAAGAACACTACTGGCAAAGAGCGCAGTGCCACCGTCACCATCGGCAACAGCTCGTTGGGTGTCAGCAAGGCGATCTCCTTCAAACAGAAGTTTGAGTCCACATTCTCCGTCGACACGACGGATATTGAGGTCGATGAGCAGGGAGGCACCGTTGGCGTCAATGTGGTGGCCAATGTCAGTGTCAGTGTCCAGCCGCTGGTCAGCTGGCTGTCTGTAGGCGGTAAGACCGGCCAGGGCGACGGCTACTGGACCCAGAATATCACCGTGTCGAAGTTCACTAACAAGACCGATCAGCGCCAGGGCAAGGTGAAGTTCCTCTATGCCGCAGGCAACGAGTCGAAGACCGTCACCGTGACGCAGAAACGGACGCTGTATATCAAGGAGTCTGACGTCACGCTGACCGAGGCAGGAAAGGATTCGGCCCTTACCCTGACGAACACGGAGGGAAGGACCGTCATCTGGTCGTCGTCCAACACGGGTGTTGTCACCGTCAATGCCGGCAAGGTGAGAGCCGTTGCCGACGGTACGGCTGTCATCACCGTGAGATCCTCCGACGGTAAGTATTCCGACACTTGCAACATCACTGTCGAGATTCCTGAGCCGCCTGAAGAAGAGACGACAAGCGACGACGAAACCACGTCCGACGACGGCTCCTCTTCTGGCGACGACGGATCCTCTTCTGGCGACGAATCAGCCGGCACCTCGGATTCAGGCGATTCCTCCGATGACAATGCCACTGCAAGAGCTCGTAAGAGAGTTAGGTATAATAATGTCAGATTTAGAAGATAACGATGATGAAAAATCTGATGATTCTGGCAGTGAGCCCCTGAGGTGGTATGTTTTCTTGATGAATCATGCCGTAAAATATATTAGAAATAATATAAAATGTTAATTAGTTAATGATTTTATATGTGAAAACATATAAATTCAAACAAATTGTGTAACTTTGCATCCGAAATGATATATTTTCTTATGGGAAAGACAAAATTATCGATGGTTGTAAAGGGCTTGCGTAAGGAATACGGCCTAACGCAGGAAGATCTCGCCATGAAGTCGGGAGTCGGTTTGTGCTTTGTGCGCAATCTGGAACAAGGCAAGCAGTCGCTGAGGATGGACAAGGTGAATCAGCTCCTTGATTTGTTTAACTATGAACTTGTAGCAAATAAGAAGTCATGAGACGGGCGGAAATATACCGAAAGGACGTGCTTGCCGGCATACTGACGGAAGACGGAGGAGAATACCGATTTTGTTACGAGCGCTCCTATCTGGAACGAGAGGATGCTTTGCCCATAAGCCTGACAATGCCTTTACAGGAGGAAGCGTATGTCAGCCCTGTGCTGTTCCCGTTTTTCGATGGTTTGATACCTGAGGGGTGGCTGCTTGATGTGGTGCTTAGAAATACCGATATCAGCATTCTCGACCGCATGTCGCTTCTGCTGCTTTGCTGTAAGGAGTGTATCGGTTCCGTTAGTGTCGTACCCGTTCAATAAATCGTAAATGTCGAAGTGTCTATATTGCTATCAAGAGCTGGAAGAAGGTCAGAAGGACTTGACCTCCGGTCGAGTCTCCTCACGCTCGGCCATTTCAAGCGAGCTTGATGGTTCTCGCTTAACCAGAGACTTTCATCCACAGTGTGCCAGGAAATTCTTCGGGGTACGGGAGGCTCCGTTGCTTGAATATCGGCACGAAGATCTCGACCAGCTGGCCGAGAAGGTGATCCGTGCCCAGACATCGTTGACCGGGGTACAGCCGAAGCTGTCTTTGAATCTTGACAAACACGAAGGAACCAATCGCCTGACGATTGTCGGACTTTGGGGTGATTACATCCTCAAGCCTCAGACGGAAAGCTATCCACAGCTGCCGGAGAATGAGGATCTGACCATGCACCTCGCAGAAGCAGCGAAAATAAGCGTCGTGCCGCACAGCCTCATTCGCCTGGCTGACGGGAAACTTGGCTATCTTACCAGACGGATCGATCGCACGAAAGATGGAGAGAAGATAGACATGGAAGATATGTGCCAGTTGACGTTGCACCCGACGGAGTACAAATACAAGGGATCTCATGAGCAGATAGCAAAGACAATCATGCAGTATAGTGACATGCCGAAACTTGATTTGGCAAACTATATGCAACAATTGCTTTTCTGCTTTGTGACGGGCAACAATGACATGCATCTGAAGAACTTCTCGCTCTACAGACCAAGAGATAGTTACCAGCTCACTCCTGCCTATGATTTGATTAATGTCGCCATAGCCAATCCGGGGGACAAGGAGGAATTGGCTCTTCCTCTGTCAGGGCGCAAGTCGAAACTTCAGATGAACGATTTCCTGAAGTCAGCCACTGCGATGGGACTGGAGCAGAACGTTGTAATACATCTCATAGAGAACATGCATAAGGCTATTCCAAAGTGGAGGTCGCTCATTCAGAAATCTTTCCTCACCGCAGAAATGAAGGAGAAGTATGAGCAACTTGTCATGCATAGGTTGGATCGATTGCATGTGTAATTTTCATACCGACTTTCGATGCAAAGATACACATTTCCTGTAACTATGTGTACAGGAAATGATGGCGGCACGTTTCTTCTTCGATCAGGGGGACAGGTCATTGATCTTTTATTTTGAAAGGGGAAGGGATTCGGGAGTCAAAGCGACTTCCGTTTTTTCGTCTGGCTAGGGCACGTCGATCAAGGGCACGTCAATCGCCTAAAGATCCAAAAGATGGATGAAAAAAAGATCAGTGGAAATCAGAATTCCCTCATATTTTAACCTTGAAGGTCCGTGTGCCATTCTTGATGATATAGACCTTACCAACTGGCAATTTTATACTGACAGTGGGCAATATCGTAGGCAGATGAGCCACCTTCCGTCCGTCAACGGTGAAGATGTCGATGCCGCCGGGTTCTGCCTGGTCGATATTTAGTGTGCCACTATAGGCACGGACACGCAGCGGGCTGCTCGCCATGTTAGCTATGCCGTCAGGAACGCCCTTCTCGAAAGCGATGCTGATCTCAGCATCCTTTTCCAAGGGGCCCGTGGTCAGTATCCGATAGTCAGACAACTTGTCTGAGATGTCTTCGCCGTTCAGCGTGACGCAGTTCACAGTCCAGCCCTCCTCAGGATTTACAGTGAACTCTACACTCTTGCCTTTCAAGACAGCCAACCTGACCACACCAAGGTCTGCCTGACGAAGCGTCACCTGCACTCTCTCTGGTTCAGTAGTCAGAGTACTGTAGCTGACGTGCAGGCTGATGTCACCATCTACTATCAGCGTGTAGACGCTGTCGCGGTGTAGGCGGAAATTCTCCCCATGGTTCAGGTTTATCCATGCCAGAGAGTCGATTTCTGCATACGGAACTTGTTTAATCTTAACAGTATCGCCCTCAGTAACCTCAATCCTCTCCTTGCCCGTACAAACCTTATCGTTCCACAACAAGCAGCCTACGCCCTTCACATATATGTCCGCATAGAACGTATAGACTGTCGGGGCGGCCTCCTCTATCTGCTTGAACTGTCCCCAGCCCTTATGCTGAGCGTAGATGTCCTTGCTGCCAGCAGGCACTACCAGCGTTGTCCTGTCATACAGTTCCGCAAACTCATCGGGATTCATCTCCAATGGCTTGCGGCTCTTCAACTCCAGCCGTTTCAGGCCTGTGGTACCGTCGACAATGCCCAGTACGCGCTCCAGTCGTAGTGGCAGGGTCAGCGACTCCAGATGCATGCATCCCCAGAATGTGGCAGTCCCCATCAATGTCAGCGTCTCAGGCAGACGGATGCTCTTCAGTCCGCTATTCATGAAAACCTCGGGTTCCATATCTTTGACTTGCGCCCCTAAGTCGATACTCTCCAGGCTACTACAGTCAAAGAAGGCATCACTGCCAATGAAAGCTACGTTCTTGGGTATGACGGCATTGCTCAGTGCGGTACACCCAGAAAAAGCTTCCCTTCCAATATTGGCCTGAAAAGATATTTCCTGATTCCTCGCAACAATATCACCCCTGAATTCTGCCGACTCTAATGCTGGGCTGTTCCAGAACATCCTCCCGGGAATTCCACTCATGATGTTGCCGTCAAGCGTAAACGATTTCAGGCTCTTACAGTTACGGAAAGCTCCCTCGCCGATTGTGACAGCCGAACTCTTCAGGCTGATTGAGGTGATGCCGCTATAGGCGAAGGCATCCCTGCCTATGGTCGTCAGTTTGGCGGGCAGCACGACATCCTTCAACGCAAGGCAGCCAGCGAAGGCATCTTCACCGATGGTTTGCAGACTGTCTGGCCAGATGTCTATCTGTAAATGTGGACAGCTGTTGAAGGCCTCATCTCTGATCACACGCAGACCATTGGGCAGATTGATCTGCCGGAGCGACTCACAGGATAAAAAGACTCTATTGCCGATGGTCTCGATGGTCTCTGGCAGTGTCACTCGCTGAACGACACTCCTGTCGGTATATAACAGCCCTCCGCCAATAGCTGTCACCGTCAACTGGTGTCCTTCGTATTCCACTGTTGCGTTCACTGTCACTTCTGTCCCCACTTTTTCTATCTGTTCAAGGGTCACTGTCGTAGGTGATGTAATGGTGTAATGACGGCCGTCTACTGTGAAGTCGAAGGCCTTTGTCTCACTTGTAGCCGTCAGCAATAGGGCAGCTGTATAGATATAGATTCTTTTCATGAATGCATCCTCCCTATTTTACATAATTAACCAGTAGTTTGGTATCCTCCCAGATGTAGTTGAAGTTGTAGAAGTCGCCAACCTTATTCCAATACCCTGACCAGTATAACTCTGGCAGGTCGTTAAAGAAGGCATTAGCCTTCACACCCTCTTCTGGCTGGATGTCTATCAGCACAGATTCGTACATACCATAGCGGATACCTATGCTGCCACCTTCGGCCTGCTGTATCATTAGCTGGCGAGGCATGATGCTGAAGGCTACATCGATGTCTATGTTACCTGCCAGATGGCTGATCACGTAGCAATTGTCGTGCACGGTAAAAGGATGAATGCTGTCACCGTTGACCGTCAGCCGGCTCACCTCAGTCTCTGAATCGCTATAGGCCATCCCGATGACAGGGGTAAACACCAGTTTCAGATCGGTACCACGCTCGGCCTCCAGCCAGAGGTCTGCAGTATTCCCTTCTTGCCCTTTTACTCGTTTACCATCGATTGTCACCGTGCCCAGATCGTTGCATCTCACGTGAACGTCAACCATCTCCTTGCCGCCGTTGTCTTCCTCAATGTTAACAAAGGTACTCCAGTCGGCGTGATGGCGATAGGCATTCCGGCTTTTTGAGGGCACACGGAGCATACCGAAGTATTTCATCGCGTTAGCGAATGAGTTGCCGTCCTTCATCCGGATGGGTTCAGGAATCCGGCAGTCAATCAGACGCAGTCCGTGACAATCGAAGAAGGCGCCCCCACTCAGATTCTTCAGCGTGGCAGGCAACACAACCGATTCCAGTTTCTCACAATGTGAGAATGCCAAATGCCCAAGTACCTCCAAGCTGTCACCCAACGACAATTCTCTCAGAGAACCACATCTCCAGAATGCATCATCCTGTAACTCCTTCACCCCTTTCGGCAGCATCGCCGACTCCAGGGCTTCGCACATGAAGAAGGCGCCGTCGCCAATCACCCGAAGGTTAGCAGGCCACTTCACCTGCCTCAGGTACTTACACTTGTAGAAGGCACTCGAATTGAGCGTGGTAATAGCATCTGGCAGTGAGACGGAGCTGAGACGTGCCTCAGAAAAGGCCGCATTCACCATCGCGGTCACTTGATAGTACTTATCATTATATAAGATGCTGTCAGGAATAATGACAGTCCCCTGTGCCTCACTGTTTTTGGCAATCTGTGCCGTGCCTTCATCTGGATTCAGCAGATAGTTCACACCTTCCACTTTGACCGCTGTTTGCGCCGCTCCCCAAGAGCATAGCAGGCTCAGCATTACTGATGATAAAAATCTGATCTTCATATTCATGATTATGTCTTTAAGTTTTAATTTTGTGACAAAGGTACGAATAAGCGCTCGAAAAAGCAAATTATTTTGCGATTATGTTTATAGGGTGCCGTAAAGTTCTGTCAACCGCCTTGCCGCAGTCATGTCGTCATAACGCTCTTTTGCTACATATATTTATTGAACATAGGAAGGCGGTGTCATGATAGATATAAAGGCAATCATGAATGTCAGAAGGGAATGCGGACATAATCTTCTGAATCTTAAAGAAAACCGTATCATTTGCTCTAAAGCCCACACTGGGTATATCGTCTTTTGATATTACCACAGTCTGTATATCCCAATCTTTAAACGGGTCTGTTTCCGGCCTGCTTATTATAGGAATAAACACATGATTATTCAGCATATCCCAGAGAAGTTCCCTGTTGACCTCATCTATAGATTCTAGGTTGAACGTATGAATTTGACCAACGTAGCAATCCGACAAATCTATGGAACTCTTCTCGATAGAATCCGCCTTTACATTTTCCGCATCCTTTCCATCACCACTACTCATACCCATTCCTTCTGTATCGTCACTGCTGCATCCAGACACACCAATAGACAACAAGGCACACAGGCACATCACCAAACAAATACTTTTCTTCATAACTAATAATGATTTAATATTCAAATATTATTTTGCAAATCCAAACAACTTCTTTGGGCAAACAACTGATAATTTCTTTCTACTTATATAACCACAAAAGAAAGTATGATCAACGATCAAAAGAAGAGAGATCTGTCTTTTTTCGCTGATAGATTTCTGCAGGAGTGATTATCCAAAATTTATGGATGCCTGTCAGATACATAAGGTCGCCAACGATGATCAGGCCCCAGTCATCAAAGTCTTCCTGGTTTTCATTATAATTCAGCCGCAGGAAATAGTCATAGTTCATCAACTGACGCTCTGCCGTATTCATATCTCCGCTTTCCTCATGAATGGAGTACTTACCCTCTATTGTCGCACCAGAAGCACCCGTATAGGTGTATGTCCCGTCTTTACGGAACTCATACTGGGGCTGGTACTTAAGTTCACCATAAACGGATTTCACCAACTCCCACTCTCCCAGAAGAGCGACTCTGGGATCCTGATTGACCACAGTCTCTTCCGAACTATACCACGATCTCAAATAATAGTTACCTTTTGTATCAAGTACGTCCGAGTAATTTCCACAATCGCCATAACCTATACCGAAAAACAACCTGTTGTCATAATCAAATAAAACCTCTAATGGCTCTTTAATTATCTCCGAAGGAATGTTTTTTAGTTTCCGTAGAGAATCTAACGCAGTATCAAAATCACCGCCTATTTTTCCAACATATTCAAGCATTTCGCCTGGTCTTTCTTTAATTCTGATTTGGGTTAAATCAGGGGTTGAATTAGGCGATATTACAGGATTGTCATCACTAACACACGCAACAAATAGTGTTGCAAATTATTGCTGT
>JAEEGK010009701.1_pt1 | contig 22407 bp, 15 predicted proteins | sample 8958771 | NCBI WGS metagenome assembly JAEEGK01 (sample SAMN16246547, study PRJNA631951) | gut metagenome | biome: gut microbiome; feature: rumen; material: SC-attached | host: Bos | place: Iran: Karaj | collected 2018-10 | reverse complement strand
ATTTTTTTTATTTTTTAAAGTCAATTTATACATTTATATTTTTATTATTTTTACTATATTTTAAAAATTTAATATTTATGATTTTGAGAATTAATATTTGATTATGAAAAAATTCTTCCATAACAGTTCTTCATTTTCACCATACCTATATTTTTCAAATTGTTAAGATTACCTTCTTGAAATACTTCTTGAATCTTAAATAATATATTAATCCTAAATTTACCCAAATAGGAGCTTTAAAAATACTTTAATTTAAATTTTATTTTTATTTCATTATCATATTTTTTCTTTCATTCCTACTAATATTTTTTAGTAATCATTATGAAATATTTTATTAATTCTTTTTGCTTTGTAAAGCATGTAGATTTCATTCATTACAATTTCATAAATTTTTTTAGGAATAAATTCAGAATTCTTTAATTCTACTATCAAGTTTTTCTATTAAATTGCTTAAAAATATTTGAAAATTCTTTATTCAGTTTTACAAACACCATAAAAAATAATGTTAATACAAAGGTTAATACAATTTTTCAGTTTTTTAATAACAATCATAATATTTAGGTGTTCTTCTAGTTTGATTGTTCAAAATTTTTTCTTTCTAAATATTAATACCATATTTTAAATTTTCAGTTACTTGATTACAATTTTATTTTTGAATATATCACTAAAAAATAATTAACAAAGCTTTATTTTTTAAATTTAAAAGGTAAATTTTTACTTGAAAAAAAAGATAAAATTTAGAAAAAAAACAAATTAAATGAATAAAGAATATATTGTACTTATTAGCATTTCAAAAAGAAAAAATAATATTATTTTATTTAAGAAATATAATAAAGAACACATTTACTTTTTCCTGTTTTTTTTCAATTTTTTTTTAAGTTTTTGATCCTTAATTTGAAATGGAAAATCATTTCTAGTCCACATCTTATGGTTTCTCCTATAGATTTCTTTTCTTTCAAAAATGATTTTTTATTTATATTTCTTTGCTTTTTTTTACAGCAAAAAAAATTGGGCCATTCTCTTTGAATTGAATTTATTTTTTTTCTCTTATATATAATTCATAAAAAATAAATATTCATTTTTTTTTCATAAAACAATTAATTTAAATTATTTATTCAATTGTTCTATTATCATTGATAGAGTAATATCTTTTATTTTTTAAATCACAATAAAATTTAATGAAAAACATTAAAAACTGCAAAAATATATTGTGTCTAAGTGTTGAAATTAAAAATTCTAATAAAGAATTTAAATACTAATAAAAAAAAGATTTTCTGAAATTTTTTTTTTTAAACATTAAAAGTTAATTTGTTTATTCTTAATACATAAAAAACATCAATTAAATTTTCCTCTATTATTTATTTATTAATTCTGAACATCGAATGAAAGTTAAAGAAATTATATTTAGCATAATATATTTGATTGAAAAAATTATTTAATTTTTAATTCTTAATATTGTTTCTTTTTAATTAAAATTAAATAAATAAATGAATTTAAATAGAAAAAAGCAAGAATAATATATATAGTAATTTTATTCATATTCTTGGTGATGAAAATTATTTTAAACAAAAAATTATATATATGAAATTAATTTTGTGGTAAAAACTAATGAAAAATCAGAAAATAAAATTAATGATTTAAACTTAAATTCATTATGTAAAGATAAAAATTTAAAAAAAGAATTAATATTTGAAATATACAATAAAACAAGAAAATAAAAATATCAAAAATATTTGGTTATAAAGAAAAAGAAAATAATATTATTTAAATTAAGTATAAAAGAATTAATTAAATAATAAAAGTTTATTATTTTAAAATTAAAAAATTTAATTGTATTTATTATTTACTTAAAGTTCATATTTTTTATTTATTATTTTTAATAATTTATTTATAAACTTTTTCTACTTTTTTTTATTTAAATGAAAAAATAATAAAAAGATATATACATATAAATTATTTTTTTTTAAAATAAGATAAATTTGAAAGAGTATTAATCCAATTAGAATTAGTAAATTTTCCAACATTTTTATTTAAATTATTACTTCTTCCTTTATTTAAAGGATTTCTAATTTTATTAGAAAAATTTTTTGCTCTTTGTCTTGAACCAATATTATTATTATTAAATGAACTATAATTTGTAGCAGTCATAGAAGAATAATTTAAAGGATTAACATTAAAGTCATCATTTTCTTTATTTAAAATACTTTTTTTTTTTGTTTTTGGAGAAACTGGAGAAAAATCAGAAGATGAAATATCTAATTGCATTGATCTAACACTTTGATTTAATTTTTTCTTTTTTGAAGTTTTCTTTTTTTTTTTTAAATTTTCTTCAGCTTCATTAATATCTATTTTTGAATCAGATAATAAAACTTTTTCACTTATTTTTTTCTTTTTTTTAACTTGTTTAGGTTTAATTTTAAAATCATAAGATTTAAACATTCCTTCATCAAATATATTTTTATTTTCAAATTTATTTTCATTAATATAAGTTTGTTCAAGTAAATTTTTCATTCTTAAAATATTTTGTGAATATTTTATTCTTTTACTACATTCTTTTAAATTAACAAAAAAATAAGATATTAAATTAATTAAAAGTTCAATATCAATTTGATTTTGAATAGGAGAAATTATTGAAGGACTTTTTCCCACTTTACTGGACTAATTAAAGAATATAAAATTATATAAATTTTACTTTACAATTCAATAAACTTATTTCTTCATTTTCTTTAAAAGCACTTTCTTTTTTATATAATTTAAACTTTTCTTTAAATTTACTTAATATTGCAGAAATAATAGAATTTTCAATTTTAGAATGAGAAACAATTTGAGGAAATTTAATAATAAATTCAAATATAATTCCTAAAGGAATATGAATCCAATTTATTGAATCAAATAATTCATTTATTCCATTTTCATTTATATTTACTTCATCAAATACTAATAAATATATATTATATAAAAAAATTATTTACACCAATTCATTGCAGAAATTAATTTTTGCTCATCTTTTAATTTATCTTGATTATATATTAATATTGATATAAAAATTGTAGAAGGTAATTTATATAAATCATGAGATTTATATATTTTTGAAAAAGAATAACTTAAATAATTTGTCATAAAAGTTTGAATTGGATTTATTCTTAATTTTATTGATAATAAACATGAATTAAGTTTATTTTCTTTGTTTGTTTGGATCATTTTTGAAAATCCTGTTAATTTAGCTAAAATCATTTCTTGATTAAAAGTTAATGAACAATAATTTGAAAAATTTATTTCTTTATTATTTTCAAATTCTGCATATGAACTTAAACTAATTATTCTTCTTTTATTATCAATATTTGCTTTTACATTTAATAAATCTTTATCTTTTTCATATATTATTGTTATTTTTATACTTTGATTTTGAAAAGTTAATGAATTAGTTTGAGATATTTTTTTTTCATTTTCATCTTTAAATAATTTCATAAAATTTAAAAGATCTATTGAAAAAGTTAAATCATCATTAGATTCATTTATTTTTTCATTTATTGATTTTTGATATTCATTTTTTATTATTTTTATTAAATCCCCTTTATCAATGTTTTTTATATCAATATTAACATCTCTTAAAAAACCAATGATATTTATTAATTTATTTATTTCTATATTTTCAGGTAAATCATCACACATTATATAATTTTTATAAAGAAAAGTAATTAAAATTTCTTCACATTTAATTTTATTTAATTCTTTAATATTATTTTCATCTGCAATTAATTCTATAAAATGTTCAATAATATAATTTTTAATTATTTTAAATAAATTTACCCAAATTTCATTTATATTTTCATCTTTTTTTGTATTTTCTATATACTCTAATACATGATTCATTATTAATATACAATTACTGTTATATATAAAATTGATAATATTATAGTCAACTATTTTCTGTAAAATTATACTATTTTTAAAATAATTTGCAAGATTTAATAAATCATTAATTTCATATTTACAATTTCTAATTTCTTCTGTTTCTTCATAATTTGAAGAAATGAGTAATTTTACATAAGAAAAATAATCATTTATCATTTTTAAATTTATCCAATTTGGTAAATGTAATTCTTGATTTTCTAAATCAATATATGATAAAATTTCAGGATAACCTTTAATTGCTATTTTTATATCAATATTATAAATTTCTTCATTTGATAATATAAATGTTATTATTTTTGTATTTGAATTATTTGATATTATATCATCTAATGTGTCATTATATGATTTAACTTTTAATTTATTTTCTTCTTTAGGCATTTCAGGAATTGAAGAAAAAGAAGAATTTTGACTAATATTTTTTTCATTCATATTTTATTTATTATTTTTATATTATTTAAATTCATTTATTTTTATATTTTATATATTTAAAAAAACCCAAGTTCCTAAAAATATAAAATTATATATATAAATATATATATATATAAGTAACTTTAGTTTTTTCTTTTATTAAAATTTTCTATGGATAAACTTAAAAATGTATTTGGAAAAGAAGAATTATTATAATTATTTTGAGAATCATTATTATAATAATATCTTAAATTTACTTGTCTTAACATTGGAGAAGGAGTTCTTTTCATTTTTTTTTGAGATTTATTATCAATTAAAATAATATTATTCTCTCTTTCTCTTGTAGAAGTTAATGGTCTTTTTATTCTATTATTTTTATTTTTTAATATAATTTCTTTTTGTTTTTTAAGATGAGATGATAAAATATTTATATTATGATTATTTAATTTTATTGGTTTACTTTTTGAACTAGTTGGTTTGTAAAAAAGATTTTCTTTATTTTTTGAAGATATTTTTTTAAAAGAATTTGGGTTCATTTTTATTGAACTTTCATTTGTTGGAGAAAAAAACGGAAATTTTAATGAGTTACTTTGATTTATTATATTTATACTATTATTACTTAAATTTTTTGTTCTTAAAGATAAATCCTTAATAAAATTTTTGTAATGATTCTTTTCTAATGTAGAACTTAATTTAACTGGTAATTTTAAAATAGATGATACTTTTTTTGGATACACAAAGTTAAAATTATTATTTTTAATAAGTGGAATTTTTAGAAAATTATTTTTTTGAATTTTATTTTTTGAATTATTTAAAGATTCTAAATTATTATTTTCATTAATTTTTGATTCATTCTTTTTTTTAAATATAACGAAAAAATTATCATTTTTTAAATCATTTAAATTCACTTTTTTATCAATTTTAATGCAACTTTTTTTAGGTTTCATTAAAATATGATTTTCAATATCTTTTATATCTTTTTTCAAATATAAATCTTGTTCAATATTAATTGAAACTAATTCACCATTTAAAAAATTATCCTTAAATTTTACTATTTTATTGTCATTAATATTTTTCACAATATCAATCTCTTTAACATAATTTCTTTTTTCATTTTTCTCAAAATTACTATTTAAATAAGTATTTCTCATTATTAATTCTTCTTTATCTTTTTTATTATTTTCTTCATTCCAATTGATTGATTTTTTAATTTTTGAATGAAGATTATTTTTATATTCATAATCATTTAATTGTTTAAGAAAAAAATTTGGTATTGAAACATTAATTTTTTTACTTTGTAAATATTGAATGCATTTATGAACAGACCAATTATAAATTTTAATTAAATATATTATTGCAACAATACATGCCCTATTTTGACATTTAATTGAAAATGTTAATATTCCTTCTCCACATTTATAACTATTATCAATAAATTTCATTATTTTTTTTATATTTTCATCATTTAATTCAAATAATTGTTGTAATGGATCTTCACTCCAATTTAAATTAAAATATTGTATCTTTTCTTCTTCATATTTATTTAAATTTTTATCATTTGTTGAATTAATTATATGAGTTATTTTATATTCTTTTAATATTTCTAAATTTGTTCCTGCTGATTTATCTCCTATGAAAAAACCTTCTCTTATTTTTACTATTGTTATTACTTCATTTGGGTTTTTCATTTATTTAATCAATATTTTTTTAAAATAAATTTGAGGAATTATCTTAATCACTGGAAAATATAATAATAAAATTTGAGATATATAAAATTCATTATAAATTAACCTAAAAAAAATAAAAACTTTTTATTATTAAAAATTAATATATTTCATATAACTTAATTAATAAAAAGAAATGTTAGAAATAATTAATTTTATTCATATCATTAGCATTATTAAAAACAGAGATTAAATTAGTTAATATAACTTTTAAATACTTAGTCTTTTTAATAACATAATTAAAATTAATAATAGTTTTCCTTATATTTAATTCTTGATTTTATTTAATAACTTAATCTTTTTCTTTTTTTTACTTTATCAGTAAATTACAATATTTCTCATATTTAAAATATGAAATCTTTTAGGATCTTTTAATAAAGGACAATGATTTTAAATTTATTTTTGATTTATATTATTCAATATTAAAAATATATTTTTGTTCAAATTGTGAATTAAAAGTTAATTGTTTTAACATTTTTTAAATTAAAATTATTATTAATTGATTATTAAATGAATAAACCAAATAAAATTTGTTTGATTTGTAAAGAAAAAGTATCTCCATTATATGATTTTTCATGTGAACATAAAATATGTCCAAGATGTTTAATTAGACATATGTTTATAAACAATATGAAAGATTTTGAAAAACAAAATCAAAAAATAATAAAATGTTCAAAATGTAATGGGACAATGAAATTAAATTTAGAACAAATATTAGATATATTTCATCATAAAGCAATAATGGATCAACACAAAAATAAAAATAAATGTGAAATTCATAATAATGAAAAAGATTTTTTTTGTATTGATTGTAAAATATATGTTTGCAAAAAATGTACTGATGAAAAAGAGAATATTCATAAATTTCATAATATTATTAGTAATAAATTATTTGCTGATAAATTAAGATATTATAATTCAAAATTAAAAATTAAATATCCTGCTTATGAAACTTTTGTTAATCATATAAATCAATTTGGAGAAAAATTTAAATCTTTAATTGAAGGTTCTTATGATACAACAATAAAACAATTAGATAATGTTATAAATTATTTAATTGATTATAGAGTTAAATATGTAACAAATTATAAAGATACTTTAAAATTTGGAATTCAAACTGTTAAAATTTTAAAATTTTTTTATTTAAATTATTATTATGATTTAGAAAAAGGAAAAAAAATAGATGATATATTTTTATTAAAATATTTAAATGATATTAAATATGAATTAGATGATGTGATATTAAATCATGATATTGATACATTAATAAAAATAGAAGAAATAAAGAAAAATGTTAATATATTAAAAGAAAGATTAAATAATATTTTAAAAATAAATTTTAAATTTACAGAAATAAGTGATAAATATACTGAAATTCAAAAAATAGAAAATGCAAATTCGAAAACAATAATATCATTAATAAAATTAAGAAATAATAAAATAATAACAGGAGGAAAAGAATACACATCAAAAATATGGGGTGAAAAAAATAATGAATATTATAAAGAAAGTGAAATTCCAACAGATAAATTAACATGTTTATTAGAATTAAAAAATGGATATATATTATCAGCATCATCAAAAGAAATGAATTATACTATTCATATATGGAAAGAAATAGATAAATCTAAAATCAATTTAAATGATTTTCCAAAATCTTTAAATACTTCTTTTAGTTCAAGAAGTTCTCGTTTATCAAGAACTTCAATAAGAACTATTCCTTTAAAAAAAAATAATAATGTTGTTTATAATTATGAAAAAATTGGAACTTTTGGAGGACATGAAAATGTTATTACTATGATGATTGAATTAAATAATAATAAATTAGTCACTTCTAGTTTAGATAAAAAAATCATTATTTGGGAATTTAAAAATGATTTTTTTGAAAATAAACAAACTTTAAAAAGTCATTCTGAAGGAGTTTATACTTTAATATTATTATATGATGGAAGATTAGTTTCAGGAGGAAATGATAATAAAATTATTATTTGGAAAGAAGAAAATAATCTTTTTAATATTATGCAAAAATTCTCTCATAATGAAAGAGTTATTTCTTTATTTCAATTAAAAGATGGAAAAATTTGTAGTGGAGGAAAATTAGGTAATTTATATATTTGGAAAGAAATTGATGGTTTTTTTCAAAATGTTTTTACTTTTAAAAATAATAATTCTGAAATTACTGTTATTAAACAATTAAATGATGGAAGATTAGTTGTTGCTTATAAAGGAGGTTTAATTAAAATTTTACAAAGTGATAAAGAAGATAAATTTATTGAAAGTGAAGAACTAAAAGGAAATGAAGATGAACATATTTATGGCCTTTTATTACTTAATGATGAAATTATTTGCTCTTCACATAATTCATCTTTAATTTTTTGGAAAAACAGGAAAAAATGGTAAATATAAAAATTTAATAAAAAATTATTATATTGTTTTATTTATTTATAAATTTCAATTGTTTATTATTTTCATATTTTTTAATATAGAATTTCTTTAATTTTTAAACAAAAAGGAATAAAAGAAAATCAAATATGAAATTATTATAGTTTAATTTATATGTTTTGAATATGAAAAATAATTCAAAAAAAATTGCATTTGAAAACATCAAAATCTCTTTTAAAACTCATATTTACAGTATTATATATTAAACAAATAAATTTTCATTTTTTCTTTTATTTAAAATTAAAATCTTATTTATTATTATTAATTCTATCATTTAATTCTTTTTAATCATCCCCTTTCATATAATATGAATTTTTTAATTCTTATTTAAAAATACATCACATATGAATAAATGAATTTATTTTATGAAAAAATAATTGAATATGGATTTGAGTTTACAATTTTTATATATTCTTCTTATTTTTATATTATAGATTCATTATCACTTAAAATATCTTTTTCACTTGATTCTTTTTTAACTTTTTATATTAATATATCCACAGTGGTAATTCTCTTATCTCATTATTTATAATTTTAATCAATAAATATAATTTTATCATTAACTATTTTTTTTTAAATATGATTTTTTCAAATGAATTTGAGAACTCTCAAAAAATTCAAGAAAACATTTATGAAAGTTCTATAGTAATTAATGATAATTTTTCACTTCTACCAAGTAATAATAATAATAGTCCTCTAAATAGAACAATAATTGAAAAAAATAATGGTTATGGAAGTGATTCAATTTTAATTTCAAAAAAATTAATAGAAAATATAACTTCAAATTCAAATCCAAAAGAAAACTCAGAATATTTAAAAGCAAGGGATATAGCGAATGTTACGAATGAGGTTTTTGAGATGTCTATTAATTCAATAACTTCTGAGGATAAACTAAATCAATTATCTGATTATATTTTTAATATAAATTATAATTGTAAACAATATTCAATACAAGATACAATTGGTCCTTGTATTAAAATTGCTGATTTCATTGAATCTTCATATAATTATAATGATGAATTTTTAGATGAAATAAAAAAAAAATTTAATTTCTTAAAAGATTTTAGTTTTTATAGAAAGATTAAAGGAGATGGAAATTGCTTTTATAGAGCTGTTATTTTTAAATATTTTGAAATGATTATTTTAAGTGGAAATGTAGATTTATTAAAAAATATTATTTTTGATATTCTTACTGATTGTTATAATTTTAATGATAAAGATGATGATAATAATCCATTATCTAAATATTTAAAAATTGGAAGTGAAGATAAAATAAAACCTAAATTAGTTAAAATGATTTTAATAATAATTTATAAATATTTAAAAAAAAAATGTATAAAAGAAGCTTATAAAATTTTTTATGTTTCTTTTAATACTTGTAGAAGTTTTGATATGGGATTAATTTTTTATTTTAGATACATTCTTTATACATTTATTCAATCAAATGAACAAAAAATATATACAAAAGAATTTCCTGTTTTAATAGGGAATTTACTTCCAGAAAATTATGAAATTGATGGAAATTTTGATTTTAATTCTTTTTATGAAAATTATCTTTTAAAATTAAATGATGCAGAAAAAATAATTATATATTTAACTCCATTTGTTCTTTCTGCTAATTTACATGTAATAATATATGATGGAAATCAAAATGATAATATACAAAAAATTTCATGTCCTAATTTATTAAATGAAGATTATAATATATATACCTTAATTAAAAATTCTCATTATGAATTAATTTATTTAGAAACTCAATATGAAAAAGAAAAATTCATTTTAAATGATTATACTAATTTAGATTATCAACCAAATATTTTAAAAGAAGAAGAAAGTAAAAAGATCAACAATAATTCTTCTATAATAAATAATGAAAAATCAGAAAAAAGTTCAAATTCACAATTTCAAATTTTAGAAGATTCATCAAAAATAAATGATAAAGATGGTCCTTTGAATAATACTGAATTATTTGAAAATCAATTTGAAAATGAAAGTAATAAAATAAATAAACAGTATGAATATGATAATAATCAATCAGAAAAAAGTAAAAAAATAAACGGATTTCAAAAAGAAAATTTCAGTAAAATTAGTTATAATAATTGTGAATTATCTGATAACAATGTTATTCAAAATTCAAAAGAAATAAATTCTAAAATTAATTCAAATAGTTTGAAAGAAATGAATTCGTATAAAAATTCTAAAAAAAATTTAGATGAAAATATTTTAAATAATAAAAATATAAATAACAATTCAAATATAAAAGTATTAAATGAAAATAAAGAGGAATCATTAAATGAAATAAAAACAAGTGTTATAAATTCAAATTCAAATTCAAATCCAGAATATTTAAAAAACAATTTTGATAGTAAAATAGAAAATAAAAATTCAAAATTTGAAAATGATTCTGTAAAAAATAAATATATTATTGAACCAAAAAGTGATATGAGTAAATATAATAATGAAGAAAGTGATATAATTAGAAATAATATTAATAAAGAAATTGTTGAAATTAATGATGAAAAAGTTGATATTGATAATAAGCAAAAAAGTTATAATAATTCGGAGATAAATAAGCATGAATTTTCAGAATCTGATAATAATAAAAATTTATTTAAATTAAATAATTTTAAATCATCTGTTTCTGAAATAAATAAATTTAAAGTTAATGAAAATTCTAATTTAAGTAAAGATAATTGTGAATTATCATCAAATCAAAAAAATATAATTATTGGAAATCAATCTGTTGAAAATAATCAACATATAGAAAAGGAAATAGTTCAGAAAAAAAAAGAAGAGATAAATAATAAAAAGAGTAAATTTATTAATGATGATGAAAAAAATATTTTTAAAAATTATTTAAAAACAATAAAAGAAAAAATAAAAGGAAAAAGTGAAAAAGAAAGACAAAATTTAATAGTAAACGAATACAGTAATTTATTAAATAAAGAATTATTAATAAAGGTTAAAGAAACAATTTGTTTAAATTGTGAAGAAAATATTGTAGGAAAGAAAATCAAATTTCCATGTGGATGTTATGTGTGTGATGATGAATGTTTAGTAGACGCTTTTACAGGTTTTAATTCTTTAGAAAATACAAATTCTTTTTATTGTATTTGTTCACATTTTTATTCCATTCATGAATTATATGAATTAGGATTAATTTTTTTAAAAAAAGATTTGGATTTTAATTATGGAATTATTGTTAAATTATTTAATAAATCTATTTATCAGCAATGTTCTATTTGTGAAAGAAAAAATAATATTAATCAGATAATTTATTATAAAAGTGAAGATGATAATATTTTAGGAGATTATCGAAAATTAACTCATTTTATATGTGATAAATGTTTTGAAGAAAGTGGAGGTGATTTTTTTTGTAAATATTGTGAAAAAAAACATTCGGAAGTTAAAATTAAAAATTGATTTTGATATTTTTTATAAATTAATATAATAATATAAATTATTAAATTTAAACATTTATATTATTTTAAAAATCAAAATATCAAGATAATAAACAAGAAATTCCTTTAAATTATAATCATTAAATTAAGAATAAATTCAAAATCAAAAATCAAAAAAATGAAAACTTCAAAAAATAAAAATAGACAATAATTTTTAAACATTTTAAAAAAATGAAGTAAATTATTATCTGATTGAATCTTTATTAAAAATATTTTTTTCTCTGTTTCCATAATAATCCTTTTGTTTATTTTTAATAAAGTCAATCCAATCTTTTAATCCAAATTTATATGTAAACTCTAAATTTAAATCATAAAATTTAAAAACTCAATTTTTATTTTTATTAATTTCATCATTTTTCCATTCTGCATATAATGAACTTTTATCATTAAAATATATTGTTCCATTTCTATTTTTTAAATCATTTTTAAAATTACCTTCATATATAACAAAATCATCATAATTATCAAACATATTTTTCATATATAAAATTCCTTTTCCAGATTTATTATCATTTTCAAAATTTCCATAATAAAAATTATTTTCAATTTTTAGGTTAAAAATTTCTAAAATATCTTTATTAATTATATTTAAATTTTCTTTAAATATTTTATAATCATTTTCATTGTTATATAAAAATCCTTTTCCATTTTTTAAACCTTCATTAATAAAATAACCTTCAAAAAATTGTCCATTAGGATAAATCATTTTACCATTCATTGGTTCATTATTTTTAAAATTTCCTATTATAATTTTACCATCTTTATAAAAAAAAGTTCCTTCACCTTCAATAATATCATTTTTAAAATTACCTTCATATCTTTCAAATATATCATATTCTTTTTTTTCTTTAAAATCTAAATTAATAACTTTATTTTTAAATATTAATTTACCAAAACCATTTTTTTCATCATTTTCCCAATTGCCAATATAAATAACATTTAAATCTTTATAAATAATTTTCCCTTCACCTACTTTTTTCCCATATTTTATTATCCCTTCAAATTCATCTCCATTTTTATATTTAATTGTTACATTATTTTCTAATATATCATTTTTCCAAATACCATAATATTTATCTCCTTTTTTATTTATAAAAGTTCCTTTTCCTTCTCTTAAATTATTTTTCCAATTTCCATTATAATAATCTCCATTTTTATATATCATTTTTCCTTTTCCTTCTTTTTTCCCATTTATTAAATCTCCATAATATTTTTCTTCATTATTCATTTCATTTTCTTCATTATCATTTAATGTATTATCAAAATCTTTAAGTAACTTTCCTTCTTTTACTGTTTTATTATAAGTTAAAACTACACTTCTAAATAATTTTTCTACACTTTCATAATCTAAAGCACTTGTTTCGAAATAAATTCCATTTATTTGTTTAGCAAATTTATTTCCTTCAGTTTCAGAAATTATTCTTTTTTCATACAAATCATTTTTATTTCCAACAACAGCAAATAAAATGTTTTCTTTGTTATTATTTGAAATAGCAATATTATACCATTCATTTAATTGATTAAAAGAATATATATCAGTTAAATCAAATATTAATAAAAAAATATGAGCACCCTTTATAAATAACTTTATAATACTTCTAAATAATGGATTACCAGGAGTATCAATTATTTCTATTTTTATTATTTTATTATCAATAATTAATGTTTTTATTAATATATCTCCCATTGTTGTCATTAATAAATCTTCATAAAATGTTTTATCATCATATTGATATAATAAACAACTTTTTCCTACATCTTTTTCTCCAATTAATACTATTTTTATTTCTGACATTTTTTATTTTTTTTACATGAATAACATTTTTTTGAATTATTTTTATAAAAGAATAAAATATTTAAAATTGTTTTGAAAATATAATATTATTTAATAATAAGTATAATTATTATTTTTCGTTTTTTTTTTCAGTTTCAAATTTATTTATAATTTTTTTTTTATATATTTTATTTTTCTTTTTAATGAATTACATGCATATATTTTCTTTTTGATTAACTTTTTATTTCAATCAATGTTTTTGTGAAATTCTGAGAAATATTTTTCTCTTTCTTTTTCCTTCTCATTTTAATATTTTTCCATTTCTTTTTCTCTTTCTTTTAATAATTTTTCTTTTTCTTTGTAATGTTTTTCCATTTCATTTTTTCTTTCTTTCAATATTATTTCTTTTTCATTATAAGAACTTTTCATTATTTTTTCTCTTTCTTTTTCTCTTTCATTATAATATTTTTCCATTTCTTTTCCTTTATCATTATAAAATATTTTTCATTATAAATTTTTCCATTTCTTTTTCTCTTTCACCATAATTTTTTCCATTATTTTTTCTCTTTAAAATTCTTCAAATTCTTAACAATAGTTTTCATTGTAATATTTTTCTTTTTCATTATATTTTTTTTCTAAATCAGAATAATATTTTTTCTTTTTCATTTAACTGATTAATATCACTTAAATCTTCTTTATTTATTTTAGAAATATCTGTATTTTCATTTTCTTTATCTGCTTTATTTTTATTATCAAAAATAAACAAAAATTCATTTAATTTCCTAATTTTACATTTAACTTTTTCATAATTATTTTTAAATTGTTCATTAATATTTAATACATTTTGAGAAATATAATAATTGAAAATATTTTGTTCAATTTCAAAAATATATGTTTCTAATGTAATATTAGCAAATTGAATTTCAGAAAAAATTGAATTTTTCAAATTATTTATATATTCAATAATTTCATTTTTAACACTTTCTAATTCACTAACTTTATAATCAAGTTCATTTATTTTATTTTTTAAAATTATTTTTTAAATCTTCTTCAACAATAATAGAAGATAAACCAATTAATTTATGTTCTTTATGTTCATTATTAAATAATTCACAAATATTTTTTTTACAATTTTTACAATATGAAGAAAAAGAATTAAAATGTATTTTACATAAAGAATCATATTTATTTAAATTTTCAAATTTATGTCCTTTTGAAAGTTTATGTTTATTCATTAAACATTGTAAACAAACAAATTTATTACATTTTGAACATTCTTGTTGAGAATTTCTATATTCGCATTTTTCTTTTGTTATTGAATTTTCCTTATATTTTCTTAAATATTCATTTAATGAAATTTCACCATTATGATTATTTTCACATTTATATAATACCACTGATTCATTATCTTTGTGATCTAATTGAAGAGTACATATTAAATTACATTTTGGACATCTTTATATATTTTCTAAAGAAAATTTTGATTCTATTGGATTAGGTGAATTTATACTCATTCTTATATTCATTTTTTAATATGATTTAAGTATTTTTTAATGGACTTTATCAAAATATACAATAATGATGATGTTCAAAAAAACTCAGAAGAAAAAATAGAAAAAAAGAAAGATGAAGAAGTATTTTAAATGAAGTTATATCACTCTTTTCAAAAATTTAATGAGACTAAAACTTTTAAAATTCACTTAAAACAATTAAAGAAAAATGTAAAAATCTTTTAATAAAAGAGGGACAATCTTGAAGAAAAATCAAAACAAAAATTGTGTGAAGAAATAATAGACAATTTTATTTAGATATAAATAATAATTTTAAAGAATGAGATGATAAAGAAGAAGAAAGAAAAAAAGAACTTGATGGAATTTTAAAAAAAATAAAGAATATCTATTTCAATTAAATCTTCATTCTCTTTGTTATTATTTTTATTCATATATTTAAAAGCATGAAAATCATTTAAATAACATTATGAAAAAATAAAAAATCAGAAAGTTGATGTTATTGAAGAATAAATTTTAAAATATTAAAAATAAAAAAACAATAATTGTCTCATTGATTGAAAAACAAATTGAATTATAAATAAAACATAAAATAATTTATAAACTATTTTTGATTTATAAAAAAAAAGATTGTATGAAAATTTTAATTAAAAGTTGGAAAAATAATTTTAAAGTAATTTAAGTGCAATTTCTTTTATTTCTGAAACTTTGAAAAAATATTCTCTTCTACCCCCTGAAGTTTTATTAAATAAGATATAAAATTCATTATTTTCTTTATTATGTTTTAATTTAACATCAATTATTAAATCCTGAATGTCAATTTCTTCTTCTTCTTCTTCATTTTCTTCTTCTTCATTGTTTTCATTTTCTTTTTTTTCATTATTTTCTTCAATAATAACATCATCATATAAAATTTTAAATTTTAAATATTTATCACTAGCTTCAATACTTTTTTTGTCTTTTGTTTCTTTATAAATTTTATTAGCAAATTTATTCATAAATTTAACATAATCAATATTACCTTTAACTTTTAAAATATCATTATAACAATGATGAGTAATCTTGAATTGTTTAACTTTAATATTTTTATCAAAATATATTTCTTCATTTTCATCACTTCTATAAACTCTATCTCCATAATCTTCATTTTCATTAGCCAATTTTTCTAATTCTTTTTGTTGTTTAACAATAATTTCTCTTCTAGCAAATTCACTCAAAACATCAATAGTATTAGCACAATCATTTTTCATAAAATTACTCTCTAAAATTTGTTTAATAGAAGGTCTTTCTTCAGGTTTAAATTTGATCATAGAAATAAATAAATTTCTAAAATCTTCACTAAGATTTTGAATAGCACTTCCAGTAGAATTTAATTTTTCCCAATAACGATCAATTTGATTCAATAAAATTAATCTATAATATTTGTCTCCTCTTGTAGCTTGTCCAAAAGGCATTTTACAAGTAACTAAAGTGAATAAAACAACACCTAATGAAAAAATATCTGAATAAATTCCATTATAAGGTTTTTTTGATAATATTTCTGGTGAAGCATAAGCTCTTGTTCCTAAAGGTGTTGTTAATATTCCATCTCCATTATTTCCTGATAATAATGTTGCAAAACCAAAATCAGCAATTTTAATATTAAAATCTTTATCTAACATTATATTTTCCATTTTTAAATCTCTATGTGCCACATTATTTTCATGTACTGAATTTATTCCTATTAATATTTCTTTAAATATTGCTTTACCTATTTTTTCTCCAAAACCAGATTGAGGGAAAAAAACATAATCAAATAATTCTCCTTTTTCAGCATATTCTAAAACTATATATTTAAAATTTTCACTTTTTATTCCTTCTTTTATGATTGGTCCTTCTCCTGAAGATATAATATTAACAATATTGTTATGATGAATTAAATTTAATATTTTTATTTCTTTTTCAAAAACTTTTGTATCAAGTTTTATTATCTTAATTGCAACTTTTTGTTTTGTATTTATGTCTTCTCCTAAAAAAACTTCTGCTGATGCTCCAGAGCCTAATTTAGGATAAAATAATATATATTTTTCATCTAATATTGGAGGCTTTGGTAGTTGTTCCATTAAAGATACTTTTTGAATATTTTTTTTTTGTTTTTTAATTTTAAATATGATTTTTTTTTTTATAATATTTTTCCTAGTTATTAGGGTTAATAAGATATTTTTTAAGTTTTAAAAAATTTATTAGATTTGTTATATTTTTGCTTATTTTTCAAGGTTTATTTCTTTTTTTCATGTTTTTTAATTTTTTTTTTTTTCTATCATTTTTTCCTTATTTTGAGTTTTAATTTAGGATTTTTGTTCAATTAATTAGATGAATAAAATTTCTTTGAATTAATTTAATTACAACAAATTTTTTTTTTTGGTGAAATTATTTTTTTTTTGATTGTTACTTAATTAACTTCATATATTTTTATTTTCATATCATAAGGAAATTAATTAGTTTATAATATTATTTTTTTGAAAATGTGTGTTTTACAAATATTAAAATGATTATATTTAAATTGTAATTTAATCATTTAATTTTTGAAAATTTTTTTTATTTCTAATTACTTAGAAAATAATGTTAATAACTTGTTATTTAAAACAAATAAAATACTCAACCTCAAATTGAACTTATTTTTGAAGATTCGAATCAATACCCAAATAAAAAATCTTAATGCGTGCTTATTTTCAAGTATCAAAAAAATTAATAAAAATAAATATATTAATTTATATCATTATATTAAATATCAATATTTCCTTAATTTAAAAATAAAGGAAAATATATTATAAATTTAAAATCAAGAAGTTAGAACAATTATTGTCATACATAAATTTTTTTCTTATATATTTTCATTGTTGATAATAATTAAGATTTATGTCTTTATTATTTTTATTGAATAACTTTTTTATAAACATATGAAAAAAATGACTAAAACTTTGAAACAAAGAAATACTAATATTGAATTATTTAGAAAAACTCATATTGGAATTTTTTAAAGATTAATTGGTATTTGTTTTATTAAGAAAAATCTCTAAACTATATTTTAAATAATGATTAATTTAATTTATTCCAAAACTTTACATTAAAAATAATAGTTAATTATTTTTAATAATTATTGAATTTAAATTTAATGAATATTTTATGAATTTATTTTAGAAAATGTCATATGATAATTATATAAAAAATTCTTTTGGTTTTAATAAAGAAGATAATAATTTTAAATGTGAATTTAAAAATGAGTCAGAAATAATATCAAGATATATAATTGATAAAATTATTAGTTTAGTAATATCTAAAATTATGATGCATGAAATATTTGAAAATAATGTATATTATTATTTTGAATATTTAAAAAAAATATTGACTCCTCTTATAAATGTAAATAATATGGAATATGATACAGATAATTATATTGAAAATGATATTAAAGAACCTAGAAAAATAATTAAAGATAGTTTTTTATCAGAATTAATTAAAACGGATTTTATATATAGAGATAAAAAATCAATAAAAGAAATTAATGAAAATAAAATTAAAACTCCAAGACATTCTTATAAAAAATCATTTACTAAATTTTATGATTATATGAATATAATAAATTCAAGAGATAGTTCAGAAAAAGAAATAAAGAAAAAAAGAACTAAAACAAATTATGAATCTTTTTCAATAAAAGATATTTATAAAAAAGAAGAACCAAAAGAAATTCAAATTTTAAGAGAACAATATGAAAATGCATTAAAAGCAAAAATGGAAAGATTATCAATAAAGCAAAATAATAAATTAAGAAAATCAATATTTAATGATAAATCAAATTTAAAAAAAAATATTAATCTTCCAATAATTGATTCTGAAAAATATACATTTGATTCAAATGGTAAAATAATGTTTTTAAGATCAAATAATTTTATTGATTTAATAAAAGAATTTAATGAAATTTTTCCAAAAACAAAATTTGTAAAAGTAAAAGAAAAAGAAGACAATTTTTATTTTCCTGAAAAAGAAAAAGACACAATTCAAATAGAAAAATATTCAGAAAAAATATCAATATTAAATGAGATGATAAATGAAAGTAAGAAAACATCAAATAATCAAAATAATAAAATAAAATTAAGAAGAACAAGAACTAAAATATTTCCAGTTAAAGAAAGAGAAAAAGTACAAAATATAAGATGTCCTCCTTCAGGAGATAATTTTTCTTATATTCAACCTGAAATTGGAGTATTAATTAAATCTAATGATGGAAATGAAAAAGGAGGAAATTTACAATATTCTAAATTATATAATAGATATTCTACAAATGAATATAATAATATTTTGGAAGAAACTATTAATATTAATAAAAATAAAGTTAAATGTCAATCTAAGAATATTAATCAAGATTTTGATAATAAAAATTTTGAAGAAAATAATTCTAATAATAATTTTGATGATAATAATACTTTATTTTCTTCTAGTTTTATTGGTTCTAATAATAAAGTTAAAAATGATTTATTGAATAAAGAAAAAACTTTATTCAGTGATAAAGCTTATTCTTGTAAACATATTATTTTAAATAAATCAATATTAAATAATTCTTCTTTATTAGATTCTGTTGATGATTATAATAAAAGTTACGATATAGATAAATTAAGTTTTTTAAGAAAAAATGAAAGTACTAAAAATTTTTTTATGAAAAAAATAAATTTGAGTATGAGAAATAATGGAAATTTTTCAACCAAAGGAAAAAAAACTTATGATGAAGTAGATAAATTTAATTTAAATTTACTTAAAAAAAAATCAATCATCAATCCTTATATTTACAAAAAAAACAATCCATCATTACCTGAATTAAAACCAATTTTACCAAAGTATACTAAATTAAAAAAAAGAAACGGAATTTGGGTTAAATCTGAATTACCTTTAAGGATTAATTTTAATAAAAATGAATAACCTTGGTTTTTTGTATTTAAAAAACATTTATAATATTTATATATTAATAATTTAATATAGCTAAAAATACTATTCAACACTTATTTTTTTGGTTTTTTTTTTTTTTATTTTTACTTTTAATTTTAACAAAGAAATAAATAATTTAAGATATTTATATGATAAAATGATTAAAGCTGTAAGTAAAGCTTTAGGTAAAAATGAATATTATACTATTTTATCAAAAAGAAATAACAAATTCATATAATATAAAATACAAAAGAAAATAATATAAAAACAAAAATATTTTTATTAGAAAAATAATTTAAAAATAAAAATCCTGATTCAATTTAAGTAAAAGATAATTTTATAATTTTAGAAAAGATAAAAAATGAGAATAAAAACATAAGAAAATTACAAAATAAATGAAACAAATAACAATTCGAAGAAGTCAATCAAAAAACAGAAAAATTTTATAAAATAATTAAAGAGGCAAATCAAATGAAAAATAAAGAACTAAATATATAAATAATAAAAAAAAGAAATAATGAATAAATAAAGAAAGTAAAATTTTCCTAATGTAAATAAAAAAAACAAATATAATTAAATTAAATTAAATTTAAATTAAAAAAATAAAATTAATACTCTAAGCAATGATTAAAAATCAAGAAATATGAGAAAATTAATTGATAAAATTAAGAAGAATTTTAAAAAAAATCTACCAAAAAATGTAAGAGAAATAACTTTTATATAATATGAAAAACAAACAAATGATTTTTTTATTTTTATAAATTTCTTTTAATAATATTTAATTTTATTCTGTTTAACTCATAAAAAAAAAATAATAAAAAATTTAAAAAAAAAATGGGAATAAACTGTGGAGGATGTAATAGAAAATTATATGATAATGAAATAAAATTAAGTACATACCGTTTACGTGAATTAGAAAAGAAATATTCATCTCCAAAATACCTACCACACATAATAAAAATTCAATCAGTATATAAAGGAATACTTCTCCGAGAGAAAATAAAGGAAAAATTCAAATTTCAGCTTCTTCAAATAAAAAATTCCAAAGAGACTTCAACTCAAAAATATTCTTATATAACTAAAGTAGACATGAAAGAAATATTTGAAAAATATCCTCTTCTCCCAATAATATCATCTGAAACATTATTATTAAAGCCTCCTTTTGAATTTCAAAACAAACGTGAGATTTACTATGGAGAATGGAAAGGAAATGTTCGTCATGGACGTGGTGTACAACAATGGTTAGACGGCTCTCGTTATGAGGGTTACTGGTTGAATGACAAGGCAAATATTAGAGGGAAGTTGTATCACGCAGATGGTGATACTTATGAGGGTGAATGGCTGAATGATAAAGCAAATGGACATGGGAAGTATTTGCATGTAGGAGGAGAATACTATGATGGAGAATGGAAAGAGGATATGCAACATGGGAAAGGGAAAGAAACATGGATTGATGGATCTTCTTATGAAGGAGAGTATATGAATGGGAAAAGACAAGGATTAGGTTTGTTTAAATGGAGTGATGGAAGTGAATATGAAGGAAATTTTTTTGAAAATAAATTTCATGGGAAAGGAAAATATACTTGGAATGATAAAAGAGAATATATTGGAGAATGGGAATATAATCAAATGAATGGTTATGGTATTTTTAAATGGCCTGATGGAAGAAAATATGAAGGTGATTATAGAAAAGATAAAAAAGAAGGTTTTGGTATTTTTTATTGGCCTGATGGTAGAATTTTTAAAGGAAATTGGGTAGATGGAAAACAACATGGAGATGGAGAATTTTTTGATCCCAAAACTCAAATTTGGAGAAAAGGAAGATGGGAATTCGGAAAAAAAACTATGTTTTATGAATAATCAATTTTTTCAAACATGGTTCATGAGGTTTAATTTTTTTTTAATTTTTTTTTTATTTTATTTTTATGTATGTTATAGTTTTTTTTCCTTTTGTTTTATTAAAATTTTTGTAAATTCTTCAATTTTTTTTTTTTTGATTGATTGATATATAATTTATTAATTCAATTAAAAAGTTCTAAAAATAAAAAATAAGAAAAAGCACATTTGATAATTATATTAAAATATTTTTTTAATAAAAATTTAAAATTGAATATAAATATTTAGAAACTTCAGGTTATATTTATTTTTATAAAAATTTAGAAGACGAAAATTATGTGGGGATTGGGGATTGGGTATTAGCCACAATGACCAATTAC
>JAEEGK010009700.1_pt1 | contig 22409 bp, 7 predicted proteins | sample 8958771 | NCBI WGS metagenome assembly JAEEGK01 (sample SAMN16246547, study PRJNA631951) | gut metagenome | biome: gut microbiome; feature: rumen; material: SC-attached | host: Bos | place: Iran: Karaj | collected 2018-10 | reverse complement strand
TCGCCATCGAAAACGACCTCACAATCATCCCCGTTTTGAACAAAGTCGATTTGCCGGGCGCACAGCCCGACCACGTTGCAGCACTCGTCGGAGACCTGCTCGGTTACGACCCCGACCAGATTCCGCGCATTTCCGCCAAAACGGGCCTCAACGTAGAACAGGTTCTCGACAAGATTGTCGATGAAATTCCGGCCCCCAAGGGCGATTCCGGCAAGCCGCTCAAGGCCCTCATCTTCGACTCCGTCTATGATTCTTACCGCGGCGTCATCAACTACATCCGCATCGTCGAAGGTTCCCTCAAGGCGGGCATGAAAATCCGCATGATGAAAACCGGCGGCGAATACGTCGTCACCGAAGTCGGCACATTCAGCATGCGCCGCGACCCCCGCCCGGAACTTTCCGAAGGCATGGTCGGCTACGTGCTCGCCAACGTAAAGACCATCAGCGACGTGAAAATCGGCGACACGCTCACCGATGCCGCGAACCCCGCCGAAGAACCGCTCCCGGGTTACAAGGACGTGCTCCCGATGATCTATTCGGGCATCTACCCCATCGACCCCGAAGACTACAAGGATCTCCGCGAAGCGCTCGAAAAACTCCGCCTGAACGACTCCGCCCTCAGCTGGGAACCTGAAACCTCCGAAGCGCTCGGATTCGGCTTCCGCACTGGGTTCCTCGGACTCTTGCACATGGAAATCGTGCAAGAACGCCTCGACCGCGAATTCAACGTCGATATCATCACCACCGTGCCGAACGTGGAATACCACGTGTATATGAGCGACGGTTCCATGGTGAGAATCGAAAGCCCCTCCAAGCTCCCTGACGCAAGCCGCTACGACTACATCGAAGAACCCTACGTCAAGGCACAGATTTTCACACCCAAGGAATACGTCGGCGCCATGATGACGCTCTGCGAAGAAAAACGCGGAACGTTCGAGACCATGGAATACATCGACGAGACGAAAGTCATCCTCAAGTACGATTTGCCACTTGCCGAAATCATGTTCGACTTCTACGACCGCCTCAAATCGCTCAGCCGTGGCTACGCAGGCCTCGACTACACGCCAAGCGAATACAGACGGAACAACCTCGTCAAGCTCGACATCCTTTTAAACGGCGACCCGGTCGATGCATTCTCCGTGATTATCCACCGCGACAAGGCGAACACCTACGCGAACGCCATCTGCGTCAAGCTCAAGGACCTCATTCCGCGTCAGCAGTTCGACGTCGCCATCCAGGGCGCCATCGGCGGAAAGATCATCAGCCGCTCCACCGTGAAAGCAGTGCGCAAGGACGTGCTCGCCAAATGCTACGGCGGTGACATCACCCGCAAGCGCAAACTCCTTGAAAAGCAGAAAGAAGGCAAGAAGCGCATGAAGAGCATCGGCTCCGTGGAAGTGCCGCAGAAAGCATTCCTCGCCGTGCTCTCGCTCAGCGACGATTCCAACAACAACGGCGACTAAGTACATTTAATTTGTAGGGAACATGTCTGCACTCGATAGAAAAGTCAGGTCTTTACAACGGCGCCATTCCAGAGCGTACGTGTTCTTTCTTGTCTTTATCCTCGGTGTAGTATTCGCCCTAATGATAGGCGTACGCCATTACGTCATGGAACCCGTCCGCATGCAAGACAATTCGCTGTACCCCAAATTCGCAAAGAACAGCGTTTTGTGGATGTGCAAACTCCCCCGCTGCACCGAACGCATCCAAGACGGGGACTTTGTCTGGGGCATCATGCGCAACCAGGACAACATGGTGCGCAAAGTCCTCGGCGTTCCCGGCGATTCCATCACCATCACGAACAACGGCAAAGTCTATACCCCGCACCGCAATTTCAAATGGAAAGGCGAAGACGCCTTTATCGAAACGCGCAGCATCTACGTCCCGCGCAAAGGCGATACGTTATTTTTCGACAAACTAAACGATGTAGAACAAGATAATCTCATTTCGCTCATGCACGAACAGAACGAAAAATTCTACATCAAGTCTAGCCTCTGGCAAGGCAACCGTCAAATGGCTATCGAACGCATCGGTTCCACAAAACTCGGGAACCGCCTCGCAAGCCTCCAAGAAATCGACTACATGCCGTGGCAAGACCGCTACCTCGTCGAGCTCCAGATATTCCAATCTGAACCGGGAAACGCACCCATCCAAATCAGGCGAGAAATCTTTAACGCCAAGGATTCCTCGAAGATATCCTTTTACGTCGTACCCGAAGACTGCTATTACCTCGTCTGCGAAAAATCAAACCATTGCGCAGACTCCCGCGAAGTCGGCTACTTCACCAAGAACCGTCTGCTAGGCCGCGCCGACAAAGTTGCAAACAAATTCCAGAAAAGGCTGGAACGCCAAGCATCACGAGCGAAAAGGTTCGTGAAAATGGTCTTGAAAGGGAAATGAAAAAAGAAGCACCCAAAGATGCTTCTTTTAAACTTTAGGTTAAACCCTGCTATGGAAAAACCTCCGAAGGAGATTCTTTCATGGCGGGGTTTGAACATAAGAAGAATTCTACAGACAAAAACACCTATTCAATGCACCGTCCTGAACACTTCAAATGAACCATTTGGCAATGGTTCAACCGCATCCCCGCGACCCTTCATCCGCATTATGAATTATTGCAAACGACACAGCCAAAACTAATTGGAGCCTGCATTTCGTCAACAACACGGGAGCTCTACCTTTTGAGCTTACATGTGCGTAAAAGATCCTGCCAGATCCGCCACGAATATTTCATCGCAGCCAACGCCCTTATGTGATGAACAACACCTTAGGTTATGGCCTTTCATCCAACGTTCGCTTAGCTGCGTACTATCGAACCCCTTGGCTTTTATTCAACAATGATAATATAATATTATTTTTTTATTCAGTCAAGGGGAATAACGTAAATTAAATTTATACAAAAAAAAAGGCTCTCAAACAAGAGACGCCTTTTCATATTAAGAACCAACAAACTACTTCATTTATCTTGCCAATAGAAATCGTTATAGGACAGGATATCATTCTTCCGCAGATTGCGGGTTTATTTTTATAGCCTTACCAGTAGCCTTGCTTATTAACTCGTCAAACATCAAGCCACTATTAGCTTGGTATTCACTAATAGTTTGCTTATTGCCAATCCAGTTAAAGCTTTTGCCAAAGAACCATCTAGTACGTTGAGCGGTCTTAGTAATTTTAGTACCATAACCAAGAACTTCTTCTTCATTCACATACATTGCTTGAACAAGGTTATTTTTATCTTTCTTATAGCCCAAAAGTTCTGTAGATGGAGCTGCAGCCTGATACGTGCCACTATAATATATTGGCATTCTGCCACGGCGTAATGCAATATTTCGACAATCTCCTTTAACTTGTTCTGGAATAAACGGAATCCAGTTAATAGGCACTCGATTTTGGATTAACAACGAATAATCAGTTGTTTTTTCCTCATCAGAATTGTTTGGTTTTTCCGTCGTTTGCAAATTTGCATCATCAACCAAGCCAAGGACTTTATCCGAAAGCGTCCTACCATCCATGGTACCGCCACATCGATTATTAATCGTCGTTTCTACGCCCCACACCATGTTCGCCATTTCATCTCTCAAGAACTGTACTTCTTCAATAGGTTTACTTTCTTCACAACGCAACACTGTTGGCGGGAACAACAAACCATCGGCAGTCGAAAAATTTCTATTCTTATAAGCATATTCATAACATGATCCAAATAAGTTCCAACGATCGGTATAGATATCGCTGTTCTCATTTCCATCAAATTTTTGTGCATTTTGGTCAATATAAAAACGATCACCGAATGAATCTTTGACTACAATTCCAGAAACGTCCAAAATCGTACCCGTTTCTGTTTCAAGAGGCATAATCATCCAATCATTACTGAACATAGTCACATACTGCATAATTGCAGCCGCGGCAATACAATTGAAATCGTTATCACAATTACCCATATTGACGGAACGATCCTCAAATTCCCACAAACGCGATGCCGGAGCACCCGGTATTTTTGCCGGCGAAGGAATGTACGAAAGCATATTTGGCGAATCAACCTTTGTAAGCGTTCCGCCAATAGAAGCATCAAAGGAATACCAAGAAAGTTTACCTGTATCATAGTCTTCAGCCGTATAGGCTTTCGAGCCTTGTTTAATCGTTACTTCATACCCTAATTTTTCGTTACTCCAATAATCCGTACTACTATCACACGGCAAAAATTTATTTTTAAACCACGGAATATACTTTTTTAGACCTTCCCTAATATTAGTCCGAACTGCTTTTTTTAACTTATATGAAGTATTTAAAAAATTATCGATTTCTGATTCGCTTAATTTACTGAAAAATTCATAGACCTTATACCCATCAAAAGAACGTCTCGCATAGAAACGATAAAAATTTTTAAGATCCGAATTCATCTCTAATTTTAAAGAATTCAAATCATCTTTTTTTGCATTTTCTACTTCATTTTCAAGCTTATAATCTTTATAAAGAAATGAAAAAGATTCCTTTGCAATACCCAATCCAAGAAATATTTTCTTCAAATACATCGCAGATTCTACACGAACGTACGGCGTAATATCAAAATTTTGCTTTTCAACTTCATATTCCATGGGTTCATCCGTGGAATATGAATCTAGAACTTTACCACCTTTAGGGCTTTGAATATTATCAATCTTACGTCTTTCGGTTTTTATCTTGACAAGAACAGGCGTTCCGCAATCAACAGCTTTAAAGCGTCCAAATTGCCATTGACGGCTCAGCATCCAAAGCGGGTCATAGATTTCAAAAGAAAGAGCCTTTTGATAATCACTACTTCTTGTTCTAGGTTCTAGTCTTGTATAAACATTTGACGTCAAATATTTTTCTTTTAAAGAAATCTTCTCATCTAATGAAGTTTTCATCTCCTTCATCTTTAAATTTTTTTCATTTAATGATAATTTTTCGTCTATCAGTAATGTTGAAATTTCATTTTCTAATATTGAAATTTCACTTTCCAATGTTGAAATATTTTTTTGTAACAATGAAATAGGTTTATCAAAAGCAGACAAAGTCCATGGAGATTTATTTATCATAATTAACCCTCTCAATATTAGCGACTTTCAAAAGATTTATTCATATTTATTTTAGGAGTCAACGGGAATATTTTAGATAACTCCGGATCTTCATAGATATAATCAGGCTCAAGAGCTCTGTTCATCATCATGAATCTCGTCGTTCTTATAACTTGTACAAACGTTTTCATATCCCAGAAACCATCCCCGACATTTCTCAAAATAGGAAGTTCAGGATGCCAAGCAATCAAAATTGACTGCGGAGCTTCATTATCCGGCCAGTCATTATGGAACGCAATACCAGCATCATGCTTCTTATACGGGATATATTCAATCCAAGAATCGAAAACAAATCCAGACAATCCGCCCGAAGATTCAGACTTGTATGCAGAACAATTGTACAGAACTAGAGAATCCGCATCTCGCAATTCAGATTCATAATTCACAGCAACACCAAGCCATTTTTTATATGCATAATCGACACAAGATGCATCCTGCCCATCAGGTATTGACGTCTGAAGAATTGCAACCTTATTCATTTCATGATCCAAAGCCAACTGGGTCATGCAAAGTTGTTGCATTTGTTTCATTCCCTCGCGAACTTCAGAAACTTCGTCTTGCCACTGATCAAAGTTCTCTACCGTAAGATTTGTGTATTGCTTATTACGGTCCCCATCAAATGAGTGATCCAATGAATTTTGGAATTTTCCCTTAACAGGCTCCGTTCTAAACTTATAGCAAACCTTGAAATTTTTCAATGTAATGGCCTGCAAGGCAGAAACATAGCTTTCTACAGATTTACAAGAATCTACTATATTCTGAGCGTCCTCCATTCTATTTTTCAACGAATCCAAGGCATTTTCAACAGAGTGGAATAACTCACGTTGAACATTACAAATTCTATCATATTCAAGAGGCTCTAAAGTTTGAGTTCTATTTTCAAGGAACGCCGAGGTATCGTACTTGTTCAAGCTATTTATCAAGCCCGATTCAAAACAATTGCAGAGTAATGTATAGGCTTGAGCCACAAGAAAATCGTCAATAGCCTTATTACCTTTCGTACATTCCAGCCACCCTTCAATATCATTTTTAAGATACTCAAGATTAGCAAAAGAAAGAGCCAAACGATGCTTAAGATTTTCAACATCAATTAAGTCTTCGTCAGCCAAGTCCTCACAATCAGAACGGCTCCAATCAGCGGTATTCATTGCGCGAGCACGGCCAACAAGCCCTCGAATAGCCTCAAGTCGAAGTTTATTGTCTTCGAGACTGATTTGTTTACCACTATATTCGTAACCAACTTCAAGAGCACTGTCAAAAATTGTGATACTTTCCGTATAACAATTTTCAGAAGTGCAGAATTTCGGCGTTGTACGGAATCTGGCTTCGAGATAGGCATGGAACGTCTTATCAAAAGCAGAGAGATACAAATACTCTATTCCGCTAACACCCAGATCCTTCAATGAACAAGGAATAATTTCACGAGTTTCACCCTCACCTCTTTGAATAAAGATGAGAATATTTTCCATGCTGTCAAATTGCTCTTCAATCCACGCATTCATAGCGGGTTCCGCATAACACATGACTTTATCCGGGCATTCAACAGTTTGAGGCAACAAGACTCCAGCCTTATGAGTTACAACCACATGCTCACTCGGAATATTCAAAATATTCATATCCGGTAAGTTACCCTCACCCTCTGCAAGAAATTTGCTTATCGCACGATACGAAGATTTATCTCCCATAATCAAGCGATGTACACCTTCCGAAAGCAAAAGATCATTCAGGGCGTCATAAGAATCCATCAGCTGTTCTATTATCTTGAAAAGGCAATCTCGTTTGCTTGGAGTCAGGCCATCAAGCTGATTCACCCAAGACAATTTTTCATTATAATGTTCATCCAACCACTTAGATACGGAACCGTTCCATCCCCAATCTTCAACAAAAGAATTCAGTAGCGATTCCCCGTTAACGACTTGCATAATGTAGTCATTCGCACGGTCGTCCTCGGCTTTAATTTGGGTAATCTGCGGAAATAACTGACGTAACGAATAAATCAAGTCATCCATATAAAGGCCATAAACATCAAACGCTTCATGCAAGTAACGTTCAAAATCGGCCCCAAGAATAATACTCAAAGACATCCCCGACTTAACTCCCTCTACAAGACGCAACGCTTGACGAACTCTTGTAGAAGACAAGTTAACGCAAATCTGCAAATTCGTCCCTTTATTCTTTTTCGCCTGAAGATACGAACTTCTAAGAACTGCAGCAGTCAAGGCATGCTGTATTGATGGAGCCGTAATAAAGTGTGCGGTTCCAGAAGACCTTAAAAGCTGCAAATTCTCTATTTTATCAAGTCCCATCTCCTTTTTAACAGCAGCATTATTACGAATGGTTATCTTAGAATTTTCCTTTAAATTGAATACCCAGCCATAAGCACCAACATGACCACCATCAAGATACCTTAACTTATAATGGAAACAGTAATCAATTATTCCCAAGAACCAAGCGTCAATACGATGCGTAAGCAAGTCTAAAAACTCCGTCACGAACAATTCAGCATTTTTATCGTTCGTTTCACCCAAGCCTGCTAAAGCATTCTTAACAGTGTCTACCATATCTTTAAATGTAGAACTTGAATTTTGGGTATACATGTCACAAATAGGAGCAGACTTGAAATAATCTTTATTCAAAAATTTAAATATAGTTTCAGTATCTTTATATTCATTATTGTCCTTAGAATTATTAGCCTGCAAATACGACGGATTGAGCACACCGTCAAGAAGAACTCTTTCGGTAAAGTTGATTGAATACGGAGTCTGTCCAGCCATCTCTAGATACTTTTTCTGGATATTATCGCCAGTAAGCACTTCAGACCACTTGACATTTTCATTTCGAACTTTATGCCAAATATTCGCAAGCTTAATAAGAGTCTTTATAAGATCTAACAAGTTCTTATACATCACGTCATTCTCAGGAACATCCTTTTTAAGAGTTCCAATCGCATTCTTAAGAATTTTGCGCATTTGAATAAAATCGGTAGTAGGCAAAACTCCATAAGGCATATTGTCTATACGAAACGCTGCTACATTTCCACGAGCACGGACATGATTAACAAAAAAATCTTTCAAGAACGTTTTCCGATCCGGATTACTAAAATTCGTTCCCCAAGAATAACGCTCCTCTAAATTGTCCCATAATGCCGTAAAGGCTACTTTTGCTTGATAATCCTGTCTTGAATCATTCCCAACTACATGTGCCCAATCCTTCAAAAAATCATTATTGAAGCAGTCGCTACAAGCCCCCCCCTTCAACACATACGAAAGTTTCCGAGCATCATAGTCAGATTCGTTGAAAAAATAACTACGGATTTTCTGGAAATCCTCTTTTAACGGTTTCAAATCCTTCTTTAAAGATTCTTTTTCTGTATCGTCACTAACAAGCGACAGAACGTACTCTTCCATTTTATAGTATTCATCCATATAGAAATCTTTAGTCGGATGAATTTTTTTATAGAATTCATCTATACTGTAATTTTTATCTGGATTGAATTCTAAAAAGACTTTTATATTTTCAAAATATTTTTCAAATTCTATTTTATCACCTAAAAGGGAAGCATGTTTAGTTTCAAATGAACTTATATTCTTTCCAATTGAATTTATGGCTTTATCATTCCATTCTTTGGATGCATAATTATTGGAGAATCTTCTGTAAGACCCTCCTACTTCAATATCATACCGAGCATCCTTCAAAAAATCATCTTCATCAACATATTCTTGATCTACAACATTGGTCGGCACACCAGCATTCAAGACGCGCATATTCGAATTGACAAAGTTATGTCCGTAGAATAGGTTTCTCAAAATTGACGCATCTGTTTTCGATTTTGAAGAATTTTTAGGATTTTCATCTTGTTGAACACCAATAACATAAAGGTATCTGAACTCGTTTACATTTTCATCAATATTGACAGTAATCGCCATCCCTAGTTTTTCAGCGGTATCATAATCTGTTAGCCACTTCATTTTAGGACTCAACGTGAGTTCTTCATTGTCATCTAGACCAACGCCTTCAGCTATTTTATTAGTATCTAGACTAAATCCCATTTGTATATCAGAAGCCTTTGTCTCCTTTGAACAGGCATAAATAATATCCTTATTTTTATTAGCTATTTCAGCAACCAAAACAAATTTTTGGGGCAAGGCTCGGCAAACAGGAACTATCGGCTTACTGGCATCGCGAATATTTTCAAAAACAGGAAATTCAATTTTTTTCTCATCTAAATACTTTTTCACCATATCTGAAAGCGTTATGCGACGACTTTCTAAGTTATCCATATAGTGATTGTTTTTTTCAATAAGCGAAGTTAAAATAGAATAGTCAATATCCCATAATTCCAGAGAACGAGCCTCTTTCATTTGCGGACGTTTACTATATATGGAATTGAGTGTTTGCAAATGGTTATGCAAATACGTAAAAGCATCATGAACAGAATCATACAGATAATCCACTATATATTGACAAGATTGTAATTCAGAATCTATATCAAAAATGAACGAATTGATTTTGCCAAGACCGTTACGAATACTTCTTTCAAAAGCCGTTTCTTCTTCATAGCCCGCAACAATATCGTCTTCGTCATAGTTTATCTTTTCAAGAATATCATATATTCCTTTGCATTTATTTTCAACATCTTCTATACAAGATGACACATCGCCATCACCGCGATACACATAAGGACGGCGGTAAAAATAATCCCCATCCTTACAAATCCTCTCATATTCGATAGGTCTCAAAGAATCGCAAATCCACGCAGTCTTATACAGCGGGTACTTAGAACACAGAGTATCCCACGCTTCTTTTTCACGTTTCTCACAACCACTCGCAATAAACCACTGCGTCCAAAAAAATTTACCATCATCAATTTCTTGTTGTGAAAGATTTGCATTGGTTTTGTAATCAAGCATTATTTCGTCAGGGATTATCCTAACACGAAGCTGTTTTTGTCTTTTTCCATTGAAGGTTTTATAACAAAAACTCGTTTCTAGGCGTAGCGGAAAAAGCACCAACGGATGAGAAACCTGAATTTTGTTGCAAAGATCATTAAACTTATTTACATCTTTCGTCGGTTTATATTCTGAAGGAATTATTTCTATAGGAGGTTTGTCAGAAGGAGGAGGTGGTGGTGGTGGATTGTCGATATTGCGTATAATTTCCGTTATGATGCCCGTCGCAAACTTTTTACCACTGAAACGGAGCTCTACGCTACACCCAACACTCATGGTAGCCAACGTTTTCAGTTTCACACGAATTACAGAACTAGTACCTGGATATAATTTTTCGAGACCCTCTATAGACTCGATCTTATCTGAAATATCAACAAAATTAATCTTACCGGAAGTACCAGTTGTGCCAATTAAAAATTGAACTTTTTGTTCGAAGGTCAGGAATGGAGAGTCACGAAAGCCATCTTCTTTCGTGAGAAAATAGACCTCTGCTTTAAAATCTTTACTCGTAACAGCAAGTCCAGGGAAAGCAGTAGAGACGTTACCTGTCAAACGCCCCAAAGTACTATTGTCATCTTGTAATTTATTCTTGTCAAAATTTTCTTTTGCCATTTTTTCCTCTTCTTCCGCAGAAGGCTTTAATTTTTAAATAATTTATCCTTGATATAAATGTTATAATCACTCTTCATCAGGCGATTCAACATAAGTAATAACATGTTTAGCACTGATATATGGCTGAACAATGGCCTGAGTTTCACCATCAATTTTCGGATTTTCCTCACTATAATTATATGCATACTGAATAGAATTCTTGCATTCAGTATTTGAAATACCGTAATATTGGAAATTCAAGTTTTCCATCATCTGTTTAAAAACAAGCATATAACCGCAGTTGGAGTTGCTGAGCGGGTTATCACTAGGTTTACCAATAGCTTCAGGAATCGAAATGTCGAAGCCAACAACATAAATGTCATCTCTAAAGAACGCTTGTGCAGCCGGACGAATGATAACATCTTTTTCCGTACCATCCATAAGCTGGAATTCATAATTACCCGCTCTATTTTTACCAATTTTAGCCTTATTGAGATATATTTGCGTATCTGGGTAGTTTTTCATCAGTTTACCCTTTATTGCAAACATCAAAAGCTGCGAATTTTTATATGGATTGTAATTTTTTCCCAATTTTTTTTGCCAAGTATGCAAGGATGATATATCAAAGAATTTATCATCCAGAATATCTTGCACACTCGAATCTTTGTCCCAAAATTTTTTAAAATAGGAGCCACGTTGGTCTGTCGGATATTCGCGCCACATAAGTTCACGTCCCATTTCGGTATTCATACCACAAAGGAGAGCATCAACAAAAGCCGAATTGCTATAGAACATCAAAACGCTATTATCCTTTAAGTCATCAACACAAGGAAGTATAAATTTGTCCGAAATTTGTTTAAGATAGAAATATGTCGGTTCTGGGAACTGCGGATACGCCATAATCGGGTACTTTGAATTCAAGCAATCGTTTACAAACTTCTGTTTGAGAGTTTCATCAGTCGTAAACACATCAAAGTACCTATTGATGACCTCTTTTTTCTCACTAAGCGATTTTTGACATTCTAATTCCGCATATTCTAGCCATTTCGTCAAATCGGCATTGCTAACAGAAATAGCTTCATTATTTTCATCTTCCGCAGGATATTTTTCGATTAATTTTTTGACAAGCGCATTATATTTATCACAAGCCTTTACAAAATCATCGTCTTTATGTTTATCATAAACACGATTGGTCCATCCCAAAACCCCAGGAATTTTATCAATATACTTAGTAAAAGTAGAATCAGATAGAGCACTTTGATGAATATTGATTATATCGGGAATGTTTAAAAAAGATTCTTTAAATGTTTCTTTTAAATCATCTCCGATTTTACCTTGCACGTAATCATATGAAAGAAATTCATCTTTAAAACGATATCCAAGGGTAACATAATTCTTCAGTTTACCCCATTTATTTACGAGTTCATCTCTATTTACAAAATAAATAGATTCATCGCCCGATTCAATTTGAGTGATAAAGTGCTCCGAAGAGCCAAAGATGTCATTATAGATATCACGGCACAATCCAATAACGTTTCCATAACTTATACTAGTCGCGGAATTAGCACACACACTACCATAGCTGCAAGTTTGTTCAAAAAACTGTTTATATTCGCTACCATTCAAATACTTCCAACCACTAAAATATCTATAGATATAGATATTTTTCTTCCATTTATCAAAGAAATCAGGATACTCTTTCCATAATTCCAAGATTTCTGTATACGGATTCAATTCATCCTGAGAAATTCCCCACCAAGAGAAATGAATCGAAGAATTTTGCCAAAAGGAGAAGAATAAGGTATTATCTACCGACTGCCAAAGTTTACAAAACTTGGGTAACTTTTCCCAAACCTTAAAAAGATCTGGATTCTGTTTCCATTTTTCAAAGAGCTTTGGATACTTCATCCATACTTCTAACGCCAATAAAACGTGATTAAACAATTCGTCAACCGAAGAGAAGCTAACCGAAAATCCAGCCGTAACATCCACTAATTGCTTAAAATAATCAAAACGCGACTTAACAATCATTTTCCACGGATCGTAACAGTCATTATTAAAAAGAGACCTGTTAAGTTTCCAATCGGCAACAAAATCATTATGTTTTTTTCTAAACCTATAATACCCCTTTATTTCTTTCTGTATCACTTTACCCATTGCCAAAATAATCGCAAGGATAATACCAATTATCCCACCTGACAGATTTTTAATATCAATATCATCACCAGCAATAAGAGCATTCAAAACAGACATGCCAAAATCAAATTCTGAATTCTCTATAAATTGAGAATGATTTTTTTCAATGGATAGATAATCATTAATATTCCATGCAGGAGATGCGTTTCCATCACTTAAAACAGGGAATCTTTGAACAAAGATTTTTGACAGTAAAACTTTATAAATATTACAAATATCAAATTCTTTTGAAGGATAATATTCAAAATCGCCCGCTCCCGCAATTCTAAAAACATTTCCGTCCGCAATATTTTTCATCAGCGACGAAATGTCGAGTTCACCAACTTTTGAAGCCACTTTTTGTGTTTTATTTTGGAATGTCGTTGTCGCAAAAGACGTGGGGATATTTCTACTTTCCAAAATACTCTTAATACTCGTAGAACCATACTCTGATGATGTTTGAGTCGTAAACATAGACTGCAAATTCATCATTAAATTCTTTATAAACTCATTTCGCGAATCTTTATCACCCTGCCCATCTGCGATATTGCTTTTAAAGAGATTCCTATAATACCTATTTTTTAAAGACGTTCCGACATTATTGCTAAGGAGCTGTTTATAAATTCGATAATTCAATTCCTTGACAAGTTCAACCTGTTTCCATGCACGATTAACAAACTGTTCCTGATGCTCTTGAACAATTTTTTTACCGAGCCCAGCAACAGATCGATAATGCAAGTCAAGGTTCACCTGATCAAGCCATGGCAATTTTTCATCATTAAATCCTGTAGCCATGGCATGTTTACCACCATAAATTGGCGGAACAACCCACGGGTCACCATTGCCATTTGAATCATATTTTTCTTTATATGAACTTCCGATAATGAGTTTTTTATTTTCTTGGAATACAGGGCTTAAATCAAGTTTTTCTTTTAATTTTTCAAACAGTTCTTTTTCATCACCATTCGCACTTGGAAACGCCGATTCTTGTTTGCTTTTCAGCGTCAAAGTCGCTGCAGGCATCACAATAGACTTGCGTTTCGGTTTTTTTTCCAAAAAACTATAAGACAATCCATCGCCAAGATTTGAGACATCAACATCAATCCCCGATTTTTTCGTCGAAAAAGGGACCAATGCCTTTACGAGGTCTTTAAAGGTTTCTCCACCCGCTTTAAAGTTCCATTTGAAATAAACGGGGAACGTAAAAGGTGATTCTTTACTCTTTTGCCTATCATACGACTCCCATGCGGAAGCCTGCACAAGAGTTTCTTTAAATTTTTCATTTTCATCATCGAAACCAAGAGCCCGCAGTCGAGTAAGTTCAAATACCGGTATTACAAATGCCGTATATTCTATATTTTCAGTAAAATCTTCTTCATTTACACAGACAATTCTGCAAAAGCCGGTATCAGAACCATATTCCGCATCCGCTTGTGCATGAGCCGACTTCCAAATATTCTTCGGATCAGGAAAAATCTTATCATAATCCGCTTGTTCATTGATTTTAAACGTGACTAAATCCACGCCATTATTATTCTTCGCAATCGTATATTTAGATTTCTCGCAAGCAATAACGGCCAACCAAGGGCGAAGTTTACCTTTTTCTTTGACATTATCATCTGTAGCCCTAGCAGGGGTATATCGCCATGCAAAATCCGGTTCGTTAAATTCAATATACGGCCTGTACTTTTTGGAAAAGCCCTTATTTCCTGAAGGAGGGAAAAAGCTCATCACCGCATTTGAATTAATACTGAGAACATCTCCAGGTCCTAGGACAGGAAAATTCTTAACTTCAATAGATGTGTAATCGCTTTTCTCATCTACAGGCTGAACAGCAGTCGATTTCAACCGCATAGTCAGTTTAACTGAAGGACGGAACTTTTCTACGCCCCCATCGCCTAACTGATCAACTTCTGTAATTTTACAGCCAATGCCTTTCTTGACCCATGAAAAGAGATGCATTTTTTCGTTAATATTGTTACTCATACGCCCTTAATCTTCTGTTGATAAAATTTTCTTTGTATCGGAATACAGCAGGTCATCACACTGCCGAACATATCGATTGAACCCGTTAGAATTTCTTCTATACGAACATCTTGTTGTCTTTGTGTACTGAGGACTTAACACCTCTGTAATCGTCTCCTCCGATGAAGAACAACAACTCAAACTCTTATTTCGACAGAAATAACACTGATTGCGAACTTCTGTAGCCGAATCTTCAATACAAACAATTCTTTTACGGCCCCATTTTCTACGACCATAAACAGAAACACGTTCACCACCCCAAGGTTTTAAACGTACATAAGCAGGCTGTAGAGTAGCACCAACAACCGGCATAATCTCCGAAATTTTGTCATCATCCGATTCGGATTCAAACTTTTCTATATCCAGACTATAATTATAGGCAGTTTCCCAGAGACTTCGCATACTTTCATAAGCCTGCTCCGTTTCACCACTGTAGCTAACTTCAGCGTCTTTGTCAAAGCCATTTTCTACACCAGATACAGCAGTTAGCTTAAAACCGCCATTCATCAATTCATAAGACTTAGCTTTTAGTTTCTCTTTTTCACTAAGCCGTTTAATAAGCGTCGGAGCAAAAGACGATTGTTCATCTTTAAAACCTTTATCGCCTCCATTATTTACGTTTTGGGACTTGTTGCCTATATAAACATCATCAATCGAAATCATTTTGAAATCGTTGACATCGTCTTCACCATAACAACCCATTTCAACATTTAACGGAATTGCCGATTGATTGAATGAAATGGTATCTGCAGGCTGCAATACAAAATCACTGACCTTGACTAGGGACACCATATTGTCCGTCAAGTCCGAAGAAATCAACTTCCAGTTGTTCTTCTCGGAAATTTGCTTTATGAAAAGCGGGAGGACATCAATACGATTTCTATTTCCAGCAACCGACTTCTTGCCCCAAGAATAGTCAAAGCCGACCTTGATTTTGATAAACAGAATCCAGAAGCTAGCACTGCCTTTGGCACGCCACTGAGCAGGACCACTAAGAGCAAACGACAAATCAATGGAACAAATCTTCTTACTACCAATCTTGACAGCAAGCCCCGCCTTCATATCGACCATGAACTTGAACGGATTGAACTGGAACAAAGCATTAAAGGCCGCATAGCCCGTCAAGCCGAACTTGTCCCACCCAATCTTCATGTCAAGACTCGTCCCAAATTGAACCGTATTGGACGTGATAGCAAAGTACGCATCTAACGAGAACTTGATAATCTTGTAATCAAGCTTCATGCCGACACGTTTCAGATCCGGCAAATTAAAGCCTTTTTCTGGTTTGTACTCTGGATGGAAACCTCCAATAGACAAGATAAATCCCTTAGTATCGCCACCCCAGAAAATACGCAACGATATACTACCATGCAGTTCAATACCAACAATCTTCGAATCAAATAAATCAGCGTCAAAGAATATTCCCTTGTCAAAGTCGATACCACCTAAGAAACAGGCATTGATAACAAGAAGACTTTCCGTTTTTTCTGAAACACTCACTTTGACAACACCAGCAATCACTATAGCTACTGGACTTGGAGCTTGGATAAATAGCCCGAAATCGGCTTTAAGAATGGTTCCCCAAGCTATTTTGCCCAAGAGACCAAAGTAAACCTGTCCTTTCTTGATGGGATAATATTTATCGATATTAGCAAGAACAGTATCGACATTCTTGGTAACATCTTTAAAGAACAAAGCAGACTCTAAAGTACCATCGTAAACGGCCGAGCGAAGATTGTCTGTGCTGAGCATGCGGTTAACGCCGAACGAGCCACCAACACCTTCAAGAGAGAAACCCATGCCAAGCTGGATTCCCGGATCAAAATAGACACAAAGAGCGCCCATGCACGAGAACGGATCCGTTCCCTTGCCCGTCGTAAAGACAAGCACAGCTTCGGCACCAAATTTTTCCATGACGGTAAGTTCAAGACCACCAAAGAAGCGACCCTTTTCCTTATCCCATTGTACAACGCCGCCACCCTTCACTCCTTCGACATCAATAGAAATTCCAAGCCCGTTAGGATAGGTGAATTTTGGTGAGAAATCAAAGCCCTTATGCCCATTGAACGGGAGTTCGCATTCGATTCCCAGCCCCATATTCGTAAAGGTTATGGCAACACCACTCAAATCGGCAGTAAACGAAGTCAAGACGCTTGTTTCAAGCTTATTGCCATCAAGACCTAAGTCAAGAGAGAGGTTCTTAAACTTGACAACATCCAAATCGATATCGGCGTTGAAAGGAATATTAATATGCGTATTGAGGTTGTTGAGCTTAAAACCATCCTTATAGCTATACTGTAATTCAAGTTCTTTCAGACTGACTACAATATCATCTTTTAGAATGGTCTTAAAGAAGTTGTTTTGCTCTTTCAGTTTAAGCGCTAAATTTAGCCCTCTTAGGCCGCCAATGTAACCGACATCAAAGCCGTTCTTATAACCAATAAAGGCCTTTTGCGGATAATTATCAACCTTAAGGGACACAACATCGGTATCAAAAAAAGTTAACGGTTCGACTGTTTTTTCATCAATTTTTTTATCGGAACCCACTTGGCCTCTTTTAAACAAAAGCTCAAGATAACCGCTCAAAGCATTCGCGTCATCAAGCCAATGGAATTCCGTATTAGAAATTTTAGAATCAAATTTGAAATAACATCCAAGTTTCGAGGATGTCAGCTGATTCATGATTGAATCTTCCGATTTAGACTCGCTATCAGCCTTGCAATTCATTTCGGCATGAGCGCCAACCATCACGCAATGGCTTTTGCCAATATTAAAGAGAGTATCAAACGAGCCCTTGAATGTCGGCAAAATATAGAGGACTTCCGGTTTTTTCTCAGATTCGCCTTCACCATCTTTGCCCTTTGAATCATCATTCTTGTCACCGGAGCTACTTTCCTGATTTGCAGCGTTGGAACCTTCATCCGTTGAATCTTTTGATTTTTCTTTATCACTAGGTTCTTCACCGATAAAGATAAGGAGCTGAAGACAAATGCTCGCCTCTCCAACGGCGTTATCGCTCTTATCCTCAGTCTTTTTGTCCAAAAGTGTCACAGCAAGGAACTTGTTCTTGGCATCATAATCATAATCTGGCAAATACTTTGAAACTTCCGAAAGATCCGGCAAATCGATAAAGTCAGAAAGAGCTTTCTTTATATTTTCAGGGAGCGCCTTATAAACATTTACGGCAAGCTTTATCGCATTTTTCCAAGTACTCCAAGAATCGGCATCATGATTATCCTTCAAATCAATGATTCCGGTCACAATATCAGTTAGTGCTGATATATCGACATCCTTAAAGTACTCAGAAAGACTATTTTGGCAATTATTCCAATTAAATACAGAATTTGAATCTGAAGACTGTCCCGAAGCATTCGGCGTTAAGCTCTGAGCACTGATAAGTCCATTAGATAAATCAGCAACACCCTTAATTTGCTTTTGGACACCTTCTACAGCATCACTAAGAACATTCTTCGCCCAATCATAGACGATATCACGAATCTCATTGATATACGGTTTGACAACCAAATCGAAGAACTTGGGCTGAATTTTTTCCAACCAACAGTAGAATATATCCTGAACAAGGGTATTTAACTTACTGAGATCAATGGAATCAATTTTTTCGCATATAGCCTTAATATGTTTTTCTACGGAGTCCTTAACTGAGCTCGTAAACGCGTCAAAGAATTGATCAATGTCTTTCAACTCAGAGAAGCACGATATGTTCTTGACGAAAATTTTGTAAAAAGCATGCAAGTCAATATCGGAGAATGGATTATCAATTGATTTGCCCTGTAACAAATCATCAAGAGAGCCTGTTACAAAATTTTTTAGTTTATCGTAATTATCCGGAATGTTTTCCGTTTGGCTATTAAACTCTTCCTTTAAACCTTTGACAAGCCCACCAAAACCCTTATTCCATACGTCGAATACCTTATTTTTTAATTTTGTAACTAGATTTTCGTTGAAACTTTCAATTATATCAGCTTTGCAATCGACAACTTCTTTTGGTACAGCTTCAAATACTGATTTAACCTTGGATTTTTCACAAAATTCAGAGACATTCTCACAAATCGCATCTTCTAAAGTATCGACAACAACAAGTTCGAATTTTTTATTAATTACGTTATTTTCATCATCAAGAATATCAAGTTTTTTTAACTTTTCCTTAATATTACTAATTTGCTCGTTTATATCACTACTGAATATATCTTTACCGAATTGATTCACCAAATCGGCAATCAAGCCCTTTGCTTCATCATTCAGCGTTTTCTTCACTTCTATTAGAATTGATTCGCACACCTTAAGGAGATCCAAGAAATATTCCTTAATAGCCTTGAGCTGATTTACCAATTCGCTATAAGCATCATTTGCATCTTTCTCAAGTTCAGAAATTTTATTCTTGACTATAACAATCAATTCCCAAATAAACTGCTTGGCAGATTCAATCTGCGGGAAGTCCTTATTGAATGCACGAACAAGGTTCATCACCTTGATGATAATCTTTTCGGCGTCCTCGTGATTTTCTAGCTTAAACTCAGACTTAAGATAAGCTTTAGGTTTCGTAAAGATTTGCTCAAAAACGTCCCAATCAAATACGGGAATTTCAAGTGACGGCAATTTCAATGAATCAGTGACGCCATTTTTAGGAATATTCGAAGTCACGCATTCAATTAAATCAACTTTTTTCTTACCTATAACACCTAAGAATTCAAGTACCGCATAGATTCGGTCCAATACCTTCGCTGTAGTATTGTATGCCGGAGCTATTTCTTCAAGAATGCCCTCGATTCTTTGGCGAAGGATTTTTTTGCACGACTCCAACTGATTTTCGGTCAGATTTACAAAATTATTGACCGCATCACCAACAGCACCACCGAGATTCAAGCTCTGCGTACTGACCAAGCCTTGCGCTATATTCCCCATTGCTTGGGCTGCTTTTTCAATATTCTTTTGTTTTAGAGCATCCTCGACACCACTTAGCAAACTCTTATAATTTATCAAACAGTCCTTAAGTTCATCAAATTTGCTAACATCAATGCCCAACTTAGTAAGAGTACCCTTAATTCTATTAGAGGTTTCATCGTTGGCATTTACAAGCAGATTTTCAAAGTCATCAGCAAACACATCGCGTGCATTTTTCAGGAACGTGATGAGAACATAATCAATAATGCGCTTGGCAAATTTTTCTGTAAAATAATTATTCTTTATGAACTCCCCGAAGCCCTCTATCTCATTGGCAATTTGGTTCCACTCAATATCGGATAATTTCTTAAATAAATCTATCAGATCCTTGACAGCATCGATAATTTCCTTAAGGCCCCCAAATTCACCATTTCCCGAATTTGCCCCTTTCACAAGCTCTTGAACAGCGCTTTCAAGCGATTGTTTATCTTCAGACGAATCCTTTTCACGAACAAGTTTAACAATATCAATGACTTTTTCAGACAGGCCAACAGATTTGCCAATTATTGTCACAAAAAGCTGATATGCCTTATTGCTTTCCCCAGCACTAGAAAGGTCATATCCAATTTTTTTGATAATGGCATTGACAATTTTTTCAATACCTTCAAGATTTTTTTCTTTAAAGGCATTTTCAACATCATCCCATGTCTGGCCATTCTCAAGCAATTCGTCCGAAAGATCCTTGAGGATTGTGCTCTGGACATTGGAAAAAACTATACCAAGCTTTTCAAAAAAGCGTTCTGCCGTGGATACTCCACTCTCATTTGCTGTATGTTCGTTTGTGCTGCCCATATAAATATTCTTTCTGTAAGTTGTTTTTAAGTAATATAAAAAACAAAGTTCCAGAACGGACTAGCACCGCCAGTTTAATTTATCTCATAATTATTCTTTTATTACGATTAGTTCATTTTTAACAGTCAAGTTAAACTAATTAAGATAAGTTTTATCGAATTAAAGCGGTAATTGTTTTTTAATTTTTACCAAATATTTGAAAAATTTTACTTACTTTCTTCGTTTTTAACAAAATTAATGTATAGAAAAAGCTCCCTTTCGGGAGCCTTTTAAAGCTAGAAGCGATCCTTACTTCTTCATAGGCGTTGCAATTCCCTTGAGACATTCCGTAAACTCGTTCCTGTTGCCTTCCCAGTACTTGGTAACGATTTGGCCGGATAAGGAATAAACATTTTTGTCTTCATTTAAATGTTCCAGGTTCTCAGTTTTGCAAAGTTCCTGAGTGACATTCTTTTCTTTCTGGCGCCATTTACAGACGGTGTCATCTTTCTTTACAGAAATAACGACTTCATTCCCTTCATAATATCTTTGAACGAAACTATCCAATGTAACGGTATATGTCATTCCATTCAGTACAAATGTCACACTACTATCCTTTGATGCTTTCATGGTGACGTTTATTCCGAGGGAATCGACAGTAAAGAGGTCATGTAATTCCGTATAGTTATTTGTAACATCATCCATGTACAACGGGAAAAAGCGGTCTCCGTTCAACGCTTGGTACATTTTGTTTATAAAATCCGAGCGCGGAAAGATGGGATTTGAGCCACCAAATGTTGCTCTTCCTAAAGAATCATCATCAATTTCTTTCAAGCCCAAAGTCATGACAAGCTCGCCATGTGAAATTTCCAAGGTTGCATCAAAGCGATCATCAAATGAATACAAAACGTTGTCTTGAGAAATCCAAATACTATCAAGAGTCCACATTCCATCTATTTTTGGGGCGGGACCACCTTCAAATACATAGGCGAAGGTCGAATCCTCACGAAGAATAAGTTTTTCGCCATCGAATTCCATGGTCGGTGTAAACAAACTTGAATTTTCTACTTTTTCCCAGGCGACCGTACGTTCTTTCTTGGTGCCCCCAACACGACACTCTGCACGATCTTCTAGGGTTACCAAATAACGTTTCTTGGACTTGTCTTCACTTACAGTCCCTTTAACAACGTTTATGATGTTATCCGGTTTTATGCGGCTACCGGTACTGTCGACAGTGCTGGTTTTACTATCCGAACTGCCTTTGTCGTGCGAAGAGCTGCTATGAGCCTCAATAGCCTGGCTAGACGGATTATCGGGAATAGGCGCCGTAGAATTATCATCGTCGCAGGCGGCGAAAAAAATTGCCGAAGCCGAGACGAGAGCGAATAAGTATTTTTTCATCATAACCAATCTTTTTTCAGTTAGTTTATTTTAATATACAAATTTTCCCTTAGGCAAAACAACAAAAAAAAGCCCTCAGATTGAACCAAGGACTTTTAAACTTTTGATTTTTCGCGCAGTTTTAGCGGCGCGATGAATTAGTCGAGCGTGTGGACCAGGAGACCGTCACGGAGTTTCGGTTCGAACCAGGTGCTCTTCGGCGGCATGATGGCGCCGGCGTCGGCGATGTCCATCAACTGGTCGAGCGTGGTCGGGTACATGGCAAAGGCGCATGCGAATTCACCGCTATCGACGCGCTTCACGAGTTCGCCGAGGCCGCGGATGCCACCGACAAAGTCGATGCGCTTGGAAGTACGCGGGTCGTCGATGTCGAACATCGGCTTGAGCACGAGCTTCTGGAGGAGGGCCACATCGAGGCTATCGACCGGACCGAGGTTCTTGA
>JAEEGK010009698.1_pt1 | contig 22412 bp, 19 predicted proteins | sample 8958771 | NCBI WGS metagenome assembly JAEEGK01 (sample SAMN16246547, study PRJNA631951) | gut metagenome | biome: gut microbiome; feature: rumen; material: SC-attached | host: Bos | place: Iran: Karaj | collected 2018-10 | reverse complement strand
CAATCAGCACTAATGCAAGGATAATAATTGACTTTTTCATGGCATTATGTTTTTAAATCCACGGCAAAAGTAGTTGCCCAAAACAGTGTTGTCAATCTTTTTCATCTCCATTTTCTCAACAATTATCAACATTTTTCTTACAAATCATACATTATCAATATTTTACACCATTCTTTTCAAATAATTGATTACGGCACTTTCAAGACTCTCACCCGAATGGAGGATGGATAGAATCTTGTTGGTTCGGCGGTTGGCTCCACTATAGGAGATGCCCTCAAGCACGGCAATCTCGGCATCGTTCATTCCCAAAAGGCCCAAACAGCAATGGCGCAAGTCGGCGATGTTCAGGTCAGGATAGTCTTTCAGGAAACAAGAGGAAAAGTCTGGGAAACATCGGTTGGCTTCCTGCACAAGGTTGATATAGTCCATCTCCTTCAGCTTCAGTTTAGGATACACGCCAACGCTCTTGATCATGATGTCCTTCCCCTCCACCGAGTGACGTATCTTAGTCACGACATCGCTGGTCGTGAAAGCCTTCCATGCCTCATCAAAACCAGCGCGATTGGCTTGCAACTGTTCACGGGTGTCGCTGAGTTGCTGTGCCATTTGTTCTATCTCGTGATCCTTATCGGCATTCTCTTGTTCGTGTTTTTGCTCGATGGTAGAGATTTTGTTTTCGATATGGCTAATCCGTTTGCGGTTGCGAACGATGATGTAAGCCATGAAGGCAACAGCCAAAAGAAGAAGTAGCAGCAACACCCACAGCGAAGTCCTATCGCTTTTCTTGGCGACCACGGACTCCGATTGCGAATGGTTGAAATTGTCGTAGAGGTATCCGATCTCTATTTTCTTTGAGGCCATTTGGGTCTCCCTCATCGAATTCTCGACATAAAAACGCGTGTAGGCCAGTTCTACATCGGCCATGCCCTTGTTGCGATATATCTCGGACAACTTGGCCGCGGCATCGACACGGGCAAACCTGTCGCCTGTCTGAAACGCCCGTTCCAAATGAGGTACAGCCGAGTCATATTGCTGAATATCATAGAATTTCGCACCCAAAACCAATTGAAAGGCATCCTCATCCACTTTGGCCAGTTTCTGTGCCTCCTGAAGCCGAGCCATTGCCATATCATATTGCTTCTGCGACTGATAGATAGCCGCCTCAAAGCGCAGCATCGCCGCCTTGTCGGGCTCCGATTCGTAATAAGACGAGGCTTTTTGGCAGGTCTCAAAAGCAGCTTTGTGAAGTCCATAACGGTAAAGGATCTCGGACAATCGTGTATAGGTCAAAGCGATGAAGCGCTCGGCATAGGGATGGTTGGTCCAGTCTTCGCGCCGCCGCATCACGTTCAAGGCTTCTAAATATTGGGTGAAAGCTGCCACGTCATCATTGGCGAATGCACATTGCACACCTTTATAATAATAGGCATTGGCGAGAAGATACTGCAAATCGGCGTCATCGGGATAGTCCATGGCGAGGCTATCGAAGAAAGCAACCGATGGTGCAAGGTCGGGGCTTTGCTCGGAAAGACAGCGGTTTTTATATAGAGCCTGCATCTCACGAAGCCTCAATTCATTGTCGTCCAACGCAGTAAACGGCGGCCGCAACGCATGCCTTTTCAGTTCGTTCACGCTGTCCATGGCCACGGCAGGATCAGTCTCCAACAAAGCCTCCACCGTCTTGAGTTCCTTGAAATGATGGGGCGCATTTTGCTCGGTAAATGCCGATTTCTGCCTCGAGCAGGCACAAAGCAATGCTGCCCAAAGCACAAACAGGACGGGAGAAATGCGCAAGGCTCTCATTAAAACGCGGTTTTTTCAGTTTTGCAAAGATAGAGGTTTTCGTCGGAAAAAAGTTTTTTTTCGGTAAAAAACGCAACCAAACGAAAAATGTTGTACTTTTGCAGCGGAGATATGGCTGAGTGGTCGATAGCGGCGGTCTTGAAAACCGTTAAGCCGAAAGGCTTCGGGGGTTCGAATCCCTCTGTCTCCGCAAGGCGGCGTAAGTCGCCTTTATAGTGTAAGACCCTGCCTAACAGGCAGCAAGGAGAGATGCCGGAGTGGTCGATCGGGGCGGTCTCGAAAACCGTTGAACGCTTTGCGTTCCAAGGGTTCGAATCCCTTTCTCTCCGCTTTTTCGGCAAGTTATTGGAAATCAACTAATTATAGTACACCAATAACTTGCCGAGTCATTTTCGGGTCAATATTACCAATCCTTTCCTGAGTTTTCGTGATAATATACGGAAAGAAATAATAAATATCCATACATAATATGAGTAACTGTGATTTCATCGCCATTGATTTTGAGACAGCGGCATTTGATAGGGCGTCAGCCTGTGAGATGGGCCTTACTTTCGTTAGAAACAATGAAGTAGCTTCCACAACATCATATCTCATAAAGCCGCCCCACAACTATTATGAGCCAAGCAATGTCGCCATCCACGGCATTACACCCGATATAACGGAACTCTCACCCGACTTTGGGCTATTCTGGCCTTCTGTGGCTGATACCTTGAGAGGTGAAACCATTGTGGCACACTATGCACCGTTCGACATGAGCGTAATCCGTTGCGAGTGCGGACGATGTGGATTGCCGCTGCCAGAGTTTCGTTTTGTGTGTACGAGAGCAATTTCGCGCTATGTCATACCCAACTTCTGGAGTTACGGACTCAAGGCCTTGTGCCGTCACTTCAAAATCGACTCTTCGGGCTACCATCGTGCTGGAGCCGACTCGCGGATGACGGCACAGTTGCTGCTTCGCCTTTGTCAAGAGTCTGATGTCAATAGCCTTGAGGATTTAATGGAGAAACATTGTTTCCGATACGGTGTCTTCGAAAAACAGGAATACAAACCTTTTGGCCGTCTCGAACACGAATCCCGCATGAAGCATTTCTTGGAGGATTATCATGGCGACCCGAGCACCTTTGACGAAGAAAATCCTTTCTTCGATAAGGAAGTGGTCTTTACCGGCAAGATGTATCAAGTTCGTCAAGATATGATGCGTATGGTACTTGACATTGGAGGCCGTACGAAGGACAGTGTGACAAAGTCAACGGACTTCCTCGTTGTGGGCCAACAGGACTTCCGTGTGGTTGGTGAAGATGGTATGTCGGCCAAGCAGAAGAAAGCGATAAAGATGATTGAGGATGGAGCCCCACTGACAATCCTTTCGGAGAGTGAGTTTTTAATGATGATTAACAACTGATCACAGACTATGACATAGGGCGAAAATGTGTCAATACCATAGTAATAAACAAATTATGAAAGAAGAAAAGGACAGAAAACTAAGCGAGAAAGAACAAAGACGACTGATTGTCTTTGAAGAGAACTGCAAAAGATTGTCCCAGCAGGGCTACAACATGACTAATCTGACTATTGGCATTGTCAAAGCGAATCTATTTGTCATCCTGCTTGCCATTCCAATCGTGGCCATCGGTATACTTCTTTTCCTATGGAAGAATCCAATATCACTTCTTTTTAATCCAACTCCTCAAAGAACCCTTCTTTTTATCGTTTTAATCGTAATACTCATCGTGGCACATGAGCTCATTCACGGGCTGACATGGAGCATGTTTTCCGAACATCATTTCAAAGACATTGAATTTGGCTTCATGAAAGAATTTTTCACCCCCTATTGCACTTGTACAACCCCCATATCGAAAGGTCAATACATTTTAGGGGCTTTGATGCCTTGTATTATTCTCGGAATTCTTCCTACCGCATTGGGAATTTTGTTGGGGTCAGGCCTCCTGTTCTGGATTGGAATCATCATGATTTTGTCGGCAGGCGGTGACATAATGATTGTGATAAAGGTTTTGGGATACAAGAAGCATAGCGAATCCAAAGAGATTCTCATCTATGACCACCCGACGCAGGCGGGGGCAGTGATTTTTGAAAAGTAGTTTGTGGTTTTACAGCCTTAGTGCAATCATTCAAATTTTGTCCACAAATAAAACAAAAAGAGGGTGTGCCAATATTTAGCATACCCTCTTCTCTTTGATAGCTTACCATCAATGCTTCGCCTTCAAGAAGCTGTATTCCTTGCCATATCTCAGGTGTTGCGCCACGAAATCGGAAGGATACTCGACCTTGTAATCGACGACCTTGCCGTTCTCCATGACAGGAACGATTTCAGGATTGATGAAACCACCGTAGGGCTTCAGACCCAAGGCGTTGTAACGCTCCTTGACTTCCTTGTGTAGCTCGGGATCGACCTTGACGGCGTACTTTTCCACGATGGCCTTGCCCGCGGCATAGTCGCCTTCGCTCTTGATGCGCTGGATCTCTGCCAACAGCTCACCAAACAAGCCACGCAAAGCCTCGAAGTCGTTGATAACGAAGTAGGTCTTACCGTTCTCCACTTTCTTCTCGATAACATTGGCATCCTTGCCGTGCTCGTAGCACCACTCTGAGACGAGCTTGCGGTTCTGCATGTGTGCCTCGGTGACATCCTTGCCCAGCTCAACACGGGCGAGCTGCGACATCATGCCGTTACGGATATAGGAGCAGTACTCGGCCTTATAAGCCTCCGCGTCAGGCATCACGCCCAACTCCACCATCCTCGGCTCGGCCAGGAAATACAGGCCAAAGAGGTCGGCACGGGCTTCCTCCAGCGTCGAGCTGAATTCTTTCAAGGCACCAGGCTGTGTGCCAGGCAACAGTTTGCCAGAACCGTGGCCCAAGCACTCGTGCAGGTTGGTGTGCACCACATCGGCATCAGAGCCGTATTTCTTGCAGAGGTCGATTTCTTCCTGCGAGTAGGCAAACTCTTTGAGCGCACTCCTCGGGCATTCGTCGGCGGCCTTGTCGTAGGCTTCCATCAGGTTGGTGATGGTCACCGACTTGGAGCCGTAGTCTTTACGAATCCAGTCGGCATTGGGCAGGTTGATGCCAATCGGGGGCGAGGGGAAGCAGTCGCCACCCAGCGTGGTAACGATGATACTCTTGGCCGAGACGCCCTTGCATTCTTCTTTCCTGAAGCGTGGGTCGACGGGCGAGTGGTCCTCAAACCACTGGGCGTTCTCACTGATGGTGTTGGAACGCACGGTAGCCTCCAAATCCTTGTAGTCGACAACAGCCTCCCAAGTGGCTTTCATACCCATCGGGTCGGCATAGTCCTCGATGAAGCCATTCACAAAGTCGATGTGGGAAAGCGAGTCTTGTACCCAAGCAATGTTGTATTCATCCCAGGTCTTCAGGTCGCCCGTGGTGTAATAGTCGATGAGCTTCTGCGTGTACTTGCGTTGGCTGTCGTTCTCCGCCACCTCGTTGGCCTTCTGCAGCCAGCCGATGATGGCTTGGATGGCCTCGCCATACAGACCGTCCGCTTTGTAAACATCTTCATAGATCTTGCCATTTTCCTTCACCAGCTTGGAATTCAGTCCGTAGCTGATGGGGGTGGCGTCGTTGGGCTTGCGCATCTTGTTGTAGAAGGCTTCCACCTCGGCCTTTTTGATGTCGCCCTCATAGAAGTTCACCGCCGAGTTGACAATGATATCATCCTCACTGCTGCGGCGCACCTTGTAGAGCTCTTTGTCGAAGACCACAGGCGTCAGGAAAGCGATGAAGTCATCCACCGTCTCGCCCTCGTTGAGCGGGAGCAGGTTAGCGTCGCTGCCCTTAATCAAGTCGGCGAAATAGGTCTCGCTGACCTCTGGGAAGAATTTGTCCTCGGCATAATGGTGATGGATGCCATTGCTGAAGAACACACGCTTGGCATAGACCACGAAGTTCTGGAAATCGGCACTCTCTCGATCGCCTTGATACGAGTTCAGCACAGCCTCAATGGTCTTGCGGACCACCAGATTGTACTTGCAGTTTTGGTCGGCGAGGATGTCGCGACCACATTTGGCGGCTTCACCCAAATAATAGATGTAGCTCTTTTGTTGCAGCGTCAGCTGGTCCCAGTCCGGGATTTGGTAACGCATGATCCTCAAGTCGGCGAACTCATCCACCAGATACTTGAATTCCTCTTTGGGCTGGGGCTGTTCGACGGGTTCCTCCTCTTTTGGAGCGCAGCCCACCATAGCGGCAGCCATTCCAATGCAAATCATTAGTTTTTTCATTTTTGAGTTTGTTATGTAACTGTTATCTATAATAATGCTGTTTTTTTGAATTCGGGACTGAGGGACTGCGAGACTGAGGGACTGCAAGACGCTCATGTACTTAATACTTAAACCTGATCGAGACCTCGGAAAGGAAGTCGTGTTTCTTGTAGTTTTCGGAAGGAACCCGGCTGCGGTACTCATAGGAAAACGCAATGTCGATGAAAAACTTCCGAGTAATCTGTGTTTGCAGTTTGGTGTTGCAGTTGATGATGTAATCGTCGAAATCGAGCACCGAAGGTTGATAGAATGTGGTATGCAGCAAAGTGAGGTTTTCGGCCAGTCTCTGCTTGATTTTAGGGCGAATCGAGATACGGTAATTATTGTTGAGCAGGTGGGTCTCATCAGAAAAGTCGGTCCAATCATAAACAAAAGCCGCACTGATGGAATAGTCGCAAACTGCCGGAACGGTATAGATGCGATATTTCATTCCAGCAAGTCCACTCAGTCTGAGGTCGTAACCCTTGTATTTGTTGGTAAGCATCTCACAGGCCAGAAACGGAGAATATTTGCCATACTGGTACAGATCCATCTTGAAGCCGCCATTGATCTCGAAATTGGTCTCCTTCCATCGCTGGTCGACGGCATTCCTGTCGATGAGGGAACTATAAAGTAACTTGTAGCGGGCATCGAATGCAATCAGGCTGTCGTTGCGTTCAATGGCGCCATCGTTGCTGATGTTGCAGTTGTTGACATTGCCCGCGTTAAAGGAAGCACCAAGGCCGAAGTTATAATGCCATTTGTTCTGTGCCTTGGCGCACATTACACTGAAAGCCAACAACACAAACAGAGAAAGCCGCAACTTGTTCATTTCTTGTCGTTTAGATGCAGATGACGGCTCACTTATACAAATCGCCGGGAGTGTATAGGTCGAAGGCAGGCATTGTCTTGGGATCGAGGTTCTGATAGGTGCCGTCCACCTGGATTCGCTCTTTGTTGAGCACATAGTGACGACAGAACCACACGAGGTCATCAACCGTCAGTGGGCCTCCCGCTGCCACGCTGTGTCCGTAACCCTCGAATCGGCGAGCGAAAAAGGGATAACCGAACTTCTCGAAGCGTTCCACCAAGGCATCGGAGCCGAAGAAGCCCGTATTGAAGAAACTAATCTTCTTATAAGGCACCAGCTTATCTGATGTACCGTGATAGAACATGGTCGGAGCAGGTGCGTGATTGCTGTATTTCACCTTGCCTTCCTTGGAGAAGATGGCGCCTGCATACGACACCACGCCAGCCAGACGGAAGTCTTCGGGGAGAATGTCATAATTCAGAAAACCGTTGCATAGGGCATAATCCACTTGCAACGAAGTGATGGCACCCGCACTGGAACCAATCATCACAATATAATCCTTGTTCACCTTCAGTTCCTTGGCATGTTCAAGCAGGTAGGCGATGGCCGAGATAGCGTCTTCAGCCGCCATGTTAACGGCATCTTTCAGAGGATCGGAGTTGAAAATGCTGAGGTTCTTGGCACCTTTCAGGCCTAAACGATAGTCGATGGCGGCCACTTGGAAACCTTCATCAACCAGTTGCTTGAAATAAGCTTTCTCAAACTCACCATCGCGATGACCTCCGATGAAGCCGCCGCCGAAGACATAGACCATGCAAATTGTGCTATCGTGAACCTTGTCGGGCGTGTAGAAATCAAGATAGAGTTGGAGTGTGTCACGCTCGGCATACTGGTAGGTCTTCATATTCTGCGCGAAGGCCGTCATGCCCACGAGGATAATCGCTAAGAGGAGTGTTAGTCTTTTCATCTTTGTTTCTTTTGACTATGGCTTTTGGCTTATGAGTATGGCCTGCCTCTCGGTCAAAGCAGGCCATAGTCATCGGCCATAGGCCATCGTTATGATTGATGCGTTTTATAGTATTCTTTCAGGAATTCCGGCAGTTGGCGCAAGGCGGCCTGTTCGCGCCATTGTTTCCGCACCTCTTGGGCAGGCACACCAAAGACGGCCTTGCCCGGCTCGATGTTCTTGTCGACGGCTGAGGTGGCCAAAACCACGGCACCCGTACCGATGACCAAGTCCTTGTTGATGCACACACGACCCCAAAGGATGACATCATCTTCGATACGCGTCACGCCAGCGATGGCGGCGTGGGCACCGATGAGGCAGTTGTGGCCGATGTAGCTGTCGTGACCGATTTGGCAGTGGTTGTCGAGCTTGGTACCACTCTCGATGATAGTGTCTGAAGTGACACCACGGTCGATGCTGCACAAGGCACCAATCTCCACATCGTCAGCGATGACCACGCGACCAAACGACTCAAACTTCTTGAAACCTTCGTTGCGGCGCTGGAAATAGTAGCCATCCGCCCCGATGACACTGCCCGAGTGAATGATGACATTGTCGCCAATCACGCAGTGGTCGTAGATGGTCACATTGGGATGGATGAGGCAGTTCTTACCAATGACGGTATGATGGCCGACAAATGAGCCCGGCATGATGAGCGTGCCCTCCCCTATCTCGGCCGAGTCGCTGATGGGCTGCGTCTGTGGCTCGAAGGGGCGGAAATGGCGCATGATACGCATGAAGGCGTCGAAAGGATCGTCATGAAGAAGCAGGGCTTTCCCTTCAGGGCAAACCACCTCTTTATTAATAAGTACCACTGTCGCAGCCGAGTTGAGCGCCTTGGCATAGTATTTCGGATGGTCGACGAAGGTGATATCGCCTGCCTCCACCTTATGGATTTCGTTCAAGCCCGTGATAGGAAAGTTAGCAGGGCCAATATATTTTGCGTCAATGAGTCCCGCAATAGTTTTCAGAGTAGTTTTCTTGATTTTCATTCGAAACGAGATTATAAAATGAAACGCAAAAATACAAAAAAAGCGCAAAGTCACAAAACTCTGCACTTTTCAGTTTTATTTATCTCAAACCGAACAAATCCGAAACCATCAGAAATCCTCTTTCGGATATCATTCGGATGCTTTCGGTTAGAGATATTATGCCTTCACGCGTTCGCAATACTCGCCCGTGCGAGTGTCGACGCGGATCATGTCGTCGGTGTTGATGAACAATGGCACGCGAACCATGGCGCCGGTCTCAACGGTGGCTTCCTTCAGAGCGTTGGTAGCGGTGTTGCCCTTCTCACCAGGCTCGGTGTAGGTCACTTGCAGCACGGTCTTCACCGGCATTTCGGCAAAGAGGATGGTCTCTGTGCTGGCGTCGACGACGACGTCAACCACATCGTTTTCCTTCATGAACTTCACGCCCGTGATGTTGTCGCCAGCGATCGGGATTTGTTCGTAGGTCTCAGTGTGCATGAAGATATAGTCCTCACCTTCCTTGTAGAGGTACTGATATGGACGGTGCTCAACGCGGACATCCTCGAGCTTCACGCCGATGTCGAAACGCTTTTCAAGCACATTACCACTCAAAACGTCCTTCAGTTTGATACGCATAATAGTGTTGCCCTTTCCTGGCTTAACGTGTTGGAAGTCAATGCAGAAATAAATCTTTCCATCCAGACGGACGGCGCTTCCAATCTTTACATCTTGACTTAACATAGTATTTTCAGATTTAAATATTTAAGATTCAAAGATTTAAAATTCAAGATTCGACTCAAAAAGAACGAAATGAAAGTGCAAAAGTAGTGGATTTCAGGGAAATGGCAAAGGAATTATGAAAAAAATCTCGGCATAAGTCATTATTTTGTACTTTTACGGCCAAATTCAAAACCTTATCAATATGAGAAAAAACAAACTATTCCTGTTAGCCATGATTACCTGTCTAATCGTATCGTGCAACACACAACCCCGTGAAAACGGAGCCAAAAATGAAACAAAAAACGACGCTAAGACTGAGGTCAAGGAGAAAATCGGACCGAAAAAGCTCACCTTGCAATCGGACATCATGACGCCCGAAGTGCTGTGGAGTATGGGCCGCATCGGTGAGTACAGCATCTCGCCCGACCATTCGCAGATTGTCTATAACGTCACCTACTATAGCGTGCCCGAAAACCGCAGCGGCTCGACCTTGTATATTATGAACGCCGACGGCAGCGACAATAAAGTGCTGGTCGTGAGCAACGACAGCCAATACAGCCCGCAATGGCGTCCCGACGGGAAGAAGATCGGCTTCCTCGCGCCTAAAGACGACGTCATGCAACTCTGGGAGGTGAATCCCGACGGAACGGACCTGCAATGCGTCTCCAGCGAGGCCGACGACATCAACGGCTTCCTCTATTCTCCCGACTGCCAACAAGTCATCTTCACCAAGGAAGTGAAGCTGAAAGAGACCGTGGCCGACATCTATCCCGACCTCGACAAGTCGTCAGGCCGCATCAACAACGACCTGATGTATCGCCACTGGGACCATTGGGTCGACACCTACGGACATATCTTCGTGGGCAATTTCAGTAGCGGCAAGATCGAGGCTTCGTTTGACGCGATGCAAGGCGAGCAATGGGAAGCCCCCGTGCGTCCCTTCGGTGGTATGGAACAAGTGCAATGGCTGCCCGACGGCAAGAGCTTCGTGTACTGCTGCCGCAAGAAGGTCGGCAAGGACTACGCCCTCTCCACCAACACCGACATCTACCAATACATCATCCTGAGCGGCGAGTGCAAGAACCTTACCGAAGGCATGATGGGCTACGACCTCAACCCCGTCATCTCGCCCGACGGCAAATACATGGCCTGGGAGAGCATGGAACGCGACGGCTATGAGAGCGACAAGCAACGCCTCTTCGTGATGAACCTCGAAACGGGCGAAAAGACCGACTACTCAGCCAAGTTCGATCAATGCTGCACGGGCTTCAGCTGGGCCGACGACAGTAAGACCTTATACTTCATCAGCGATGCCTACGCCACCGACCAACTCTACGCCCTCACCCTCGAGAACGGAGAAATCAAAAAGCTGACGGAAGGCCAACACAACTATGTATCGGTGCACTTCAACGGCGACAAGCTGATTGCAGGCCGTCAATCGATGAGCCACCCGACGGAGCTCTTCAGCGTCGACCCTGCCACAGGCGAAGCCACGCAAATCACCACCGTCAACGACAAGATCTTTGCCCAACTCACCGTGGGCAAGGTCGAGGAACGCTGGGTGAAGACCACCGACGGCAAGGACATGCTCGTATGGGTCATCTACCCGCCCCATTTCGATGCCAACAAGCAATACCCTGCCCTGCTCTACTGCGAGGGTGGACCGCAGAGCACCGTGAGCCAGTTCTGGTCATACCGTTGGAACTTCCAGATGATGGCTGCCAATGACTACATCGTGGTCGCCCCCAACCGCAGAGGTCTGCCTGGTTTCGGTCAGGAATGGCTTGAGGAAATCAGCGGCGACTACGGTGGACAGTGTATGAAGGATTATTTGAGCGCCATCGACGAACTGAAGAAAGAGCCTTACATCGACGAGAACCGCCTCGGTGCCGTTGGCGCCAGCTTCGGTGGCTTCAGCGTGTATTGGCTGGCGGGTCACCACGACAATCGCTTCAAGGCCCTCATTGCCCACGACGGTATGTTCAACCTCGAAGCCCAATACCTCGAAACTGAGGAGATGTGGTTTGTCAACTGGGATCTCGGCGGCCCTTACTGGGACTGGAACAACCCGACCGTCCGCAAGACTTACGCCAACTCGCCCCACCTCTTCGTTGACAAATGGACCGCCCCCATCCTCGTCATCCACGGCGGCCTCGACTACCGTATCTGCTTCACGCAGGGCATGCAGGCCTACAACGCCGCTATCCTGCGCGGCCTCGACGCAGAATTCCTCTATTTCCCGGATGAAAACCACTGGGTCCTGAAACCGCAGAATGGCGTGCTCTGGCAGAGACGGTTCTATAATTGGTTGGATAAATATTTGAAATAATGTGTATACACTGTAGAGACGGTGTGCACACCGTCTCTACACCTAAACACGATAAACAATGTCAGACGACAGATTTCAAAACAGATACCGAATAGAATCCGCCCGCGCATCATGGCATGATTACGATGGCGGATCTTATTTCATTACCATCTGCACGAAAAATCGGGAACATTTTTTCGGTGAGATTGTGGATGGGGAAATAGTGTTGTCTGACATCGGAAAATATACCCAAACATGCATTGAGGAAATAACACAACACAATCCTTATGCAGGAATCCCGCAGTTTGTGATTATGCCTAATCATGTTCATCTGATTGTAATAATCACGGCACCAGATGGTAGAGACGTGCCATGGCGCGTCTCTACAACGGGCAAAAACGAAACGATGCAAAACATTGCCAATAAACAAGGTAGATTGTCAACAACCATTGGAGGTTTTAAACAATCTGTTACCCGTTTCGCCAACCAAAACGCCCTCGATTTCTCCTGGCAACCCCGTTTCCACGACCACATCGTTCGCGACACCCCTGAAATGAACCACATTGCGGATTATATCGAAAACAACGTGGCGAATTGGAAGGATGATGAATTCTACACGCCGTAAAACCTTGTAGAGACGTTGCGTGCAACGTCTAAAAACGATAAAACGCATTCACCGCTGTTGCAATGTGACACCCTCCTTTCGGCCATTATGGTCGAAAGTATAATAAGCCCATAAGAAATCTGCGGAAATTGGTGGGTCATAGATGACTGCCAACACATAATGGTCGCCGACCTTTTCCACCCATTGAACGTAGCCATATTTACCAAAATCGCGGCCTCGCGCCGCCAAATCCTGCCCTATTGCCTCCATTATCGTATCTATTTCGGTGATGTGGCTCAAGCATGCCTGGTCAAGACACCCTAAATACTCATTTCCGATATACACCATTCGTCCTTTGGCATCGAATCCACGACAAATGGTGTCAGAATATATCCGATAATAATCTCCCCTTTTGTATCTTTTTCGTTCTGAAACTCCGCTGCCATCCTTTTTCTCTCGATATGTCCAAATATATTTCGTGGAAAAATGTTGATATTCAGTGACCCCAATTGTATCCATCTGGGACAGGATTGCTTTTTTCACAGCAATTGGCAACTGTTCAAAACTGCATGACTCTTGTATTGGCCACCCTATTTGAAATAATGTTTTCCCATAAAGCCCGCGAGGCTCGTCGTTGCGTCCTTCCACCATGTGGATGGTTGGACCATTGACATCACAAGAGAGCAACTTGCCTCGGGTGAGATTCAGGTCGGCATTCCAAAAGTTATCATCTCCGTCACAAATTATCATATAAAGTTGGATATCAGGACGGAATCGAAATTGGAAAAACTCTTCTTCTTCAGGCATCACTTCACTAATGTGTATGCAATTGATATGCACGCAAGTGTCGCCTTCGGGGTTTAGATAGAAGACATACTGCCGAATATATTCGTAAAAATATGGTGCGGTGAATGCCCTTTGGATTTGCTGTGCCGAATCGGCACGCCTGTCCAGCACCTTCGCTAGCACAGTCTCCGCCCACTGCACCTCCCGAAGTCCAACCTCGCAACAGTCCCCTAGTCTGTGGCTCAATGATTGTCCTCCCAAATACCAACAATCCTTTGGTTCAACTAAATAACCTATTGTCCTTTCAGAGTTGCGACATTCCATGAATCTTTTGGTCGTATCCGCACGAAAAAAGCCACTGGATTGTTGGCGCTCCTTGTCGAAATCAATTTCCACGGGCACCATCTCCGTAATCTCCACAGGCACCAAATGCGGAGGTTTCTGCGCACTAACATGATGTGCGATGAGCAAAAAGAGAAGGAAGACCAGGATCTTTTTCATTGCATTTGGGTTTGATTATCGAAAACAACAACTAAATCGACATAAGCATCTAGACTATATTATGTACCATCTCAAAACGCATCAATTTTAGATGGTAGAGACGTAGCGCGCTACGTCTCTACATGTTTAATCCCATTCGTTGCCGCACCGCTTCAAAACACACCACCCCCGTGGCCACGGAGACATTCAACGAATCGATGTCACCGGGCATGGGGATCATCAGGTGGCCGTCAAGGCGCTTGATATATGCGGGGTTGATGCCGTCCTCTTCGGATCCCATCATCACGCAAAGCGGACCAGTAAGGTCGGCCTTCCAAAGGCTTTCGTGCGCTTTCTCGGTGAAGCCCACCACGCGCAGGCCACTGGCTTTCAGAAAATCGATGGCATCCTTCAGGTTCTCCACACGGCAGACATTGATTAAGGACAATGCTCCAGCAGAGGTCTTCATGGCATCGCCGTTGATGGAAGCCGAGCCATGGTTGGGAATAACAATGGCATCCACACCCGCGGCATAGGCAGTTCGGGCGATAGCACCGAAGTTGCGCACATCGGTGACGCGGTCGAGCATGAGGATGAAAGGATCGCGGCCGTCCTCGAAGACCATCTGCACCACCTTCTCCAAAGGCTGGTATTCTATCGGGCAGATGAAAGCCACCACACCCTGGTGATTCTTGCGCGTCAGGCGGTTCATCTTCTCGATGGGCACGAACTGCACGGGGACACCGTTTGCACGGCAGGTATTGGCAATCTCTGCAATCTCAGGCGAACGTGTGCCGCCCTGGATGTAGACCTTTTCTATCTCCTTTTGCGAGCGAATGAGTTCGAGCACGGGATGAATCCCAAACACCATGTTATTCTTGTAATTTTCCTCCATAGCGTCAATTTTTCTGCAAAAATAAAGCTTTTTCCGAAAATATGCCTATATTTGCATCATCAAAACATTTATAGCCATGAAAGCAAGAATCATTTTCGCAATGCTCATTCTCTTTTCGGGAATGCGCTTGACCGCACAAATCACGGCACCTGAACCCCTTGCCGGCCATGATGTGACCGAGAACTACATCACCCGCACGCTCGTCTACCCCCAAGCCGACCTTGAGCAGGGCAATAGCGGCAAAGTCGTCGTCGGTATGCACATTGATCCGCAAGGCGTGGCCAGCAACTACACCATCAAGTCGAGTTTCAGCGAGGCGGCCTCCTCCATCGCGCTGCATTTGGTGAAGACCATCCTATGGAAGCCTGCCCTCAACATTGGCATCCCGATGGATTACGACTACGAATACGCGGTCAACTTCAGCGCAAGAAGCTACAAACGCCATTGGAAACGCCACGAGCGTCCCACGGTGCCGCTCACCTTGGAAGCCGACACCTCTTATAAGATATACGAGTACCGTCAACTGGAAGAGGTGGCTCGACCCTATTTCGCCGACGGCGGCAACATGGGCAAATACATCGCCACCAACATGGAATTTCCCGCCGAGGCCAAGGAACGCGAGATACAAGGCACGGTGCGCTTGAGCTTTGTGGTGGAGACCAACGGCAGCGTGTCAAACATCACCATCGTCAACTCGGTGGGTGGCGGCTGCGACAACGAGGCCATCCGACTCATCGAAGAGACCGTTTGGCTTCCTGCAGAAAAGAATGGAAAATACGTACGCAGCCACAACATGCAGGACATTACGTTTAGCATTGGAGCGCATAATTTCCAAGATGGAAACAGTTATTAAACAAGGCGGTGCTTCGACAGGCTCAGCAACCTTAGCTCACTTAATTAGGTTAAGGTCCCTGAGCTTGTCGAAGGGCCGACAAAACAACAGACCAAATTCAATTAAAACCATAACAGAATGAAAAAAGTTTTACTTAGCGCATTGGCAATTATGCTATGCATCGCGGCTTTCGCACAAGACGAACTGCCGCAAGGCTGGAGCCACAAAGGCAACATCGGCCTGAATTTTGGCCAAAGCTCCTACACTAACTGGGCGGCTGGCGGCCAAAACACCATCAACGGGCAAGGTATCTTCAACTATGAGATCCATTACCTGCAGGGCAAGTTCAAATGGGACAACACCTTGAACACCGCCTTGGGTTACAGCTATTTCGATTTCAATCACAAACCCATCAAGACCGACGACAAGATCGAGTTCACCTCATTGGCGACACTGAAAGCCACCGAGCACCTCAACTACGGCGTCGAGTTGGCCTTCCGTTCGCAATTCGCCTATGGTTTTAACTATGAAGAAGACTCAACGAACTACATCTCACACTTCCTCGCCCCTGCTTATATCACTTTGGGTCTTGGTGTGGAATGGGTACCCAATCCGCATTTCTCCCTTTATTTCTCGCCCATCACAGGTCGTGTCACCATTGTCAACGACGACAAATTGGCGGAGGAAGGGGCTTTCGGTGTTAACGAGTTAGACAAGAACGACCCCGTTGTCCACACCGACTTTGACAAGGTTCGTTATGAGTTCGGTGCCCGCGCCGTGGCCAAGTTCCAGTATCCTTTGGCCAAGAACATCGACTTCAACTCGAAACTCGAGCTCTTCTCCAACTACCTCAAGAACCCGCAATACATCGATGTTGACTGGCAGAACATGCTCGTGCTGAAGGTCAACGACTGGCTCAACTGCAACCTTTCCACACACCTTATCTACGACCGCGACATCCCGTTCTATGACGAGAACAACGTGAAGATCGAAGGCTCTAAGGTCCAGTTCAAGGAAGTGCTGGCGGTTGGATTTATGGTTAATTTGAAGTAAGCAGTTCAGTTTTCCTTGTTTAAGCTTGTTTTTAATCCCCCCTGCCCCCCTTTCAAGGGGGTGTTCTAAGAATGAAACGCATTGGGATTTTATCGGATACGCATTGCACCCTCATACCACAGCTTTTCTACTTCTTCAAGGACGTTGACGAGCTGTGGCATGCGGGCGATATCGGCAATATAGAGACCGCCGATGCCTTGGCCAATTTCAAGCCCTTGCGTGCTGTACATGGCAACATCGATGACCATATCGTGCGTATGCAATATCCTGGGGACCTGTTTTTCCATATCGAGAACGTTAATGTCTACATGACCCACATCGGTGGGTATCCCGGCCACTACATGCCCGAAGTGAAGTACATCTTGGAGGAAAAAAAGCCCGACCTGTACATCTGCGGACATTCGCATATATTAAAGGTGATCTACGACAACAAGCTCAACCTGCTCCACATCAACCCAGGCGCAGCAGGCAACTCGGGCTTCCAAAAGCAAATCACCTTCATACGGATGGTCATAGACGGGAAGACCTTCAAGGACACGGAAATCTTTGAATTAGACAGAAATTCCAGATCATTTTGAATGCCCCCTCTATTCATAGATTCCCAAGGGAATGACATGAATAGAGGGGACTTTGAAAACGAAAAGGCCGGCTCCTATTTAGAAGTCGGCCTCTGTTTTGCTATTTCGGTTTCCTTATCGGATGCGGTCGGTGGAACGCACCTTCTTGATGTCTTTCCTCAAGCCCGAAGCGGCAGCGATAACAAGCAACAATGCGACCAAAGGAAGGAACATCGTCCACCTGAAAATGGGAGATTCAAGCGTGGGATCGTTCAACGCCTTTGGAACAATAAAATAGACGTATGAATAAAACACGGCTATCCATGCGGCAATAACAGCGATGTCGATATGGGCAATCTTCAACAACTTTTGGAACTGAGCCAGCTTCACTGCCCTAAAAAGTCCCATAGCCAGATAGCCGCTCAACAAAACCACGGTAAGGGTGAGGATGAGCACTGGCAAAGCAAACAACTTGCTGAAAGGAACTGTCGCGCCAGGTGTCCTTGACTCAAAACCAAAGACATTGAAAATCAAACTATTCTGTTCTGTATCAAACTCAGCCAACGGCCAAAAGAACAGCAGCGCAAACAGCAGCGCCGAAAGGAAAAAGAAAATGGATTGCAATCTTTGTGACATGATAATTCGTTTTTAAAGCGGCGCAAAAATACGATTTTTTTCGACAAAAACTTGCCGTTCCAAAAAAAAGCATTACCTTTGCACCACTTTACGAGCCAATCAGGAGGATTGACCACGTTAAAGCGTTCCACGAATTTATTGTATCACCAATTATATTCCTCACTGGAATTTCTCAACCAATTATTTATGTACAACATTTTTGAACTCAATGAGAAGTCGTTAGACGACCTCAAAATCATTGCTACTGAGATGGGTATTGACGATGAGAACCGTGACCGTACCCAACTCATCTACGACATCATCGACCATCAGGTAGACCATCCTGACATCAAGAAAACCACAAAACCAAAAAAACAGAAACAAAAAGCTCCAAAAGCCGACAAGGCAGAGCCCAAACCCAAGGAAGCTCCCGCCGTCGAGAAACCTGAGCCCGTTGAGGCAAAAAAAGAACCTAAAGAACCTGTAAAAGAACCCTCCGAAGCCAATGCTCCACAAGCCAAACGCGGCAGACGTCCGCGCATCAGCAAGGAGGCTGAGGCCGCCGTCAACGAATGGCAGAAAAACAACGGTATACAGTTTGCACAAGCTCCTGAGCCACAAAAGACTGAAGAAACTGTGGGTGAAAATAAACGCGGGGAAAAGACTCCCCAGCCCTTCGAGCGCCCTGTCTCAGAGGGGGAAATCTCCCGCCCTGCGAGCACATCCTTAGAAGGGGGTGAGACCGAGCCGAAACCCGCTCGCGAGAAGAAGGAAAACCCCAAGCAGAAACGCAAACGCACACGCGAAAACGGAGCCGAAGGCACGCCTGCTCCTGAAGCACAAAAAGAAACACCCGCTATGGAGGAAAAGCCCGTGGCGGTCGAAAATAATCCTGTCTCAGAAGAAACGCCTGCACAGCCCAAGCAGGAGCGCCAAGAGAGGGAACGCTATGAACAGCGTCCACGCCGCGAAGAGCTGCTGAGCCAGTTCGACAGCACCGTGCGTGCCGAGGGCGTGCTCGAAATCATGCCAGAGGGCTTCGGTTTCCTGCGCTCGTCGGACTACAACTACCTGCCTTCGCCCGACGACATCTACGTCTCGCAGTCGCAAATCAAGTTGTTGGGACTGAAAACGGGCGACACCATCTTTGGTGTTATCCGCCCCCCCAAGGCTGGCGAGAAGTTTTTCCCGCTCGTCAAGACAGACCTCATCAACGGACGCCGCCCCGAGGAAGTACGCGACCGCATCCCCTTCGACTACCTCACGCCGCTGTTCCCGAACGAGAAGTTCAACATCACGGGGCACAAAGGCTGCACCATCTCGACCCGCATCATGGACCTCTTCGCCCCCATCGGCAAGGGACAGCGCGGCTTGATTGTGGCCCAACCCAAGACCGGTAAGACCGTCCTGCTGAAGGAGGTGGCCAACGCCATCGCCGCCAACCACCCCGAGGTATACCTTATTATATTGCTCATCGACGAGCGTCCCGAGGAAGTCACCGACATGCAGCGTAGCGTCAATGCGGAGGTCATCGCCTCCACCTTCGACGAGCCTGCCTCAAAGCATGTGCAGATTGCCAACATCGTGTTGGAGAAAGCCAAGCGCCTCACCGAATGCGGCCATGATGTGGTCATCCTTTTGGACTCCATTACCCGTCTCGCCCGCGCCTACAACACCGTTTCGCCCGCCTCGGGCAAGGTGCTCACCGGCGGTGTGGAAGCCAACGCCCTTCAGAAACCGAAGCGTTTTTTCGGTGCCGCACGTAAGATAGAGAACGGCGGCTCGCTGACCATTCTGGCCACCGCCCTCATCGACACAGGCTCCAAGATGGACGAGGTCATCTTCGAGGAATTCAAGGGCACCGGCAACATGGAGCTGCAACTCGACCGCCGCCTGTCGAACAAGCGCATCTTCCCATCCATCGACATTGTGGCTTCGGGTACGCGCCGCGACGACCTCTTGGTAGACGAGCGCACCTTGGCCCGTGTGTGGGCTTTGCGTAACCACTTCGCCGACATGACACCGCTTGAGGCCATGGAGTTCCTCAAAGACCGCGTGGCCAAGACCATCAATAATGAGGAGTTTTTGATGAGTTTGGATAAGTAATCAGTGATACAGGAAAAGTGGTGCGCAAAGCCTGGATTGCTTCGTTCCTCGCAATGACGCAAAGCGACGCAAGTAAGGCACGGTTATTGCAGCACCACTTTTCGTTTTAGTTAAAAGCAATGAAGAAAATAATCATTCTCCTTACCGCTGTCCTGTTCGCGATGCAGATACAGGCTCAGGACGTTACGTTGCTGAACCGCATCAAAGACGTCAATGGTAAAGTGAAGTCATTTAAGGCCGACCTAGAAAACACCTTGGTCAAGCCGAAGAAGACTACTACCCAGAACGGCACGCTCTATTTCGTCAAGCCAAAGGAATTTGCCGCCTTGTTCACGACGGGCAACTATATGATTGTCAACGAGAAAAAGATCAAGATGGACATCGGGCTTTTCCACGGCACCTTCAAGCTGAAGGACGGAGGCAGGATGCAATCGTTGGGTAATATTTTCCTTTACGGCTTCCAAGGCCGCACACAGGATTTGGCCAACGAAAACGACTTCACCCTGTCGACAAAGACCGAGGGCGGCTATCATATCGTCACGGCTGTGACCAAGAAAAAGTCGCTGTTGGGCATTGGCTACAAGCAGGTCGTGTTCAAATACCATACTGATAGCTTGCTGCTCAAGGAAATCGTGCTATACGACTATAGCGGCAACAAGGATTCTTATGTAATCTCGAATGTCAAGTATGACATTCCGATTGACAAGAAAACGTTTCAGTTTTGATACAATAAGTCGGCCTCAACAGGCATAGATACCATGCCAGCGCACAATCCAGCGCAGGAATGACATACCTGTTGAGACCTCAGTTTTTACCTTGGTAAAAGTCAGCCTCCCATGTCATTCCAACGCGGGCTTGTGCGAGAGCGGGAATCTATGGGAGGCGGTTCAAAGGATAATGACCTAATTTGACAGCTTCAGAAATCATAGATTCCCTGCCACCACACCGTCCAACGCAGGAATGACATGCTTTCTGAAACCTGCTGAATAGGCTCAGGGATCTTTGCTTTTACAAATACAAGGACTTCAAGTCGTCGGTTGTGAGGCCGTTGAAGTCGCCAGAACTCATGAAAGCGCCAATGACATTGTGTCGTTGGCCTTTTTGCAATAGTTCGACCAGCTCCGCCTTGTTGTGGACGACCTTCAGATCCTGACGGCCGAAGCCCTCAACGATGCGCTCGTCAGGCATCAACTCCAGCTTCTTGATGGCCACGGCATGTGGGTCATAGAAGACGATAGCCGTGTCAGCAAGCTTCAAGGCATCGCGGTAATGGTCAATGAAGACCTCGCTGAGGCTGCTGTAGGTATGCAGCTCGAAGACCGCAATCAGATGCTTCTCGGGGAACTGCTCGCGCAAGGCCTTCACGCTGGCGTTCACCTTGGAAGGCGCATGGGCGAAGTCGCGGAAGACAAAGTTGTCGCCATTGTCGAACAACAGCTCCAAACGCCGTGCAGCACCCTTAAAGGTGGCAATGGCCTCGTAGAACTGTGCGTCGGTGACACCAAGTTGCTGGCATACCAGCCGTGCCGCGTTGATGTTCTTCATGTTGTGGCTGCCGAACACGCCCACTTCCCTCCTGCTGCCGTCAGGCAAGAGCAAGGTCGTCCTGATGCCGTTGCTTTCGAAGGGATGCACGCCATAACCGAAGGTGCGGCATTGCGCGCCTTGGGCAATCTTCTCGGCTTCCACATCCGTCTGGTCGTATATCAGGCAGCCACCCAGCTCGATGGTGCGGACGAAGATGCGGAACTGTTCCAGGTAGTTGTCGAAGGTCGGGAAGACGTTGACATGGTCCCAGCCGATGCCGCTGATGACGGCGATATGCGGATGATAGTGATGGAACTTCGGCACGCGGTCGATGGGCGAAGTGAGGTATTCGTCGCCTTCCATCACCATGTATTTCGCCGTCTCGCTGAGGCGCACCATCACATCGAAGCCTTCCAGCTGCGCCCCGACCATGAAGTCGGTCTCGATGCCGACCTGTTTGAGCACATGGAGGATCATGGAGGTGATGGTCGTCTTGCCGTGGCTACCGCCGACGACGATGCGCGTCTTGTCCTTGCCCTGCTCGTAGAGGTACTCGGGATAGGAATAAACCTTCAAGCCCAGCTCCTGGGCGCGCACCAGCTCGGGGTTGTCGATGCGGGCGTGCATGCCAAGGATGACGGCGTCGTAGGATTTGTCCAGTTTCTCGGGATACCAGCCCCATTGCGGAGGCAGGATGCCTTCTTTGGCGAGGCGTGACTTGGAAGGCTCGAAGATCTCGTCGTCCGAGCCTGTGACTTCGTAGCCCTTGCGGTGCAAGGCGATGGCGAGGTTGTGCATGGCACTGCCGCCTATGGCAATAAAGTGAACCTTTTTCATGAGTAGTGATTTCGGTTATAATGCAATTTCTTTTGACGCGGGACGCGGGACTCCGGGACTCGGGACAGTCTCATATCTCGCCGTCTCGTAGTCACGTGTCAAAACAAAGAAGGGTAAGCTACTCATATCGCACCGCTACGACCTCCTACCCTTGCTACATTCCTGTCCTGGGGGATTTCAGAGGGAGCTGGTCGTATAAGACTTACCCGATGCAAAAGTAC
>JAEEGK010009694.1_pt1 | contig 22422 bp, 22 predicted proteins | sample 8958771 | NCBI WGS metagenome assembly JAEEGK01 (sample SAMN16246547, study PRJNA631951) | gut metagenome | biome: gut microbiome; feature: rumen; material: SC-attached | host: Bos | place: Iran: Karaj | collected 2018-10 | reverse complement strand
TTCAACTGTATATCGTATCGCTTGACGATTGGGGCGCTGGCGTCCTCCACAACCGTTTTCCTTGGATAAGCAATTTCCTCTTTATCCTCGGCTTCATGCTTGTAAGTACGCATAGAGTCCATAAAAGTCGTCCACCGTGCATCATTGTGAAGTGTTCTGTAGTCTTCTTCTGTTAAGAACGTCGTATAAGCAAATGCATATTGTCTGCCGAACTTTTCCCTGAACAGATTGAGATAGTAAAATGTACTGCCAATGTTTCCCGCTGCCAGTGCTTTGTCGGCCGCTAACCAATAATCATTTGCCGTTTGTGCCGATGCGAATGTCGCTGTCAATAGCATAGCCAGTAGAAGTGGGAATCGTCTATAGTGTTTCATCTTCTTTTTTGTCTTTTTCAATTCGTTTGGCGAAGGTAAAAAAAAGACAAGAAACAATTCCCGGCAAATCCCCAAAATTGGGAGTCAAGAGTGTAAGTCTGAAAATAGTTTCAGAGTTTTGTTACTACTTAGTCTCAAAAGTGATTCCTTTGCGTATTTTGGAGAGCATCTGTGGAGTGATGCAAAGGAACGAGGCGATATCCTGCAAGTCGAGCAAATGAACGATGCCAGGACAGCGTTGCAGTAGCATTTCGTATCGCTGGCGTGGTGTTGCTCGAAAGAAATCAAGGTAGCGGCCTTTTATTTGCCAAAGGAAGTGTTCGCCAATGAGACTGCGTAGTTCCATCCTTTCGCTGCTCTCGCCGAACCACTTCAGCAGTTGCTCACAACTTACGCGGAACACGCGGCTGGTCACCATTGCCTCAATAGTGTTCTGCGACGGACGTCCATAAAGACCTGCTGGATAGTCGCCCACAAACTCGCCATCAAACGAAATCCATGTGATATGTTCCCGCACGTTGTCAATGCCTCGCACTGTGTATTTGAAGCATCCCTCGGCCACGAAGCCGAACCATTTCGACGGTTCGCCCTCATGCTCTATCCGTTCACCTTTGCGGTAAACGACCGCCTCGCCCTCCTGCTCGCAAAACTCCCGCAGCACTTGGAGGTCAATACTATCGTTGCTGAATTTATGTTCCATCATTTGCCGCCTCGTGGTTTTATGGATGTTAATGCGCCGCGCAAAGGTACAAGTTTTTGAAGTATCAGGGGAAAAGGAACGTTTTTTGTTTCTTCTGTTGCATTTTCGGAAATGGTTGTTATAAAAATCCCCGCCGTTTCGTTTGTTTTAGAATAAATCAGAATGTGTGCCTGTTTGCAGAAACAGGAGCGTCAGTTGGGTGTCGTTTTGCTCCCAAGTCATGAGCCAGTCGGGTTGGATGTGGCACTCCCAGATCTCCCGCTTTTGGTTCACGAGTTTGTGTGGACGGTACTCTCGGGGGAGTGAGCCTTGTTCGGCAAGCAAATCGATGGCGTCCTTTATCAACTTTATGTTCAAACCGCGCTTTACACAGCGTTTCAAGTCCTTATTGAAGCGGTTGGAGTAGTCAATTTGGTACATAGCCTAAGATTTGTTGAAACATGTCGTCAACGCTGTCGGCATGAGTTACCCTGCCATGCTCAATGTCGTCCATCGCCTCACGGAAACCGGCGGTCTTGGTGATGTCGTACTCCTTGGGCTTGGTTTTCTTCTCTTTTACCGATACAACGCCGCGCAACATGCTAATTGCCTGCTTGATTTGTTCAAGCATCGAAACGTCTTCTATCTTTACTGTCAGTTGTGTCATAGCCCATTTGTTTTTATTGTTAACGGCTGCAAAGTTACAAATTATCTACCAAACTATAAATCATTTACCGAAGAATCCGCGCATAGGCAAAAAACAGAGGCGCACCGGACGGTGCGCCTCTGTAAGGATTGTATAGGAGTAAAGATTAAATCGCATCAATAAATTTCACGACAGCATCGCGGTCTTTCTTGTCTAGCTCGCGGAATTTCTCCACCGAGCGGCGGGCGTCGCTTTGGGCGTTGCCGTGCCACATGATGGCTTCGATGACGGTTTGGGCGCGGCAGTCGTGCAAACGGTCGCTACGACCCGTGCAGATGGCCGACAGACCACGGCCCCAAAGCGGGGTGGTGCGGCACCAGCCCGTGCGGATGTCGTTCTCCATGTGGAGCTTGTGCTGGATGTAGTCGCTGTAAGGCCATATCTTCTGGTTGGGATAACGTGGCAGACGCGCATCACCATCGGCGAAGAAGCCGGTCGGGTCGGTGAACATGTCGTCGCCAGTTTGCCATGAGGGACGGTGGCAGTAAGCGCAGCCCATCTCCTTGAAGAGTTCCTTGCCGCGCTGCACATCGGGGTCGTCTAGGTTGCGGGCGGCGGGAACGGCCAAGCCACGATGCCACACCATGAAGTCGACATAGTCCTCGTCTTTCATCTCAGGCACTTTCATCTCGGCAGGGATTTGGTCGTTCATCATCAGGTAGTTATAGATGTCGGTCTCCACGTTGCCCGTGAGCTTGTACTGTGGGAAGTAGTTGTAGAACTCGGCCTGCACGTCGGGGTCTTGCGAGGCTTTGGTGGCGTAGGCGGCAGTCATGTAGTGGCCCATCTTTGTGCGGTGCGTCACGTTGGTGATGTTCCAGATGGCGTTGGCACCAGGAGCATCCTGCAAGGGCCCGCGCGTAAGGGCATAGGTGTATTTTTTCGGGTGTGTCGTGTTGCCGTACAAGCCCGTGGGCGCCCAGTCGCCACCAGCCCACATCGCGGGGTTGAGGCCGTTCTGCATGTAACCGTCGTTTTCTTCTTTCTGGTACTGCGCCTTCAGCGAATCGTCGGGGATGGCGTCGATGAGGCCGGTGCCGTAGATGCCGATAGTCGACTCTAAGCGACAGACGAAATCGCCGTAGGAAATCGGGTTGCCGCCCACTTCAAGTGGCACGTAGAAGGCGTCTTCGGGGATATAAACCTCGGGATAGGTAAGGCTATAGCGTTCGCCGTCAGGGAACTGGTTGCCCCACTCGTCGGTGTAACTGAGCCAGTTGATTTGGATTTTGGTCTCGTCCAAAGGAGCCTTGAAGGGTGCGACGGCCTTGGTTTGAGGCATTCCCGTGTAACTGCTCAGATAAGTGTCGTTGCGGTCGGTAAAGACGAGTAGGTAGCCGTTGCCCCAGTCGTCGGCGCGGTAGCGGCTCATGCGCATCCCATGGCCGTAGCCGGGGTGACAAGCGATACAACTGCTGCGGATGTAAAGCGGCCCGAGGCCGTTGAAAGGCGGGTTGTTCTGTGTGTAGTTGCGCTCAAAAAAAGCCTCACCGTTCTTGAAGGCCCGTGTCAGTCCGGCCTGCTCGGTGGCGGGAGTGGGGTCTTCGTAAGCCGTGGCCGAGGTGTTGAAGGTAGTGCCTAATTCACCTCCGGCGTAGGTGTCTTCGCTGACGACAGCCGGGACGGGGTCGTCAGGCTTGCAGGAAAACATGAACATGAGGCCTGCAAGGGCAATGATTGCTAAATGCTTGTGATTAAACATGATACTTGTGTTTTTGGTATTGACTATTTCTCGTTCAAAGCGGCCTTGGCGTCGCTCAGCACGTCGGAGAGGTTCTGGCAGGCTTCCATGGCTTCGCCGGCGGAGGCGTCAAGGTAATTGGTAACGAAAGGCGCCTTCATGTGGTTGATTTTGTCGATGGCGTTGCTGATGGCGTTGACCACTTTGGTGTCCAAATCGGCGTTGAAGTCCTTGATAAAACGATGCAAGGAGAGGCCTTCGTCGCGTTCGCCTTCGTTGCCGCCCATGTAGGCGTTTTGGATGCTGGTGATGTTGTCGGCAAAGTCGGTGATGGACTTTTGGCTGTAGGGCGATTCCACGTAGGTCGGGTCGTCGCCGGTGTGGGGCTTCCCGATTTTGGAGGTGCCCACTTCGTCGGAGATGTTGATGCAGCCGTCGAGGATGGCTTGCAGGGCTTGGGTGCGGGTGGCGTAAGTGCTGCCGGCCTGTCCCGCAAGGGTCATGTTCTCGCCGTAGGTGTTGCCGTTGGCGAAGGTGGTGTTAAACTCCAGTTCCTCAAGCAAATCCTTGTGGGCTTGCGGGGTGTCGTCGTTCCAACTCACTTCCAACTGGTAGCAGTGGTTGCGCAGATCGCGGGCCACGGCCACCACAAAAATCATGTAGTCGTCGGTGATTTCGCTGATGGGACGGGTTTGTCCGTTGCGGAAAAGGATGTACTCAAGTCCATGGAATCCAAGAAGTTGCGGTGCAAGTTTCTCCTTGGCGATGGAGCCGTCCTCGTCTTGGGCGAGCAGAGCAATGAGGTCGAGTTGCGACATGAGGCTGTTGAACTCGGTCTCGTCCAAAGGCCATGAGTCGATGTGCGGGTCGATGCCGAAGTCGGAGGCGGCACCGAACAGGAAAGCTTCGCTCATCTCCCACCAGTGGCGGGCTTCGAGGAAGGAGGCGCAGGCCTTTTCGAGGTTGGCTTGGGTCTTGTCTGCCTTCAGGGTCTCAAGGTCGCCCACCAAGGTTTGGGCTTTGGCGGCGAGGTTGCCATAAGTCGGGTAGACGGTGTGGTTAAGGTACTGCTTGATGATGGCATCTTTGGTCTCAATGTTGGCCTCATCTTGCGTTTCGTTGGTTTTGTTGCAGGCACTGAAGCTCACTGCAAACAAGGCTGATACAGCCATCAGCATGGCATTTTTGAATACTTTTTTCATTTTTATTGGTGTTTTAATTGTGTTGTTTCGTGAAAAAACCACTATACGCCACGCCCAATGAGAATGATGGCTCGTCGTTGAATTGCTCCTTCAGGAAGCGTTTGGCGTATTCTGCTTTGATAACGACCTGTTTGATAGGATAATAGTTCACGCCGAGAGTCATCACGTGGCGTTCGGTCCATTCGTAGGAGGTAAGCGCACCCTCGTAGGGGATGTAACTGTCGTAGTAGTCGTAACGGCCAAAGAGATAGAGTTTTTGGTCGCCGGTGTTGCGCATGGGGCGCATGATGTCGTAAGCAATCTCGCCGCCGCAGGCAATGGCGGCCTCACCGACCAACGAGCGCGGATAGGGCGAAAAACTCTGATGGTTCTGGTTTTTGTTGTAGGTGGAGATGATGGCGGCTTCGCCGAGATGACCGTAGTCGAAGTTGCCGCGAACGACAAGCCCCTTGGCCTTGTAGTCGAACTCAGCCGTGCCGATGACGACGGTGCCTTTCACGTCTTTGTACTTTTCGGCCTCGTTGGTGATGAGGTCATTATTAAAGGTGTTGCCGATGTAGCCGCTCACGCCCCAATGGAAATTCTTGATACTGTAGTTGTCGATGCGCAGGGCACCAGCAAGGCGGTTGGCCACACGAAACTCATAAGCCGATGCCGAGCCGTTCTTCACCCAATTGGCGTTGTTGAACATGTTGGAGTTGAGCGAGGGCACCACAATGGCCTCGTATCGCCAGTTGCCGAGTTTTCCCCAAAGGCTGATGCCCGTCTCGTGCCAAGTGCAGGGTAGGATGTTGAACTCGCCCTCGGGACGGTAGCAGGTGAAAAACTCGGTGGGCAGGTGGGCGTTGTTGGTCTGTCCGACGGGCACGATGATGTGTCCCGCACGGATGTTGAAACCCTTTCCGAATGACTTCTGAATCCAGAACTGCTCCAAGGCCACCTCGCCGCCGCGCTCGATCTCGTGCTCGAACTCGCCAGTTTCCTCAGCCTCGATTTCAACGGCCACTTCGTTGCCGCCGTGTTCAAACTCGATTTCGCTTCCCATGCTCCAGCCCTTACCGAAGTCGTAGCCGAGATTGATGACCACATGGGGCAAGTCGACGCGGCCATGGCCCTTGGCGTCTTTGTATTGCTCGGGACGGGAATAGCGGAACATGTTGTCGCTGTAGAAGTTACGGGTATAAACGGCCTCGCCGTAGCCACCCACGGTAAGCCGCGACAAGGAGAATAGTTTTGTTGAATCAGCCTGTGTGTTTTGGGCTTGCAAGGCACTGACACTCAATGCCATACCCAATGCCGCACATTTTACAATCGTTTTTAGTTTCATAATCGAATCCTTTTTATTCAAATACGATTGCAAAATTCCGCATTTCAAGAAAGCGGGTTTATCCCCAATGTTTGGGGTTTTTGCCATGCTGCATAGTCAAAAATGAGGATGGCTTTTTGCTTCTCTTTGGGTCTGAGAGAATAAAAATCTGCAATTCGGGAGAGGCATGGGCTGCAGTTTTTTGTTATTTTTGCGACATCTAACTTTTTCTTACCTTTGCTTTCACAAATATCTTAACCATGGCAACAAAGAAATATCCATTAGGCATTGCTTTTGGTGGCGGTGGGGCGAGGGCGGGAGCCCACTGCGGTGCGCTTCAGGCACTGAAGGAATTTGGCATCAAGCCAGACGTTGTTTCGGGCACCAGCGCAGGAGCGCTTGTGGCGACACTCTACTCGTCAGGTTTCACCCCCAAGCAGATGATCGAAACCTTTCAGGGGATGAACTTCTTCAAGGACATTGTCGCACCAAGCGTGCCGAAAGGTGGTTTGTTTGACTCGCATCCGTTGGTGGAGCTGCTTCAGAAGCAATTACCTTACAGCCGTTTGGAGGAGTTGCCTGTGCCGACCTTCATTGTGGCTTCCGATTTGGAACATGGGGTGCCCAAAGTGTTCACTAAAGGAGAGCTTGCTCCTCGGGTGGTGGCCTCGTGTTCCATCCCAGTTATCTTTCAGCCGATATGCATCAACGGAATCCATTACGTCGATGGCGGAGCGTTCCAAAACCTTCCCGTGTCAGCCATCCGGCAAAAATGCGAAAAGGTCATCGCGTTCAATCTCTTTCATTTAGAAGAAGAAAAATATAAGGACACCCTTGTTTCAGTGGCTTACCGTGCTTTCGTAATGATGATGGTGTCAAATGTGGCCGCTGACACAGCTCAAGCCGACCTTTCCATAGAACTTGACACCTCTGACTGCAAAGCCTACGACATATCGAAGATTGAGGACCTGTTTTTCCGTGGCTATGAGAACACCGTGAAAGTCTTGGAGGAGAACGGGTACCAACGTGTTCTTCCCAAGGAAGTTATCGACTTCCCCAAGAAGAAGCACAAGGCTTTAAGGAAAAGGTAATGCCAAAAAAGAGTGATTTCGAGAAAAGGGTAGATATATTACTCAGCAGTTGTGTCGACAAACCGCTTTACCAATGCCTCGTATGGATAAAGTCCGTCAGCATTGGCACTCAGCCCTTTGAGCTGGATAGGAAACACCATAGGCGGGTTCTCCAAGTCCAACAAGCTCATCTGGCGCAATTGTTCGGTGCTTTGGTAAACGAGGCTGAGCGAAGCAAACAATTGTCCCTCAGTATTTTCCCATTTCTCGATGACTAACTTGCAGCCGATGGGCGTCTTTTTCTCAATGGTCTGTGGCAGGCTGTAGTCTTCTGCATCCAGCGCAGCCAACACACTGCCGATGTTGGAGTCGTGGCCACAAAGGAAGGTGAACTTGCGTCCGTCACTTTGCAACTCCTCCAACATCGTCCGTAAGAGAGGATGTGCCACCTGTCGTGCCACGGCAGGCGCAGTGAACAACACATCGCCGTACCAGTCCTTGATGGCGGAAATGTTTTCCCAATCCTTCCAACTTAAGGTATCGCCAAAGGCAGCCTTTACTGCATCGGGTTCCTCGTAATATTGCAGGACGAGCGCATCAGCGGCCTGACAAGCAAGGCGCAGCGAGCCACCCATGCCAGGTTCACGGTTCTTGAGGAGATACACATGCACATCGTCGGTGCGGAAATGGCAAGTGTCGCCTTCAACGCAGGCCGCACTTTGCTCCATGTCGAGCACTTTTTCCAGTAACTTATAGTTCTCCTTCATCTTTTCCCCTATTCCGATGATGCCTTTTTCGCCGCCCATCTTGGCAATCTGTTGTTGGGCCAGCGTCTTGAAGTCTTCGTTGTCGTCAGTGATTTGGGGATGGAAAACAGGATCCATTTTGTCTATTTCGCAATGGTATTCGACGCGGACGTTGGCCACGGGGAGCATCCCCGAGGAGAAATATTGCGCTGTGGCGATGGTGCGCTGCTTCGAGTTGGCATAGAAACGCATGGTGCCCTCAGCGGGGATTTCGTTTTCTTGCATCAGTCCCTCGCTGACAAGCCATTTGCGGAAATATTGGCCCATCATCGTTTCTAGTGCTCCGCCGCGCAACGATAGTTCGCTTGGTGCCGACGACCAATGGTACCATTCATGAGGCGTGATGCGTTGCAACGTTGAGGGTTTTCCTGAAAGTGGCGAGCGGATGTTGTGGCGGCTCAGCACCACGACTTGTTTCAAGGTGTATCGCTCATGGAAATCGTCTGGACGGTCAGCTTGGGCAAAAGCGGATGACAATGCCACAAGCAAAAGAAGACATAGAATGATTCTCGAATGTTTAAACATAAGCCACTTTATTTTGCCGCAAAAATATGCTTTTTTCCTTTATTGTTCCTTGTTTATAACACCTAAATCTAAGACAATGGACGGTTTTGCTGTCTTTGGAAACCAAGGACTTACCGATGTAAACAATGGGAGTCAACGGCTCACGAATTCCACGCCAAAATCCTTGCACAAGGTTTGGGCTGTCCGATGTCCGGTCTCCGCTGCAGGAGGCAGACCTCCGGAAAAACTTACCCGTTGTCCCGTGAAATAAATGCCGGGAGCATAGCGGACGGGGGCGTGCGGGACGCGCTTGCCAGCTTCCCATTGGCTCATGTAGCTTCCCTGGAAGGTGTCGCAGTAGCGTTCGTAGGTGAGCGGTGTCGCCATGTCGGTCACTTCCACGGAGGTCTTGATTTCGGGCATTCTGTCGGCAAGACGGTCGATTAGGAGCGCTATCGTTTCCTGTTTTTTGGCTGCATAACTCCCGTCGGCTTTGGCTGCAGCCCAGTAGGCATAGCTGTCGCCATGAAGGAGACAGGTGAGTACGGTGCATCCTGGGGGTGCATACAAGGTTTCTTTTGCATAGTTATTGACAATCAGTGTCTTATAGGTGATATTTGCCACGGTAAAAGGACGCTGGAGCACCAGTTGCATGGAGCGGGGATAGGCATTCAGATCGGCCTTGATGCCCAAACCGATGAACATGCACTGCGTGGTTTTCAAATGTTGGCGCATGCGTTGCGCCCAGCGTTCCTGCAAAGGTTCACCAAAGAGCTTGTCGATGGCTCTGCGGGCATCCATGGAGATGATTACTGCATCGGCTTGAAGCGTTTCGGAAGCCGTTTGCACGCACACGATATTACCTTTCTTTGCAAGAGAAAGGGCTGGTGTATGGTAGTGGATTTTCCCGCCGAGTGAGGTAAGGCAATCCGCCATGTTCTGCGCCATCCGAAGGGAACCACCTTGGGGATATCCACTGTCTCCGGCGCTGAAAGTGCTTAAGGTATAGATGAGGGAAAGCGCATTGATGCTCGGATCCACCACCGCTCCCAACAGGGTGCGGATGCGGGGGCTTTTGAATCGACGTGCATAGCCCTCGGCACTTTCCAGTGTCAAGAAGGGCGTTAAGATGACGGCAGGCAACATCCGCACGAATTCCATGGGATGGAATCCACGGGGATAACGGGATTTGAGCCCAGGCATGTCCTGTATGGGAGAATGGAAATGACGGAAACAAGCCAGATGGAAACGTAGCAAGGCAAGTGCAAATTTATCTCGTAAGCAATTGATTTCCAATCCTTTCAAATCCCTTCGCAGGGGCATTTGACCAGCATCGTCCATCAAGGTATAAATGGGGTCTTTATAATAGACCGGATTGTTTTCTTGCAAGGCTCCTGTCTCTTTCCATACGGCATGCAGTGGCAGGTCCTTTCTGGCTCCGATGAGCCAATGTACGCCACCCTCAAAGGTGTAACCTTTGCGGCACCAACTGGTAGAAACGCCTCCAGGATTCCCTGCCTTCTCCAGCACCACTACCTCAAAACCCGATCGGCGCGCATACACCGCCGCAGTCAAGCCAGAAATTCCTGCCCCAATGATGATTACTCTTTTCATAAGTCGTAAGTCATAATTACAAAATGCTCCTCGGTGATGCGGCAAAGCTCGAAATCCAGTTCATGGCTGCAAAAATAGGAAAAAAAGCTGTAGTCGAAACCATTAAAACGCGAACTCATATTCTGCGCCAACCCAGCCTCGGAAGCCGGTCTCCTTGGTGTAGGATTTCAGTATCGTCCCTTCGGCGTTGGCGTCCACTTCATTGTCGATGCAGTAGTCGCCCATGAGGTAGAAATTCAGGGTGCTGTTGCGGTTGAGCTTGATGTCCACGCCGAGCGAACCTCGATAGCGGTTGATGTAGCCCCCATTGAAGCCCCCAAGGAACCATCCCGGGTCGCCTTCCTGCATAAGACCGTCGACGGTGCCGTAGTTGATGCCGTCGTAAGCGGCGTTGATGACGGGAGCGTTCAGATAGTTTCGTAACTCAAAATAAGCGTATGGCTCCACCTTGCCAAAGCCAAGGTATTTCACCGTCAGGCGACTTTTGAGCATCAGCGCGTTGACGGGATTCTGATACACGTTGTAGTCGCCGGTACGATGGGTGAGCTGCATCCGTTCCTTGAGCGAAAGGTTCCAACTACCGTACTTCAGCGTGCCTTTCACGTCAATCATAAAGCGGTGGCGTGCGTTCTTGAAGGTCTTGGCGTTGGAGCTGTACCCGTTGATGAGGGCGTAGCCTGCGCCAATCTTGATGTTCGGGTGTATCTTGTAGTTGAGGCTGAGGTTGCTCTGCAAGCGGTCGAAAGCCCCAAAGTTGTTGTCAAAGCGCACCTCCTCTTCAAGGGAGACATGCAACCTATTGACAATCTTCTTGTCTAACGTAAAGGAAAGCCTTCCGCCGAATTCCGGGTCAAGGGCATTGTTGGTTTGAGCCGTTGCCCAAAGGGGGAGAAATAGTCCCAATAATATGATTATCCTAATCTTCATAACTCTATACTTCATAATGCAAACTACAAACTGCAAACTGTCAACTGTAAACTGTCATCTGCAAACTAAAACGGTCCATGTCCGCCGCCGCCAGGTCCTCCACCGCCACCGTTGCCACCAGTATAGGATGACAAGCTGACTGACGAACCGCCGCTGACAGAAGCGTCTTGATATAACAAACCTTCAAAATAACTCGTGCCGCCACTTACCGTAACACCCGACGAAAGCGTAGGTGTGGATGCACCTGATACCACCAAAGGCGTGCCACCGCTCGAAGGCGTCTTGAAAGCGTAAACCGTGGAGCCAACGGTCAAGGCATACCAGGTGTTCTGCGACCAGGAAGAAGCCGAATAGCAGCCCTGCGTCAGCGATGAGCCGCTCTCCAGTCCGCCGATGGCGATGAGCGTGCCGCTTTCCACATAGAGCTTGTAACCGCCTTCGGTGTTGGCATCGACAGCCACCTCGGGCGAGCTTGAGCCGATGGCATACACCACACCGCCTTTGATGTAGCAGTTGCCGTTGGCATCGAGGCCGTCGTTGCCTGCCGAGTGGCCGCAGACGCAGCCTCCGCTGATGGTGAATTCGCCGGCCGAGTTGATGGCATCATCAGATTGCGAGTAGCTGTAAACCTCGCCGCCGCTGATGGTAATCGTGCCCTTCGACTCTATGCCTTCATGCGCAGTGGCTTTGACGACGAGGCTGCCGCCCGTGATGCTCAGGTTGCCATCGAATTTGATGCCTTTGGCACTCACACCGTCTGAACTGCTTTGTCCACCTCCGGGGAAACCGCCGCCACCCGACGAGCCGTAGTTGCTTCCTGTGACGGTCACATTGACGATGCCGCCGCGGAAGATGCCATAGCCATCGCAGCTGATGCCCTTGGCACCGGTGCCGCTGCTGCTTAGGTTCAGCGTGCCGCCTGTCACCTTGATATAGTCGTTGGCCTTCAGGCAGGCGGGTTTCAGCGTTTCGCTGCCGCTGACTGTGGCAGAGGTGGTAGTGTTCACTGTGACAGTTCCTTCCATGAAGTGGAGGTAGTCATCACTGACAATGCCGCTCTTGCCCGAGGCCGCAACAGCCAAACTTCCCTTGCCGCTGAAGACCAGCTGGCCTTCGCTGAACAGCACTGCCTTCTCGTCCTCGGTAGAGGGGGTATCGGTGTAGGAAGTGCCGTCGGCCAAGGAGTTCGTTCCTTGGAGTACGATGAAGGTTCGCTTACCCTTGTTGGGTGCCGAGGTCGGACCTTGCACGTTGATGGCTGCACCGTTGGGGTTGGTGAGGTTCAACCTATTGAGGGTAATGCCCTGTTTGCTGCCGCTATAAAGCTTGAAGAAGCCGTCGGTAGCAGTGCCGCTCAGCTCATACATCATAGGCTCTTCGCCCGCATAGAGGATGGTCACGTCATTACCATTAATCGTCACAGAGAAATCATCGGTTGTTCCTGTCACAACGGCATCGCCATGATCAGAGAAAGCCACATAGATGGTCTGAGCGAAGGTTGTGCCCGAGATGTCATCATTCACATCGTCCGACGTGGCAATCATGTCAACGCTGACGATGTTGTCCTTCTGGCAACCTGTTACAAAAAGTGCCAATACGACAAGAAGGCACAGCTTTCTAAAAAAATGGATTCTATTCATTATCTTTCCATTATGGATAGATTATCAACGTGAAAACTGTTTTAATTATTGCACTTCGACTGCGACTTTCAACGAAGTCAAGTATGACATTTCAAAACCTTTTGGTTTCAATTTGGTCGAAGTTGCGGTCGTAGCACCAATAGACAGTTCTTTCAGTAACGTCGAAAACCATTGAAATCACAGTGGGACAGACCGTTTGAGACACTTCTTTAAGCACGTTGAAACAGTCTTTCACATCAAAGTCGTCGGTTGCCATGCTGAGCAGCTCCTCTGCCTTTTGATAGCGATCCAGACCCATCCACGGGTGCTTCAGCGGATGCTGGACAAAAGGTGGAAAATTGGTCATGATCTTATACGTTGGCTTCTCGTAATACCTGAAACCATGTCCAGGGACAATATGTAACACATTGCCTTTACTGTCTGACAATGAAGCCATGAATGTGAGTCCGGGAACGCTGCAAAACCTGTTATCATTGACAAAATCACGCACCTCTTGTAAGGTCTTTTTCATCATCAGCAGGTCGATATCTAACAGGATGATATTAGTGTCGTTACCAGTTGGGTCGCTGCGGTCGTTGTGTGGCCAGCAGGTGGGCATTCCAACGAAATCACCCCTGCGATTGGCTCCGAACAGCGGCATCCAACCTTCAGTTGCATCGTTTACTTCGATGTAAACGCCATCGTCGGTGGGACGGACTCGGTATTCAAAATCCATGATGTCGAGATTCCATCCGACTATGGTCTTTCTCTTGTTTACAACTATGCTTGTGCACATTTTTTCTTAGTATGTTTTACAATTGTCACAATCTATCATCTTACTGTAAAAGCCACTCTAATACTGACACGATGTGTATCGTCTTTCCCTCTACTACAACATCACGCGTTGGTGAAAATGCCACGAGAGTCAGATGATTGCACGAAAGTGCATCCGAAGCCTTGACAAGTGACGAGGTCTCACGGTCATACGCCCGCTGAGTGTCTATCGCGTAGGCCACCTGTATCAGTTCAACAGCCTTGTTCTTGTCACACACCACGAAATCAACCTCTTTTGCTCTTGCAGTTGGTTTATAGTAGTAGACATCTAAAAAATCGTGGGAGCAACGTCTCAGCAGCTCTATATAGGCAACATTCTCCAGTCGCCAGCCCAAATTCTCGGGTGCCAGTGCGTTGTCTCGGTTGCTTTGCATACCAGTGTCAACGATGTAGGCTTTCTGGTTGCGGATGCGTTCCTGACTCTTGAATGAATGGCGTGTCATCAGCTGAATCAGAAAAGCCTGGCTGAGATAGTCAACATATTTCTTCGCCGTCTTGTCTGCTATGCCCAGCATATCCGACAAGTCATCATAGTTGACCTCTTGACATGCATTGTTAATGAGGTGGTGCGCGAGCTTGCGCAGTGCCTCAATGTGGCGTATCTTAAAACGCTTCTGAATGTCTTTTCGCAGGATGGCCTCTATCAAACTCTGCACATACGCCCTCTTATTGCGGAGTCCCTGCATCTCAGGAAAGCCACCGTCGTGAATGTAATCCATGAAAGCACGTTTGCGGTCGGCATCCGCTTTGGTGGTGATGCTTTGTGTGTCAATCTGATGATACTGGCAATACTCAGAGAATGAGAAGGGGTATAGATGAATCTCATTGTAACGTCCCGTCAGATGGGTGGCCAACTCACCGCTAAGCAGCTTGGCATTACTACCCGTTATGAAGATGTGAAGACTTGTCCGCATCAGCCGGTTCACAAAGAGATACCATCCGTCCACATCCTGTATCTCGTCAAGCACAAGATAGGAGATGTCCGTGCCATACAGCTGATAGACGCAAGAAAGCACCGTGTTCAAGTCTTTAACTTGCATATCAGCCAAACGGTCGTCGTCAAGGTTGACATAACCGTATCTGATGTCTCGTTCCAATAAGACTTTATGGCAGATTGTGGATTTGCCGCTTCGACGAACACCAATAACTACCTGCGCCATCGTGGTATTAAACTCAAAGAGTGATTCTTCTTTACGAGCCACCCACTTCTGTGGCTTGTAACTCTCGATTTCTTCCTGTTGCTCGGCAAGCACCTGCAGTATTACTTTTTCATCTATCATAGCTTTCGCATTTTAGCTGCAAAGATAAGGAAATAAATATTTGAAATACGATAAAATGCAAAAAATTATCTCCTGAAATACGATAAAATGCAAAAAATTATCTCCTGAAATACGATAAAATGCAAAAATTCGCTTTGTAAAATACGCTAAAATGCAAAGCGAAAGCCATATCTTCCTCGGGTACGCAGCCAAAAAAAGCCTCTCTATTCCCAAGTAAAGCTATCTCCCGCGCCAACCTCAAAGTGGTATTTGGCGATGCCAAGGTCAAGGTGCGAATAGCCTATCAGTGAGAATTTGGCTACGGCTTCCACGCGATTGCCGTCATGCAGAATGAACTTGAACTTCTGCTGATTGACCGCTGTCGGGGCAAGAAGTGCCGATTCCACACCTTTCTTGAACCATTCTGGCACAGGCTCCTGGGCTTGGGCCACGTCGGCGAAGGTCTTCTTTTGAGGGTGTTGCTTGCCTTGCGTCGCGCCATAGCCGAGTGAGATGACGCATTTCAACTCTTCTCCAGTTCCAATGGTATAAACATCTCTGACCTTCTTGAACGTTCCTCCGACCCAACAGGTGTTCATTCCGAGTGTTTGGATGAGCAGCACCAGCTTCTCACCATAGTAGCCGGCGATCACACTGCCGTCGTTGCCTTTGGGCGCAATGATGGCGATATAGTTGTTTACTCCCTCAAACTTGCCGTATTTCGGCCAATCTACTCCGTTGCGGAAGGCCTTAGGCTCGTTGGTCACCAGTTGGAAATGCACACCGCCTTCACGGTTGCAATGGTCAATGCACTTTTGTATCGCCTCGATTTTCTCCGCCTCGATAGGCTTGTCGAGGTATTTCCGCACGCTGTGGCGGGCTTGGATGGCTTCTGATTCTGTCATCTCATAGACTTTTTACAAATAATGGCCACAAAGGTACAAATTTCCCGAATCCCCGCGTATGGTGCCTGAAAAAGCCAAGCCCTTAAAACAACACCGTCGCAAAGGCAGAACGGTCATTATTTATAAGTGATAGGTTCCCGCAGTGTGATAAGTGTAATCTCTGCCGGGCAATTGAGGCGGACGGGCAAGGTGCAGCCAAGGCCGGCGTTCACGTTTAGGGTCTGACCACCCTCATCATAGTGTCCCCAGGCTTCCTTGAACATCCACGAGGCGGGTGTCCAACTGAACAACCTCACTTGGGCTGAATGGGTGTGGCCGCTGAGTGTTAAAGGAATGTCAGTGTCAGGCAACACCTCCGACCGCCAGTGGCTTGGGTCATGGGTGAGGAGAATGAGGAAGCCGTCGGCGCCAGACAGGGCCTTTGGCAGGTCGCCACGGTCAATAGTGCTGAATCCCTGACCCTTTCCTACAGTATTGTCCACGCCAACGATGGTCAGCTTCTCTCCACCACGTTCAATGACGGTGTTTTCGTTTCGCAACAGCTGCCAGCCAAGCTGATGGCGCTCAAATTGTGCAACAGCTTCAACTTCCTTTTGACGCGTCACATCGTCAGCCAATTTGCGATTGTAGATAAGGAAGTCGTGGTTGCCGAGGACGCTGATGACCCCGTCTTTAGCTTGCAATTGCCGCAGCGTTGTGGTGTAAGGCTCCGCCTCCGACGTGCCAAAGGTGACCAAGTCGCCCGTGAAGCAAATCAGGTCAGGTTCAAGGGCGTTGATGCTGTCCACAAAACGCCGCAATTGCTTGGGGTTGTCGTCAAAGGTGGAGAGGTGCAGGTCGGAGATGTGTACGATTTTGTAGCCGTCGAATGCGGATGGGATGTCAGGATGGGCATACTCCATCCGCGTGGTCTGCAGCCTCCATCGTCCCACAAAACATCCCCAAGCCAGCACGGCCCACACTACCACGACAAGCGCGAGCGCCGTCCATCCGAAAGGGGCGTAAGGCACCGTATAGTGGAACCCTTTCCCGACCAGCCAAGCCAACAGCCAGAAGACATGAGGCAAGGCGGCGATAACGATTCCCAGAATTAGGGCGGCTATGAGCGTGATTAAGAGCATGACATTACAGTTCCGTCACGAACTCTTCCATCGGTTTGCGCTTGAAGTGCATCGGCGACGGGGCTGAGTTGGCTGTGGGATAACCGAGAGGCAGCATCATGGCGGGAATTATGTTTGCCGGCAGGTCGAGAACCTTTTGCAAGGCACCTGCGTCGAAGCCACGAATCCAGATGGTGTGAACACCCTGCTCTTCGGCGGCATACATCATCTGAGTTGCCACGATGGCGCAGTCCTGCTCGCCACTGTTGTATTCGGGCAAAAGCGTCTCGCGCTGGTTGTGCCAAGTGGAGTCGAGGTCGTAGCACACCAACACCACCACAGGAGCATGATAAAGCGATGAGAATGAAGCCGACTGCGCCTTCTGAAGGGCATCCTTGCTCTTCAGTATATATAGGCGTTGTGGCTGCTTGTTGGCCGCGGTGGGTGCCTGCCGACCGGCTTCAAGGATACGGTCCAGTTTTTCCTGTTCCACCATCTTGGTGGAATCGAAGAAGCGTTCGGAATAACGCTGTTGGGTCAGTTCAAGGAAGTCCATAGTCTTTGTCGTTGGGTTAGCATTCGTTTCGTTTTTCGTTTCGTTGCCGCAGGCGCACATCATTAGTGCGACGACTGCGAAGAGGAGTAGTTTTTTCATTTTGTTATTATTCTTTGTCAATGTTCACAATAGTGTATTTCCGCGTTCCAAGCCCAATCTGTTCGGCATACTCCACGGTGTGGGTGCCGTGTTTCTTGTTGATGCGTTCCTGCAAAGGTTGGGCATCATCGCCTTGGCTGCTGACGTGGTTGAACACAAGGTCGAGGCAGGCTTGGTCGAGGGCTACGGGGTCGGTGGAGGCCAGAATGCCGATGTCCTTGATGCGCGGTGCGGCAGGATGTCCGTCGCAGTCGCAGTCCACCGACATGTTGTTCATCACGTTGATGTAGATGATGTCACGGCTTTCCTGCTTGAAATAGTCGTGTACGGCCTGTGCGGCAGCGGCCATCGACTCAAGGAAGTCGTCTTGGTCAGCAATCCTCCAATGTTTTTGGCTCTTGCCAGCGGAGTGGATGTAAAGCTTACCAGCACTCGATGCCACGCCAATCGATTGGTTCTTCAGCACGCCGCCGAAACCACCCATGGCGTGACCTTTGAAATGGGCCAGGTTGATCATGAAATCGTAGTTCTGCAAATGCGAACCGACGATGTCGTATTGCAGATGTTTGGTGTCAGTGACGGGCAGCTGTATCTCGCCCTCTTCATCCATGATGTCGACTGTGGCGATGTCATTATAGCCGCGCTCGGCAATAGCCTTGCGGTGCTTCTCGGTGTTGCTACGGTTACCGCCATAGGCCGTGTTGCACTCCACGAGGGTGCCATTCACCTTCTGCACCAGGTTTTTGATGAGTTCAGGACGCAAGTGGTTGCTCTTCTCCGACTCGCCCGTGGAGATTTTCACCGCCACGCGGCCATGAGCTTCCACACCCAAGGCTTCATAGATGCGCACCAGCCCCTCGGGACTGATGTCGGTAGTCATATAGACCGTTGCGGCCTCACCTTCGGTGGTAGGTGGGGCGGGCTGATAGTTTTGTGAATTACAAGAGGTCATTCCGAGCATACAAATTAGTGCCATGATGATAGCGTTTTTAGTCATTGTATTGTTGTTTTGATGATATGATGTCGCAAAGATACAAAAAACACAAATACAGATACATAAAACCGCCGCAAAGGACAAACCCTTGCAGCGGTATTCATGGTCGTAGCCGTTAATGAACGGGTTACTTGTCGATATTCACGATGTGGTACTTGCGAGTGCCCAAACCAATGGCTTCGGCATGGTCGATGGTGTGGGTGCCGTGTTGCTTGTCGATACGGTTCAGCAGGTCGGTGGGGTCGTTCTTGGCGGTCACCTCTTGGTTGTTGATGATGTCGACGCAGGCCTGGTCGAGGGCGACGGGGTCGGTGGAGGCCAAGATGCCATAGTCCTCAAGCTTCACAGGGGCGGGATGGTCCACACAGTCGCAGTCGATGCTCATGTTATTCATCACGCTGATGTAGATGATGCCCTGCTTCTTGTTGAAGTAGTTTGCAATAGCCTGAGCAGCGGCAGCCATGCTCTCGAGGAAACCGTCTTGGTCGCCGATGAATTCGGGGGTCCAAAGCAGTTTCATATCGAGTTTCTCCATCTTGCCGGAGGAGTGGATATAGGCCTTGCCGTTGGAGCTGGCGCATCCGATGCTGAGGTTCTTTAGCGCACCGCCGTAGCCGCCCATAGGATGACCCTTGAAGTGGTTCAGCGCAATCATGAAGTCGTAGTTGGCCATGTGACCGCCCACGATGTCATACTTGATGTGACGTTGGTCTTTCACAGGGATGCGCATCTCGTCGTATTCGTCCATGATATCAACAGGGAAGTAGTCGGTGAACTTATGCCGGCGGATTACCTCCCAGTGGACGGCTGAGTTGTTGCGGTCGTCCTTCTCGTCGCCGGGAGCGTTGCCGTAGGCGGTATTGCACTCCACGATGGTGCCGTCCACCTCATGCACTAAATTCTTGATGAGTTCAGGTTTCAGATAGTTGGGGTTGCTGCCTTCGCCCGTCGAGATCTTCACGGCCACGCGGCCTGTGGCCTCCACACCGAGCGCCTTGTAGATGCGCACCAGCGATTCGGGAGTGATTTCTCTGGTCAGATAGACCGTTGCGCCTTCTTGTTTGGCGGCTGGTTCGTTTTTGGTGGCTGTTTCATTGTTCTTTGAGGTGCAGCCACATGTCATTATTAATGTTGCCATAAGGATAATTGTTAGTTTTTTCATTGCAGTAAGTGTTATTTTAGCATTGCTTCTATATCAGCCTCCATATCCTCGGGCTTTGCCACGGGCGGGAAACGCTTGATGACGCTGCCGTCCTTCGAGATGAGGAACTTGGTGAAGTTCCAGCGGATTTCGCCGTCTTTGCGTCCTTCGGATTTACTTAGGCTGTCGACGAGCTTCATCGTGGCCTTGTCCTTCAGACCGTGGACTTCCTCGTCGGGCACTTGATTGCAGAGGTACACAAAGATGGGGTGGGCGTTCTCACCAAAGACGTCGATCTTCTTCATCAGCGGGAAGGTCACGCCGTGGTTGAGGCGGCAGAACTCAGCAATTTCCTCGTCGCTGCCAGGCTCCTGGTGCTTGAACTGGTCGCAGGGGAAGCCGAGGATGACCAGCCCTTGGTCTTGGTACTTCTTGTAGAGGGCTTCCAAGCCGTCGTATTGCGGAGTGAAACCGCATTTCGAGGCGGTGTTAACAATCATGAGGACCTTACCCTTGTATTGGGCCATGTCCACCTCTTCGCCCTTGTTGTTCAGGGCCTTAAAGTCGTAAATCGTAGTCATTTTAGTTTTGTTTTGTGCACAACCTGTCAGGAGTAGAAGCAGCCCTATAGTTATGCTGATGATACTTTTTTTCATTGTTTGGATTATTTTGCAGCAAAGATAGTCTTTTTTTCGCAATTCGCAAAAACAACCGCCGCAAAGGCATGGAGCCCATGCGGCGGCATTATTCAAAATATCTCCCCATTCCAAAGCATCTTAAGGAAGTCCAATACATAGACGAGTTCCGCGTCACCCGACCGCCGAGTGATGGGATCCAACGAAACAAGAATCAACTGACAGTCGGGATGCTCCTCTTTGAAGGCTTTGAGTCCTTTTTTATGCTTGGTTTCCACATGTTCCGTGGACTTGATTTCAATTGCCACTTTTGCATCGCCGATAATGGCATCCACCTCTTTTCTATCGTAGGTGTGCCAGTAGGAAATAGTGTCTCGTTTGTCGTTATATCCATTGTATGCAATGATTTCCTGCATCACAAAATGTTCAAAGGCATGACCGTAATCATCGGTGCCACGTCTCAGAGAGTGACGTCCCATTAGGTAGTTGGCAAGTCCGACGTCAAAATAGTAGAATCGAGGCGCTTGGACGACCTTTCGCTTGATCTCTTTCCTGAATGCGGGGATTTCGTACCCGATTAACGTATCATAAAGGATCTGGAAATACGACTTGACCGTTTTTGCAGAAACGCCACAGTCAGCGGCAATGTTAGAATAGTTCAACATTTCCCCGTCGGAAATGGCAGCGACCTCCATAAAACGTTCAAAGGCATCGAGTTCCCTCACTTCTCCCTCTTCCCTGATTTCTTCGTCCAGGTACACTTTTACATAGCCAGAAAGGCGTTTGGTGGCATCCTCCACCATATAATGACGGGGAATCATGCCGTTCTGGACGGCACGGTCAATCTGGAAATCGGTGACCTCAGGCCATACAAGCGGGTAAAGTGTTTCCGGGATGGCTCGACCTCCAAGGGTGTTGGCTCCTGAACGCTTGAGCTTCCTTGCACTGGAGCCACTGAGGATGAAGAACAAGCCTTTGTCTACCATAAGAGAATGGACAACATCCAGCAGTTCAGGGACCTTTTGAATCTCATCCACAATGACAAGCATACCGGCAGGTTTGTCCTGAAGAGCATCCCAGAAGGAGTTGGGATTTACCTTAAAAGCCCTTCTTACGCTTGGATTGAGCAAATCGTAGTAAATCGCTCCCTTGAACCGCTCTTTCAACAGGGTGGATTTTCCCGTCTGACGTGCGCCAAAAAGGAACATTCCTTCATCCAACTTGTTCTCTATGTCAAATATTCTCTTGTACATAATACCTTTGAATTTAGGAACCGTACTCCTGATTTTTACATAAATATCGGGAGTATGTTCACGAATTTTGCAACTTTTTCATAGCGCAAAAATATAAAACAAATCAATTAGTCAACGAACAAAATGACATTTTTGAACAATAATCTTTACCATCGGGATACAAACAATCGCCGCAAAGTGTATCCTTGTGGCGGCATCTCTCTTTTTGTAATCCTATCTCATCACCTTCCTAAACAAAAACATTTCATCGTCCTCATGCCAGTTCCCAGTTTCTTCTTCAGGTATGGCTGGACCACGAAAATGTTTGTTCCAGAACTCCACGATGTGGAACCCGCAGCGGTTCACATAAAAATGGATGTTACGCCTCTCGAAATAAGGGGTGCAGGTTTCCCAAACGATGATTTCAGGATGTAGCTTCTCGATGAGGCACCAGGCAGCATAACCTATGCCTTTGCTATGGACTTCTGGGTTGACGAAGAGCAACTCCAACTCACCGCGAAGAAAAGCCTTGTCGACAGAAATAACCGCACCGCCGACTTTTTCTCCGTCAAGGAGGATGCGGTAGGCTTCGGCGTTCTCACCGTCAATGGATCGCTCAATCGTTGCGCGTGAGATAATCTCGCCGTCCTCTTCGAAATGGTCGTCTCTCATCCCGAACTCTTGCGTGGCACCATACTTGAATGCACGTTGGTTGTCGAGGATGAACTGCTCGCGGTCGTCGGGCTGCAAGGGCACGAGAGTGACATTGGGTTGGTTGGTTTTCATGGTTATTCTGGACATGTTGCTTTATATAGATTGATGTAACTCTGTTGTTTTTCGAGCCAGTCGGTTGTCTGCTGCAGCTGTGCGTCGAGCCAAGTGCTTTGGGCAATGAGCACCTCCAAGTAAGTGGCACCGGCATAACGCATCTGTTCACGGCTGTTCTCGTAGGCTCGTCGGCTGGCTTCAACCTGTAGGACACGAGCCTCTTCGCGGGTGCTGCAAGCCTGGCAGTCGGCCAAGGCATCACGCACCTCGCCGCCGGCCACAAGCAAAGCCTTCTCGAAAGCAATTTGTGCCTGCTCTTGCTGTGCCTGTGCCACTTTCAGGTTGGCTTTCAGCCGCCCTTGGGCAAACAAGGGTTGCACCAACGAACTGATGGCGTTGAGCAGTATCTGG